>Ga0209066_10001547_pt1 | contig 30150 bp, 20 predicted proteins | sample All_14_2_FD_187198 | JGI IMG/M metagenome (GOLD analysis project Ga0209066, IMG submission 187198) | Freshwater microbial communities in response to fracking from Pennsylvania, USA - Allegheny Zone_MetaG_DW_15 (SPAdes) (version 2) ...
TCCATATCAGCGTTTTTCAATAATCCAGTGATAAAACGCTTGTTATAAACGTAATTGGTCTTTGCGTCTTCGGGCAGCGAATTGAAAAAATCAAAACCCGCCTGCTGGATTTTTTGATGCACCTCAGGATGTCGAAAAGTCACTTCCAATTTGGGCAATGCATTGTCTGGATACAAGGCATCCAGCAGCGGACACTGAAAGTGTGAGCCGGTTTTTCTGAGCGTCAGCAAGGGCAAACCAGCACGCGTTTTTTGTGCTTCAAATACATGAGATTTGGCATAGCGTTCGTGTAAAAAACGAGTAAACAGCAAAAAATCGTCAAAATTGGAGACAATGGCACATTCCAAATCCGACTCGGTATACGACATACCAAAACTGCGGGAACCGGTGATGGCAAGCCCGGATAAATCCATAGCGTGGCCACGTTCTGCCAGCCAACTTGCAAACAGTGAGCTCAGTTGATCGAACCAATGGAGAATGACGGCATTATCCTGACGAAATGCCGCAATATTGTATTTTTCACGATCAACGCTATCAGACCTGTCTGGAACACCCGGCAGAGATTTTTCCGCAACCAGGTGATTATTGATCAGATACCCGGAAAGCGCCGAAGGTGGAATGTAATCGATGATAGATGGTTTCATAGTATACAACTGCTCTCTTGTTGTGTTCGTTTTTTGTCCTGTTTCGCAGGAAGCGGAATATTAGCATAGTAAAATTCAGGTTTAATATCCGTAATAAATACGGGAGATAAAATCAATTGCTGCATTTATAATGACCATCCATTTATTTATTAAGTTTCATTAAGAGGTAATACCCATGCGTGATCTCAATTATTTCCAAACAAATCTCAGACCAGCCTGGGCAGGCGTACCTGCTCGCGGTGTTACATGGTCCATGCATTCCATGATCGTAACGAACGAAGACGGCAATAAAGTTCTGCTCGGAAACGCCAGCATTGTTCTCGATTCAGACACCTGTGTTTGGGGACAAAAAATCATTATCGACGCAGAAAAAAACTGGTTGATAGTTGATGGTGATAAAATTGCTCTTCCTCCTGAATGCAAAATCAGTCCAGATCCCGTGCCTTATCGAACACCTGTCTCAAGTCAATCCAGTCATATTCCATCGTCATCTTCAACCCCGGTTAGCTCGCATTTTTTTCGACCGGCTTATCAAGTGCCATCAAGCAAACCAGCATCACATATTGCGATGGTGGGGTTTGACAATAGCTACAATCCTCCTGGAGTAAGGTTTTTGAATATTCGTACAACAAACATGTTTACAGCAGAAGGGTGTGTCATGGTCAAAACGGGAGATGTATTGTTTAAATCAGGAGAAAGAGTGTCTCTTGATGAATATCAAAACATGACCGGCGAAGAAAGAGAGAGCCGCAATAATGCTGAACCTGCCACCGCTATGGGTTCTTCGGCAGGTTTTTGACAGGTTCAAATTTCAGGTTTGAGGATACTCGCTGAGCATAGCCCTGGTATTTTTTGCAATCAATGTTGATGATTACACACGGCGATTGCATTTAAACGCTCAATATATGCGCAGAAAATCCGAACCGTGACCGTTAGGGAGCGGAGAAGTTAAATATCCATGTTGAATGTTCGATTTTTGTTTTCAAATACGGACAGTGGTAAGCCTTGTTCATTAACAACATACTGTATTGAAGCTTCGACCTCTGCTTCTTTCCATAAATATTGTCGGTAACTGCATACCTCTACAATGGCCTGCAAAACAATATGTCGTCTTGATTCATCAAGAAAATAAAGAGTTTCTGACATTTGTTTTTTTTACCAAACCTGCTCGTTTGGAATTTAAAGACAAAAAATCAGTTCCTGGCGTATTATTGAAGCGATCAACAGACGTTGATTTTTCCCCATGCAACCATGTTCCATAACAGTTAAATGTAATAAAATACGCAACAGGGATTGCTGTTTCCGGCAACATAAATTCACCCTTTTCCTTTTGGAGCTTGTGGACTTGTATGTTGCGAAGATTATCAGATTAACCGGTACCCGGCATCTAATTTTTTCACTGATTTCCTGATGAATACGGGTCTCCGTCACAATTACTTACTCCAAAAAGTAGTAATAGATCAGTAAGTTACGCGTCTGTCACGTGCCCCCACAAAAATTTCCGCTCCCTAACGGTCACGGTTCGGATTTTCTGCGCATATAGTGTAATAACTTTGATCACGAGTTTTTGATCCTTTGTAAACACTTACAATATCTATATATGGTGCCTATAGGTAGTCTCTGAACAATCAATTTCTAAAACGATCGTGCTTTTATTATGCAAGCTAACGCTGTCAATGCTAAATTCATTCGGGTCGAGAAAAACGGCATTTGAAGGCAAGCTGTCTGGCTTTCCGAGTATTAGCACGCAAGGATTATCTGGAATTGAACAGCTATAAACAGGCACTGCTTCTTCATGCGTGCAAGCCGCTTCTTTTGCGAATGCTTGCGCAGCAGCGAGTGAATCAAATTGCTGGCGACTCCAGCAATCCATGGATCGCAAATGATCTTTAAGTAGTTCAGGGGTGATTTCTCTGCGTCTCATCAGTGGTTCGATGTCGGCGTATGCTTGATCGAGGGTGTATAAATATTCAAAAAAATCGGGGCACCAGCTTCTCATCCGACCCCTGTCTTCTTCAACCAATCTGACAGGTGCGGTAACAATGTAGAATTGCATGACAATATGTTCCTTATTCAGTGTTTGAGGAACTATATCTGTTGTCAAACAATCAGGCAATCCGTAAAAAATACGGATTGTTTGCTTGATTTAAAATTCTTACAAAGCCCACCTCTCGTGAGCCTGGTCAGAATCCCGGACATATTTAAGTGTTCTCGCAGAGGCACCATCCGGGTTTTTTCTCGCTCTATGCTTCATGATTGCTATAGCATCATCTCTTTGCAGCGAAAAAGATAAATCTTTGCGGTCTTTAAAGATTCGGCCACTGGCATTGAAAAAACCAGCATATGTCTGGTAAACACTTTTTAATTCTTCGTAAGGAGGTAGATACGGTCTTCTCTGGCGAACATAACTTGAAGAACTTCCTGAGCTGGAGGAGCTTGTCACTGCGGGTGCGACAGACTGTCTTTTCGCCAGTTCAGTTTGTCTTTTCCAGCAATATGATTGAAAGGTATCGGAGTAGCGGGTTGAGAAATGACGGCCGCGTGTAGTGGAATAACTCTCATCGCGAGTTACTGCAGTACCCAGCGTTTGTTTGGATGTATCATAATAAGTCGTTTCGAAAGAATAGCCGCGTGTAGTGGAATAACTTTGATCACGAGTGACTGAAGTACCCAGTGTTTGTTTGGATGTACCATAATAAGTCGTTTCGAAAGAATAGCCGCGTGTAGTGGAATAACTTTGATCACGAGTGATTGAAGTACCCAGTGTTTGTTTGGATGTACCATAATAAGTCGTTTCGAAAGAATAGCCGAGTGTAGTGTATAAATTTGTATCACGGGTGCTTGAAGTGCCAATGACTCGTCCTGAAGAATTGTAATAAGTAGTTTCACCACAATTATAATTAGTGGTCGATGTTATATTATCACCACCAAAAAACCACAATGTGCCAAATATCATTTTATGTCTCGATTGATTGAATCAAATCAAATTATATTGAGCGTAGAATGTGCAAACAATCCGTATTTTTTACGGTTTTTTTCAGTCTGATACTGCGAGCCAAAATCCGTCCTGTGTCATCAAAAAACGCGCTATAAGCGATGAGTTGCAGCATGAAAACCGTATTTTCTACGGATGCTCGAATTGATTAAACTATATACAATAAGGATGTGGTTTTTCAGTCTTTAATGAGCGTATTTTTATGAAATCCAAAATTCAGTTGAAGTTTTCAAAAGCATATCGTGCTGCAAGATTGACGACTAGCAATAGCAGTATGCCTGACTATTATGAAATGGAAGACAGACCCGATGATATTTTATTTAGTGCCTGGTATTGCCTGGATCATGAAGTGTCATTCGCAATAGAGGCAAAAATCCGTACCTTACCGGAACGATATCAAATGTCGATGGGAGAGGGGCCGGATTCAGGTAAACATGGTGTTCCCGCAAAACATGCGGTGAAGGTTCTTGATTGTCTGAGCGCATTGGCAACAGAATATGCCGATTTTTTATATATTGAAAAAAATGAATTTATTGCGTTGCTGGGCAACCTGGTGGAGAGAGGACATCTTACGCCGGAAAAGGCCGATCATTACCGTGAAACCACACCTGTGGTGTATACCATAAAAGACATGGAGGGAGATGCAAGAAACAAGCAGGATGCGGATTTGGCTTTGAAACTGGCTCAATTGTATAAAGAAGCAGGAGACACAAGAGCCCAACTGGATTGGTTTAAGCAGGCAAAACGTTTTAACAGCGCACATCTTTTTTTTGCAGTAGCTGACAATTTAAAAGCAAGTCTGGACGGTATTGAAGCAGCGGATATTGCTTTTTTATTTGAACAAGAAGATTCCGCCGATTGGTTACTTGATCAACTCGCAGCTAGCCCGACTCTCAAGCGTTTGAGTAGTTTTGACAGTAATTTTCATCCAAAGTGTATCAATAAGACATTTGCAGATTTCATCAAGAAATCACAGCATATTTCCGAGCTGGATTTGGGGGTAGCATTTTCAGCTTATGCAAGAATGACGCCCATACATGCACGAATATTGGCTGAAGCACTGCAAGAAAATTGCTCTGTAGAGCGATTGATCCTTGGTGAGCAAAACATCGGTGATAAAGGTCTGAAAGCGATTATAGATGCATTAATAAATAATCCTGGGACAAGGCTGAACAATTTAAATGTATTTTCCTGTTGCATCAGTGAGCGGGGCGCTCGATATTTATTGGAAAATATAGAAAAAATCCCGTCTTTGCGAACCGTGAATTTGAGCGATAACGATAGAAAAGCAACTACAATTATAAGTACCATCGATGCGGTGTTGAAAGCACGTATGTTGATGGAAAGGGCAGCAGGAGATCCACCGTCTGATACCAGTTCCAGCAGTCATGTGATGAATATTGGCCCGCGCGAATCCGCTTTTGTGGCGGAATTAACAGCCTACAAACAACGCCGCAGCGCGGATACTCGCGGGGAATACTACTCATCTTTTGCACGGTTTTTTTCTGGAGAGAAGCGAAGCAAAACAGCCAAATTGAATACGGTTGATACGCTGATTTATCGCATTCAGGAAGGGATCTTTGATGCAGAAAAACTACCGGCAGCTGCCAAAAACGGGGAGTTGTCCGACATAGTGGGACGGTATAGAGCATCGCAAAACAAGTCAGCCGACCTGGATAACGCACCTTGATCCGCTCTCGTTGTAAATACCGTATTTTATACGGATGTCGGATTTGATTAAATTATATACAATAAGGATGTATTTTTAAGAAAGAGCTGAAAGGCGAGGGGCTAATCCGGTGAAAATTTATATCAAATTCGAGAGAGAGCACGAACTCAATGAACAGGCGTACTTGATTCCCTGGCGTATATGGCAATCGATATTTGAATATTGTTCTACGACGAACGAACTGGCAAGAACGCAAAGCCCTCTCGCAAACGCCGCTGAATTGCAACGTGATGAAAATCCGCTCCGGGCATTCCTGTGTGTTCTCTTTGGCCATCTCAATGCTGACGCTCAAGCGCTTTTAGATGCCGCTGAGCGAATGGGCGTGAACAAGACGACACTTTGTATTGCCGCAACCTATGCTCAACGTAAGGATCTGCTGGAGCGTGTTGCAGGCAGCATCTTATCCGAACTTCAATGCGATACGATTTTAAAGAATCATTTCTGCGATGCAATCATCTGGGCTGTCAAACACGGCTATCAGGATATCTTCAACCTTTTGGCCGATCTTGTTGGTGACGGTTTTGCCGATTTGCAAACAGATGGGCCAGATAAGTATAAAGTTTATCAATCAGCTTTTTCCCATGCTGTCGGAAGAGGTCATCTTGATATTCTCAATCGGGTAGTGGAGCTTGTGCCACAAGAGTTGACTGGAATATTGGAAAGCTCCGTTTATAAATGGGGCAATTGCTCTCTCCAGGTTTTCAATCGCCTGATTGAACTGGTGCAGGCATCATCACTGTGTCCATTTGACCTTCTGGCGCAAACACAATTTTATGCTGTAGGCGAGGCAGTCAAACATGGGAACCAGGAAAGCCTCAATCGCCTCCTGGCATTGGCGCCTGATGACGCGCATCGAACATTGATGGTGAGAAATGGTAGATATCCATTCCAGTTGTTTGAACACACTGTTAACTCGGGAAATCTGGAGATGTTCAAGCGCTTGCTCGTTGAGATACCAGCAGAGCCCGAAAAAGACAGGGCTGCCGTGTTTGAATCCTGTGCCCAACGCGCACTGGAAGTGTTGGGCCGTATGGGAGATCTTGAATTTCTTGATTATTTTATTGAACAGGCTCCACACATCATTGCCCATAAATTACAGATTAAGGGTATTGGATCTTATGCCATTACCTGGGCTGCAAGCGGCGGACATTTGGATGTTTTAAATCGACTCATTGAAAGGACTCCGCAATGGCTGGAATGGCAGAAGAATTCGCAATATCCAGCGTTTACCAGAGCGACAAAACATCTTCCAATTATCAATCGCCTGGTGGAACTTGCCCCGGCTCATGTTGATGATATGTTGGCTGCCGGCAACTATGAGGCTATTTATCAGGCATACGATCGCGGCACTAGTGATGTATTGACACGCCTCACTACACTATCTTCGGCCCCACAGCATGCGGCCGTACTGGATAACCCGTATTTTTTAGAAAAAGCACGATGCTGGCATGCTGAATTTGTTCGCGATAAACACTCACGCTCTCGAAGCGGGACGCACAAGAGCGATGGAGTGGATGTCGGACACCGTATATTCCAGTTCAATAATAAAGAAGATATCCTGGGTACCTTCTTAGCCAGAAATCTTCTGCACCGTAACGAGCCTGAAACATACGACATCCTGCAATTTTTGTTACGCATTCCCGCCATTGCGGTGAATTTGCATACGAGCATCGAACAAACTCAATTCTCCCCATCGCTTGCTCCGATGCTGCGCGAATCCGCTTTTGTGGCGGAATTAACAGCCTACAAACAACGTCGCAGCGCGGATCCTCGCGGGGAATATTACTCATCTTTTGCACGTTTTTTTTCTGGAGAGAAGCGGAGCAAAACAGCCAAATTGAATACGGTTGATACGCTGATTTATCGCATTCAGGAAGGGATTTTTGATATAGAACGACTACCGGAAGCGGCCGAAAACGGAGATCTGTCCGATATAGTGAGGCGGTATCGAGCATCGCAAAACAGGTCAGCCGACCTGGATAACGCAACCCAACAAACACCTTTTATCAACAGGTAATGAGAGCATATTATGACATTCCAACTTCAACTGAATTTTTCAAAAATATATCCTGATACAAGATTGATGGTTATCAATAGCAGTACGCCAGACCATCATGAAATTGAAGACAGCCTGGACGGCATGTTATTGGGCTCTCTTCGAGTGCCGCATTTCCCCGATCATAATGTTGCATTAAAAATAGAAGCAGAAATCTGCACCTTGTCTGAGCTGTATCAAATATCCGATTCAAGGAAATATGTCGTTCCCGCAAAACATGCGATGAAGGCGCTGGATTGTCTGAGCGCGTTGGCAGCGGAATATGCCGATTTTATATATATTGGAAAAAATGACTTTATTGCGCTGCTGGGCAACCTGGTAGAGAGTGGGCATCTTACGCCGGAAAAGGCCGATCATTACCGTAAAACCACGCCTGTGGTGTATACCATTAAAGACATGGAGGCAGATGCAAAAATCAAGCGGGATGCGGATTTGGCTTTGAAACTGGCTCAATCGTATAAAGAAGATGGATGCACAACAGATCAACTATATTGGTTGAATCAAGCAAAACACTTTGATAGCGCCCATCCTTTTTTTGCAGTGCCAGATAATCTAAGGGCAAGCCTGGACGGTATTGAAAAAGCAGATATGCGCTTTTTATTTGACGAGGGAGATGCTGGCAATTGGTTACTTGATCCCATCGCAGCTTGTCCGACTTTCAAGCACTTGTGTTTTGGGAATAATTTTCATCCAAAGTGGATCAATGAGACATTTGCAGATTTCATCAAAAAATCGCAGTATGTTTCCATTCTGGATTTGGGGGTGGGAGAGCCAACACGTGTAAAAATGACGCCCGAACATGCAAAAGTATTGGCACGTGCGCTGCGCGGGAACTGTTCTGTAGAAGCGTTGTTACTGTGTGAGCAAAACATTGGTGATGAAGGTCTGAAAGCGATTATAGACGCATTAATACAAAATCCTGAGGCAAGGCTGAAAAATCTAAATGTATTTGCCTGTGATATTACCGGGTGGGGCGCCCGATATCTATTGGACAACATAGAAAAAATCCCGTCTTTGCGAACCGTGAATTTGAAGTATAACGATGCGTGTCCGCAAGTAATCAGGGACAACATAGAGGCGGTGCTGAATAAACGTGTGTTGATGGAATCGCCAGCAGGAGGCGCGCATCTGATTCCTGATACCAGTGCCGGCAGTTATGTGACGGAGATGGGCCTGTTTTCCTCCAGCGCTAATCGCGCAGCAGCGGCTGTTTCAGAAGATATTGAACGGCCGGTTTACGCTTGAAACCTCTCAAGTTAACACCGGATCCGGCAAGAACGCGTAGGTTGGGCCCTGGCCCATAGCCGTCAGGCTAAGGGAAAAATTTCGGTGCCAAGTGAGCGTACGGAGACCCTTCGCTTCGCTCTGGGCGACACGTTTGGACTGCGGTGTGGGTTGAGAGTTAGCCCTTCACTCTGATGCTCAAGCGTGTCGCCCAGAGCGAAGCGAAGGGTCTCCTGATTGTGGCACGGTGCCACCTGATAAATCGAAGCTTTTCCCTTAACCTGACGGCTATGGGCAAAACTTCGGCACCAGGCTAGCCTAAGGAGACCCTTCGCTGCGCTCTGGGCGACACGTTTGGGTTGCGTTGTGGGTTGCGAGACTGCACTTCGCTCTGATGCTCAAGCGTGTCGCCCAGAGCGCAGCGAAGGGTCTCCTGATTGTGGCTCGGTGCCAACGGCGGGAGATCCTTCGCTTCGCTCTGGATGACATTGCGGCTGTTCGTGCCAAACCAATCCTTAATCCTTTATATTAATAAATCCTTAATCCCGGTAGTGTATAATATATAGACAGATTGGATGAGGGATGCTTAATGAAATATACGCGCTGTTTAACCAGGTTGCTGCGAAGAGGGGATGATTTGAGCCGGGGGGATATTGCCCGGTGGACGGATGATGATAAAGGGAAATTGTTGATAGCCCTTGTTCGGGCCGGGGGTGGGCAGGCTTTGGCGCGTTTTGGGCGCAGCATTGAGCTGCTGCTCAACAGTCATCCCAATCTGAATTATCAGGAAGAGAAGGAAGGCTTGACGCCGTTGATGGCGGCGATTCAGGCCGGGGATGAAGGGATGAAGCGCAGTCTGATGTATTATCATGCCCATCCTGACCCACGAATCCGCCTCGCTATGGATTTGGGCTTGCGCAGTCATAACAAAAGCAGTGCTTTGGGTTGGTCTATACGTACCGGGGATCGGGAGTTGGCAGCGGCTTTGCGCAGTCTGGCAGCGGCGCCTAAAAAAGGCATACGCCTGGTGTCGCTGGATTTTGATGGCTCGGTATTTCATCAAAAATATCACGAATCTCCCGTAAAAAACGTTGTGCTGCATAATCAGGCGTTTTTAGAGAATTTGAAGGAAGGCAGCAAGCCGTATTTTAAAACCGTTGCCATGGTGGGATCTGTCCGGCAATCCTGGGATGATGATAGATTCAATGGCGACCGGGATAGCGGCGCGGGAATCATCGGTTCTTGTTATCCGGCTTTGCTTGAAATCAGCTGGGTACTTGGTGCTGTCTGCGATCCCTTTTTGCTGGCCGATGTCTATGCCGGCCGCAGAAATGGCCGATCGTTTGATAAAGCCATGCAAGCGCTAAGCGAGAGGGCGTCTGGTGTTCCTGGCAACATAAGGCATGACAGCTGGATTCATGACAGCAGCAAAATCACAATTCTTTACGCTCAAATGCACAAAATCGCGCTGGACTATCCGGACGAAACGATTCAAGTGGATTTTTATGATGATCGCTATGATATTCTGGGGTCTTTGCAAAAATTCTTTAAAGAAAACCCGGATAAAATGCCGAAAAATGTGACCTTGCGCCTGCATCACTATGACGGAGGATTTGTTACGCCGATGCCGGCAATTGCGGGTACGGGTGTTATCAATCTTAATTATCGCACAACGGTTCAACGCCTCGGCGCTGTGGGGGCAGAGCATGGGCGCTCGCCTGATCGCCTCATAGAAATGCACCGGGTGCCGGTAAACGAGTTGAAGAAGGCATTTTCCACTTGTGTGGCTTATGAGCCGATTCAATTGGTGGACGACCCCATGCCGGCTACGGAACCGGCATCGCGTAAACGACCTGTGTTTGGGGAGCTGCCGGAAGAGCCTGAAAAAAGAAGCCGAAACAGTTTTTTTGAAGAGCAGGGGCGGAGTATGAGGGATGGGGAGGAGCTTGACGCGCCTGATGCTGGGTCGGTGCCAAGTGCGGGAGATCCTTCGCTGCGCTCTGGATGACACTGCGGCTGTCCGTGCCACACCGATGCCCAACCATGTCGCCCAGAGCGCAGCGAAGGGTCTCCTGATTGTGGCTCGGCGCCGCAACCTATATTGGTTCCAGTTGTTCTCCCCGTACTTCCTCCTCAATACCCTGCATCGCTTTCATAATATCGTTCACCATGTCTTGCCGCTTCGTCCTTGGGCTGAAAAAGCCGCCGTTGCGTCTCACGTCCAGCACAAACCAGAGGAAGCCCTGGGTGGCGAGATAAATGTTATACAACAAGGGTACCCAGCAATTGCGATGCCTGCTCATCTCGTTGTAGCCGTCTTGTAATCGTTGCTCCAGCTGTTGATAGCGCGGCCTGGAGCCGGGATTCTGGCGCAAATCCACCACGGCATCCCGCAAACTGTTCGCCAGGATCACGGCATCATGTCCCGTTGTTCTGCTCAAGGGATCCCGGCTTGTTTTCAGCAATTGGCCGTGAACCTTTAAGGCTTGAATCGCTGCGATCAGTTTGTCGAAAGCCTCTTTTGCAGCCGGGGATTCGGTAGCTGCCATGGACGGGCGAACGGGCAGCAAAACATTCTCGGAAGATTCAAGCTGCTCGACTTCTGACGCCTCCACATGCTCCGCTCCGTTCACCATACTCCAGGCATAGCGCAGCAAATCGCGGAAATTCAATTGTTTGCTGCGATCGTTTTGATTCGCCAGATTTTCTTTCTGAGTGATGTTCACCAATACTTGCGCCCGGGCGCGGGTCAATTGAGCATCTTGCAACAATTCCACCATTTCATTGGGCGGATAATCCGGCACCTGCACCGTGATCACCCGGCGCGATGCCGCATTGCTGCCTTGAATACGCGCGCCATCGCTGATCGGGTTTTGCGTTGCTATCGCTATAAAACCGGGTCTGGCGGGCCTTGCTTTGGTGATGGGGTGTTTATGCATATACAAATCATTTAAAAATTCCTCAGGACGTTCAGAGGCGTTGATCTCATCCTGAAACTCCACAGCACCTTCTTCATGCGCTTTAAGCAACAAGGCTTTTTTGGCATCGATGTGCATACTCGATGGCACGGTGTACAACGGCTTGTCAGGATTATCAGGGCTATAGCCATACATACTGAACAAATGCCGGATCTGATCGCTTTTGCCAATACCGGGCGACCCTTCGAGAATCACGCCGCCGAGGCCGCCATGCAAAAAGGCATCGGACGCGGAATGTTGCTGCTGAACGCGCATCTCGCGCAGTGCAATCAAGGATTCGAGCAGATTGGTCACCGGCCAGCGCGATGGGGTGTAACGGAAAGGTTTTGCCGGTTTGACCGTGGGCACCAGGGGCTGAGTCATACTCAGTACCGCTGGCCGGCGCAGGCTATTGGGCGGAAACTCAAGATCCAGCGCTTTACGCAGTGGCCCTTCAGCCAGCGTTTCGCCAATCATGCGCACGTAATATTGCGTTGTTTGCATCAGCGGTTCATCGGGCTTGCGGTTCGCGAGTATCAGCAGGGCTATCTCTTCCAGCTCGCGGGGAGAAATCAACACCTTGTCTTTGGAATGCTGACAGAAAAACGCATACAAACGCAGAATTTCACTGCAAGCCGCTTCCATTTCATTTTCCAGACCCCTTTCGATAAACAAGGGCTTCAGGCTCATTTCATACAGAAATTCCAGCGGTATGGGATCCAGAACCAGCACATTGCCATGCCGGAGAAAGAGCGGGGCAATGCTGCGATTGTCTCCATAACTGACGGGATTGGAGGCGGTGATCACCACGTGATCATCGTCCAGCTCCAGTATTTCATTGTCCACGCGAATGTGTCTGGGTCTTTCAAACAAGCCTTCGATTTCACTCCATTTTCTGCCGCCCATATTGGCTTCATCGAGAAAAATGTACTTGCGCCCCGGTCGCTTGTCCGCGGCCCACTGACGTATCTCGGCCCAGCCTAACCAGGGCTTGCGGCCGATTCTGTTCGCCAGCTCTTTTTCTATCAGCGTGGATTTGCCAACGCCGGTCAAGCCGACCAAAACGACCAGCGGCGACACATTTACCCTGGCAAACAGATCGTGAATGCGTTTGTCGACAAAGGCCCCGGCAATGGCCTCACTATTGGCGAAATCCGGCGGCCCCATGTTCAAATTATTGGGCAAATCTTCAAGACCTTCCCAGGCCAGATCAGTGGATAAAGACGGGCTGTGACGTTGAAAACGCGCCCGTGCTTCCAGCTTGCATAAAGGTTCCGAAGCCAGCTTGTCGGCTGGTAAATCGGCGGGATTACACAGATCGCTCAGGCAATGCAGTTTTTCTTTCCTGCTGACATGTTCTGTCAGGAAGGGCAGAAAAGACAGCGACAGATCTTTGGGATTATCCGGTAACAACAGCAGGGCAGACGGATGGCCGTCCGTTTTTGTCATTCTATCCAGCAAAAAGGGCGTCAGGGCCTGAGCGTGTTCTTCCGTAAACTGTCCTCTCAACACCACGGTTTCATACTGTTCGAGCATGTCCGGCAACAGTCCGCGGGTGTTGTGAAAACGAAGTTTCAGGCTGGAGCGTTCGAAGAAACCATCGATGGAATTCAATAATTGCGCGGGATTGCATTCGGAAATATCAATCGCCAGCACGCGATCATAGCCCAATTTTCTGCGCGTCACATCCGGGTCGTTGCTGCGCACTATCATGGTATGCGGCACGGGTTCCAGAGGCGGCAACGCTTTTTCTGCCGGCGGGAGGCGTGTGCGTAATTCCTCCGGCAACAACTGTTCATCAGCCGCGTTCACGCTCAGATCAACCTGGTGGAGTCGGCATTCGTCCAGCAAACGTGCAAACTGGTTGCCATCCAGGGCATGCGTCAAATTCACTTCCATCCGTTGTCCGGCGTGTGCCTTGATCAGGCCGTCAATCGTATCCACTTCGCGGCTGGCATCTTCGCAGACGTAACGCATGCTGAAATCGGTCAGATTGTATGAATTCAACACCACAGCGCCGGGTCGAACACCCACGCGCCAGCTGGTGACGGACTGTGCCAGCGTATCCCAATCATAGCCCGTGCCCCAGCCAAATCCGCCTGGCGGATACGGTATATCGAGACCTTCGTGGTTAAAATGCCCTCGCTTGCGTGCGGCATGCAAATCCACGTAGCAGTCTCTTTTTTCCAGCGGCGCGTTGGCCAGCACAATCGGGCGATTCTGCTGCAAGGCCAGTTCAAGTTTGCCAGGTATCCATTCCATGCGATCCTTGCGCGGCGCCCAATAACCCAGCAGTTGCTCCTTCCAGTCAATGGCGGTGTACAAATCGATGCGATACGGCTCGTCATCGGCAGACATGGCGCAGGGCGGAAAATTCGGTAAGGGCGGCGTGCCAGCTTCAAAGGGATATGTTTCCCAACTGCCAATACGCGAATAAAATTCCCCGCCGCGATGGCGAGAGGGATTACTGCCGTTTTCCAGCAACAGAACGCCGGTGCCTGCGGGAAAGTCCACCCCGTCAGAGGACGGTCTGTCGTCCAGCAAGGTGTTAAATTGAATCAGTGATATCGGTGTAAAATTGTCGCTGTTGAGCACAATCAACGGCGGCTTCCCTCCTGCGGTCAAGGCGTCACGCATGGGGCCGGCGGGTGGTTGATCGATGAAGACACCGGTGATTTGGTCTTTCTGCCGTTCGACAAAGGGGTTTGAACACATCAATTCATCGGGGCGATTGATGAATATCACCGGCCTTGAGGATTCGATACTCTGCTGCAACAGCGCCAATTTAAAGGCATGCAGTGTGTCGGCGTTGGGCATTTCGATACGGTGCGATCCACTTTTTTGCAGCAGGACATCGCAGTAGGATTCCAGCGTGGGGTGCACATCGGTTTGTTGCCGTCTGGAACGCAGCGCTTGTCGGTCGCTTTCTTCCAGGGCAAGCGCGACGGTCAGATCCTGGAATTCAGACAGGATATTGTTTGTTTCCGGGGCAAGCGCATCGGCATACCTGGCCGCGCTGTCGCAGAGCAGGGCGAGCATCTGTTCCCGCGTAAAATCCTTGCGCTCAACCATGCTCTGCTCTAACAATTCCCAATAATTTGTGAGGTTTTGCTGCAGGTATTCGCTGAGCAGGGTCAAAACCAGAGAGATTAATTCGGTCTGTTGTGATTCGAGAACGGCAAGCCAGGCGGGGGTGCCATCTGTTGTGCGCAACATCAACGATTGCAAAGCCGCCGCTGATAAATCATTTAACAGGGGAGGGTGTCCGAATTGCGCCATGACATCAGAGCAATTGTCAGCCCGGAGCAAAGCCAGCAAGCCGCCTTCTTCCAAAAAGCGATTGCAGGAAATGGACGGCGTTGCTGCATTTGATCTCGCGTGAACACTCACCAGCGTCAATGGCCCAAACACTTTATTGAGCAGCTCAGGCAGGGCTTGATGGCTAACTTGCAACTGCCCCTGTTCGAATTGTGGATCATAAACAATATATTCTTTGACGCCGGGCGCATCCGATGTAACCGGAAAAACGGTCACGGCACGCCAGGGCGAAGACAGCGTGCAAGGCAGATCCTGCGTGGCCAGCCAGTCGATCACGCCATCGCCAAGCCAGGTTTGCGATGAAGGATTACTGACTGTTGCCTGTTCCTGAATACGGTTCAACCAGGTGATATGGGTTTTTGTCAGCGATTCGGCGCGTCCGTCCCATTCGTTCAAAAACGTCAGGGCTTTTTGCCAGATAACAGGGCCAAATTGCTCGGCCAAATGCGGAAGCGCCTGACGAACAGAGGGAACCAGCGCTTCTTCGTTTTCCATTTTCTGCAATGTGAGGAATTGGCCGAGCCGGTCTTCCACCATGCGGTAATCCAGAGCCTTGTGTTTGCCGCGGCAGGCAGATGCCGTTTGCAACAGATTTGGCAGCATGCGAAAAGCGGATTGCAGATCAAAGTCCGCAAGCCAGGGTGTTGATGGCGCTTCGTCCGACGAGGAAGCCGCTCCTTGCCCGCCTTCAAAGCGCGGCGGTTGAAACAGAAAGGCGCGCGCCATTTTCAAAGACATCAATTCGCTTAACAAACCGGATTCGACCAGGGCCTTCAAGCCGACAGCACCGAGCGTACCCATCGCCTGTATACCGCCGACCGCTTTGAGCAGATCGCCTAAATGGACCTGTTTCAACAAGTGGGCAATATCGGCAAAATTAATGCCGGCACGGGTCATCTCTCCACGTGACGATTGCATGGCTTCGATCAGTTGTTCGGGTTTGAAGTTTTGGGCGAGATCACGGAAAAAAGCGCGGAGCTCTTCGGCCGAGGGCATTTCAAAAGCGGGTGTACTTTGCTTCTCTTTGGTCTCCCTGACCTGCTTGTAGATATGTATCGATGATTTGATAGATTCCTGGGTGGCAGGGCTCAGAGCCGGAACCTTGTCGACCAGGGTTTGCCAAAATGTCATTTCTTCATCAGATGAAAAATAAGGAACCCAGACGAGATCGATGGAGCGCAGATTTTTATAGTTATTTAAAGCACTGGCAAAGGTATCGGCATTCAATTTGGTCTTGTTCGTTCTGATTCTACCGAGATTTATAGTCTGTAAACCAGGGCACGTCTCCAGGAAAGTCAGCAATGATTCTGGCTTGAGCGAGATCGAGGTGTTTACAAAACGAAATTCTTCAAGATTGGGTGTCGCCCGTAAAAATGCTGTCACAATCGAACTTGCTCCGCTCGGCATCATTCCTTTGGATAAATGGATATCCAATGTCTTCAAGGCTGGCATGAGAGGACAGTGGCTCAATGTTTTCCATGATTCATCCACGAAGGGTGAGCCAGTAAACATGATACCAAATTTGAGATGTTCAAGATCCGGGTGTTTTTCAAGCAGGGAAGTAAGGTGGCCGGCATATTTTACCGAGTCGCATGTAAGCGTTCGCAGCTTGGGCAGCGTCGGCCAATCCCTCCTTTCCTGTAATTTGCTAATAAACAGATTGTTCAGTTGCGGCAGGTGTGACAAGAACGGGCCAAGCGCATGTTCTCCCGACTGTATGTCCAGGTCGAGAGGACTGACGCCCCGGGAACGCGGGCAATTCAGTGTTTCCACCAAGGCCAAATCAGCCAATCCAATCGTCACGTAACCATTGGACAGGGTGTCGCCCTGTAAAAGACGCACAATATGCTCTTGTACCAGGGTGACTTTACGCAATTGCGTTTCATGAGTATAGCGTCTGTTCGCAAACAGATCGTTCAAGCGTACGGGTTTCCCGCTTGAAAAATAACTCCAGATTACCCGGGTTTCTGTAAATCCCCGGTTTGGCTCATTATCAGGCATCCAGTACATGCGTTCAGCAACATACTCAAAATCGCCATGCTCGTTTGGTCGATAAGACAGTTCATCTTCGGGTCGGGAACAAGTTGGCGCACTGGTAAAATCTTGTATATACATGGTTCTGAGCTGAAGTTTCGGCTTGTTGCCGATGAGCCTTTCCATATCGAAATGGGTTAGCGAGCGTGCGCCTTTATGTTTGTTCTGTTCGCGCCAATGACGAAAGTATTGCGTACTATGTATGTTATCCAGCCACAAGTTATCCTCTGCCGTATCGAGCATGTCTTCATGCAAACGCATAGGCTCTATGCTTATTGGGGTACGATAATAAGATTCGTAGGATAGTTCGGGCAGAACATAAACTTCAAAGCCATCACGCACCAGTATCCGCAACGCCTCGATGATCTGTTTTTTGTCCAGGCTTTTGCTTTGAATGTTGCAGAACAAAGGTCTTTTGTGTTTGACCAGACCCGGCTGACGTTTTCTCCAGGCATCCTGATTGGTAATCATCCGCCCCACATGAAGACTGCCAGGGGGGTGACGGGTGAACACTTCTTCTTCGCCTGGAACATACATATAAAAACTGTCTGGATAATACATTGGGAGCCATGGGTTGACTAAAGTATGCTCAATTGTAACATAGAGTTCTTTTTATGGACAGTTAAGTTGCTTTGGACTTATTATCACGGCGATTGCATTTAAACGCTCAATATATGTGCAGAAAATCCGAACCGTGACCGTAAGGGAGAAAATCCGAACCGTGACCGTTAGGGAGCGGAAAAGTTAAACAGCCATACTAAATGTTCGATTTTTTGTTATCAAATACGGCCATTGGTAAGCCTTGTTCATCAACAACTGGTCTCCGTCACTATTACTTACCCAAAAAAGTAGTAATAGATCAGTAAGTTACGCGTCTGTCACGTGCCCCACAAAATTTTCCGCTCCCTAACGGTCACGGTTCGGATTTTCTGCGCATATATTGAGCGTTTAAATGCAATCGCCGTGGTCTTATTATTGGTCTGTATTGACAAAAATAAAGCAACATGTATAATGAGCGAAATTTGGCACTTTTTATATAAAGAGGGATACATGGCTGACAATGAACAAAGAAATATCGATAAAATACCTCGCAGTACTTGCGTTTCCGAACTGGTAGAATCTGATAGTAAAGATTGCGCACAACCTGCATCTTCTTCAACAGAACAACCTGTTCTGGAAAAAAAAGTGGGCCCCAGCCCCTTTCGGCGCGATTTAGACAAGTTATTACGTGGCGAGCCTGAGGCCGCAACAGAAGAAGATCTGCCGAGACAAAAAGTAAGACCCAGCCGCTTCCAGCACGGTTTAAGCCTGTTTTTAACGCATCCTGTTCGTTCTGACGAGTCCCCGTATATGATCGCTGTCATGAATAACGATATGAACGCAATAAGGGAGGCAAGCACGGAAGGGCTTGGGTTAGAAGATTTTAAAAGAGCTTTTATGCTATTGGATCGTTTCAACCCGGATTGGCGAACACGTTCTGCGGGCGATCTAACCCGAGCGGTCATCCGTGGCCTGGAAAACGAAATAAGCAGAATGGAAGCACAACCGAGCAGTCAATCGCCAAGTTAGCTTAAGATTCTGGTAAAAACGCGTAGGCTGCGGCCTTGGGTCATAGCCGTCAGGTTAAGGGAAAACAGGTGGCACCGAGCGAGCGTAAGGAGACCCTTCGCTCCGCTCTGGGCGACACGTTTGGACTGCGGTGTGGGTTGAGAGGCAGCCCTTCACTCTGATGCTCAAGCGTGTCGCCCAGAGCGGAGCGAAGGGTCTCCTGATTGTGGCTCGGTGCTGACTGCGGGAGATCCTTCGCTGCGCTCTGGATGACACTGCGGCTGTCCGTGCCAGACCGATGCCCAAACATGTCGCCCAGAGCGCAGCGAAGGGTCTCCGGTTGTGGCTCGGTGCTGACTGCGGGAGACCCTTCACTTCGTTCTGGGCGACATAACGATTGTCCGTGCCCACCCTACCCATGGTTTGGACTTATGTCGTGGCCCGGATGTTTCGCGCAGGGCTGCGCCTGGTTTCATCAAGGGGTGTGCGAGTTGGCAGCATCGGATTCTGTATTGGGGGTGGGTTTGACTCCGGATGTTAGCGGAAAGCCCCCTGCATACGGAGCTTCTGGTCCTGGCGTACCGGCTGCTGGTGCTCCATCCTGAATTGCTGTGAGGCGACTATTCAGCTCCCGATGCTCCATCCAACCTAAATCGTACTCTGCCCTGAGAGTACACCCAGAAAAAGAATCCGCTGCCGGATCAATCAGCGCGTTTAATTTATCTGGAATAACCTGGTTATCAAAGAATGCATATTGCCCGGTAGTATACTTTTTGTAACATGAATAAACAAAAGCAAAAAAACCAATACCCGTCAAATTCAAAGCAAGATTTGTTAAAAATGGTGCGTAACTGTCAGTGCTTTCCGGTTTTTTATCCGCTTTCTTAACCTCGAAACAGTCATTTAATTTCGCGGCCCAGTTTGCAACATGTTGAAAATAAATATCACCGGTTTTTTCTGCTTTGGCCGGCGTATTACACAGACCCTTACTCAATCTGTCAGGAATACTTCTATCCGGAACAAGCGTTGCTTCATCGATACATTCATTTAACTTCTGTAAGTCCGATGCAGTCAATCCTGCCCGGGCATTACGGGCTTTCAAATCGGCGACAACACGGGCGATGGCGTATTTAAATCGCTCGCCCAAATCGTCTCTGTTTTTTTTCAGATAGTCCTTATGAGCGTCTTCAGGCTCGGGCTGTACCCATTCTACATTGACGATGCCGAGAGCCTTTATCGTGTGCGGTTTTGTGAAATCGTCTAATGTCGCAAGGGGTTGCTGTTGAAATTCTGCATACAAAGCTTGTTTGTTTTTCCAGGGAAACGTGTATTTAGGCATCATTGACTACCGATATATGGTTGTATGTTTATTATACATCGGTAGCGTTTTTTAGTCAAAAATTAGGGTTTTTTTGCGTTTCAGCAAGTTGATCGTTCAAATTATCCAATGATTGTGTTTTCCTTAAAGGAGAAAAAAATCCATGGAGAACAGGGGAGGGCGGAGGGAGAAAGGGCATGTTACCGCTAGGCCGAGGCGGTGCAATCGGTTGCTGCGTCATAGACGGCTGAGCCTGTTGCAACACCGCTTCGTTCTCATCTTCCCGGGTTGCAATCGGGTCGAGTTTCAGGATCGAATCAATCTGTTGAAAGGCTGCTTCTGTTTTATCGAGCGTCAAGCGGGTTTTGGGATTGGGATCGAGCATCTTGTGCAGCGTATCTTCAATCAGTGCGCGGGCAACACTATTGGGTTTGGGGGCATAGGTAAACAACGAATGCAACCATGCGCGCCAGTCTCCGGGCTGTGGAGCAAGTTCTTTTGTTCCGGCTTGTGTTTGACCTGTTTGGGGCACTGCTTCCTTGTCAATACCCCATATTTCTGCGATAACACAGGCCAGAGAGAACAGGTCTTGTGAACGATGTTGCTGTATAGGTCCTCTGAACAGCTCCGGTGGCAAATACCCAAGCGTTCCTACTCCGTATTCGAGTTTTCCAGCCGGAGTCGTGAGTCCGTAATCAATAATATTGACCTCAACGCTGCCATCATCATATATCTCGACCATAATATTTTCGGGTTTGATATCGCGATGCACCAGCCCCAAATCGTGAATCTGGCTGCGATATGCGCGCAACAGCTCTTGCGTTATCGCCATCCGTTGCGAAATATCGATGCCATTGCCAATCTCATAAAGCCGGTGGAACAGATCTTTCCCTGGAAATTTTTCCATCACCAGCAGGCTCGCGTTCCCGAAAAAAACCGGTTTTTTCATGCGGATGTGGCCGCCAATTCGAGCCATGCTATATTCTCTATCGGCGTTTGTTACTGGATTGGTCAAGCTGTTATGGCGCTGATGTTTGATCAAGCGCTCTTTTTCCACGCCATGTTTATCAAGATACCCACGTTTTTTAAACCCAACGGGCGTCAAAGTGCCTTCTACGGGGTAGATAATGCGGTCGGTGTTTGGTTTAAAATCCCGCAATCGTTTTATCCATTCAAAACGCAGTTCAGGCTTCCCTGATTCGCTCCTGCGGGCGATGACATCGTAACGCAGGGTGAAAGTCCAGTCTTTGCCCATCTGAACCTTCGTGCCCGAGCGCCAAATCACGCGCCCACTTGAATTATGTTCACTTTGCAAAGCCTGATGTAGTTTTTTAGCAATTCTTGTTTTGATGCTTGGTCCAGCCATGGCATACCTCTATCCAGTGATCTTCGGAAAAAAACGGCTTTGCAATGACTGAACCAGCTTGGGAGTATCCGTAACCTGTCAGGCAATCCGTTCTTGTCGCAGAAAATAATTACAATTAATCAAGACGAATGATACTGCACCAAATTGAATTAAATGGCAATTTTTCGTTATTTATCCTCCGTGGCTTTGGTGATCCTGGTATAACGTTTTGCGTTATATAACGCGGTGCGTTATAATTTGGAAGTAGATTACCATTAGGAGTGAACGATGACGAAGTTAAAAAATATCCATCCAGGTGAGATCTTGCATGAAGAATTTTTGCTTCCAATGGATATTAGCCAGAACAGATTGGCCAATGATATTGGCGTGCCTCCACGGCGCATTAATGAAATCGTTCACGGGAAGCGCTCAGTGACTGCGGATACAGATTTAAGGTTATCTCGTGCGTTGGGAACGTCCGAAGGTTTTTGGCTGGGCTTGCAGGCTGATTATGATTTGGAAGAGAAGAAAAGCAGCCTTAAAAGCGTGTTAGGGAAAATCAAGTCGTTGGTCAGTTCCGAGTTGATTATTGAGGAGTATGCAAGTCGTTAATTAGGCCCCCTGACATGAGCTTTATACAGTTTTGCTCTCTGTTTATTTCAAGAAATTTTGTATTGAGTACAGATACTCTCCCGGTTAATATGCATGCGCTCAGGCAGATAATCCATCGAGGAAATGAAACTGCCTGCAATCAATATAAGGAAATACCCTATGCATAAAAAATCGTCTTTTATCAACGTTATTGCATCTTCTGCCCTGTTTTTAAGTGGCTTCGCCAGCGCTGCAGATGTTCCTGCCCAATCATTGCAAGATGCCATCAGTATTGACAATCTAATCGCGCATTTAAAGGCATTTCAGGGGCATGCAGACCAAAATCAGGATGATTTTCCTGGCAGCCGTTTTACTCTGGGATCTGGTTACACTGCCAGCCGTGATTATGTTATCAAAACCTTACAGGAAGCAGGCTATCGCGTGTCGGTGCAAGACGTTCCTTTTGATATCAGCTATATCAGTTCACCAGCCGTATTTGAACAAAGCGCACCCTCAAAAAAAGTTTATATTGAAAACAAAGATTTTACGCCGTATACCAGCTCGGGTGAGGCCGATTTGACTGCTGAAATCAGCTTGCCATCCGGAGATAAATCCGGCTGTCAGGAGGGCGATTTTAACGGGTTTACTGCCGGTAATATTGCCCTGATTCAGCGCGGCGGAAACTGTTCTCATATTGATAAAGTCATGCATGCTGTTCATGCCCGAGCCAGTGGCGTGATCATCTATAATAATGTGCCCGGTGTTTTATTTGTTTCTCTGGGGGCGAGCATTCCCTCCGAAACCACACCGGTTGTTTTTGTGTCAGCCGAATTGGGTAAAGCCTTTCTATCAGACTTGAATAAGAATATATCCCCCGTTGTGCATATTAATTTTCGCAGTGTGAAAAAATCCGGCTTGTCGCAAAATATATTGGCCGAATCAATCGATGGTGATCCTGAACATATCGTTATGGCAGGGGCGCATCTGGACTCCTCCTGGGGTAATGCCGGTATAAACGACAATGCCAGTGCGGTCGCTGCGGTTTTGGAAACTGCGATTCAATTTAAACATATCAAGCCCGTCAATAAATTGCGTTTTGCATTTTGGACTGGAGAGGAATTGGGGCTGATTGGATCACAGTTTTATGTCGATCATTTGAGTGCTGAAGAAAAAGCAAAAATCGCGGTGTATCTGAACTATGAAATATTGGGTGCACCCAATGGCGCTCGCTTGATAATGGGAGCCGATAAGGACGCGCCGCCTGGTACCAAAAAAATCACGCAATTGTATGTTGATTATTTTAATCAACAGGGACTGAAATCGCTGGTGATTGATCCGTCTACGGCCAATGCTTCGGCACGTAGTGATATGCATGCTTTTATGAATGCCGGCATCCCTGGCGGTTTTATTGTGACCGGTGCTGAACTGTCATGGAACATGATTCTAAAATCTGTTTTTACCGATCTGCCAAACAGACAATTGGGTCTCGCAACGCATCCTTGTTATCACAAAGCCTGTGATACATTAACGCTGAAAAATGACGAATTGAAAGACCCCAATTTCGATTTTGATTTATACCTGCAAATGTCAAAAGCGGCTGCCTTTGCTATTGCAACGTATGCGATGGAACGTGTGGGATAAAAAAAAGATCCCAATGCCTGCCAGATGATCCGTCCTGCCAAATGATCCGTCATTGCGAGCGAAGCGAAGCAATCCAGTGTTCGGAGCACGGAACTCTGGATTGCTTCGCTTCGCTCGCAAAGACGGGCTTCGCCCTTGCGACGGCCTGCGAGATGGTTCGTCATTGCGAGGCACGAAGCAATCCAGTGTTCGGAGCACTGCACTCTGGATTGCTTTGTTGGCGCGCGCAATGACGGGCTTCGCCCTCGTGACGGCCTCGCAATGACGCCGTTCCGGGGCGCATCTATCCCAGCGCTTTTTCAATCGCTTTTACAAGTTTGGGTGATTCCGGCGACGTTGTAGAAAAGAAATACGTTATCATTTCGCCGTTGCGGCCGATCAAATATTTGTGAAAATTCCATTTGGGTGCGCTGCCGAAGCCCGCTTGTTTCCTGGCCCACAAATAAAACGGCGCCGCTTCTTTACCAGACACGACTTCTTTCGAGGTCATGGGAAAAGTCACGCCGTAATTCACCTGGCAAAAGCTGGCGATGTCTTCCGAGCTGCCGGGTTCCTGGCTGCCGAAGTCATTGGAGGGCACACCCAGTATCACCAAACCGCGATCTTTGTATGTCAGATACAGCTTTTCCAGACCAGCATATTGCGGGGTAAAACCGCATTTTGAAGCGGTATTGACCACCAGCAAAACTTTTCCCTTAAACTCGGACAAAGGCAGGGGATGATGCCCAACCAGGGTGGTAAAGGAGAAATCATAAGCGCTGTTTGCAGCAAGGGTCGTTGTCATGAATAAGCATCCTGTTAGAAGTAATATAAAACGCATCGGCGACATCCTGAAAAACGGGTTTGGAGATCGATGTTACAACAGTTTTGATTAAACTCCAATTTAACCGAACGCCAGCAAAATTTCCTGGGCGATTGCATTTATCTGTCTAGTGCCGACACAAAATTTCCGCTCCCTAACGGTCACGGTTCGGTTTTTCTGCCAAGCGCCGTGCAAAACTCCCTGGGCGCGTATAACATAATGTTTGCTTGTGGCATAATTCCTGATAGAAAACTTACTGTCAGGAATGTTTCATGTCACAAACTATTCGCTGGATACAACGCTTCCAGAACTATAACAAGGCACTGGCTCAGCTCGATTTTGCCGTACAATTATCCAAACAACGTGAGTTATCCTCTCTTGAAAAGCAGGGGATCATACAGGCATTTGAGTTTACCCACGAGTTGGCCTGGAATGTAATGAAAGATTATTTTGCGTATCAGGGTAACCCGGACATCACGGGTTCGCGGGATGCCGTTAGAGAATCCTTTGCCAAAGGATTAATTAACGAAGGAGAGGGTTGGATGGAAATGATAAAAAGTCGCAACCAGACTTCGCAAACCTATAATCAAGCGGTCGCAGATGAAATTGTTGAAAAAATAATTAACCTCTATACTCCGTTTTTTGCAAATTTTCAGATCAGCATGCAATCCTGCCTTGCTTGAGCATATCAACGACAAAGGCTTGATATTTTATTAAGGGGAGTAAGATGTTTGAAAAATACGACGAATTCAAGGTGCTTGCGGTTGCTATAGAGGCGGTTCGCAGCAAGGCGCAGCAGTTGGAGCGGGGCGATCAACTTTGCAAAACAAAGGCCGCTGTTTTGAATCCCTTGCTGCAGCAATGGGATGCGGCCATCATGACATTCAATGGGCTTGATTTCGAATCGCTGCCAGGCGATCGAATAGAATTGCACAAGCAGCTGTTACGAACCGTGTTTGCACAATCGATATTGGGTTTGTCAGAACTATCGATGAAGACGATTGCAACCCACAGAGACAGTGCAACCATTGCTTTGCGAGCAGTAACCTGGCTGACATTAGCCACAGCAGGTGCTGTTGGCGGTGCTTTACTTGGCACTGCTTTGATTGGCGGTCCTTTTTTAGCCATTCCGGGTGTTTATGCTGGCTACAAAGCGGGCGGCCGTCTGATTGAAGTGCAGCGTTGGTGGCCTGAAACCTTGAAATTGGTTTCCGCTGTGCTTAATTCGCTTCCCTCGTCTTTTAAAGATAATAAGGCCTACGGGAAGGATTTCACCGTATTTCTACGGCAACTTGGATTGAAGAACGCTTTTGTCTGGATTACCGACCCTCATATCGACCTGATTTCTCCGGATAAGCGGTATTTGCATGTGAGTCCCAAGGGGCAGTTTACCTGCACGGAAGTGATAAATACCAGCCGGCGAACGTATACTTTGAATCCTTTTGTTCACCAGCCAGAATCCTGCATGAGTCATTTATCGATGTTTGCTGATCCGCACAAAAGGTTTCGCGGCATGGATGAAACCTTGCTTCGTGTGATCTGTATGAGGGCTGCAATTGCTTATGAGCTGGAGATTCCTGCGCCTGAGTTAGAGCATGTGTCGGGGGCTTCTTCGAGTTACAGTCAGGCTTAAGGGAAAAGCTTCGATTAGCATCGGAGACCCTTCGCTCCGCTCTGGGCGACACGTTTGGACTGCGGTGTGGGTTGAGAGACAGCCCTTCACTTTGATGCTCAAGCGTGTCGCCCAGAGCGAAGCGAAGGGTCTCCTGATTGTGGCTCAGTGCCGCAGCCTACTTGCTAAAACTGTTTGCAGCAAACGGAGCTGTTTCCGCCTGTTTCAACGGATTCTGGAAAAAAGGACGCTCACCCACTCTTACCTCAAGAGAAACTCTCAGATCTGCGGCTAACACTTTAAAACGCTCGCGATGACTTCCCCGCAAACCGGCATTCAGAGCCGTCCAGTTTCCTTCCTGCAAAATTGTTTTTTGCGTTTCAGGCTTCAGTTTTTTAAACAGGTTTAACAGTTTTTCCGTATTAACATGGGGATGATTGACCAGGGACGCGAATACGTCAGGCGTGCTGAAAAGCGATTCGTATCCTGTGGGCATCTCGTTATTATTGATATACAAAACCACGTCGTTAATGAATTTCTCATATTGAATCGTGTCGGCCTTTAAACGCCAGGCGGCTAACAAGATCGGATTTTGCGCAAGGAAAGGCACGTACGATGGATCTTTCATCTCATGAAAAAGCGCCTGGAACCATAGTTTTGAGGCTGCGTAGCCGTTGATTTTTTCATGTAAGTTGGGTCGTTCAAGTATGAAGGCAGCCGTTTGATATGCATTCATCATGTAAACACGATTGTTAACAATCTTCGGCAAGCGGGCAATATCATCCGGATCCGTCAAAAAGAGACGAAGTTTGCCCGAGGTCGGCAGATTGTTAAAAATCGTGTTTAAATGATGAGTGTTATATAAGTTGCCGCTCTTCGTCATTACTTCAAAATAAAGATTTCCAAGGCGCTGGCCTGCGTAGTAATAGTCTCTGGTGAGTAAGTCACACAACATTGAATGCCTTGCGGGATCAGCACTGCATTCTGCCAGATAGCCTGTTATTTGAGGGTTTTGCAAGAGCTCGCGCTGAGTAGATTGCTCATTGAGAAGCGTAATCAGTGGTTTGTCTCCTGTCAGGTAGCTCGAAGGCTTTAGGCTGAACCCACGTTTTGAGAAGGTGGACGTAACAATCTCCAGGAAGGTTTTAAGCCCGGATATGCTGCTCGTTAATTCGTCAGGAACAGGGGCGGTGAGTGAATCCGTGGTCATTTGCGTGTAACGATCCTGGATCTGCGTGCGGATAGTTGCTCGATGGGGTTGCCGGAGGAGATCATATTCATATTTAGCGAATTGGATACTGCTCACATCATAGGGAGCAATATCAGCTGTGTAATTTTCCTTCAATCTTGTTTCTGCTGGCTGCAAGACTTCCAGTTGTAACCAGGGATTCAGAGTCTCGATATGAGCCAAAATCGCCTGACCAGCCGGGATATTTTTGTAATTGGCAAGATAAGGGAAGCCGAGCCAGGGGCTGTGATGAAATGCGCCACCCAGCGCTTCCCGCGCCAAAATTCCAGCCAGTCCGGAAAGCTTGTCATACTGCGGGTCATCGCTCCGGGCTTCATTGTTGAGTGGATAATATCGTTGCAGCAATCGCGTAAGTATATTCTGGCTGACACCTGCCTGGACTGCGTTCAGGAAAACAGAAGGAACGCTGTTGAATCTGTCAAGATATCCAGTGTTGGTCACCTGTTCTGTGGAATTGCAAATGCTGTTCCATAGTGAATTCATCAGTGCAGAGCCTGCTCTGTTAAAGCGGCGCTTCAGTGGCAGAACGCCCATTGAAAACTCCAGTCTGTTACCCGAAAATAGGGGCTGGGTGAACAGCAGCTTTTTCATGATGGCATGTTCATCCTGGTATGATCCATCAGCCAGGATCGCACTCACGACACTTACATGGTTATTAAACCATGTGGATGGTTTGAAAAGTCGGTGATACCAGCGGTTGTTATCAACATAGGTTTGGAGTGCTGTTTTAAGGTCGGTCACTAATGGCATATATGAATCCTCTTTCTCATCGCAGGGAGGTGTCTGTAATCAGACGGCTATTGTAACATATTTTTATTTAATTGTGTATAAAATATACACTTCGGTGCAGGGAACAACCGTGCCACAATCAGGAGACCCTTCGCTCCACTCTGGGCGACACGTTTGGACTACTGTGTGGGTTGAGAGACAGCCCTTCACTCTGATGCTTAAGCGTGTCGCCCAGAGCGAAGCGAAGGGTCTCCTGACGCTCGCTCCGTGCCTGATAAACCGAATCAACCTACCGTTTGTTACCGGCATTGCTTGCAGGGGTCTGATCATCGTCTTCATCATCTGGATCGTAAGTAAAGGCGCTTGTTTTGTTGGCATCTGCCAGGGTTGGCCTTTCAACAGGGGGCATGCCTTGCTCCGGCACCGTCGTTTGGACTTCACCAGTTAAATCTGCAATGCCACGATGATGCATATTACCGTAACTGCAGTGTTTAGCCTGCTCTGCCGCTCCGTTGGCACTACGTGCCATCGTTTTTCTGACAAAATCCTGAAAAATGCTGTTTCCTCTTTTTGGAGCAGCTTCTTCGGAGGGTGCTGCGGCTGCCATATATTTCCGGTCTGCCACGTGTGCGTTCTCATTTGTTTCACTGTTAACTTTGGCCATCTTCCTTTCCGCATTGGCCTTTTTTTCATCCGCATCCAATCTACGATCCAGCTTGATAAACGCATCGCGATGCAGGCCGCCAAATTTGGTTATGGCCGCGTCATCATGGGCAACCAAATAGGTTTTGTACTCTGCAGGGATGCTTCTCCAGGCCGTGCCTGCCGAGATTTCCCATTTGCTGGCAACCAGCGCCAGCTTGATAAGTGGCCAGGCAAGTGCGCCCAGAATTTTGGTGGCGATATGATCTTTCCTTTCTTCATTTTTCATACTGCCGCGCACGAAACCCGTGGCCACGTTGGTGATTGATGAAAAGGAACGATCATTAAACAGCGATACCCTGTCTCCCTGTTCATGAAAATATTGGGCAACCAGCGTGGCTACAGCGCCACCGAGAGAGTGGCCGGAGAGAACGATTTTCTCCGGATCAGCGCCAGCATCAATGAGCCGTTGAACCTGGGCAATGCCGTCAACCACCAGATCATTTTTGGAGCGAACCTGGCCGCTACTATTGCCTACGCTGCGATAGTTAAATCCAATCATGGTGCAAGCCAGCGCGTCGATATCGTCCATCATTTGAGCATAATAGTCCGTGTACGACATCCCGTTGCCAGGCAAGGTGATTACAAAATGTCTTTCATTCATTGGCACATCTTGTTGAGAGTCCGGCGTGATTTGAACCGTGTCGAGCAAGGCGCCATCCCAGGTTTTGATTTTCAGATTGTCGAAGCTGACAGGCGTTTCGCGTGCCGGGGGCGGCGTGAAGGGAACTTTCATTCTCTTGTCTCCACTTGCCGGCAAGACGATGGGAAGGAGCCGGCTACCCACCGCCCGGTTGATAACAAAGCGAAGCGCATTGACTATCATGACGATCGGGTTTAACTCCGTTCGCAAGGTTTCCACGCGCAGCCAGGGGTTTTTAACGGGTATGGCGTAGAGATCACTGAGTTCACGGCGTGTCTTTTCGTCCACGTTCTTGCTGGAAGGGTGTATATTCAGCCGCCGAATATTGGACGCACGCAAAGCAGGATAGGCTGCTTGCCAATGCGCGGAGGTCAAATCGCTGTCGTCTATGCGTAAATCGGTTATCGAAGGGGGTAAAGCCGCGATTAATTCAGAAAACTGCTTTGGATCAAGCTCAACCAGATTGTTGTAACTTAAATCCAGACTGCAAACATGAGCCGGGATGGCTTTGATGAGACCGAGCAAAGCCTGAAATACGTCATCGCTAATAACGGGCTTTGCAGCCGGCGTTTGACCGACTTCAGGCAACTCATCATCGGATACCGCCTCTTGCAGGTCAGGGCGAGAACCTGGCAACAAGCCTCTGAATGCCCGGTATGCAGACCTGCTCTCATCGTTTCTGACTTCTTCGGTGAGACGGTGCAAGTCAGCAATATACGCTTCTGAACGATGTGTAGGCACGGGCTCCGCCTTTGCTTCATATTTGATTGATGTGTTCAGTATAAGCTACGAATATGAAGGGAATATTAAGGGGGCAGACAATGTTTCATGACTCAGAGAACCTGAGCTGGAAAAGCTTCGATTTATCAGGTGGCGCCGAGCCACAATCAGGAGACCCTTCGCTCCGCTCTGGGCGACACGCTTGAGTATCAGAGTGAAGGGCGATCTCTCAACCCACACCCCAGTCCAAACGTGTCGCCCAGAGCGGAGCGAAGGGTCTCCTGACATATCAA
>Ga0209066_10001548_pt1 | contig 30145 bp, 30 predicted proteins | sample All_14_2_FD_187198 | JGI IMG/M metagenome (GOLD analysis project Ga0209066, IMG submission 187198) | Freshwater microbial communities in response to fracking from Pennsylvania, USA - Allegheny Zone_MetaG_DW_15 (SPAdes) (version 2) ...
CAACTGAGGTTCTGGCAACTGAGGTTCTGGCAACCGAGGTGCTGGCAACTGGGGTTCAGGCCCGGATTTTGCCCCAATTACAGCCCTTTAATCAGCCTGTCATTGGTTGATTAGGGGCGCGATTCCAGTATTCTGTGCCCCTTGCCGAGACGGGCATCAAGGCCAAACGGGAGGGGTCCAGGACCCCGCGAAAATGTCATGACTCCAAATAAGTTTGTGCATGTGCGGGCGGCTTTTGCAGGTCGCGGTTCCTGGCTTGCCGGCGTGCTGATGCTGGCCTGGCTGATCGCCACGATACCTCTCTCCGCCTCTCATGCTGACATTCAGGAAGGCCAACAAGGTATTGCGGCCATCGTCAATGACGAGATCATCTCAACCTATGATCTGATGCAACGCGTCAAACTCGTCATGGTGACGTCGGGCATCCCCGATACGCCTGAAAATCTTGAGCGCATTCGACCCCAGATTTTGCGCAACCTGATTGACGAGCGCCTCAAGATGCAGGAAGCCCGGCGGGCCAATATCAGTGTGACCCAGGATGAGGTTGATGCCGCTTTCAAGCAGATTGCCGAACGCTCGAACATGACGGAGGCGCAGGTGGTGGAGTTTCTCAAAAGGGGGGGCATCGAGAAGCAGGCGCTGATCGGTCAGGTGAGCGCCGACATTGCCTGGAACAGGTTTGTGAACCAGCAATTTGGCGGCTTGATCAGCGTTGGCGAAAATGAAGTCGATGAAGTGTTGCGCCGCATGGAAGAAGAATCCGGCTCACCGCAATACATGGTGTCTGAAATCCTGCTCACCTATGACACACCCGAACAGCAGGCAGAAGTGACAGCAGGCGCTCAGCGCCTCGTCGATCAGATGCGGCAGGGTGCGCCTTTCAATAATGTTGCGCGTCAGTTCAGCCAATCTGCCTCTGCGGCCAATGGCGGCGATATTGGCTGGGTTCATGCCAGTGAACTGCCCGCGCCGGTTGCAGAAGTCGTCAAGAACATGCCGATCCATACCATCTCTGATCCGATCCCGACGACGGCAGGCATTTATATCGTGTCACTGACCGGCAAGCAGAGTGGCACGGGCGCCGACCCCATGCGCGATCAATACAAGCTCATGCAGGTCATTTTTCCGCTGTCACCGGATGCGCCGATTGATGCTGTTGCGCTTCGTGCCAAACAGACCAAGGAGTTTCTGGCGCAGAAGCCCACTTGCGACGCTGTTCCAGAAGCGATCAAAAAATATGAGGGCGCCAAAGCCGATGCCCCCAAATCTGTCATTGCCGGTCAGCTTGATCCCCGTCTGATGTCTGCCATCAGCAACCTCAAGACAGGCGAAACCACCCCCCCCCAGCGCAGCGAGCGCGGCATTGAGCTTGTCCTCGTATGCGAACATATTGCAGATGAGGGTGGCCTGCCGACACGTGACGCCATCGACAATAATCTCTACTCCCAGCAACTCTCGATGATGTCGAGACGTCACTTGCGCGATTTGCGCCGTGACGCCGTCATCGTCATTCGCTGAGTCCGGTCATGCAATCGCTGGCTCTCACCATGGGTGAGCCTGCCGGCATTGGTCCGGAAATCACGCTGAAGGCCTGGCTGATGCGAGGCGGCAAAATGCGCGTGCCGTTTTTTGTGATCGGCGATCCTTCGCTTTATGCGGCCCAGGCCAGGCAACATGCGCTGGATGTTCCGCTGCGTGAAATCACGTCGCCCGCCGAGGCGGCAGCATGTTTTGATGATGCCTTGCCGGTCCTGCCTTATCGCTTGAGCTCGCCTGTGCGACCCGGCAGGCTTGATCCACAAAATGCCGCCGCCGTCATGGCCTCGATTGATGTGGGTTGTGACCTGGCCCTGGCCGGCACCGTCAGCGGCCTTGTCACCAATCCCATCCACAAGCGTGTGCTCTATGAAGCGGGTCTCGCCGTTCCCGGCCACACTGAATATCTGGCCGCGCGCACGGGAGGCGCCATACCCGTGATGATGTTGAGCTGCCCCGGCTTGCGCGTGGTGCCTGTTAGCGTTCATGTGCCGCTGGCAGATGTGGCCAGGGTACTGACGCGCGACATGATCGTCGCCAAGGGACGGATTCTGGCACATGCCTTGAGGCGCGATCTCGGCATCGCTGCGCCACGCATCGCCGTTGCCGGGCTCAATCCGCATGCCGGCGAGGAAGGCCATATCGGGCGCGAGGAAATCGACATCATCACGCCTGCGATTGAAGTACTCCGCGCTGATGGACTGGACGTGAGCGGTCCGCTGCCCGCCGACACCCTGTTTCATGCCGCGGCGCGTGAACGCTATGACGCGGCGCTCTGCATGTATCACGATCAGGCGCTCATCCCGATCAAGACCATCGACTTCGATCACGGCGTCAATTCCACGCTGGGCCTGCCCATCGTGCGCACATCGCCCGACCATGGCACCGCGCTCGACATTGCCGGGCGCGGCATGGCCCATCCCGGCAGCCTGATTGCCGCCCTGCAACTGGCTGGTCAGATGGCCGCCAACAGGGCGCGCGCATGAGCCTTGACGAGAAAAGCGGCCTGCCGCCCCTGCGCGAGGTCATCACGCGCTATGGGCTTGATGCCCAAAAATCGCTGGGCCAGAACTTTCTGCTCGATCTCAATCTGACGGGGCGTATCGCGCGTGCGGCCGGATCGCTCAGCGATCATGAGGTGGTTGAGGTTGGCCCCGGTCCCGGCGGGTTGACACGTGCCCTGCTGGCCGAGGGCGCCAGGCGCGTGATTGCGATTGAGCGCGACCGTCGCTGCCTGCCCGCACTTGAAGAGATAAGCGCCGCCTATCCCGGCCGCCTGACCATCATTGAAGGGGACGCGCTCGAAACCGACATGCGGGCGCTCGTGAATGGCCCGGCCCGTATCGTTGCCAACCTGCCCTATAATATCGCGACGCCCCTGCTGGTCGGCTGGCTGCAAACCGAGCCATGGCCAGCCTGGTATGACAGTCTCACCTTGATGTTTCAGAAGGAAGTGGCGGAGCGCATCGTCGCGCCTGCCGGTGGCAAGGCCTATGGGCGGCTCGGTGTGCTGGCGCAATGGCGCACCAGGGCGCGCATGTTATTCGACATTGATCGTCGCGCCTTCACACCACCCCCCTCGATCACCTCCACCGTGGTTGAGCTGATCCCGCGACCGGAACCACTGGCGCCTGCTGATCCGCGCTGTCTCGAACTCGTCGTGGCCTCGGCCTTTGGTCAGCGCCGCAAGATGCTGCGCGCGGCGTTGAAAACCCTGGTGCCCGACCCGCTGCCCCTGCTTGAAGATGCCCGAATCGAGCCGACCCGGCGGGCGGAAGAATTGACCGTGGCGCAATTCTGCCTGCTGGCTGAAGCCTATCGCCTGCGACATCGTCACTGATCGTCAAGGTTGTTGGCACTCATGGTTGTTGCGCGCGCGAACCCGTGCGAAACTCGCCCCAGATAATAAAAACCGGATAATCAACAATCGGCGGCATAACCGCCCTCTATCAGGGAGCTTGTCAAAGCCATGAAATCTCAGGCAATCGTTGAATATGGCCAGCCGCTTCAGGAAGTGGACAGCACCACCCCTGTGCCGAGCGGCAGCGAAGTCCTTGTGAAGATCGCACATTGCGGCGTCTGCCACTCGGATGTGCATTTGCATGACGGCCATTTTGACATGGGCGGCGGCAATCAGCTCGACGTGCGGGCAGGCCGCAAGCTGCCCTTCACACTCGGGCATGAAATTGAAGGCGAAGTTGTCGCGGTTGGCCCTGATGCCGTTGGCGTCAAGGTCGGCGATATGCGCGTTGTCTATCCCTGGATCGGTTGTGGCGATTGCCCGACCTGCAAGCGCGGTGAGGAGCAGTTGTGCAATCGTCCGCGCCAGCTCGGCATTCAGGTGGCTGGCGGCTATGCCACGCATGTTCTGGTGCCACATGCACGCTATCTGCTGGACTATAAAGGCGTGCCAGCCGGTCTTGCCGCGACCTATATGTGCTCGGGTCTCACCGCTTACGCGGCGATGAAAAAACTCGGTGACATCAGCCCGGAAGAGCGCGTGCTGGTTGTCGGTCTTGGTGGCGTCGGCATGATGGGTTTGCAGTTTGCCAAAGCCATGTTCGATGCGGCACCGTTGGGTGCCGATGTGGACGATAGCAAATTGCAGGCGGCCAGGGGCGCAGGCGCCCATGAGGTTTATAACCCCAAGGATGCCGAGGCCCTGAAGAAGCTGATGGCGGACACCAATGGCGGCGTGCCGGGCGTGGTTGATTTCGTCGGCTCGGAAGCCTCGCTCAAATTTGCCACCAGTGCTGTGCGCAAGGGCGGCAAGGTCATCGTGGTCGGTCTCTTTGGTGGCGCGTTCGCCATGCCCATTCCGATGTTCCCGATGCGCGCCATTTCGATTGGCGGCTCCTATGTCGGATCGCTTGGTGAAACCATCGAGATGATGGAACTGGTGCGCGCGGGCAAGATTGACCCCATTCCGGTGACGGAGCGCCCCTTGAGCGCGGCAACGCAATCGCTCAATGATTTGCGCGAAGGCAAGGTGCTGGGCCGCGTCGTTCTCAAGCCCTGAGCCGTCATTAAATGTTCAAATCTGCATATCCCCACTGGCCCGCCAGTGGGGATTTTGCGTTCAGGCAATCATTGCATTGTCTTCACAAGCAAAGGGAATATGATCTCGCTCAATGTTCCAGCTGGCGCCTCGTGCGACGCTTGCCTTTCCAACTGAAAGATGGAGGTCAACATGAACAGTTTTTCAAAAGCCCTTATTGCTACCGTTGCCGTTGTGTTCGCAACCGCTGCTTCTGCACAAGATGCAACCGGCGGCGCGGGTTGGCGATCATGGATGATGGGTGGCAACCATATGACGGGCCAGGGCGTGATGGGGCCGGGCATGATGGGCCAATATGGCTCCGGCAACATGATGGGATACGGCATGGGCCGCGGCAATGGCGGCTGCATGATGTATGGAACCGACGCAGGCGATGGCACCTATATCGACGGGCGACTTGCATTTCTCAAGGCCGAACTCAAGATCACCGAAGCGCAGTCCAGCGCCTGGAACACATATGCGGATGCCTTGCGTGCGAATTCCGACAGCATGCTCTCAATGCATCAGCAAATGATGGGACAGTTCCAGAGCGATGATCGTTCGGCAACCAGCTTTCTCGATTTCCAGATCGCGGCCATGAGATCGCGGCTTGATGCCCTTGAAAAGCTGAAGCCTGCCATGACTGCGTTGTATGACGCCCTGTCGAAAGATCAGAAGGAAAAAGCGGACAGCGTCCTTCCCATGATGGGATGCATCTAGCGACAGTCAGAGCGCGTCGCGTAAGCGCTTCACGAAATCGGAAAGCCCGGTCTGGCGTTTTCGCTTCAGGCGCTCGGCCATCAGGATCGAGCGGAGTTCGCTCAGGGCCTGATCCACATTCTCATTGATGATGATGTAGTCATATTCCTGATAGTGGCTGATTTCTTCCGACGCCTTGGCCATGCGCTCGGCAACGATAGCGGCTGAATCCTGCGCCCGGGTTTTCAGGCGGCGCTCCAGATCCTGGGCCGAGGGCGGCAGGATGAAGACCTTGACGAGATCTTCCTTGGCATGCTCGTCAAGCTGCTGTGTGCCTTGCCAATCAATATCGAACAGCACATCGCGCCCGGCATCGAGCGCGTCGAGTACCGGCTTTGCAGGCGTGCCGTAATAATTGCTGAAGACCTTGGCATGCTCGAGAAACTCGTCGCGATTGCGCATGATGCCGAAGTCTTCCGTACTCAGGAAATAATAGTCGCGCCCATGCTGCTCGCCCGGTCGCGGCGGGCGCGTGGTGGCGGAAACCGACATGGTGATCATGCTGTCGCTTTCGAGCAGACGACGCGATAGCGTGGTCTTGCCGGCGCCCGATGGCGAGGAGAGCACCAGCATCAGGCCACGGCGACCGACATGAAGGTCATCACTCGACATTCTGGACCTGTTCCTTGAGCTGATCGATGACGGCCTTGAGTTCAAGGCCAATGCGCGTCAAGGCCACATCGGCTGCCTTGGAGCAAAGCGTATTGGCTTCGCGGTTGAACTCCTGCGTCAGGAAGTCCAGACGGCGACCGGCTGGTTCCGTGCCCCTGAAGAGATCGCGGGCCTGCGAAATATGTGCGCCGAGACGATCAATCTCCTCGCGCACATCGGCCTTGGTGGCGAGAAGTGCGGCTTCCGCATTCAACCGCTCTTCATTCAGCGCAGGCGAGGCGGCGAGCAATTCGCTGACCTGATTTTTCAGACGCGTCCGCATGGCCTCAAGGCTTGCGGCAGGTGAAGCGGCGGCTTGCGCTGTCAGTGTTTCGATGCGGCTCACCTGTTCGGCAAGCAAGGCTTCGAGCTTGCGGCCTTCTTCGGCGCGGGCAGCGGCAAGCGCCCTGGCGGCTTCCTTGAAGGAGACGAGAACGGCAGCCTGCATGGCTTCGCGCGTTTCTTCATCCTCGGCTTCCTGTTCGGCAACTTCGAGCACGCCTTTAAGGGCGAGGATGCCCTCCGGGCGCGGCGGCATGAGTTCGATTTCGCTTTGCAGCCGCATGACCGCATCGAGCGCCACGCGCAAGGCCTGCTCGTTGAGCCGCAAAGTGCCGGTCTCCCCGGCGCGATCAAGCGTGAGCGAGGCTTGCACATTGCCGCGCTTCACCTGCGCAGCCAATGTTTCGCGACATGCCGCTTCCATCGCCTCAAAGCCTTGCGGCAGACGGAAGCGCACATCAAAGCCCTTGCCATTGACGCTGCGCAGCTCCCAGTGCCAGCGCGCAGCGCCATGGGCGCCATCGGCGCGGGCAAATCCTGTCATGCTGATCAAGGCCATGGAACTTCCTTCAAGAACGATCAAGTTCGCAAGAATCGAACTCACTGCCGCCACTATATCAGCCGTGCCCTTATTTGGCGGGGGCGGGCTTCTGCGACTGGCTTTGTTCGATGCGACGCCACTGTTTCACATTGGCTTCATGGCCTGCGAGCGTCGATGAAAAAGCATGACCGCCTGAGCCATCGGCCACGAAATAAAGATCCTTGCTGGCGGGCGGATCAAGCACGGCACGAAGGGCGGCGGCGCCGGGATTGCAGATCGGTGTCGGGGGCAATCCATCAATCTGATAGGTGTTATAGGGCGTTATACGATCAAGCTCACTTCGACGGATAGGATGGTCGAGTGGCCCTTTGCCGCCGACCAGTCCATAGATGATCGTCGGGTCGGATTGCAGGCGCATGGATTTGCGCAGACGATTGATGAAAACGGCGGCGACGCGCGGGCGCTCGGATTGAATGCCGGTTTCTTTTTCAACGATGGAAGCGAGCGTGATGGCTTCCTGTGCCGTGCGCAGCGGCAAGCCTTCCTGACGCTTGGCCCAGAGCGCATCAATGAGTTGGCTCTGCGCTTTCGACATGCGCTCGATGAGTTCGGTGCGCGTCGTGCCGCGCGTGAAGTTATAGGTCTCGGGCAGCAGTGACCCTTCGGCCGGGATGGCAGGTGTCGGCCCGGTGAGAACCGGATCCGCCGCAATCAGCGCCACGATCTGCTCGCTCGTCAGCCCCTCGGCGGCGGTGAACTTGTGCACCAGCGACTTGCCCTCGCGTAGCAGAAGGATGATCTGCGCCATGCTGGCATGCGCCGGGATTTGATATTCGCCCGCCTTCAAACCGCTTTCCGCACCATGCAGACGCACAGCGATACGAAAGAGTAACGGTTCGGAGATGACCTGGGCAGCAGCGAGACGCGCGGCAATGCGATTGACGCCTTCGCCCTTGGGCAACCAGACGATGGTGTCGGCCTGTGAGGGACCGGACTGCACATAAAGGCGCTGCGCATACCAACCGGCACCGGCAGCAACCAGCATGGCGATGAAGCCGAGGCTGACAAGGAGACGCAGCAGACGCTTCACCATGCCCGGCCTGGCTGCCTTGGGAGCGTTTGACCCTTCCGGCATCTGCGCTCCCTCATCAGCCATGACCGGCTCTCCGTTCAACCGGCGATCTTCTTCATCACCAGCGACGCATTGGTGCCGCCGAAGCCGAAGGAGTTGCTGAGCACGTAATTGACTTCCTTGGCGCGTGGCTTGTGCGGCACAAGATCGATCTCGGTTTCAACCGACGGGTTGTCGAGATTAAGCGTCGGCGGCAACATGCTGTCGCGCATGGCGAGAATGCAGAAGATCGCTTCCACAGCGCCCGCGGCGCCGAGCAGATGGCCAATGGATGATTTGGTCGAAGACATCGAGACCGTGCTCACCGAATTGCCAAGCATGCGCGTGACCGCACCAAGCTCGATCGTGTCGGCCATGGTCGATGTGCCATGCGCGTTGATGTAGTCGAGATCGGCGGGCGCGATGCCCGCCCGCTTCAGCGCCGCCTGCATGGAGCGGAAACCGCCATCGCCATCTTCAGCGGGTGCCGTGATGTGATAGGCGTCGCCCGAAAGACCATAGCCGACGATTTCGGCATAGATCTTCGCCCCACGCGCCTTGGCGTGTTCATATTCTTCGAGCACGACGACGCCCGCACCTTCGCCCATGACGAAACCATCACGGTCCTTGTCATAGGGTCGCGAGGCGCGCATCGGCTCGTCGTTATATTGGGTCGAGAGGGCACGACAGGCATTAAAGCCGGCAATGCCGATGCGGCAAACGGAAGATTCCGCGCCACCGGCAACCATGACATCCGCATCATCGAGCGCGATAAGACGCGCGGCATCGCCAATGGCATGCGCCCCTGTCGAGCAGGCTGTGACGACGGAATGGTTGGGGCCTTTGAGACCATGCTCGATCGAGACATAGCCGGAAGCAAGATTGATGAGGCGGCCGGTAATGAAGAAGGGGCTGACGCGGCGCGGGCCCTTTTCTTTCAGGATGAGCGCGGTTTCGGCAATGCCTTCAAGGCCGCCAATGCCCGAGCCGATCATGGTGCCGGTGCGGCATTGCTCTTCGAATGTCTTGGGATGCCATCCCGCATCGTTCAACGCCTGCGTGGCGGCTGACATGGCAAAGACGATGAAGTCGTCGACGCGCTTGGATTCCTTGGGGTCCATCCAATCATCAGGATTGAAAGCACCCTCGCCTTCGCGCGGGACTTCGCAGGCAATCTTTGTGGGCAGATCGTCAGTTTGGAATTTGGTGATGCGGCCAGCGCCGGATTCACCATTGAGAACGCGCTTCCAGGTCACATCCACGCCGCAACCCAGCGGCGAGACCATGCCCAGTCCTGTGACAACGACACGCCGCATCGAAACTCCATCTCCAAACTTGGCATGCTGACAGCAGAGTCAGGCCGAATATGATGAGCCGTTTCAGGCTCAGGAAAAAAGGCCGACGCTCAGGGAGCACCGGCCTGTCATCCCGTTGAGGGTCAAGCCTTCGCGTTCGCTTTCACGAATTCGATGGCGTCCTTGACCGTCAGAATCTTTTCGGCGGCATCGTCAGGGATTTCGACGCCGAATTCTTCTTCGAACGCCATAACCAGCTCGACGTTGTCGAGGCTGTCCGCGCCGAGATCGTCGATGAAGCTGGCATTCTCGCTAACCTTGTCGGCATCGACGCCCAGGTGCTCGACCACGATCTTCTTCAAGCGTTCCGCGATATCACTCATTTTAAGTCCTCAAGATCTCTGGTTTTGATCGGCCTCTCGCCGGGCGTTCACCGCCTGTGACGTAGAAGATATTCACACGATCCGTTTCGTCGGAAAGACTGCACTCTTCTGGCCTATTTCGCGGCATGACCGCAAGCCAATTCGAGGGCCTAGGTAACACACTTTTTGGTGGGGTGCCAGCCGGACCGTGCCCTCAAATCACAGTCTAGCCCGCTGTATTAAAAGCATTTTCTTAACAAATGCCCGTTTCCGGTTGTCGCCGGATTGTCAGATCATGGCCATGCCGCCATTTACATGCAACGTCTGGCCGGTGACATAAGCGGCCTCTGCGCTGGCCAGATAGACCGCTGCGGCGGCGATTTCGCTGGCTTCGCCAAGGCGTCCGGCGGGAATCGTCGTCATGATACGGCCCTTCTGTTCGTCGTTCAGCGCATCGGTCATGGCCGAGCGGATGAAACCGGGGGCGATACAGTTGGCGGTGATATTTCGGCTGGCGACTTCCTGGGCGAGCGATTTCATCATGCCGATCATGCCGGCCTTGGAGGCGGCATAATTGCCCTGACCCGGATTGCCCATGACGCCGACGACCGACGTGATGCCGATGATGCGGCCATAGCGGCGCTTCATCATGCCGCGCAGGCTGGCGCGCGACAGGCGGAAGGCGGCGGTCAGGTTGACGCGGATCACTTCATCCCATTCCTCATCCTTCATGCGCATGAAGAGATTGTCGCGGGTGAGGCCCGCATTGTTGACCAGAATGTCGAGCGAGCCCATCGCCTCTTCCGACTGCCTGGGCAGCGCATCGACCGCTTCACTGTCAGAAAGATTGCACGGCAGAACATGCGTGCGCCCGCCCAGCTCAGCGGCCAGCGCGTCGAGCGCTTCGCGGCGCGTGCCGGAAAGCGCCACGGTTGCGCCCTGGGCATGAAGGGCGCGGGCAATGTCCGAGCCGATGCCGCCGGAGGCACCAGTGACCAATGCGCATTTGCCTGTCAGATCGAACATGAGGATCGTCCTTTCGAGAGATCAGATTGTCTTGAGGAAGGCTTCGACATCGGCGGGCGTGCCCACCGTGACGAGTTCGACATCGCTGACAATGCGCTTGGCCATGCCGGTCAGCGCCTTGCCTGCGCCGACTTCCACAAAGCGCGTGACGCCCTCGCCCGCCATATAGAGAACGCATTCGCGCCAGCGCACCATGCCGGTGACCTGCTCGACGAGCAGATCGCGGATGGTGGCAGGATCGGCGACGCGCGAGGCGGTGACATTGGCAACCAGCGGCACGAGCGGCGTTTTCATGTCAACCTGCGCGAGGGCTTCCGCCATCTCGTCGGCGGCGGGCTGCATGAGCGCGCAATGGAACGGCGCACTGACCGGCAGCAGCATCGCCTTCTTGCCTTTGGCCTTGGCGATTTCGGCCGCACGCTCGACCGCTTCCTTCGCGCCCGAGATCACCACCTGACCGCCGCCATTATCATTGGCAGCCGTGCAGACCTGACCTTGCGCGGCTTCAGCGGCAATGGCGGCGGCATCATCAAACTCGACACCGAGCAGCGCCGCCATGGCGCCCACGCCCACCGGCACGGCGCGCTGCATGGCCTGACCGCGCCGCTTGAGAAGGCGGGCTGTGTCGGCAAGGGTGAACGTGCCTGCGGCGGCAAGGGCTGAATATTCGCCCAGCGAGTGACCGGCAACAAAGGACGCCTTGTCGGCGAGCTTGAAGCCGCCTTCGCGCTCCAGCACGCGGATCGCGGCGAGGCTGACAGCCATCAAGGCGGGCTGGGCGTTTTCGGTGAGCGTCAGGTCTTCCTTGGGGCCTTCCCACATCAGTTTTGTGAGCTTCTGGCCAAGGGCCTCGTCGATCTCCTCAAAGACTTCACGGGCGCTGGCGAAGTTTTCGGCCAGTTCCTTGCCCATGCCAACGGCCTGGGAGCCTTGTCCCGGAAAAGTGAACGCTATCGTCATGTCCGGCCCTGTCTCCTGCCCGAATATTTCGTTTCTATGTGCCTGCGCCCCAGGGAAATGCTGGGGTTTTGCCCCGACTCCCGGTATCAGGCTTGGCGCCAAGTGATAGCGGGGCGGACGGCAGAGTCAAGAAAAGGGGTTTTGGCAGCCGCCCCCTTGCCTTGGCGAACTTTATGCCTATTATGCGCCGCTTCTGGAAGGCCTTGGTTGGGGGCTGAACGGATCACCATGCTTTGCATGGCAGAAACCGATGGGTTCCGCGATCCGGTGTCTCCGCTTCTTTGGTGGTCCTTTCGAGCCTCAGGGCTCAAAGGGGGCTTTGCGCCAAGGCCGGATCATATAAGGAAGAGGCTCCATGGCTCTTTACGAGCACGTATTTATTGCGCGGCAAGATGTCACGCAACAGCAGGTCGAGGCACTGCTTGAGCAGTTCACGACCGTTATCAAGGAAAATGGCGGCCAGATCGGCAAGACCGAATACTGGGGTCTTCGTAACCTGACGTTCAAGGTGAAGAAGAATCGCAAAGGCCATTACACCCTCGTCAACATCGACGCGCCACATGCAGCCGTTGCCGAAATGGAACGTCTGATGGGTCTGTCGGATGATGTCATCCGCTTCATGACCGTTCGTGTTGAAGAACATGAAACCGAACCCTCCGCTGTTCTCGCCAATCGTGGCGGTGATCGTGGCGAGCGCGGTGATCGCGGTGATCGTGGCGACCGCAGCAGCCGTTTTGGCAATGATCGTGGTGGTGACCGTGGTGGTCGTTTTGGCGATCGTGGCCCGCGCCGCGAACGCGATGACACGGATGGAGATGACGCATAATGAGCATGCAATCACAAGGTGGCGCTCGTCGTCCGTTTTTCCGCCGTCGCAAGACCTGCCCGTTCTCCGGCGCCGGTGCGCCGAAGATCGACTACAAGGATGTGAAGCTCCTGCAGCGTTACATTTCCGAGCGCGGCAAGATTGTTCCCAGCCGCATCACCGCCGTATCGGCCAAGAAGCAGCGTGAACTTGCCCGCGCCATCAAGCGTGCTCGTTTCCTCGCCCTTCTGCCCTACGTCATCAGCTAACAGATCCGGATAAGGAGAGAGACTCATGCAAGTCGTACTTCTGGAGCGGGTCGAAAAGCTCGGCCAAATGGGCGATGTCGTCAAAGTCAAAGACGGCTTTGCGCGCAACTTCCTGTTGCCCCGCAAAAAGGCGCTTCGCGCTACCAAAGACAATATCGCCCGCTTCGAATCGCAGCGCGCGCAGCTTGAAGCCCGCAACCTTGAACTCAAGGCCGAAGCCGAGCAGGTTCATGCTCGCCTGAATGGCCAGGTTTTCACGGTGCTGCGTCAGGCAGGCGAAACCGGCATCCTTTACGGGTCGGTCGCCACACGTGACGTCGCCGAAGCCGCCACGGCGGGTGGCTTCAGCCTCAACCGTACTCAGGCGGTTCTCGACCGCCCGATCAAGACCATCGGTCTGCATGCGGTTCGCATCGTTCTTCACCCGGAAGTCTCGGCAGTGATTTCGATCAATGTCGCCCGTTCGGAAGAAGAAGCCGCGCGTCAGGCTGCCGGCGAAGACCTCACCCGTCGTCAGGATGATGAGGATGAAGTGGAAGTTGAAGAGTTCTTCGAAGACGATGAAGATGCGCCTGCCGAGGAAGCTGAAGAAGCAACCAACGCGTCGGCCTGATCGATTTCAAGACCGCTGCTTAAACGCCGCCCTTCGGGGCGGCGTTTCTGTTTGTGCGCGGGCCTGATTGCATCACCTCGCATTACCCGCCACACTTGCCCCCCACGCGGAGGAGATGCGCATTGCCCATTCGCCTTTTTGAGGTTGTCGCCAAGTCTGGCCATGCCGACACGCTGCAAGCGATAGCAGATCAGTTCCATGCGCTTGACTGCCGGATTGCGCCGCCTGATGAAGCGGGCAATCAATCGGTTCGCATTCTTGCTCATCCCGACAATCAGCAGGATCTCGTGGACCATGTGCAAAAGGCGCTTGGGGCAGAGCCGGGATGGCGCATCATCATTTTGCCCGTGGAAGCGGTCATCCCTGATCCCGAACCAAAACCAGGCGGTACCGACGATAAAAACAAGCCGTCCACAGCAACGCTGCGCGAACAGCTTTATGTTGAAATATCGCGGGGCGCTCGGGCCGATCGTACTTTTATCTGGCTCGTGGTGCTCTCCACCATTGTCGCCGCCATTGGCCTATTCAATGACAATGTGGCGGTCATCATCGCCGCCATGGTGATCGCTCCCCTGCTCGGCCCCAATCTGGCGCTCGCCTTCGGCTCGGCACTGGGTGATCGAGACCTGATTTTTCAAGCGGCGCGAACCAATGCCATCGGGCTTGGACTGGCCATCGGGGGATCGGCGCTGGCGGGCCTCCTGATGCAAAAAACCTATGCCGGGCCGGAACTCATGGCGCGCACGGAACTTGGTTTTGACAGCGTCATCCTCGCCCTTGCCGCCGGTGCAGCTGGCGCCATTTCACTGACCACAAATGTCTCCAGCGCTGTCGTGGGGGTGATGGTGGCGGTGGCTTTGATGCCGCCAACCGTGACCTTCGGCTATATGCTCGGATCATCGCGACCGGGTCTTGCGATTGCCGCTGGCACGCTTCTCGCCGTCAACATCGTGTGCATTAACCTCACCGCCCAGATTGTATTTTTCATTCGCGGGATTCGTCCGCGTGCCTGGTATGAGCAACGCGATGCCAAGCAATCGACCTATGTGAGCATGATTGTCTGGACGGTGTTGCTGATCGTTTTGCTTGGTGCGATCACACAGTTTCGACATTAATGTGAGACCAAACCTGACAGTTGCGCCTTGCGCAAGACTGCGATTTTGTCTTTGAATAGAGCCGTCCAAATTGGTTCGGTCATTTGGATGTGCCGGCCCTTTCCAGGGAGTGCGACGCCATGCTGTTTCGTTTTTTAATGCGACAGATCGTTGATACAGGGTCACTCACCATTGTGAGCGCCAATGGCCGCATCGATGTGCTGGGCGATGGGACGGGCATGCCCGTGACGGTGCGGATGCTGGATCGCAAGGTCGCCACCGGAATGGCGCTCAATCCTTATCTGAAACTTGGTGAGGCCTATATGGATGGCCGCATCGCCATTGATCCACCCGCAACGGTCTATGATCTCGTTGACCTTCTGACACGCAATACCGGTCAGGATTATCCGACCCTGATGTTTCGGGCTTATGGGACGCTGCGCCGCCTGAAGCGCCGCATTGATCAGCACAACCCCATTGGCAAGGCGCAGAAAAATGTCGCGCATCATTATGACATTGAAGGTGCGATTTACGATCTCTTCCTTGATGAAGACAAACAATATTCCTGCGCCTATTTCGCCCGCCCCGATATGACGCTTGAAGAAGCGCAAATCGCCAAGAAACGTCACATCGCGGCCAAGCTCGATATCAAGCCCGGCATGAAGGTGCTGGATATTGGCTGCGGCTGGGGCGGCATGGCGCTGACACTGGCGGAGGAGACGGGTGCGCAGGTTGTCGGCGTGACATTGAGTGAAGCCCAGCACAAGATCGCAACGAAGCGCGCCAAGGATCGCGGCCTTTCCGATCAGGTCAGGTTCCATCTCAAGGATTATCGTCTGCTTGATGAAACCTTCGACCGCATCGTATCGGTTGGCATGTTCGAGCATGTCGGCGTCGGTCATTACAAGGAATATTTCGATGGTGTGCGCCGTCTGCTGACGAAGGACGGCGTCGCGCTCATTCACACGATCGGGCGGCTTGACGGGCCGGGCGCGACCAATCCCTGGATCGCGAAATATATTTTTCCCGGTGGCTATATTCCCGCCTTCAGCGAAGTCGCCAGGGTTGTTGAATATAGCGGCCTCTTCATGACCGATCTGGAGATATTGCGGCTGCATTATGCCGAAACGCTGCGCGAATGGCGCAGGCGTTTCATGGCGCGGCGGGCTGAAGCGGTTTCACTCTTTGATGAACGCTTTGCGCGCATGTGGGAGTTTTATCTCAGCGGTTCCGAAACATCCTTCCGCAATGAAGGCTTCGTCGTCTTCCAGTTGCAGCTGAGCCGCAAGATCGACAATCTGCCGCTCACCCGCGATTACATGATCGAGCGTGAGCGGCATCTGGCGGCGACGCATTCCGGGCGTCGCTTGATGGCGGGTGACTGATCAGACGCCGCGGCGCGCATCAAGGCTGAAGGCGCCTGCCCCAAAAGCATAGATCTGCAAGAGACCGCCTATGATGGCGAGGTTCTTGAGGAACATGATCATCTGTATCTGATCGGCGAAATTGCTGTGAAAGATCAGCGCCGCGACGATGGTGAAGGCAGCAAGCGCCAGCGCCGCCCATCTTGTCTGATAGCCGATGAGCAACAGCAATCCGCCGCCAAGCTCCACGGCGAGCGCACCCGCATAGGCCAGGACAGGAAATGGCAGTCCGGCAGAGGCGATATAGCCCATGGTGCCGTCAGGTGTCGCCACCTTGTCTGCGCCCGCGATGATGAAAAGGATGCTGATGAGTATGCGCCCGACAAATGGCGCGTATTTTGAGCCGATCATTTGTTCTTTCTCTCCCAAACCGGCACGCCCCCCAGCGGGCGTGCCGGGATGAGAATAGACTTGTTCCTCAGAAAACGACTATTGGCATAATCCAGATCAGACTGTTGACCATATGAAACAATGACCTGATGCCTTGGCCGACAGTCAGGCGGCCCATGATCCGGAACGACTCAGTCTAGAATGGCCCGCAGCCCGTGTGGTGTCGCTTCGGCGGCAGGGATTTTGTCCCCGTTATCCACAGGCTTGTAAAACTTCGCTGTTGATAGTCTGCGCAAGGGGCCATTTCGTGGACTCGCGCATGATTTGGTGTCGTAGAAGGATCAGATGGAAAACGCCTCATCTGCCTATCAGATTGCCGATCACGACGATGCCCCGGGCTATCGCGTGTTGCCGCATAATATCGAAGCCGAACAGGCCTTGATCGGCGTCATGCTGATCAATAACGAAGCCTATGACCGGATTGCGAGCTTTCTCGAACCGCGCCACTTCTTCGATCCGCTGCATGGCCGTATCTATGAAGCCGCCGCCAAGCTGATCACGACGGGCCATCTTGCTTCGCCTGTGACGCTGAAAAACTATTTCGAGCGCGACGAGGCGCTGGCCGAAATCGGCGGGCCGCAATATCTCGCGCGGCTTGCCGGTGCCGCCACCACGATCATCAATGTCGATGAATATGCGCGCATGATCTATGATCTGGCGACGCGGCGCGACCTGATTACGGTGGGTACGGATATTCACAATCGTGCCTATGATGCACCGATTGACGATACACCTGCGCAGCAAATCCTCGATGCCGAACAGGCGCTTTATCAGCTTGCCGAGAGCGGCAAATATGAAGGCGGGTTCCAGAACTTTCATGAGGCGCTGAAGGTTGCCATCGACATGGCGGCTGCCGCTTATGAGCGCGATGGCGGCCTCTCGGGCATTTCATCGGGCCTGCGCGATCTTGATTCACGGCTTGGGGGCTTGCAGCCATCCGATCTCATCATTCTGGCCGGTCGCCCGTCGATGGGCAAAACGGCGCTGGCCACCAACATCGCTTTCAATGCGGCCAAGGCCTACAAGGCCGAACACCATCCCGATGGCAGCGTGAAAGTGCTCGACGGGGCGATTGTCGGTTTCTTCTCGCTCGAAATGTCGGCTGAACAGCTCGCCACACGTCTGCTCGCCGAACAATCCGGCGTGCCATCCGAACGCATTCGTCGCGGCAAGATCGCGGAAGAAGAGTTTCATCAGCTCGTGGAAGCCTCGCGCGAATTGCAGTCCGTTCCGCTTTATATCGATGATACGGGTGGCCTGACCATCGCCACACTGGCTGCGCGGGCGCGCCGTCTGAAGCGGCAACGTGGCCTTGGGCTGCTCGTCATCGACTATTTGCAGCTACTCTCCGGTGGCGGCAAATATGGCGACAATCGCGTGCAGGAAGTGACGCAGATCACGACCGGTTTGAAGGCGCTGGCCAAGGAACTCAATGTGCCGATCCTGGCTTTGTCGCAGCTTTCGCGTCAGGTGGAAGCGCGCGAAGACAAGCGACCGCAACTCTCGGATTTGCGCGAATCGGGTTCGATCGAGCAGGACGCCGACGTGGTGATGTTTGTGTTCCGTGAGGAATATTATGTCTCACGCCGCGAACCGCGCGAAGGCACGCCCGAGCATCTGGCCTGGCAGGACGAAATGGGGCATGTGCACGGGCTGGCCGAGGTGATTATCGGCAAACAGCGCCATGGCCCCACTGGCACGGTGAAAATGCAATTCCAGGCCGATGTCACCCGCTTCTCGGACCTCGATCAGGCGCATATGCAGGATGCGTTTGAATAGATTTGGCGCATTGAGATATGGGCAAGAACCCCTGTCGCCGTGCTAGGCTCGGCGCTCGAGCAATGTCTCATGAGTCTGTGCTGAAGTTGGCAGATTAGCCGACGGAAGCCTGCGTTTGTTGCCACAGGACCCGCTGCCCCGATGCCCGCCTCTTTCGCCCGCCCTGCTGCCCGCCTCGACCTGGAAATCCTGTTGTGAGCCTGCCTGACACCATGGCGATGGCCGCCGGGGACCATGCTGCGGAAATTGCCGCAGCCGGTGGGCTGCTGCTCATCGACCTTGATGCGCTGGCGCATAATTATCAGCTGATCGCGTCCCGGGTGCCTGGCGCTGCAACGGCGGCCATCGTCAAGGCGAATGCCTATGGGCTGGGTATTGGCCCTGTTTCACGGCGGCTCTGGGCGGAAGGTTGCCGCCATTACTTTGTGGCTGAAGCGGCCGAGGGCCGCGACTTGCGCAAGATACTGCCGGAAGCGGTGATTTATGTGCTAAACGGCCTCTTTCCTGCCGCCGCTTCGTTTTACAGCGCTTATGGCTTGCGCCCTTGCCTTGGCAGTCTTGCCGAATTGGCTGATTGGGCGGCAGAGGCCAAACGGCTGGGCAAAGACCTGCCAGCCGCCCTGCATTTCGATACCGGGCTGACAAGGCTTGGAATCCCCGAATCCGATGCCGGGCTGATCGCCGCATCGCCAGACCTGCTCAAAGGCGTTGATATCACGCTTGTGATGAGCCATCTGGCCTGCGCCGATGAGCCGGACCATCTGATGAATGAACGCCAGCGGCTCGCCTTTGAGGCGTTGCGGGCGCAATTGCCTGATGATTTGCGCGCCAAGCCTGCGAGCCTTGCCAATTCGGGTGGCGCGTTTCTGGGCACAGCTTTCCAGTATGACCTTGTGCGACCAGGGATCGGGCTTTATGGCGGCAATCCCTTCTCGGACCGCGCCAATCCCTTCAGGCCCGTTGTGAGGGCGCAGGCGCGCGTCCTGCAAGTGCGCGCGGCGCGAGACGGCGCTGGCGTTGGCTATGGCGCGACGTATCGCGTCGCAGGGCAGCAGCGGCTGGCCATTCTCTCGGTCGGTTATGCGGATGGCTATTTCCGGTCGCTCAGTCGCCCTGCCTTGGTGTCAAATGAGACGGCACCGGGTGGCGGCGTCTTCATTGGCGGCGTTTTTGCGCCTGTCGCCGGTCGGATTTCGATGGACATGCTGACCATAGACGTGACCCATGTGCCTGAAGGTATTATAAGACGTGGCGACCTCGCCGAGTTGATCGGACCAAATATTAACCTTGATGATGTGGGGCTAAGGGCCGGAACCATCGGCTATGAAATCCTCACCAGCCTGGGGCAGCGTTATATGCGAATCTACCAATCTGGCGGCACCATCACCCATGGAGACCGCGCATGAATTTCCTCGCCATTATCGGGCGTGTTGTCATCGAGACACTTGGCGATATCGGCAAGCTGTCGGTCTTTGTCTGGACCAGCATCACGCATACCCTGCGCCCGCCCTTCTTTGGCCGGTTGCTGTTGCAGCAAATGATGCGGATTGGGTATTTCTCGCTGCCCGTGGTGGCGCTGACCGCGTTTTTCACTGGCGGCGCGCTCGCCCTGCAAATCTATTATGGCGGCAGCCAGCTCAATTCTGAATCGATTGTGGCAACGATCGTGGCGCTGGGCATCACACGTGAACTTGGCCCCGTGATGGCTGGTCTGATGGTGGCGGGTCGCGTCAGCGCCGCCATCGCCGCCGAGCTTGGCACGATGCGCGTCACCGAACAGATCGATGCGCTGACGACGCTGTCAACGAACCCATACAAATATCTCGTGGCGCCGCGCATTGTCGCCGCTGTCGTGACGCTGCCCCTCCTCGTTTTCATCGCCGACGTGATTGGCGTGATGGGCGGTTTTGTCGTCAGCACGCAGTCACTGGATTTCAATGCCGGTGTCTACATCAAGAACACGGTTGATTTCCTGAAGGCTGACGATGTGACCTCGGGCCTCATCAAGGCTGCGGTATTTGGTTTCGTCATCGCCATGATGGGCTGCTATCACGGCTTCAACAGCAAGGGCGGCGCGCAGGGCGTGGGACGGGCCACAACCAATGCCGTGGTGACGGCTTCCATCCTCATTCTGGCGTCAAACTATGTGATGACGTCATTGCTGTTTGCGAAGTGAGGGCGGTATGAGCGACTTCAAAATCGAACTCAAGGACGTGCATAAGCGTTTCGGCTCCAAGGTTGTGCTGGATGGGATCAATCTCACCGTTGACCGCGGTTCCTCGCTCGTCGTCATCGGCGGTTCGGGCACGGGCAAATCGGTGATGCTCAAATGCGTGCTTGGCATCATTCGCCCGGATCGCGGCGAGATCCTGGTCGATGGCAAGAATATTCTGAAAATGGATGCCGGTGCGCGTGAGGAAACGCTGCGCAAGTTTGGCATGCTGTTTCAGGGCGGCGCCTTGTTTGACAGTTTGCCGGTCTGGGAGAATGTCGCCTTTGGTCTTATTCAGGGCCGCAAGATGAAACGCGCCAAGGCGCGCAACATCGCCTTTGAAAAACTCGCCAAGGTGGGATTGGGGGCTGAGGTTGGCGCGCTTTATCCGGCCGAACTTTCCGGTGGCATGCAGAAGCGCGTCGGACTGGCGCGCGCCATTGCCGCCGATCCTGAAATCATCTTCTTTGATGAACCGACAACCGGCCTTGATCCGATCATGGCGGATGTGATCAACGAACTGATCGTTAACAGCGTCAAAGAGCTTGGCGCGACAACGCTCTCCATCACCCATGACATGGCGAGCGCACGCAAGATCGCCGACAAGGTCGCCATGATCTACAAGGGCAAGATCATCTGGTCGGGCACACGCGCCGAGGTGGATCAGAGCGGCAATGCCTATGTTGACCAGTTTATTCATGGACGCGCCGAAGGTCCGATCCATATGGAAGTTCTCAAGCCCTAATCACACGGGACGCGTCCTCCCGTCCCGAATATCGGTAACGTCATGGCCCGCGTCCAACGTCTCTATGTCTGTCAGTCTTGCGGGGCGGGAGCGCCGCGCTGGGCGGGACGATGCGAGTCATGCGGCGAGTGGAACACGATAGTCGAAGAACTGCCTGAAAGCGCCGGCGTCGGGGGCGGGCCTCTGAAGGCGGCCGGTCATAAGGGCCGCGTGATCGAGCTTGTGTCCATGGCGGGCGAAACGGCCGAACCGCCGCGGCTGATGTCCGGCATTGCCGAGTTTGACCGCGTGCTGGGCGGTGGGCTCGTTGCCGGATCGGCCATTCTCATCGGCGGGGATCCGGGTATCGGCAAATCAACGCTCTTGTTGCAGGCCATGGCCGCCTTTGGACGCAACAGGGCGAACGTCGTTTACATTTCCGGTGAAGAAGCGATTGCACAGGTTCGTATGCGCGCCAGGCGGCTTGGTCTGGCGGATGCGCCAGTCGCGCTCGGGGCGGAGACAAATCTCAAGGATATTCTGGCAACGCTGGGCACAGGCACGCCGCCTCAGGCTGTTGTCATCGATTCGATTCAAACCATGTGGACGGATGCGCTCGATTCAGCACCTGGCACCGTGGCACAGGTGCGTGCCTGCTCGCAGGAACTTGTGCGCTTTGCCAAACGGCACGGCACGTCAATCATTCTCGTCGGCCATGTGACAAAGGACGGCCAGATTGCCGGTCCGCGCGTTGTCGAGCATATGGTCGATACGGTGGTTTATTTTGAAGGCGAACGCGGCCATCAGTTCCGCATTTTGCGGGCGGTGAAAAACCGCTTCGGACCGGGCAATGAAATCGGCGTCTTTGAGATGGGCGAACTTGGCCTTTCGGAAGTGCCCAACCCCTCGGCGCTGTTTCTGGGCGAGCGCGACGGCGAATCAAGCGGCAGTGCGGTCTTTGCCGGCATTGAAGGCACAAGGCCGGTGCTTGTCGAAATCCAGGCGCTGGTCGCGCAAAGCTCGCTCGGGACGCCACGCCGTGCTGTTGTCGGCTGGGACTCGGGCCGCCTGTCCATGGTGCTCGCCGTGCTCGACGCGCGTTGCGGGCTCAGCCTCGGCGGACAGGATGTCTATCTGAATGTCGCGGGTGGATTGCGAATCAATGAGCCTGCCGCCGACCTTGCCGTGGCAGGCGCGCTTGTTTCCTCGATCACCGGCAATGCCCTGCCCTCCGACTGCGTGATTTTTGGCGAGATTGCCCTTTCAGGCAGCGTGCGTCCGGTGAGCCAGATGGAGGCACGACTCAAGGAAGCCGAGAAACTTGGCTTCAAGCGGGCCATTTTGCCTGCCTCCAGCGCCCGCCAACGTCCTTCAACCGGCCTGAAATTAACCGAGATCGAAGATCTTGCCGGGCTTATTGCCCATTTGGCCGGCGGGGAGCGATCCGGACGCGGCAAGAAAGGCCCGGTTGAGGTATAATTTCGCTGTGAAGTTCGGAGGGCGGGCGTGACATTATTCGACGTGATCGTGATCGGTGTATTGCTCATTTCGAGCGTGCTGGCCTTGCTGCGCGGTCTGACCAACGAACTCCTGTCGATCTTTGCCTGGGTTGTGGGCGCGCTGCTGGCACTCTGGCTCTTTCCCTATGTGACGCCTCTGGTGCGTGAAGTGGTGTCGCCACCCTGGCTTGCGTCCGTTTTGTCCGCACTGGGCATCTTCATCGCTGGCTATGTGGTCTGCGCCGCGCTGACCTTGCGCTGGTCCGATTCCATTCTCGACCTGCATCACCGCGCCGAACTGCTCGACCGCACGCTGGGCTTTGCCTTTGGTCTGGCGCGTGGCCTCTTGATTGTCACCATTGCATACCTATTTTTCACATGGCTGGTACCCAATCGTGCCGATCAGCCCGACTGGATTCGCAATGCGCGTTTGCGCCCTATGGTTGAAGATTGCGCCAGTTTGCTGTTCTCGCTGGCGCCACAGGGGTACAGCCCGGCCAGCCCCGATCGGGCGCGCGCCTATCCTGGCAATAGCGCCCCGAGCCAACCGCCCCAAAGTCCTGCGACAAATCAGGGAAACGACACAAAAACGCAAAAATCGGACGCTGACACGGATAAAGACGCAGGCTATAACACCTCCGAACGGAGGGGACTCGATCGCCTGTTTGAGAACACGACAGGCCAGTGACGTACAGGATCCTTGCAGGAGTCCAGACGATGTCTGAGCAGATGCGTTTCTCTTTCGATAGATCCAGCGAGCCGGTTCCCGCTCTGCGAGCCCCGCTTGGCCTCTCCATCAGCGACGATGAACTCGCCGAAGACAAGCCGCATGATGAATGTGGCGTGTTTGGTGTTTTCGGCCATCCCGATGCCGCCGCACTGACGGCGCTCGGCCTTCATGCGCTTCAGCATCGCGGTCAGGAAGCCGCCGGGATCGTCGCCTATGATGGCGAGCACTTCCATTCGGAACGCCGCATGGGTCTGGTAGGGGATCATTTCTCCAGCGAAAAAATCATTGAGCGCCTCAAGGGCGATGTGTCGATTGGCCATGTGCGCTATTCGACGACGGGCGAGACGATCCTGCGCAATGTGCAGCCGCTTTTCGCTGACCTTTGGGGCGGCGGTTTCGGCATCGCGCATAATGGCAATCTGACCAATGCCATCTCGCTGCGCAATGAGCTTGTCCGCGCAGGCGCGATCTTCCAGTCCACCTCCGACACCGAGACCATTCTCCAGCTTGTCGCGCGCAGTCAGAAACCGCGCGTGATGGACCGCTTTGTCGATGCGCTGCGCCAGATCGAAGGCGCCTATGCGCTGGTCGCAATCACCAACAAGAAGCTCATCGGGGCGCGTGACCCGCTCGGTATCCGCCCGCTCATTCTCGGCAAACTTGCAGACGCCTGGATCCTCTGCTCGGAAACCGTGGCGCTCGACATTATCGGCGCCGAGTTTGTGCGCGAGATCGAGCCCGGTGAAATCGTCGTCTGCACCCGCGAGGGGATTGAATCGATCCACCCCTTCCCGCCGCAGAAAGCCCGGCCCTGCGTGTTTGAATATATCTACTTTGCACGCCCCGACAGCGTTGTTGGCGGTCGCAGCGTTTACAATGTGCGCAAGAATCTCGGGCAGGAGCTTGCCCGCGAAAGCCATGTCGAGGCTGATGTCGTGATCCCGGTGCCGGATTCAGGCGTGCCGGCCGCGCTTGGCTATGCCACCGAGTCCGGCATTCCGTTTGAGCTTGGCATTATTCGCAATCATTATGTCGGGCGCACTTTCATTGAACCGACACAGCATATTCGTCAACTTGGCGTGAAGCTGAAGCACAATGCCAATCGCGCCATTGTGGCAGGCAAGCGGATCATCCTGGTGGACGACTCTGTGGTGCGTGGCACGACCTCGATCAAGATCGTGAAGATGATGTATGAAGCGGGTGCGCGCGAAGTGCATCTGCGGGTGGCCAGCCCGCCCATCACGCATTCCGATTTTTACGGCATCGACACGCCGGAGCGCGAGCAGTTGCTCGCCTCGAACTATGACCTTGAAGGCATGCGCGCCTATATCGGTGTGGATAGCCTCGCCTTCATTTCCGTCGATGGCCTTTATCGGGCCCTCGGTTTCAACCACCGCGATCAGGAACATCCGCAACTGACCGATCACTGTTTCACCGGCGACTATCCAACGCCACTGACAGATCGCGCCGGTGAGCAGCGCACGCGTCAATTATCCCTGCTTGCTGAAATAGCTTGAGTCATTACATGAACGGACGTCTTCAAGATCGCCTGGCGGTCATCACCGGCGCATCGCGCGGCATTGGTCGCGCGGTTGCGCTCGGCATGGCGGCAGAAGGCGCACATGTCATTCTGGTCGCCCGAACGGTTGGCGGGCTTGAAGAAGTGGATGACGAGATCAACAAGATCGGCGGCAAGGCGACGCTTGTGCCTTTCGACCTGACGGATCTCGGCGCGATTGATCGATTGGGCGCGACGATTTACGAACGCTGGGGCAAGCTTGACATTCTGGTCGCCAATGCCGGATCGCTCGGCACGCTGACGCCCCTGTCGCATATGGACCCGAAGGATTGGGACAAGACCATCACGACCAACCTGACGGCCAATTACCGGATGATCCGTTCCTTCGAGCCGCTCTTGAAGCGCTCGGAGGCGGGGCGCGCCATTTTCGTGACGTCGGGTGCCGCCGACAAGAACAAGCCCTATTGGGGTGGTTATGCCATCACCAAAGCGGGGCTCAATGCCATGGCGCGCACATGGGCGGCGGAATGCGAGAAGACCAATATCCGCGTCAATCTCGTCAGCCCCGGCCCGACGCGCACAGCCATGCGCAAGAAAGCCATGCCGGGCGAGGACCCGACGGGCCTGACAAGGCCTGCCGATCTTGTGCCGCTGTTCATTGAACTCGCCATGCCGGGCTGCATGAAGAACGGCGAAACCATTATCTACGAAAAAGTGCGGGCCTGAGGCGCTTTACTTCTTTTTGTCGGCATAGGGGTTCTTGCCCTTGCGCATATGCAGTCGAATGGGAACGCCCGGCAGATCAAACGTCTCGCGCAGATTATTGACCATGTAGCGCTTGTAGGACGTTGGCACTTCATCGGCGCGGCTGGAGAAGACCGCAAAGGTCGGCGGGCGCGATTTGACCTGCGCCATATATTTCAGATTGATCGGGCGGCCTTTTGACGCTGGCGGCGCATGGCGCGAGGTCGCTTCCTCAAGCCAGCGATTGAGACGCGCTGTCGAGACACGCGCATTCCAGCGCGTATGCACCTTCTCGATTTCCGGCATCAGCTTTTCGACACTGCGGCCTGTGAGCGCCGAGAGGGTGAGGATCGGCACGCCACGGATCTGCGGCAGGAGACGCTCCAGCTCCTCGCGCAATTCGCGCAGCTTGGCCTGCGGGTCTTCAATCAGGTCCCATTTATTGACAACGATGATGAGGCCGCGGCCTTCCTGCTCGACGAGATCGGCGATGTGCAAATCCTGTCGCTCAAAGGGCATGGTGGCATCAAGCGTAATTGCGACAACCTCGGCAAAGCGCACGGCGCGCAGCGTATCGGCGACGGACAACCGTTCGAGCTTTTCGGTCACACGGGCGCGACGGCGCATTCCCGCCGTATCAAAAAGTTTGACGCGGCGGCTGCGCCAGCTCCATTCGACGCCAATGGAGTCACGCGTGATGCCCGCTTCCGGCCCGGTCAACATGCGGTCTTCGCCGAGAAGCTGATTGATGAGTGTCGATTTGCCGACATTGGGTCGACCGACAACGGCGATGCGAAGCGGCGCTTCAAGGTCTGGCTCGTAAGGCGCTTCAGGGTCGAAGCCCTCTTCCTGATCATTGGCGAGGGCATCTTCGATGGCCTGTTCGCTTTCGGCAGCGCTGATGCTGTCTGCATAGGGACGCAGCGCGTTATAGAGCCCGGCCAGACCTTCGCCATGCTCGGCAGAAAGGGCAAGCGGTTCACCCAGGCCCAGTTCATGGGCTTCCATGCGCCCTGCCTCGCCGGCCCCGCCTTCGCATTTATTGGCGACAAGAATGACGGGCGTGGGCGACTTGCGGAGGATTTGCGAGAAGCGCTTGTCGAGCGGCGTCGTGCCCGCGCGTGCGTCGATCAAGAGCAGGCAAATATCGGCTTCGGCCACGGCGCGGTCGGTCTGGCGCCGCATGCGCGCTTCGAGACTGTCGTCAAAGGCTTCTTCAAGACCGGCTGTGTCAATGACGGTGAACTCAAGGTCGCCCAGACGGGCGTCCCCTTCGCGACGGTCACGCGTGACGCCCGGCGTGTCATCGACAAGCGCCAGCCGCTTGCCGACGAGCCTGTTGAACAGGGTCGATTTGCCGACATTGGGTCTGCCTACAATGGCAACCTTGAAAGTCACGTTCGTCGCCTCTCATGACAGACTTCCCGTTGCACCAGGGGCGCAACAGGAAGGCATGCCAAAACATACACACAAATGGGAGTGCCCGGGGAAAGCCCCTTGCGTCTCACCTACTTCAGAGCAAAAAGCTCTGCATCCTTGGTAATGATGAAGACCATGCCATCGGCAACAACCGGCGCAATGAAGGTGCCATCTGGAATGTCGATACGTCCCTTGATCTCGCTTGTATAGGGGGAGATTGAAACGGCCTGTCCATTGGACGAGACAAGCAGCAGCCGATCGCTGACAAGCACCGGGCCGCTCCAGACGATGGGTTCGGTGCGGTCTGTTTCATCTTCAAAACGCGGAAGCTGTCTGATCCAGCGGATGCGACCATCGCGACGCGACAGCGCCACCACTTCCTGCTTCGTCGTCACGAGGAAGATGAAGTCACCAGCCACCCAAGGCGTTTGCACGCCGGCAATGTCGCGAGTCCAGACGCGCTCGCCTGTGCGCAAGTCAATCGACACCATGCGTCCGGCATGGCTGATTGCGATGACACGGTCACGATCGATGACCGGGCGTCCGGCAATGTCGTTGAGTTCGCTCAGGGCGGTCACATTGCCGGTGCGGGTGAGCGAGTCGCTCCACACAGCCGTGCCGTTTTCAACGCGCAGCGCGAACAGTTCGCCCGACGAATAAGGCGCGACAACCGTGGAACCTGCCACAGCCGCGCTTGTCGTGGCGAGGATGCCAGCGCTTTCCGTGATGCCACGATGGCGCCAGAGAATCTCGCCATTTTCCTGCGTCATGCAGATCATCTGATTGTCTGCCGTGATCGCGAAGACACGACCGCCATTGGCGGTGGGTGCGGCACGGTAAGGTTCGCCGATATTCTTGGTCCAGATGATCGCGCCGCTGGCCGGATTGAGCGCATACGCCGCGCCAAAGCCCGTGACGACAAAGAGTTTGCCATTGTCATAGGCGATGCCGCCGCCGCGACCTTCATCAGCGTCTTCACCCTCGGGCACAAGTTCCTGTTCCCAGAGACGGTTGCCGGATTTCATGTCATAGGCGCTGACCTGGCTCGCGGCATCGAGAACAAAGACCTTGCCTTCGGCAACAATCGGCGTCGCGGTAAGCTGGGCGGCGCCGCCGGTGCCTGTGCCAGCACTTGTGTTCCAGACCCTGGTCAGGCCGCCAGGCGCCGCGAGATGATAATTGGCGTTGTCTGCCGAACCACCGGGCTGCGTCCAGTCCTTGTTCTCATAGGGCTTGGGCAGAACCACGTCGATATCGGCGGACGAGGGATCGACATCAAGTTTGGTGTCGAGTTCCATCACCGAAAGGCGTTTGCCGGGCAGTTTGGTCACGTCCCCTTCCGAGAACACATCCGTTATGCCGCAACCGGCAAGACTTGCCAGAACCACAGACATTACGGCCACACGTCGTGCACCCGTTTTCAGCAAATTGACCGTCATAACTGGATTACTCCGCTGTGGCGCCGCCAGCCGTGTTGGCCGGTGCTGACTGACTGGTATCCCCCGCTGTCGCAGGCGTTGCCGGGACGACCTTTATCGTATCGGCCAATGACGGCAAATCAGGGGCGACGACGGCTTGCAGCACATGTGCCCTGTCGCGCAGACCGGGCGAGGCTTCCTGATTGTCGATTACGGCCTGCGCATGCGCATTGGCTTCGACATATTTTTTTGCCTTGAAGGCAGAGAGCGCCAGAATTTCATGGGCATTGGCGCGCCAGGCGGACGTATCCGCGACGAGATCGGCCAGACGCGCCTTCATGTCGTCATAGCTGGCCGTATCAACGGCGATCATGGCCGATTTGATGCGGGCAAGGCCGGAGATCATGTCCGGTGCTGCCGCATCGTCCGCAATCGCGTCATAGGCCCTGGCAGCGCCCGGCTTGTCGCCACTTTTCAGCAGTGCCGCGGCTTCGTGCAACCGCGCCAGATAGGCATAGCCGCCCGAATTCCTGTCGGCAAAGTCGGCAAAGGCCTTGGCCACTTCGGCATCCGGCTTCGCCGAACCGGTGATTGCCTTGACCATTTCGCTATACGCAGCGGAAGCGGCCTCGTTGCGCGATTTTTCCCAGGCCCGCCAGCCGATAACGCTCGCCGTCACGACAACAATCGCCACAGCCACCCCGACCACATAAAGGCCATAGGCGTCCCACAATTTTTGGAAGCGTTCGCGGCGAAGGTCTTCTTCGACTTCGCGAAAGAGATCGGTCAAGGGAAACTCCAGGGCAATGGCCGGGGGAGGATGGAAACGGCGACGATAAGACTTTCAGCACGGATGGACCCCATCCGGCATACCTGCCTCCCGCAGGCGGCGTAAAATAGCCCGGCTGCCTGCCAATGGCAAACCGCAAACAGCTTGGTCAAAAGCCGAAGAACCGGGCGCAACGCCTTGAGCTATTTTGTTTTTTTCATCGTATAGGTGTTTTCAGCCGCCGGGAAGGCGCGTGAACGCACCTCGCGGGCATAAGCCTCGGCAGCACCGGCGATCTGGGCCCCCAGCGTGCCGTACTCCTTGACGAATTTGGGCGGCTTGGGCGACAGGCCCAGCATGTCTTCCAGCACCAGAATCTGCCCGTCGCAGAGCGGCGAGGCGCCGATGCCGATGGTCGGAATGGGGATGTCCCGCGTGATCTTGGCGGCAAGCGGCTCGGCCATGCCTTCCAGCACGACGGCAAAGGCGCCTGCCTCGGCAACGGCGCGGGCATCGGCCTCAATGGCGGCCCATTCATCCTCGTCGCGGCCTTGTGTCTTGAAGCCGCCCATCACCTGTACGGATTGCGGCGTGAGGCCGATATGCGCCATAACCGGAATGCCGCGCTCGTTGAGGTAATGGATCGTGTCGGCAATGCGCGCCCCGCCTTCGATCTTGACGGCGGTGCAGCCGGTTTCCTTGATGACGCGCACAGCATTGCGGAAGGCGATTTCGCGGCTCTCTTCATAGGAGCCGAAGGGCATATCGACGACGACAAGCGCATGCTCTGTGCCGCGCATCACAGCCGCGCCATGCGCGATCATCATGTCGAGCGTGACGCCGAGCGTCGTTTCCATGCCGTACATGACCATGCCGAGGCTGTCACCGACGAGCAGGAAATCGACATAGGGGTCGATGAAGCGCGCGGTATGGGCGTGATAGGCGGTGAGTGAGACAATCGGCTCGCCGCCCTTGCGGGCGCGAATTTCGGGAACGGTGACGCGCTTGATCTTGGATTGCACGGACATGGGATCATTCCTGACGCGGGGCATGGTTCCCCTTATAGGGGGACAGACACGCGGGATTGCGACAGCGGCCGGTGCCGCGGCGAAAAGAGCTTGTCTCCCAAGCCCCTGGATACCTTTTGGGACGCCTCCCGGCGCCCGGCTGATCCTTG
>Ga0209066_10001549_pt1 | contig 30144 bp, 27 predicted proteins | sample All_14_2_FD_187198 | JGI IMG/M metagenome (GOLD analysis project Ga0209066, IMG submission 187198) | Freshwater microbial communities in response to fracking from Pennsylvania, USA - Allegheny Zone_MetaG_DW_15 (SPAdes) (version 2) ...
ACGCCATAGGGCGCATTGAGTGCGGCCTCGCCGGCGCAACGCTACGCCATGCGGGCGATGCGCTTCCTGCACGAGAACCACCTCGAGCCTTCGGCGCAACGCGCCATCGCGCTCGCCTCGTACCGCCACGCCCAGGCCAATCCGCGTGCGGTGATGCACGGCCGGCCGCTGACCGCCGAGGCCTACGACGCCTCGCGCTGGATCGTCGAGCCCTGGCGCCTGTTCGATTGCTGCCAGGAGAACGACGGCGCGGCAGCGCTGATCGTAGTACCGGCGGAGGAGGCGCGCGATTTCCGCCAGCCGCCGGCTTACCTGCTGGGCTCGGCGCAGGGTTCCGAGTACCGCAACGGCGCGCGCGGCCACAACGCGCCGCTATACGCCACTTCGAGCTTCACCACCGTGGCGCCGCAGCTCTACGATATGGCGGGCGTGAAGCCGGCCGACGTCGACGTGGTGCAGAGCTACGAGAACTTCACCGGTGGCGTGCTGATGAGCCTGGTCGAGCACGGCTTCTTCACGGCCGAGCAGGCCAACGACTTCCTCACGCCGGAGAATCTGACGGCGCCCGGCGGCAAGCTGCCGCTCAACACCTCGGGCGGCAACCTGGCGGAATGCTACATGCACGGCCTCGAGCTGCAGGTCGAAGCGGTGCGCCAGTTGCGCGGCCAGTCGACCGCGCAGGTGCCCGACGCGGAAGTGTCGATGGTGATTTCCGGCCCGATGGTGACGCCGGTCTCGAGCATGATCCTGGGCACGGAGGCTGTGCTGTGAGCTACCTGCCGACTTACTTACCGGCTGGACTGCCGATCCCGGTGCCGGAGAACGACGGCTTGGACAAGCCGTACTGGGACGCTGCCCGCAAGGGCGAGCTTTTGGTGCAGCGCTGCAAGGCCTGCGGCACCTTCCAGTGGGGTCCGGAATGGATTTGCCACAAGTGCCTGTCGTTCGACATCGACTGGCACAAGGTCTCGGGCAAGGGCCGCATCTACAGCTGGGAGCGGCCTTGGCATCCGGTGCATCCGGCGCTGAAAGGGCACGGTCCCTACATCGTCGTCCTGGTCGAGCTGCCCGACGCCGGCAATGTGCGCATGCTGGGCAACCTGGTCGGAGACCCACGCCAGGAGGTCCATATCGGCGCCGAGGTCGAGGTCGTATTCGAGCCGCACGACGATGCCAAGCCGCCCTTCACCCTGGTTCACTGGACGGTCGTCGGGCCAAATCGATACGGCTCCACGCCGGAGAAGAGGTGACGCGATGCTGCCCAGGAAAACGATGGCCATGGTTCAAACGGGTCCGCGCCAGTTGGAGCGTCGCGATCTGCCGATCCCGCCGATCAGCGCCGACAGCGCCATTCTCAGGATCGAGGCTTGCGGCATCTGCGGCAGCGATCACGAGCAATACGAGGGCGCGCTGAACACGCCTTATCCGGTCGTCCCCGGCCATGAGCCGTTGGGTATCATTGCGGCCATCGGCGATGTTGCCGCGAAGCGCTGGCGCGTCGATGTCGGCGACCGTGTCTGCGTCGAGACGATGCTGTCCTGCCACTGTTGCAACACGTGTCTCGGCGGGCACTACCATCTGTGCGACCGGCGGCAGATCTATTCCTACATCCCGCTCACCGTGGCGCCGGGAATCTGGGGTGCGTACTCGCAGTACATGTATCTCGCGCCCAACGCGATCGTTCACCGGATCGACAAGTCCTTGCCGCCGGAGATCGCGGTCATGTTCAATCCGCTCGGCGCCGGTTTTCGTTGGGCGGTTGAGCTTCCCGAGACAAGCCCGGGCGATACGGTGATGATCCTGGGCCCGGGTCAGCGCGGATTGGCCAGCGTGGTTGCGGCACGCCACGCCGGAGCGGGCACGATCATCGTTACCGGGTTGGCCTCGGACGCCAAGAAGCTGGCCGTCGCGCGTGCCCTCGGCGCGGACTACACGATCGACGTAGACAACGAGGATCCCAGGGAGCGTGTCCGAGAGATCACGGCCGGAAGAGGCGTGGATGTAGTTGTCGATGTCACCTCCTACGCCACGCAACCCGTACGAGGGGCCCTCGACTACGTGCGCCGCGGCGGCACGATCGTCCTGGCCGGCGTGAAGGGGTTCACCATGCAGGACGGGAAGAGGCGTCAAAAGACAGTACCCGACTTCGTTTCCGACATTGTTGTCTGGAAGGAAATCACCATTAAGGGTGCCATCGGCGTTCTCAGCTCGGGCTACGGCAAGGCGATCGATCTTATCGAAAGCCGGAAGGTTCCGCTTGCGCTGATGCACACGCATGATTTCGCGTTGGAAGAGGCGGATTTGGCGATCCGAACGCTCGCCGGCCAGGTCGATGGCGAACGGTCGATCCACTCTTGCCTTATCCCACCCTCGTGACGCTAAGGAAGAACCAGGTCCGGAAAGACAACACCATGAACATTCCGCCACGGCTTCCGCCCTTCAATCAGGAAGTGGCTCACCGTTTCCTCGAATCGACCATACCTTCATCCGGCCTTCCGGAATTCCTTGGCCTACGCACCACGCTCGTCGAGCCCGGGCGTCTGCGCATCGAGATGGAAGCAGATACCAGGCTGCTGACGCGTTTCGGCAATCTGCATGGTGGCGTGCTCGCTGCTTTGTGCGACCATGCGCTTGGACTCGTATGCTACCCACACATGCAGGCGGGCCAATGGGCAGCCACGATGGAGTTCAAGCTGAACCTCCTCGCGCCAGTATCTTCTGGCAAGGTGATTGCCGAGGCACGCATTGTCGGCATGACGCGCTCGACCGCAGTGGTGCGTATCGACGTGGAGAACCACGGCCGGACCTGCGGCGCTGCTCAAGGCACGGTTTTGATCATGCAACCAAAGCTACCGAAGTCCCGTGACTAGGGTCAAAACCCAATAGAAGTCTTGCGCGATGAATCGGTTGTCGATTCTCTAGGTGGGCAGAGGTGAGCCCATGCGGAACAACTTATTTTGGCTGAGCGACGCGCAGTGGCGAAGAATTGAACCGCTGCTGCCAACGGACGTGCGCGGCAAGGATCGCGTGGATGATCGGCGTGTGATCAACGGCATCCTGCATTTGCTGAAGATCGGCTGCCGATGGTGCGATTGCCCGCCGGAATACGGCCCACCGACGACGATCTACAATCGCTTCGTGCGCTGGGCCAGGCGCGGTGTGTGGGAACGGCTGTTCCGCGAGCTCGCCGTTCGTGGCCGCTCGACTGAGACGCAGATAATCGATTCGATGCATATCAAAGCGCATCGTTCGGCATCGGGCGGAGAAGGGGGGAGCAGAAACAGGCGATTGGCCGCTCACGTGGCGGGCGCAATACGAAGATCCACGCAATCGCAGATGCTAAAGGCCGTCTTCTTTCGTAAGGGTCGTTTTCAGGCCACGGCCTTGAGCACTTGCGGAGTGGCGTAGGCCCATGGCAGCAGGTCGTCGAGACGGCGGTTGGGATGGCCCTCGATGATGCGGGTGATGACGTCGGCGAGGTATCGATAAGGCTCGATGTCGATCAGCTTGCAGGTCGCGATCAGCGAGGCGATGACGACCCAATGCTCGGCACCGGCGTCGGAGCCTGCGAACAGGGCGTTCTTGCGGGTCAAGGCGAGCGGTCGGATGGTGCGTTCGACGACGTTGTTGTCTATCTCGATGCGGCCATCATCGAGGAGCAGGCATAGCCCGAGCCAGCGCGATAGCGTGTAGCGGATCGCCTCGGCAAGCTTGGTCTTCTGGCTGATGAGCTGGAGTTTGGCCCGCAGCCAGGGCTCGAGAGCTTCGACCAGTGAGCGGGTTCGCTCCTGGCGCACGATACGGCGCTCCTCGGCAGAACGACCTCGGATCTCGCCTTCTATGCGGTAGAGCTCGGCGATGCGCGTCAGCGCCTCGCTGGCGATCGGAGCCGGACCAGGCGTGGCGAGTTCGTAGAACTTGCGGCGCACGTGGCTCCAGCAGAAGGCGAGCTGCACGTCGTTGTGCCTGGCCAGTACCCTGTAGCCGCCGTAGCCGTCGACCCTTCGGCTTCGCTCAGGGCAGGCCTGAAGAATGCCCGTGAAGCCGCTCAGGTGCGCGATCGGCTGCTCGGCCTTGCGATCCGGTGCATAGACGTAGGCCACGCCGGGCGGATCGCTGCCGCCCCAGGGTCGATCGTCCCTGGCGTTGGCAAAGAGCTGGCCGGTCTTGGTCCGGCCACGGCCCGGATCGAGCACCGGTGCCGTCGTCTCGTCGGCGAACAGCTTGGGCGAGGCCTTCAACTTGTCGAGCAGCCGCTCGTGCACGGGCCGCAGCAGGAAGGCCGCGCGTCCCACCCAGTCGGCCAAGGTCGAGCGATCGAGGACAATGCCCCGGCGGGCATAGATATGGGCCTGTCGATAGAGCGGAAGATGGTCGGCGAACTTCGAGACCGGCACCTGGGCGACGGTTGCCTCGGTGGGCAGTCCGCCTTCGATCAATCGGGCCGGCGTCGGCGCCTGCACGACCACGTCGGTGCAAGCCCGGCAGGCATACTTTGGGCGATGCACCACCAGCACCCGGAACTGCGTCGGCACGATGTCGAGGCGTTCCGACACGTCCTCGCCGATCCGATGCACCCTGCCCGCACTGCACGGGCAGATGGTGCTCTCCACATCGACCACCGTCTCAATGCGCGGCAGATGCGTCGGCAGCTTGCCGCGGTTGCTCCGCCGGCGGACGGCGCGCACCTTGCGCTCGGCGGGATTGTGCTGCTCGGACACGGCCTGATCCGCTGCCGCTGACTGCTCGGCGTCCTCCAGTGCAAGCTCAAGCTGATCCTCGGGCAGGCTCTCGGCCCGCCGACCGAAGCGATGACGCTGGAACTCGCGAATGATCTGACGCAGCCGCTCGCTCGACAGTGGATCACAGACATTCTCAGCTTGCGACTGCTTTGCGCCTACCGAGTCAACTCGTCGCTGTCGGCACCACCGTCTGCCGCGGCTCATGAACACGTCGCCAGTCGAGCCCTTCGAGCAAGGCCTGCAGCTCAGCCGCGCTTAGCCGCAGGATCGCGTCCTGCACGCCGGGCCAGCGGAACTTGCCGTCCTCCAGCCGCTTGGCCACCAGCACCATGCCCGTGCCGTCCCAGAAGATCAGCTTCACCCGATCGGCACGCTTGGCCCGAAACACGAAGATCGCCCCGCTGAACGGGTCGCCTCCCATCGCCTCGCGCACCAGCGCCGCCAGACCCTCGAGGCCTTTGCGGAAGTCCACTGGCTTGGTCGCCACCAGCACGCGCACCCCGCCCGAAGGGATAATCACGCCAACGCCTTCACGGCTTGCAGCACCGCCCGCACCGTCGCCGCATCGCTCCCCGCCGGCACCCGGATCACAGCCCCGCCATACTCGATCTCGATCACCGCCGAGTTCACCACCACCGACGCGAAGCTCAGCCGCTCCTTGGCCATCACAGATCGTCCGCGCGCCTGCCGACGCCAGGCGAACAACTGGGTCGGTGTCAGCCCATGGCGGCGTGCTACCGCGCTCACTGACCATTGCCGTCGACGCTCTCGGCCACGATCGCCGCCTTTTGCACGGCGCTCCACGTCCGCCGCCGACCAGCACCAGTGAAGATCTCCAGCCGCCGAGCCGGCTCCGATATGGGCTTAATCACTGTGTCCGACATAGGTCCAGCTCCCTTGACCTCGCTGTCGGAAACTCGCTCAGCGCCTCACCTCAGAGCAATGTGGCCTGAAAACACCGCTTACGATCAGGCTCCGACCGATCCTGGCGCGACACTTCCGACACCGTCGCCCCAGGCTGCGCTGCCGACTTCAGGATCGCTTGCTTCTCTTCCAGGCTGTAGCGGCGGCGGCGCTCCACCGTTCGTTCCACCGCCGGCAACGCCCGCCTGTCACGCACATCCGTGACACCCGTCGCTTCCGATCTCTCCATCCTGTCATTGTGCGTCAGAACGCCCGAGCGACTAGGCCGCTCTTACCGGATGCGTACGCTCCATCTGCAAAACGCGCTCTGCGCTACTGTCTGCCCTATGAGTTCAATAGCTCTTCGGCAGCCCCAGCACGCGCTCCGCCACGTAGCAGAGAATGAGCTGCTCGCTGACCGGCGCGATGCGGGCGATCATGACCTCGCGCAGGAAGCGCTCGACGTGGAACTCCTTGGCATAGCCGTAGCCGCCATGGGTCAGGATCGCGCGTTCGCAGGCATCGTAGGCGGCGCGGGCGCCGAGATACTTGGACGAATTGGCCTCGGCACCGCACTCCTTGCCGTTGTCGTACAGCCAGGCCGCCTTGAAGGTCAGCAGGTTGGCCGCCTCGAGCTGCATCCAGCTCTCGGCCAGCGGATGCTGGATCGCCTGGTTCTTGCCGATCGGCCGGCCGAACACGACCCGCTCCTTGGCGTATTGGGTGGCGCGGGCGAGGGCGGCCTTGCCGATGCCGATCGCCTCGGCGGCGATCAGGATGCGCTCGGGGTTCAGGCCGTGCAGCAGATAGTGGAAGCCCTTGCCCTCCTCGCCGATCCGGTCCTCGAGCGGCACCTTGAGCCCGTCTATGAACACCTGGTTGGTGTCGATCGCCTTGCGGCCCATCTTCTCGATCTCGCGCACCTCGATCTTGCTGCGGTCGAAGTCGGTATAGAAGAGCGACAGCCCGTCGGTCGGCCGCTTGCACTTCTCCTTCGGAGTGGTGCGGGCGATCAGCAGCATCTTGTCGGCGACCTGCGCCGTGGTGGTCCAGGTCTTCTTGCCGTGTACGACGTAGCCGTTGCCGTCGCGCTCGGCCCGCGTCTCCAGCGCCGTCGTGTTGAGGCCGGCATCGGGCTCGGTGACGGCGAAGCAGCCCTTCACCTTGCCCTTGATGATGTCGGGCAGGATGCGCTTCTTCTGCTCCTCCGTGCCGAACACCACGATCGGGTTGGGACCGAACACGTTCAGATGGATCGCCGAGGCGCCCTGCAGTGCCGCGCCGGATTCGGCCACTGCCTGCATCATGATGGAGGCCTCGGTGATGCCGAGACCGGATCCGCCGAACTCCTCGGGCATCGCGATGCCCAGCCATCCGGCATCGGCCATGGCCCGGTAGAAATCCTCCGGGAAGCCGCCTTCCTTGTCCTTCTTCAGCCAGTATTTCTCGTCGAAGCCGGCGCAGAGTTTCGCGACGCTGTCCTTGATGGCGAGCTGATCTTCGGAGAAGGCGAAATCCATTTCAATCCAATCTTTCTGCCATGACGAGTCGAAGGACCTTTGGAAAGGCGAACAGTCGCTCGCTATATCTAGGATGACAACATTGTCGATTCAAACCAAGTAGCGCATGTCGGTCGGCGTGCCACCGGCAGGCCCGAAGCCGAGCTGCAACAGACCCTGTCTCTGCGAAACTTCCCATCTGGTTGGCCGATGCGGCCCGCTTCGCTACGGCGCGCCCACCGACAATCCATCGCATCGCCGGGTCGCCCCCAGGCGGTCGGCGTCGTTGGCCTCCTCGTAGCCACTAAGACGGCCGAAGACGGACTGAAGAAACAATACCGTCAGCGTGTGCCGGCCGTTCTTGCCGGCGCAGATCACGAGTTCATTTCCAACCATGCCCGTCAAACCGAGTGCGTCATCGAGTTCATGGTAGACAAGCAATCTGTCGGCGGTGGTGATATGTGAATCATGGAATTGCGCCTCCAAGCGGCGCTCAAAATCAAGGCGCAATGGCTCGTCTCCAGAGTCATTCGTCGGGTTCACTGTTGGCCACAACTCCAGACGCCCTAAAGTATTGAACCTTACACAAGAATCAGCCTTGCTAGGCCCCAATTGGAAAAGCCCTCCGGAAATTCGGGGTCAAGAACGATTACGCCGCTTTCTGGTAAAGCTCGCCGGTAGACTGCTGTCTAGCTCGACGCCCCTCAGCACGATATCGCAAAACTTCTGAGCCAGCTCGGAAATGGGCATCCGATCAGCAAGGTACCATGTGACGGCCCAGTTCATTGCCCCTAGAATCATCAGGCGCAGAACGGTCAGGTCGACATTCTTGCGAATCTCGCCTGAACGTTGTCCCTCTGACAGCAGGCGACTCCAGTACTCACCATATGACGCGCGAAGCTTTCGATTCTGCCGTTTGACGGCCGGGGGTGCCTGTTCGAATACCCGAATGTTCGCGGATGTATAGTCGCCCTGCTGCAAAAGCATCGTGAGGTGGGCCGTCACTGCGGCCTCGAGCTTTTCGCTGAACGTGGAGGAAGCGGGTAAGGACCCGATGGTGAGACGGACAGCGGAGAATACTCGAGTTATGCCTACATCGAGTACTTCTTGTAGGATGTGGTCTTTCGACTCGAAATAGTAATAGATGCTGCCGCCCTGCATTTCCGCAGTCATCGCGATGTCATTAATGGTCGTCGCGGCATATCCTTTAAGACTGAATGCACGTGCTGCTGCATCAAGAATGCGCTGCCTGGTGATCGCCGATTTCGGATTGGATGTGCGACGTGAATGGGTCGACAGTCCTTCACTCACTGGAATTCCCCCATATGGAGCCGACATGGGCTTAGCTCAACCACACCGAGACTAGGTCGTTCGCCAGCGGGCTCATCTGGCGACGTGCAATTCTAGAGGCGACATAATATCCATGTGTGAACTAAATGGTAGGATTGTCATTGTCACAGGCCGCTGGACCGGGTAGCGCTAATTGACTGTGCAGTGATGACCTGCGCGGGAACGGTGTTCCGAACCGCAAAAGTCGAACTTGGATCGACGGTCGCGGTGATTGGCTCCGTGGCGTTGGCCTATCGGCCGTCGAGCAGGCGTTCCGAATGCTGCGACGTGGAGGCACCGCGACCGTCATCGGCATGATGCCGCTCGGCACCCGTTTCGAGGTCTCGGGTGCGGAGCTACTCGGCGAGAAGCGCATCCAAGGCTCCACAATGGGAACCAATAAGTTTCGTATTGAATCGTCTGGTCGACTTCTATTTGCATGGCGATCTGAAGCTCGACAGGCTCATCTTGGGACGCATCCAGCTCGCCGGCATCAACGATGCTTTTGACCTGAGCCCCAGGTTTCATCCAGTCGAGTGTGGAATCCGTTCGTCATTGCTCCGCTCCCCAACGTTGGATCACGCGGGGTTAGAGTTTCCGGGCTTCGTCACGATGGCGGGCTGGGTGTGCCATGCGACGAAAGCAATGTAATCGGGGTCTTCTGCCCGATCGCGCCATGCGGGCGCTCCTCATTGGAGTACCTGCGCCAAGCCTCCATCTTTTGCCGGGCATCTTCAAGGCTCATGAACCAATGGGCGTTCAAGCATTCCGCACGAAAGCGGCCGTTGAACGCTTCGATGAACGCATTGTCGGTCGGTTTGCCGGGCCGTGAGAAGTCGAGTGTCACGCCCCTGGCGTATGCCCACAGTTCGAGATCGCGCGAGACGAACTCGCTTCCCTGATCGACCGGATCGTCGGCGGATAACCGACTCCGGCGCAAACCTGAGCCAGGATCCGGACCACGTCCTCGCCGCGATACGTGAAGCGCGGATCGATCGCCGGTGAGAAGCGCGAGAAGATATCGACCACCGTCAGCACCCGCAGCTTCCGCCCGGTCGCCAGCTGATCGTGGACGAAGTCCATCGCCCACGCCTGGTTCGGTCCGGTGGCAGCCTTGCGGTCTTCCCGCAGCCTCGCCTTGACCCTCCGCTTGGGCGTCTTGTTGCGCAATTGCAGGCCCATCTCGCGATAAATCCGATAGGCCTTCTTGTGGTTGATGCGCCAACCCTCCCGGCGCAGCAGCACGTGCACGCGGCGGTTCCCACAGCGCACCCGCGTCTGGCAGATCTCCTTGATCCGCCCCTCCAGAACGGCCTGTCCGGGGGAGCCGCGATTTGTAGTGATAGGTCGATGTGTCGACCTCCAGGACCCGGCAGGTCCGACGGATCGACACGCCCCATTCGCCACGCACCTCGTCGACCAGCTTGCGCTTCCGGGCAGGCCTCAGAGTTTTCGGCGGATCACGTCCTGCAGCATCGCCTTGTCGAGGCTGAGGTCGGCCACGACCTTGCGCAGCTTGCTGTTCCTCGAGCTGCTTCAGCCGCCGCATCTCCGTCGGCAGCAACCCGTCGTACTTCTTCTTCCAGTTGAAATACGTCGCCTGGCTGATCCCAGCCTTCCGGCAGAGATCCGCAACCGGCAGGCCGTCCTTGCCCTGCTTCAGGATGAACGCCTTCTGTGCTTCCGAAAACTTCGATACCTTCATCGTCTTCCGCTCCTTCCCAGCCCTGGGAAACGACCGGAAAACTCTAGCTCACAACGGTCCAGTTTTAAGGGATCAGAGCACTTTCAAACAGCTCGAGACCGGCGAAGTGGCCCTGACCGTCATCGCATTCTGGGGCGGCACGCGCCGAAGCGATCTTTCGAACGCGGCCGTTGTGTACTGAGACAGTAATCGGCTGACAGTTACCGCGCCCGCGCCGGTGATCAGGCGGCTTCAGTCTGGTCGATGTTCTGCTGGTTGTCCTTCTGTGGATTGTCGTTTGCGGGGATGCGGTCGAGGAAGGCGCGGCCGGGCGTGCGGCCGTTCATGCCACGGCCCTGATGGGGCCGCGCGGTGTTGTATGTGACGAGGTAGGCGTCGAGCGCCTACTGCATCTGCTCGACGGTCTCGAACCAGGTCCTGCGGCCTTCGACACGAAAGTGCTCGTCGAGCAGCGTGCGATGGAAGCGCTCGACGATGCCATTCGATTGCGGGCATCGCGCCTTGGTCTTGCGATGCTCGATGCCTTCGAGCTGGAGGAACAGCTCGTAGGGATGGCGGTCGGGCCGGCCGCAGAACTCGCGGCCATTGTCTGACAACACGGTCTTGATGGGCACGCCGTGTTCCTCGAAGAAGGGCACGACATCGGTGTTGAGCAGATGCACGGCGGTCAGCGGCATCTTGTTGGTGTAGAGGCGGCCCCAGGCGAAGCGCGAGCAGCTGTCGATGGCGGTCTGCAGGTAGACCTTGCCGATCGCCTTGAGGTGGCCGACGAAGAAGGTATCGACGGCCAGCAGATCGCCGGTGTAGTGGGCCTCGATGTGGCGTTCGCGGAACTCCGGGCTGAAGCGTTCGAGTGCCGCGACCTGTTCCTCATTGAGCTGCACGACGCGGTCGGCTGAGGCCTTCTCCAGTCGCATCAGCCGCTCATGCCTGCCGAGCAGGCCGTGGCGGCTCCACACGCCGCGCACTCCGCTCGACGAGACCTGGATGCCTGCCAGCGCCAGCTCGCCGGCAACCCGCAGGGCGCCATGGCAGGGGTGGGCCAGGCAATGGTCGAGGATCGCCTTCTCGACGTCCTCGCCGACCCGGTTGGGGTGCGGGTTGCGCGGTCCGGCAATCCTGTCGAGCAGGCCGTCGGCGCCGTAGGTCTGGAAGTTGCGCCGGATCATGTAGAACTGCTGGCGACTGTAGCCGACGATGCGGCAGGCCCTGCTGACGTTGCCGAATTGGCCGGCCAGCTCGAGCAAAGTGAGCTTGCGCCGTGCTACCTTCTTCTCCGTGGTCATGTCGTTTTCCGTTCGAGGTTGGATGTGCTTCACAACACCATCCTAACCTCGGCCGGGAGCGGCGTGGCCACACCGGGCATCGCTACGCTCGGGACCTGCGGCCCCTCCCTTCGCGACAACCGGTGTGGCGCAAACTGTCAGGTCAATATCGTCTCAGTTCAGCCGTTGGGCGTGCGTGATCCGCGATTTGTCACTTGGGTGGGTAGCGGGTTTCCAAGAACCCAAGAACTGCTTGTGAGAAATGATCATTCTGGTCGCCGACGACCATATGTCCTGCATCTACGACATTCGAATAGCTTGCATGTGGAACAAGCTCCAGAAATGCTTTGGTGACCTCTTCGCTTACGAGGTCGCTCATTCCTCCCCGGACCAGATGGACCGGGCAGCCAACGCGCCGAGCGGCATTTTCCAATCGGTCAAATCGCCGCTCTTGCTCCGGCGGCTGCACATTCGTGATGAAACGTGGATCCCAATGCCATCGGTAGCGACCATCGGATCCGAGCCGTAAATTCTTGGCGAGACCGCTCAGGTTGCGCCGCCGCTCACGATTCGGCAGGTAGGCGGCAATGACATCCGCTGCCTCGTCGATTGATTTGAAGCCCTTCTGGACATGAGCAGTCATGAAGCCCACGATGCGATTTATCCCTGCCATCTCCATTCTTGGCGTAACATCAACCAACGTCAGACAGGAAAATGTTCCAGCCGCTTTCTCGCCCTCAGCAATAAGAGCGGCGAGTCCGCCAAGGGACGCGCCGACTACCGCCGGCGGTTGGCCGAGACATCGGGCAACTGTGATTAGATCGTCAGCGAATGCGTCTAGTTCGTAGCGTCCATGTTCCGACCAATCGCTGTCACCATGCCCACGCAGGTCAAGAGCAATCGCCCGATAGCCTCGGTTGCACAGCGCTTTCATAGTGTTACCCCAAGCATGTCGCGTCTGGCCGCCGCCGTGTGCGAGCAGGATCGCCGGCCGCTCAATGCTGCCGGCAACGCTGGCGACAAGCCGAATTCCATCGGCGCCCACCAAACTCAATTCGTCCATTAACGTCTCCTGCACACACGGAACCAGATCAACGCCAGAGCGACATGCTGGGCGGAGCATGCGTATGGGGCAGCCAGGAAATACCGCCTAGTCTCAAGCGTCGCCACCTTCGGGGATTCGGCCATCCGGCGGCCAGTCCATGACGCCTTCCTCCAGTGGGATCCCGATGCTTCGAAGTAGTTGTGAAAACATGTTCCAGTTTCCGATCGCAATCACCATCTCAAGCAACTGCTCCGGACTTCCAATATGCTGCACGCACTCAGCCCAAACGGAATCCGAGATCTTTCCTTGCTCCAGCGTGTCATCGACTGCGGCTAGCACCGCCCGATCCGTGGCACTCAGGCGCGTCGATGAACGCCAGTCGCGCACTGCGATGACGTCTTCCGGCGGCAGTCCAACGCGTTCTGCGAAATGCCAATGCTGCGTCCATTCGTACTTGGCGCCCGTAGTCCACCCGATACGCATGATCAGGAGTTCGCGCAGGCGGATATCGAGTTTGTTGCCGGTGAAGAGCAGCGTGGTTAGCAAGTGGTTGACGGCAGACGCGAGCTGCGGATGACGCAACAGTGTCCGGTAAACGTTGAGGCCGGCCATCGACTCCCGAATACCGCACTCTCTGGCGGCAGTCTTAGCTTGTTCGATTGACAACATCTCAATGCGCGTGACCATTTACCTTTTCCCTTCAGTTTCGAATTCTCGCGTCGACCACGAAAACGCCCGAAAAGACCTTGCCGATTTTCTCCTTCAGAACCTTGGAAAGGATGGCATCCAATCCTGCATCATCCCCCCCAACTGCGACGGCCCCGCTTCAGCCGCGCGCCAGTTGCCTCTGTGATCGCGCAGGCTACCGGTGCCTAGAGCCGGTATCGAAGGGGCGTGCATGCGGAGGGGCCAGCGCGGTCTCGCACCAGAAGCCTTCGGGCAGAACCAATGCGGTCGAGAAGTGTTCGGCGTCGCACAAAGCGCAGGCGTCAAGGGACGTGCAAGACCGACAACGCTGTCATCGGAAGACCACTGGAAGCTTCCGAGGACCGCGTACCGGGCCGTGCGACCAGGTCACGGAGGCGGGGTCGGCGAGCTCGAAGTCGGGAATACGCGCCAGCCACTCCTCCAGTGCAACCGTAATCTCCATGCGGGCGAGATTTGAGCCGATGCAACGATGAATCCCCAGTCCGAAGGCGGCATGTCGATTTTCGGCCCGATCGATCAGGACACGATCAGCCTGCGGAAAGATCTCCGGATCACGGTTCGCTGCCGGGAAGGACAGCAACACCATTTCACGCTCCTTGAACAGGCAACCGCCGACCGTGGTCTCCTTGGCGACTTGGCGGGCCATGGTCACCGGCGCATACGCCCGCAGAAACTCCTCCACCGCAAGCGGCATGAGCTCCGGCTCGCTGACCAACCGGCGTCGGTCATCGCGATTCTGAGCCAGATGCCAGAGGCAGGAGCCAATGGCACTCCAGGTTGTATCGATCCCTGCGATCAGCAAGAGACGGAGCGTACCGATTATGTGCTCATCGGAAAGGGGCTGATCCTCCATTCGTGCGCCAAGCAGGAAAGTGATCAGGTCCTCTCCGGGGACCGAACGACGGTTTGCGATCTGCACCCTGAAATAGTCATCCATCTCTGCCAGCGCCTGAGCGAAGGAGGCGTTCTCCGCGATTCCTTCGTGTAGAAGAAGGTGAATCCAACGTCGGAATCTGTCGCCGTCTCCCTCCGGCAGTCCAAGCATATGTGCAATGACGGCTACGGGAACATGCTGGGCGTAGTCGATCGCCGCATCGCAATTGCCGTCCGATGCAAAGCGATCAACCAGGTCGCCGCATATCTTGCGCGCTCTCGTCTCCAGGCGGCTGATGGCGTCCGGGGTGAAAGCGGGCAGCAAGACCATTCGCGCCGGTCGATGATGCGGTGGATCCGAGGTGATCGGCGGCGAAGCCAGCGTCGACGCTGCCGGCGAGGATTTCGGCTTCTCGGAACCCGACGGTGCGCGGGGCGGCACTTCGCGAACGACCACGCGGCGTGAAGAAAAGTGCTCGGTATCGTACGCGATCGCCCGGACATCGGCGTACCGACTAGGGAAGTAAACGCCGTTGTATCGTTCGGAATGCGCGACTGGACATTGTCGCCGCAACTCATCCCAGATCCGATAGGGTTCGGTCACCCAGCGTGGGTCCAGGTGGTCGAAGTCTGTGGCCCAATCAGAAACAGGTGGGCGATCCGTCATTGTGACCTCCTTCAGTTAGGCTTGCGCCACCTTGATCGCGAATTCAGGGCAGTTTGCTTCGGCAAGCCGCGCCTTGCCCTCGAGGCCGGGAGGGACCGTGCCGTCGCCAACTGCATGCGCGTGCCCGAATTCGTCGAGTTCAAACAATTCCGGCGCGATCGCCTTGCATCGATTGTGTCCCTGGCATAGCTCTGGGTCGACGATGACTTGAAGGTCTTTCTGCTCGGACATCTCGAGAGCGCTCCCTGCGCGTTTTCCGGACGTGTTAGCTGCCCGTTTGATAGAAGTTCATTATCCGCGAAATTGAACGAGCACCCGTCAGCATGTCAGGCGATTAGCAAGCAATCACTATAGGCGGCCACAGTTCTCTAATGGACGTTAGAAGTTTGAAGTTGGGCAGTCAATCGCCGCGATTGGCGCTGAAGATGCGATTTTTCTGGCAGTCGCACCCTGATTGCAATGGCGCTTCGTCGTCGTTGCGGCATATCGGTAATGAATGGCGGGTGCGCGCAGAGGCGGCCGGCTATTGCGCTCCCGCACGCCCGCGATTTCGGGTCGCGAGTGGACAGACATTGCTTGACTCGTCGGTGTCAGCTGCCTACGTTTCTAATGGCGATTTGAAAGTCGGTTCAAGTAAACGCGCTCGACTTTCCAAGAACGTGAAGGAGATGTGCGCTGATGCCCGGCGATCCCAATCGCCTTTCTTGGCGGATGTGCAGTCCGGGAGGATCATAGTCGCGATGCGTGGATTGAAGAGCAAGCCTGTCATCGTCACGGGCGGCGCCAGCGGCATCGGCCACGCAATCGCCGGGCGTCTGGCGATGGAAGGAGCCGTGGTCGGCATCTTTGACATCAACGGACAGGCGGCCGAGGCCACGGCGAGTGCGCTTCGCGAGGGTGGTGGTCGAGCATTCGCTTACGAGGTCGACATCGTTGACTACGACGCGGTCGCGCGGGCCGTCGATGCGTTTGAGCAGGCCGCTGGACCAATCGGCGGTCTGGTCAACAACGCGGGTTGGGACAAGGCCGTGCGCTTCGTGGACAGCGATCGGGATCTCTGGCGAAAAGTGATCGACATCAATCTCTGGGGCCCGCTCAACGTCACGCATGTCGTGCTGAAGAAGATGGTCAAGCACGGCAAAGGCCATGTCGTCAGTATTGCCTCCGACGCGGGCCGGGTCGGTTCCTCCGGCGAAGCTGTCTACTCGGCCTGCAAGGGCGGGATTGCGGCATTCGGCAAGACATTGGCGCGGGAAGTGGCACGTCAGGGGATCGTGATGAACACAGTCTGTCCTGGGCCGACCGACACGCCCCTGTTCGCGACCGTCAGCGAATCTGCGGCGGGGCTCGCCGAGGCTCTCAAGAAGGCGATTCCGCTCCGTCGCTTGGGGCAGCCGGATGACTACCCCGGCATCGTCTGTTTTCTGCTCAGCGACGACGCCAGCTTCATTACCGGCCAGACCGTCAGCGTCTCCGGTGGCCTCACGATGCATGGGTAACTCGATGGACTATCAGGACATCCTCTACGCCCAGGCCGACCACGTCGCCACGATCACGATCAACCGGCCAAAGGTCTACAATGCGTTCCGTCCGCGCACCGTGGTGGAACTCCTCGACGCCTTTCTCAAGGCGGGATGGGATGGCGATGTCGGCGCCATCGTCCTGACGGGAGCCGGCGACAAGGCGTTCTGCACCGGTGGCGATCAGTCCGATCACAGCGGCCAGTACGGCGACGGATCGACGCGCGGCTCGGTCGGAATGCCGGTCGAGGAACTGCACAGCGTCATCCGCGACGTCCCCAAGCCGGTGATCGCCAAGGTGCGTGGCTACGCCATCGGCGGCGGCAACGTCCTGGCAACGATCTGTGACCTTACCATCGCCGGTGAAAGCGCCATCTTCGGTCAAGTCGGGCCAAAGATGGGCTCGGTCGATCCCGGGTTCGGCACCGCCTATCTGGCGCGCGTGGTCGGCGAGAAGAAGGCGCGCGAGATCTGGTACATGTGCCGGCGCTACACGGCCCGCCAGGCGATGGATATGGGGCTGGTCAACGCCGTGGTGCCTGACGACAAACTCGATGCCGAAGTCGAGACTTGGTGCGCCGAACTGGTGCAGCGCAGCCCTACAGCTATCGCCATTGCCAAGAAGTCGTTCAACGCCGACAGCGAAAACATTCGCGGCATCGGTGGTCTGGGTATGCAGGCGCTGCGCCTCTACTACGCGAGTGCCGAATCCCAGGAAGGGGTCAAAGCGCTCAACGAGAAGCGCCTACCGCGCTTCCGGGACTTCGTGAAGTAGGAGCCGGCGGTTGGACTTTTCCCTGACGCCCGAGCAGCAGCAGATCGGTGAGACCGCTCGGCGCTTCGCCGCCGAGAAACTAGCGCCGGGATACATTTCGCGCGAACAGGAACGCCGCATCGCGCCATCGCTGGTGCGGGAGATGGGTGCAGTCGGCTTGATCGGGGTCGATCTGCCGGAGGCGTTCGGCGGGCTCGGCGCGGACGGCGTCACGGCCGGGCTGGTGGTCGAAGGCATTGCCGGCGCCGATCTGGGCGTCGCCTATGTGCAGCTTCTCGGGTCCCTGATGGGTTCGATCCTGGCGCGCCATGGACCGTCGGAGATCGCGAGTGACGTCGTGCCGAGGATTTGCCGCGGCGAGACGCTGGTGGCGCTGGGACTGACCGAGCCGCGCGGCGGCTCCGACGCCGCGAATCTGCAGCTCAAGGCGCGCCGCGACAACGAAGGCTACGTGCTCGACGGCGAAAAGACTTCGATTTCGATGATCGAACAGGCGGAATCCATCGTCATCTTCGCCCGTACCGGCGAGGCCGACGCGGGGGCTCGCGGCGTGACGGCCTTCCACGTGCCACTCGACCTTCCCGGCATCAGCCGTTCCAGCTTCAACGACGTGGGTTCCAAGATCGTCGGCCGCGGCTCCGTCTTCTTCCAGGACGTGAAGGTGCCGGACGAATGGCGCATCGGCGGCGAAGGCGAGGGCTTTCGCACGGTCATGCAAGGGTTCGACTACAGCCGCGCGCTGATCGGACTGCAGGTGCTGGCGCCGGCCCGCGCGTCGCTCGAGGAAACCTGGCAGTATGTCACTGCACGTCAGGCCTTCGGTCATCCGCTGGCGCGCTACCAAGGCGTGACGGAGCCGCTGGCCGAGGCGGAAACGCTGCTCACAGCCGCGCGACTCCTGTGCTATCGGACGCTGTGGCTGCGCGACCAGGGCATGCCTCACACGTCGGAGGCGGCCATGTGCAAATGGTGGGCGCCGAAGACTGCCTTTCAGACTATTCATCGGTGCCTTCTGACGCACGGTCATTCCGGCTACACGATGGACCTGCCGCACCAACAGCGCCTCCGCGACGTGATGGGCCTGCAAATCGGTGATGGCACGGAACAGATCCAGAAGATGATCATCGCGCGCGAGAAGATCGGGCGCGTCGCGGTGCCGTACTAGCTGGAGGGTGCCGATGACCATTGTCCCACCTGTCCTCGTAGAGCTGCAAGCTCAGGTCGGTGTGATCACATTGAACCGGCCCGAGAAGTTCAATTGCATTTCACGCGGTCTAGCGGACGGCCTCTGTGCCGCCGTGCGGTCCTTGGAGGTGAACCCGGCATGCCGGGTCGTGCTGCTGAAGGCCAATGGCAAGCATTTCTGCACCGGCGCCGATCTCGACGAGGTTCTCGAGGCGCGCACGTCGCGAGCCTCGCTCGAGAGCTTCCTGTCGGCAGGACACGAAGCCCTCATGGCCCTTGAACGCTCGCGCCTGCCGGTCGTCGCCGCCGTGCATGGGCTGTGCCTTGCCGGCGGCCTCGAACTCTCGATGGCATGCGATGTCGTGTTCGCCGCCAGTTCGGCACGCTTTGGTGACCAACATTCGCGGTACGGGCTCATTCCCGGATGGGGCGGCACGCAGCGCCTGCCGCGCCTTGTCGGCCTGCGTCGGGCACTTCATCTAATGTACAGCGCGGAGTGGCTGGATGCGGTCGCGGCGCGCGAATGGGGGCTTGTGAATCTCGTGGTCGACGACGACGCAGCCCTCGCTGACCGTGCTATTGCGTATGCGCAGGCGCTGGCGACCCGCAATCCCGAATCCGTAGCGGCAATGAAGTCGCTCGCCCGTTCCGGCCTTGACGAGGCGTTGTCGGACGGGCTGGCGCATGAGGCCAGCTGTGTTGTCGACGTGCTTCGCTCAGAGAACGTCTCCGAAGGATTGACGGCTTTCCATGCCCGTCGAGAACCAAGATTTGTATAGCCATGCGCTATTTGGCGGATAGGAGGATCGACCATGGAACAAGCAGAGCAAGTCAAGCTTGGTCGTATACTGCTCGAATACATCGACAAAGATGAAAGGGCGCGTAGCGAGGCGCCCTTCGCCAATCCGGTTCGTGACTACATTTGTCGGGATCAAGCGGACCGCGAACGCGAATTGCTGTTCCGCGACCATCCGCTCATCCTTGGCATGACGGGCGACCTGCCGAATCCCGGCGATTTCTTCACCAACGACTTTGCCGGCCGCCCTATTCTTGTGGTCCGCGGAAAGGACGGCAAAGTAAACGCGTTTCTCAACGTGTGCCGCCATCGCGGCGCCAAGCTGGCGACAGCGGATCTTGCCCAAGGCTGCGCGCGAACCGGAGGATCCTTCAACTGTCCTTATCATGGATGGGCCTATGGCCTCGACGGGCGGCTCCTCGGCATTCTGGATGCCGACGCGTTCGGCGAAGTCGACCGGCCGACGCTCAGTCTTCGACGATTGGCGGCCGTCGAACGCAACGGCTTCATCTGGGTGCGACCAGGTAGCGAGAAGCCTTTCGATCCCGACACGCTGCTGGGCGCTCTCGCGCCGGAGATGGCGGCATATGGGTTCGAGCGCTACAGCCACTACCAGACGCGTACGCTGCGGCGAGCGATGAACTGGAAGCTCGTGATCGGCACATTCCTGGAGGGTTACCATATCAAGATCCTTCATCGGAATTCGATCGCCTCGATGATTCTGGGTGCGCACACGTCCTTCGATCCCTATGGCCGGCACGTTCGAATGGCGGTGCCACGCACCGGCTTCCGGACACTGCGCGAAGCGCCGGAGGGCGAGTGGGACGTGCTGAAGCACACGGCCGTCGTCTACGCGCTGTTCCCGAATACCGTGCTGGTTTGGCAGGGTGACCATATGGAGACGTGGCGCGTTTTCCCGGGGGCAACTCCGGACGAGAGCGTAATGCACGCGTCCCTTTACATCCCCGAGCCGGCCCTAACCGACAAGGCGACGCGCCATTGGGATCGCAACATGAAGATCCTGCTCGATACGGTGGAACATGAGGATTTCCCGCTTGGGGAGGACATGCAGCGTGGCTTCCATTCCGGCGCGCAAGACCACCTGCTGTTCGGCCGCAACGAGCCTGCGCTGGCGCATTTCCATCGCTCGGTCCACGAGGCGCTCTGCCTCCAGGAAGCATGAGTCCTGATCAACTGAATCACATGAGGAGACGACCATGAAGCAGCTGCCGATTTCCGCAGATTCGCATATCACTGAGCCTCCGGATTGCTATCGCGAGCATATAGAGGCAGCCTATCGCGACCGCGCGCCCCACATAGTCCGCGATCCCAAGTACGGCGACGTTTACGTCGTTGAAGGCATGAAGCAGACCGTCCCGATGGGCTTGGTGGCGGCAGCAGGCGTCGAGCCCAGTAGTATCCGTGTCGGAGGGGCGCTTTTCGAGGACCTCCATCGCGGCGGTTGGGATCCGGCCGCCCGCCTCGCCGATCAGGACCGGGATGGCATCGGCGCGGAGATCATTTATCCGACCGTCGGCATGGTTCTCTGCAACCATCCTGATCAGGATTACAAGAAGGCTTGCTTTGATGCGTACAATCGCTGGCTCCAGCAGTACACGATGCATGCCCCCGACCGGCTGATCGGCATTGGTCAAACGGGAATCCGCACCATCAAGGAAGGTGTTGCCGATCTCGAGCGCATCAAGGCCATGGGATTCAAGGGCGTCATGATGCCGGGCAATCCCGGCGAATTGGACTACGACAACCCGGCCTACGATGCCCTTTGGGAAGCCGCCGTCGCCCTCGACATGCCCTTGTCTTTCCACATCCTCACGTCGAGCAGCGACAGTATAAATCAGCACCGCGGCCCGCGGATCAACGGGTTCCTGTCGATCATTCGTGGCTGTCAGGACATCATGGGTATGCTGATATTCAGCGGCGTGTTCGCTCGCCACCCGAAACTCAAAGTGGTGTGCGTCGAAGCCGACGCCGGCTGGGCGCCGCATTTCATGTACCGCATGGATCACGCCTACAAGCGCCACCGCTACTGGATGAAGGGACAGGAGCTGCCGCGCCTGCCGTCGGAGTATTTCCGCGACAACATCAGCCTGACCTTCCAGGACGATTACATCGCCTTCAAGCTTGTCGACATGCTGGCGCCGCATCAGCTGATGTGGGCCAACGACTTCCCGCACAGCGACTCGACCTGGCCCTGGAGCCAGGACGTGATCGCCGAACAGGCCGCCCATCTCGCCGCGGGACAGCGTCAGCGGATCCTACACGACAACGTCGCGACGCTTTACCGCTTGGCGGCCTAGCCGGCCCTGGCATCATGTCCTGAGATTCGGCATCAACTGCCGGCAAGCCGCCTTCGAGCCGTGAGGGATCGTCATGAAGTTCAGCCTCTTCGTCTATTGCACGATTGGCCGGCGGGCTGAACTCGAAGGCGGGATGGCCGGCCGCAAACCGGAGCTTTACCAGCGCATGCTCGACGAGATCGCCGAGTACGCCCGGTTCGCCGACGATGCCGGGTATTTCGGCTTTGGCCATCCAGAACACCATCTGCAGATCGAGGGCTTCGAGATCTCGAACGACCCGCGGCTGATGGGAATGTGGATCGGCAAGCACACGAAGAGGCTGCGGGTCATCACCTGCGGCTTCGTATCGACCACACACAATCCGCTGCGCGTCGCCGAGGACATCGCTACCATGGATCACATGCTGGGCGGCCGCTTCGGCGTCGGCCTGGTGCGTGGCTATCAGGCCCGCTGGGTCGAAAATTTCAAGGTGCGGGACGATCTCCACGCCGTCGGTCCATGGAACAAGGATTCGCCGACTGACGAAGCCAACCGGGAATATTTCAGCGAGTTCGTCGACGTCGTCGTCAAGGCTTTGACGCACGATACCTTCAGCCATCGCGGCCGGTACTGGAACTTCCCGCCCGTCGGCATGGTCAACCCGCATCCGCACGGCGTCTACACGACGTACGGGCAGGGCGTCGCCCTGGACATGCGCATCAACGAAGTCGGCATCGCGCCGCGTCCGCTGCAGACACCGCACCCGCCGCTCTATGGCGGCTTCGCCGCCTCGATGCGCACGGCGTTGTTCTGGGCGAAGTACGGCGGCAAGCCGATCGTCTTGACGGACAAACTCGATTTCTACGGCCAACTCAATCGCGCCTATCACGAAGAAGCCGCGAAGCACGGCCAGGCCGTCAAACCCGGCCACGCGACGGCCTGGGGCGGCATCTTCATCTGCGCGCCGACCGATGCCGAAGCGCAAGAGCAGCTGAAGGACATGCGGTGGTTTTGGCGCCAATGGGCCACCCCGTTCGGCCAAGGCCTGCCCGAGCTCTTGGTCGGGTCGCCCGATACCATCTCGCGGCGGCTGGAAGCAGTTCAGAAGGCCGTACCCGGCCAGGACGAGATCGTGCTGTTGATACCGCAAGGCCTGCACGACCGCGGCCAGATCCTGCGATCGCTGGAGCTGATGGCGACGAAGGTCATGCCGCGCTTCCAGGCCCCCACTTGATCATGCTGGCGAAACGTCGGCACTCATGACCGATTCAGTATCCGCCGGCGAACGCCGGTTCGGCTTCAGCGACGCCGAGCTCCTCGCGCATCCCACCGTATTCGGGCCCGACCTGTTCAAGGGCAAGGTGATCGTGGTTTCGGGCGGGGGTAGCGGCATTGGCAAGGCGATCGCCATTCTTTTCGCGAGGCTCGGCGCACGTCTCGTTCTGTGCGGTCGCAAGCCGGAGAAGCTCGAAGCCACGGTCGCCTTGCTGCGCGGCCTTGGCACCGACGTCGACGCCATGGCGATGAACATTCGCGAACCGGACGAGGTCGAATCCTTCATCGAACGCGTATGGTCGACCCATGGCCGACTTGACGTGCTCGTCAACAACGCCGGCGGGCAATTCGCACAGCCGGCGATCGATTTCAGCGTCAAAGGCTGGAGGGCCGTGATCGACACGAACCTCAACGGCACGTGGTACATGATGCAGGCCGCTGCCCGGCGCTGGCGCGATCATGCCCAAATGGGCAATATCGTCAATATAACGGCTACTATCAGACGCGGATTACCGCACATGGCGCATTCGACCGCGGCGCGCGCTGGTGTAATCTATCTGTCGAAGACGGTCGCGGTGGAATGGGCGCCTTTGGGCATCCGGGTCAATTGCCTCGGGGTCGGTGCCGTGGAGAGCAGTGGCTTCGAGCAATACTCCAACGAGGGCCGGAAGACCTTTTACGAGAGCAATCCTATGCGTCGCCCGGGCGATGTCTGGGATGTCGTCGAAGGCTGCGTCTATCTGGCCGGTTCCTCGGGCAAGTTCATAACCGGCGAGGTCCTTACCATCGACGGTGGTCAGCAGATGTGGGGCGACTTCTGGTCGGCTGGCCGGCCGGATTACTTCAAGATCGGCTAGTCACCGGTCAATTACCCGCCGGTCTTGCCCGGCAATGCACCTAGGGGGCCGTCATGAGTCAGATCATCGTCAACGAACCCAACCGCTGGCGTCTGGACACGCCCGGCGCCGCCGGTTGGGCGCGCAGCGCGCGCCCCGATGCTGCGCGGAAGTACTTCATGGTTTCCGCCGATGGCCACGCCAATGAACCGGCAACCCTGTGGCTCGACCGCATGGACAAGAAATATCACGAGCGCCTGCCGCGCGTGGTCACCGACAAGGACGGCGTGCAGTGGCGGTACTGCGAAGGCTATCGCCCCGACCGCCTGCGCCTGTCGACATTGGAAGGCGAGGACATGGCGCGCAATAAAGCGGGCGCCGATCCGCTTGGGCGGCTGGCAGATCACGATCGCGACGGCATCGACGTCGAGCTGATTTTCCCTAACAAGGGCTTGGCCATGTGGGCCACGCCCGATCCGCAGTTCGCGATGGCGCAGTGCCGGGTGTGGAACGACTGGGCATGGGAGCAGTTCGGCACGTATCAGGACCGCATGATCCCCGCCGGCTCGATCGCCACGGGCGATTTGGAAGGATCGATTTCTGAGGTGCGGCGCCTGGCCAAGCTCGGCTTCAAGTGCCTGACCTTGCCGTGCAAGCCGATCTGGGGCGGCTACGACAGCAATCATGTGAACTACAACCTGCCGCACTTCGATCCGCTGTGGGCGGTAATCCAGGACGCCAACCTGCCGATCACCTTCCACGTTTCGACCGGCCGCGATCCGCGTGCCGCGCGCGGCAACGGGGGGGCCGTCGTGAATTACGTCTCGCACTCGCTGTCGCCCACCATCGAGCCGGTGGCCAATCTCTGCGCCTCGGGCGTGCTCGAGCGCTTCCCCAAGCTGCGCTTCGCCACCATCGAAGCCGGCATCGGCTGGGTGCCCTGGCTGCTCGACGCCATGGACGAGGCCTACAAGAAACATCACTTCTGGGTGCGGCCCAAGCTGCAGGGCCTGCCCAGCGACTATTACCGTGCGCACGGCTTCTCCTCCTTCCAGGAGGACAAGGCGGGCCTCGACCTTGCCGAAACGCACGGTCTCGCCGGCAACTTCATGTGGGCCAACGACTACCCCCACCACGAAGGCACCTGGCCGCATTCGGCCGAAGCCATCGAGCGCACCATGGGCCAGCTCGCGGACGGCGCGCGCGCCAAGGTGCTGGGGCTGAACTGCGCTCGCTTCCTGGGGATCGAGGTCCCGGCGCGCTATCGCACGAACTGACGGAAGCGGACATGAGCAAGCGTACGCTTCGCGGCAAGGCGGCGATCGCCGGTGTCGGCGAGACTCCCTACTACAAACACGGCAAGGCGCCGGTCTCCGAGTTCAAGCTCGCCCTGCAGGCAATCCTCGCTGCCTGCGAGGACGCCGGCATCGATCCGCGCCGGATCGACGGCTTCGCCTCCTATTCCAACGACCGCAACGATCCGTCGCGTCTCGCGGCGGCACTCGGCCTGCCGGCGCTGCGTTTCTCCAACATGAACTGGGGCGGCGGCGGGGGCGGCGGATCGGCCGCCGTGGGCAACGCGGCGGCGGCGGTTGCTTGTGGCATGGCCAACTGCGTCGTCGTGTTTCGTGCGCTGGCGCAGGGTCAGTTCCAGCGCTTCGGCGCGGCACCGCCGGGCGGTGCCGCCGCCGGCGAGGCCGCACTCAATGCGCCCTATGGCGTGATGTCGCCGGCGCAACGCTACGCCATGCGGGCGATGCGCTTCCTGCACGAGAACCACCTCGAGCCTTCGGCGCAACGCGCCATCGCGCTCGCCTCGTACCGCCACGCCCAGGCCAATCCGCGTGCGGTGATGCACGGCCGGCCGCTGACCGCCGAGGCCTACGACGCCTCGCGCTGGATCGTCGAGCCCTGGCGCCTGTTCGATTGCTGCCAGGAGAACGACGGCGCGGCAGCGCTGATCGTAGTACCGGCGGAGGAGGCGCGCGATTTCCGCCAGCCGCCGGCTTACCTGCTGGGCTCGGCGCAGGGTTCCGAGTACCGCAACGGCGCGCGCGGCCACAACGCGCCGCTATACGCCACTTCGAGCTTCACCACCGTGGCGCCGCAGCTCTACGATATGGCGGGCGTGAAGCCGGCCGACGTCGACGTGGTGCAGAGCTACGAGAACTTCACCGGTGGCGTGCTGATGAGCCTGGTCGAGCACGGCTTCTTCACGGCCGAGCAGGCCAACGACTTCCTCACGCCGGAGAATCTGACGGCGCCCGGCGGCAAGCTGCCGCTCAACACCTCGGGCGGCAACCTGGCGGAATGCTACATGCACGGCCTCGAGCTGCAGGTCGAAGCGGTGCGCCAGTTGCGCGGCCAGTCGACCGCGCAGGTGCCCGACGCGGAAGTGTCGATGGTGATTTCCGGCCCGATGGTGACGCCGGTCTCGAGCATGATCCTGGGCACGGAGGCTGTGCTGTGAGCTACCTGCCGACTTACTTACCGGCTGGACTGCCGATCCCGGTGCCGGAGAACGACGGCTTGGACAAGCCGTACTGGGACGCTGCCCGCAAGGGCGAGCTTTTGGTGCAGCGCTGCAAGGCCTGCGGCACCTTCCAGTGGGGTCCGGAATGGATTTGCCACAAGTGCCTGTCGTTCGACATCGACTGGCACAAGGTCTCGGGCAAGGGCCGCATCTACAGCTGGGAGCGGCCTTGGCATCCGGTGCATCCGGCGCTGAAAGGGCACGGTCCCTACATCGTCGTCCTGGTCGAGCTGCCCGACGCCGGCAATGTGCGCATGCTGGGCAACCTGGTCGGAGACCCACGCCAGGAGGTCCATATCGGCGCCGAGGTCGAGGTCGTATTCGAGCCGCACGACGATGCCAAGCCGCCCTTCACCCTGGTTCACTGGACGGTCGTCGGGCCAAATCGATACGGCTCCACGCCGGAGAAGAGGTGACGCGATGCTGCCCAGGAAAACGATGGCCATGGTTCAAACGGGTCCGCGCCAGTTGGAGCGTCGCGATCTGCCGATCCCGCCGATCAGCGCCGACAGCGCCATTCTCAGGATCGAGGCTTGCGGCATCTGCGGCAGCGATCACGAGCAATACGAGGGCGCGCTGAACACGCCTTATCCGGTCGTCCCCGGCCATGAGCCGTTGGGTATCATTGCGGCCATCGGCGATGTTGCCGCGAAGCGCTGGCGCGTCGATGTCGGCGACCGTGTCTGCGTCGAGACGATGCTGTCCTGCCACTGTTGCAACACGTGTCTCGGCGGGCACTACCATCTGTGCGACCGGCGGCAGATCTATTCCTACATCCCGCTCACCGTGGCGCCGGGAATCTGGGGTGCGTACTCGCAGTACATGTATCTCGCGCCCAACGCGATCGTTCACCGGATCGACAAGTCCTTGCCGCCGGAGATCGCGGTCATGTTCAATCCGCTCGGCGCCGGTTTTCGTTGGGCGGTTGAGCTTCCCGAGACAAGCCCGGGCGATACGGTGATGATCCTGGGCCCGGGTCAGCGCGGATTGGCCAGCGTGGTTGCGGCACGCCACGCCGGAGCGGGCACGATCATCGTTACCGGGTTGGCCTCGGACGCCAAGAAGCTGGCCGTCGCGCGTGCCCTCGGCGCGGACTACACGATCGACGTAGACAACGAGGATCCCAGGGAGCGTGTCCGAGAGATCACGGCCGGAAGAGGCGTGGATGTAGTTGTCGATGTCACCTCCTACGCCACGCAACCCGTACGAGGGGCCCTCGACTACGTGCGCCGCGGCGGCACGATCGTCCTGGCCGGCGTGAAGGGGTTCACCATGCAGGACGGGAAGAGGCGTCAAAAGACAGTACCCGACTTCGTTTCCGACATTGTTGTCTGGAAGGAAATCACCATTAAGGGTGCCATCGGCGTTCTCAGCTCGGGCTACGGCAAGGCGATCGATCTTATCGAAAGCCGGAAGGTTCCGCTTGCGCTGATGCACACGCATGATTTCGCGTTGGAAGAGGCGGATTTGGCGATCCGAACGCTCGCCGGCCAGGTCGATGGCGAACGGTCGATCCACTCTTGCCTTATCCCACCCTCGTGACGCTAAGGAAGAACCAGGTCCGGAAAGACAACACCATGAACATTCCGCCACGGCTTCCGCCCTTCAATCAGGAAGTGGCTCACCGTTTCCTCGAATCGACCATACCTTCATCCGGCCTTCCGGAATTCCTTGGCCTACGCACCACGCTCGTCGAGCCCGGGCGTCTGCGCATCGAGATGGAAGCAGATACCAGGCTGCTGACGCGTTTCGGCAATCTGCATGGTGGCGTGCTCGCTGCTTTGTGCGACCATGCGCTTGGACTCGTATGCTACCCACACATGCAGGCGGGCCAATGGGCAGCCACGATGGAGTTCAAGCTGAACCTCCTCGCGCCAGTATCTTCTGGCAAGGTGATTGCCGAGGCACGCATTGTCGGCATGACGCGCTCGACCGCAGTGGTGCGTATCGACGTGGAGAACCACGGCCGGACCTGCGGCGCTGCTCAAGGCACGGTTTTGATCATGCAACCAAAGCTACCGAAGTCCCGTGACTAGGGTCAAAACCCAATAGAAGTCTTGCGCGATGAATCGGTTGTCGATTCTCTAGGTGGGCAGAGGTGAGCCCATGCGGAACAACTTATTTTGGCTGAGCGACGCGCAGTGGCGAAGAATTGAACCGCTGCTGCCAACGGACGTGCGCGGCAAGGATCGCGTGGATGATCGGCGTGTGATCAACGGCATCCTGCATTTGCTGAAGATCGGCTGCCGATGGTGCGATTGCCCGCCGGAATACGGCCCACCGACGACGATCTACAATCGCTTCGTGCGCTGGGCCAGGCGCGGTGTGTGGGAACGGCTGTTCCGCGAGCTCGCCGTTCGTGGCCGCTCGACTGAGACGCAGATAATCGATTCGATGCATATCAAAGCGCATCGTTCGGCATCGGGCGGAGAAGGGGGGAGCAGAAACAGGCGATTGGCCGCTCACGTGGCGGGCGCAATACGAAGATCCACGCAATCGCAGATGCTAAAGGCCGTCTTCTTTCGTAAGGGTCGTTTTCAGGCCACGGCCTTGAGCACTTGCGGAGTGGCGTAGGCCCATGGCAGCAGGTCGTCGAGACGGCGGTTGGGATGGCCCTCGATGATGCGGGTGATGACGTCGGCGAGGTATCGATAAGGCTCGATGTCGATCAGCTTGCAGGTCGCGATCAGCGAGGCGATGACGACCCAATGCTCGGCACCGGCGTCGGAGCCTGCGAACAGGGCGTTCTTGCGGGTCAAGGCGAGCGGTCGGATGGTGCGTTCGACGACGTTGTTGTCTATCTCGATGCGGCCATCATCGAGGAGCAGGCATAGCCCGAGCCAGCGCGATAGCGTGTAGCGGATCGCCTCGGCAAGCTTGGTCTTCTGGCTGATGAGCTGGAGTTTGGCCCGCAGCCAGGGCTCGAGAGCTTCGACCAGTGAGCGGGTTCGCTCCTGGCGCACGATACGGCGCTCCTCGGCAGAACGACCTCGGATCTCGCCTTCTATGCGGTAGAGCTCGGCGATGCGCGTCAGCGCCTCGCTGGCGATCGGAGCCGGACCAGGCGTGGCGAGTTCGTAGAACTTGCGGCGCACGTGGCTCCAGCAGAAGGCGAGCTGCACGTCGTTGTGCCTGGCCAGTACCCTGTAGCCGCCGTAGCCGTCGACCCTTCGGCTTCGCTCAGGGCAGGCCTGAAGAATGCCCGTGAAGCCGCTCAGGTGCGCGATCGGCTGCTCGGCCTTGCGATCCGGTGCATAGACGTAGGCCACGCCGGGCGGATCGCTGCCGCCCCAGGGTCGATCGTCCCTGGCGTTGGCAAAGAGCTGGCCGGTCTTGGTCCGGCCACGGCCCGGATCGAGCACCGGTGCCGTTGTCTCGTCGGCGAACAGCTTGGGCGAGGCCTTCAACTTGTCGAGCAGCCGCTCGTGCGTACCCCTCCGCCGAAGGCCGCCTGTACGGTAGAGTGCTGACGTTGGAGATTACGCGCTACCGTGGGCGCGGTGATCGTGTCCATGAAGCGGTAAATGGACACGATTGTAATGTCAGTTTCTGGTTCGGGTGACGAGAGCAGGCGTCGACGTCGAGTGCGGTCTGAAGACGAGAAGCGGCAGATTGTTGCCGAGACTTTTGAGCCTAGTGCATCGGTTTCTGCGGTGGCGCGGCGTCACGGACTGAACGCCAATCTTCTGTTCACCTGGCGGCGCGAGATGGGTACCAGTCTATCAACCTCGGCCAACGATCCAATAGGCTTCGTACCGGCTGTGATCGGAGCTGCGTCGGTGTCGGCTGCGGTATCATCGCCGTCGTCGGCAAGAGGCCATATAGAGATCGTGTTTGCCGCCGGCGAACGGGTCATCGTGGATCGGACCGTCGACGCGGCGGCATTGGCTCGTGTGATCAAGGTTCTCTCGCGGCGATGATCCCGGTTCCGTCGGGCGTTCGGGTGTGGATCGCAGCCGGTCATACGGACATGCGCTGCGGCATGAACTCGTTGGCGTTGCGCATCCAGCAAGCGCTGCAGCGCGATCCGCACGCGGGCGATCTCTACGTCTTCCGGGGCAAAAGCGGCAAGCTGATCAAGATCTTCTGGTACGACGGGCTGGGCGCCTCGCTGTACGCCAAGCGCCTGGAGAGAGGACGCTTCGTGTGGCCGTCGACGACGGATGGCGCGGTGGTGATCACGCCCGGCCA
>Ga0209066_10001551_pt1 | contig 30134 bp, 37 predicted proteins | sample All_14_2_FD_187198 | JGI IMG/M metagenome (GOLD analysis project Ga0209066, IMG submission 187198) | Freshwater microbial communities in response to fracking from Pennsylvania, USA - Allegheny Zone_MetaG_DW_15 (SPAdes) (version 2) ...
CCGCCAGTGCGATGGCACCACGCGGCCGCGCGAACACGACCGGACTGTTCTACCACACGACCGCGGCCTCGGGGGCCGATGCCGGTGCTCGCGTCAGGTCCGATCGTGCACAGGGTAGGACCGGACTCGAAGAAATCGGTCACCTCTGTTGCGGTTGATGTTTCCGGCTGGTTCGTCGTCTTTGGCAGCTTCACCGACTGGCGCTTTCTGGGCAAGACGCCCGAAGAGCTCGACCAGTTGATCTCCCGGCTGCCTGATCCCATCGAGGAACCCGCGGCCACTGCTCCGCCTTCGCGGGGTTGGGCGTTGGAAAGACGACTGCCTGCGGAATCGCTCAACGCCATCGTTCGCGCCTACGAAGGTGGCGCGAGTTCCAGGCAGTTGGCGGCGACGCACGGCATCGCGGTTTCTACGGTCCAGTCCCTGTTGAAACGGCGAGGAGTGGTGCTGCGTGGTGGAAGCGAGCGCGTGAAGCTCACCATCGCGCAGGAAGCCGAGATCGCACGTCGCTACGCCGAGGGTGCGGGGTCGCACACCATTGCTTCGGAGTTTGGCGTTGGATCGGCGCGAGTCCTGCAGATCGCTCGAGACGCCGGTCTGCCGATTCACGGAACTTGGCCAGACGAAGATGCGCTGGCAAGAGCGTCCGCACTTTACGGCGACGGACTCACGATCGAGCAGGTTGCGAAGGAACTCCGCTTCTCAACCTCGACCATGCGTCGAGCGATGAAGGAAGCCGGAATTGCGCTCAGGCCGAAAGGACGTCGTCCGAGCTCGCCCTCACTATGAAGAGTCGGGCTGAGACTGTCAAGAGCATGCCGTTGCCAACGGAGGTGGAGGTGACTCGCGACGGGGGATTCCGCTGCCGGTTGTGCGCTCTCGCATCCGATGCTTATGGGCGTCCGACGAAGCCCCTACTCTTGGTCCAAGCGGACAGGCGCGCGGCGGTTGCGCGGAAAGGGGAACCGGGTGGTGAGTCTGCCCTCGGGAGGGAGCGTCCGGCCAGTACGCCCCGACGAACCTGAGTTTACGCAGCCCTTGCGGCTCGTTGACTCGCCTCTCCCCGCCATCGCCGATTCGAGCGCGGCTGCTCCGGAGGGTTTGGTAGAGACACAACTTGTCCCGCCGCAGTCTTTGCTCGAAGCAGATTTTCCGGCCAGCGTTATTGGTGAGCTCGCGAGACGTGGGCGAGGCAAACCAGATCGAACGTACGGAGCGCATAAATGGTGGGCTCGAAGGCCGCCAGAATCGGTGCGAGCGCTGCTGCTGGCTGCGGCGCTCCGTCCGGATCAGGGGCAGGCGCTGCTCACAAGAATGGCTGACGCTGGCGACGCTACCTTTGCCAGCGCGCGGGTCGCGGACCCGTTCGTCGGCGGTGGGACTTCACTGGTCGAAGCCCAGCGGCTCGGAGCTGCCGTCTACGGGGTGGATGTTGACCCTCTTGCTGCACTGATCACCGAGCATGAACTCACCCACCTCGACGGGATCGAATTCTCGGCTGCCGCCGAGTCGCTGATCAAGCACTTGAGTGGATTGGCTGAGGAGTACTTCCCTCCCGCGTCAGTAGAGGAGACGCCGCTCCACTACTTCTATTTGCGGCACGCAACATGTCGAGAGTGTGGCCACGAGGACCTGATCTACAAGTCCTTGGTCATAGCGCGCGACTTGGGAAGAGCGGGCGGGGTCGTCCGCGATGCAGAAGTGACCGCGTTCTGCCCTGACTGCGGAAAGCTTCACGCTCTCGGCAAGAAGCGTGTACTGCTGGAGTGCTGCGGGCGACGTTTCCGGCTCACTGAGGGGACGTACAAGCAGGGCAAGTACCGCTGCCCTCGTTGCCAGACTGACCACACGCACGAGCGGCTCAAGACTGCACGTCAACCTCGGCTGCTGTTGGCCGTTGAAGCCACAGTAAAGGGCGGCCGCCGGATCCTGCGTGCTCCCACAGAAGACGAACGACGGCAGGAAGATCGCGACGCCAAGTCGTTGGAGGAGCTGCGATCGACGCTGACGATTCCCGACGCGCAACTTCTCGGGCCCCTGCGTCGCTACAAGCCAGGCGTCTACGGATTCACCACCTTTGCTTCGCTCTTCTCCCCGCGTCAGCTCATCGTGTTCGGTACTGCACTTAGGTGGCTCGCAAACCAACCGCTGAGCGAGCGCGTCAGGCGTGCGGTGGCACTAGCGATCTCGAATGCCCTCGCGAGCAACAATCTCCTCTGCGGCTACGCAGTCGACTACGGGCGGTTGTCGCAACTGTTCAGCGTGCGGGACTACTCCCTGCCCACGATGTCGGTCGAGCTAAACCCGCTTCACCCGAAGGCTGGTCGCGGAACCCTCACGGCGACGCTTCGGCGTGTGGCCGCGTCGAAGGACAGCGCCGCCGTGCACGACACCCGAGACGCCTCAGTTCAGGCTGCGGACGCGACGGAAGCTGCCTGGCCCGAAACCGGCGGATTCGATGTCGTGATGACGGACCCGCCGTACTACGACTACATCGCCTACAGCGATCTCTCGCAGTTCTTCCGCATCTGGTTGAGCGAGGCCGGCATCGTTGACGCCACGATGACTGGACAGCCTCTCTATGAGGGAGGCGAAAGTCGCGCCACATTTTCCGCGCGACTTGGCACAGGGCTCCGGAACGTGGCCGCGCACCTCAAGCCGGGAGGCATTGTCGTCTTTACCTACCACGCCACCAGTCGCGATGGGTGGAAGGCGGTGGTCGCAGCGATCAAGGCTGCGGACTTGTCAGTCACGGCATCCTTCCCCCTTTGGGCCGACGGCAAGAGTCCGGGTCACGCGCACGAGGGCAACACCGAGTACGACATCGTGTTTTGTTGTCGTTCGGCCGTCGACCATGCGTGGAAGAGTCCTGACATCTCCAGTTGGTTGAGCATGTTCGACCAGGAATCGATCTCCGCCGCTGATCGCTCCGCCTGGACGATGGCCGTCGAAGAACTGACCGTGGGCGGAACGCGCGAGCCCTAACAGAAGGAGCAATGGATGACCCCTGATGAGCGCATCGCCGCGATCAAGCAGCGGAGTTCGGCCACAAATCGTCAAAGTCGGCAGTGGGCACGGGGGAAGTTTGACGACTTCGACATCCTGCTTGTCCCTGTGGAGTTGCTGGTTCTCAACGCCGGCAATCGAAGGTTCCACGCCGAGAAACTCAACTGGGAAGAGCAACTCGGTCGTGAGCTTGACCCGCAGTCCAGCCCTGCCGATGAGCGAAGCATCATCAGCATCCTGCTCGACGACAATCAGCGGATCGCTGATGACGAGATCGTCGGCAAGACCTCGAAAGACGCCCAAGCGCTGATCAGCGATTGGCGGCAGCGTGGCCAGGAGCAGCCTCTCTGGATACGGCCAGACGGGTTCGTGGTGAATGGCAACCGCCGCCTTGCGGCGCTGAAGCGACTGGGTGCTCAGCTTGGGACAGCCACGGGGACGTACAGCTATGTCGAAGTCATCGTCCTTGATTACGACAAGATCAGCGACGACGAGATGTTCCAGATGGAGGCTCGAGAGCAGCTCACTGAGGGATACAAGGTTCGCTATGGCGACCTGAACGTCCTCCTCACCTTGCGAGAGGCCGCGATCCGGGAGGGCATCAGTTGGACCGATGACGTCTCCGTCAAAGCGGTCGCGAGCAAGATCCAGGATCTGGTTGGCAGCAATGCTTCGTACGCCGAAGTGCAACTCCGGGCCATCAGGTACATGGACGAGTACCTCGAGTACACCGGTGAACCCGGCCGCTACCAGCGCATGATCGGGCAGGTGGAGCGCTTCCGCGACGTCGGAAAGAACATGAGCATCGCCCTCCGTGAGATCCCTGACCGTGCGCTGGATTTCCTTGTCGCGAATTTCCAGGCGATCCAGGCCGGGCTAACGCATCTCGAGCTCCGTGAGTTTCGGAAGCTCGCCATCGAAGACCCGCAGCGGTTTGAATCGGTGGTCCAGGAGGTCAACGAGGCGATCGACACTGGCGACCCCCATCCCGCACCAGCCGCCGAGTCCGAGGCCTCTCCTGCCGATGAGATTGAATCCGACGAGGAGGCGATCGAGGAGGAACTCGCTGTAGTGCCGATCGCGCCGACCTTCCCTCGGCGCGAGGTGCAGCGCGCTTTCCACATCGCCCTCGGTGACCGCGAGGCCAAGCAGCGAAAGGACGCCGAGGCATCGTTGCGCGAGGCAGCGACCCGGCTTGAACAGATCACTCCCGATGCGCTGACGGAGCTGGTCGGGACCCGAAAGCCTGCCATTCTCGACGCACTCGCCCGCGTCCGTACTTGGGTCGAGACTACGAGCGAGATCGATGCCTGAGCCTCGTGTCGAGGTCCACCTCACGGACGAGGGCGCGGTATCGCTGACCGCCAACCACGAACTCAGCGCCCGCCACAAGCTTTACCTGCGCTCGGTGCTTGGGGGAGAACCTCAGGGATCTGACCAGCTCTGGACAGTGCCGCTCCGACTGCTTACGAGCGGCGAACTGATTGGTCGTCTCAGCGAGCAGTTCGAGCGGGACGGCGTTGCGGTGATCCTGGTGGGTGAGGCGGAGCGCGCCGCGCAACAGGAACTCGAACGACGCCGAAGCTTCCAACGCACGATGGAAGCCGGAGCGGCTTTCCGCAGCGAAGGCACGCAGATTTCTGAAGCACAGATCAACGAACGGCTAGAGCTGGTCGGCTGGGACTTCCAACGCCGATCTCTGCGTCCTCACCAGCTGGGCGCTGTCGCTCACGCGCTGACGGTTCTCCACGCAGCTAACTTCTCGGTACCGGGTGCCGGAAAGACTGCGACGACACTGGCGATTATTGCTGCCCACCTGGCTAGCGAGACCATTGACACCGTTGTCGTCGTCGGGCCGCTCGCCAGTTTCCGTCCGTGGGAGAGCGAAGCGGCGACGGCACTTCCCGGAGTGCTTCATACACAGCGGGTTCGGGGCAACAACAGCCAAGCGCGGGCGGTGTTCTATCGCAGCGCCGAACCGAGAGATCTCCTGCTGCTTACTTACCCAACCGTCGTAGCCGATCTCAACGAACTTGAGCGACTCGGGGAGCGCCGACGGCTGCTGCTTGTCGTTGACGAATCACATCGGATCAAGCGGTTCCGAGGCGGCCAATGGTCGGAGGCGATGGTCCGGCTGGCGTCGAGCGCGCGAGTGCGTATCATCCTGAGCGGAACTCCCATGCCTCAGGGCGCAGTGGATCTCTGGTCGCAGCTCAATGTGCTCTGGCCCAAGCAGGAACTCACGGGGAGCAGAGAGACCTTCAAGGCGCGAGCCGACAGCGACTTCCAGTCGTTGATCTCCGGGATTCAACCCGTCTTCACACGCACCTCGAAATCGGCGCTCGGCATCCCGGACTATCGGGTGATCAATCATGAGATCGATGCAGGCCCATTGCAGGCCGAGATCATCGACCTCATTGCGCAACGCTTTCTTCGCCAGCTCGAGGACGCTGAGTCCTGGCGCGACAAGCTCGCGACTCTAAGGCGAGCTCGCCCGTTGAGACTCTTGCAGGCCGCCTCCAATCCCGACCTGCTGAACCTCAGCGACGGCTTCTTTTCGATCCCGCCACTTGGAGATGCGGGCGGCACGCTCATGCAACGACTTGCCGACTATCGACAGCGCGAGATTCCCGCGAAGTTCGATGCGGCGCTCGACATTCTTCGTGATCAGGTCGCTCGAGGCGAGCGCACCGTGGTCTGGACGTCTTTCGTCAAGAACATCGACCAGTTCGCGGATCTCGTTCGGCGCCAGCTCGGAGTCGGAGCATTTGTCGTGGACGGACGCGTCCCGGTCGCCGTCGACGATGTGAGTGCCGTTCCAGCGAGTGACCCAGACGGAGATGTCGACGTTACCCGTGAAGAACGTATTGAGCAGTTCCTCTCCTCGCCGGAGCCAAGCGTTCTCATCGCGAACCCGGCCGCCTGCGGCGAGTCCGTCTCGTTGCACAGCGCCTGCACGACTGCCATCTACCTCGACCGGACCTACGACTGCGCTCGGTACCTTCAATCAGTGGACCGCATCCATCGTCTGGGTCTCGCTCCCGATGCTGACGTGCGAATCCATATCCTTCAGACCACCGTGGGAGGGGCGACCTCGGTTGATCAACTTGTTGATGCGTCTCTCGCAGGCAAGAGGACGCGCATGGAACAGCTCCTCGAAGGCTCCGAACTCGTCAACGAGCAGATTCCGTCTGACGCAGTCGCGGCTGGTGGGGACGACCAGGACCTCGAGGAACTCCTTCGCTATCTCCTGGGGCAATGACCGTCAGCATCCGAGTGCTGGAGCTCGGCGGTCGTGCGTTGAGCGTTCTCGCCGCAGTTGATGGGGATCTCGACATCAACCGAGCAGATCGGGAGATGCGGCGCGCGGGTTGTCCGGCGGCGCTCAGCGAGACTCTCGTTCGGATGCTGATCGAGGCACGCCTCTTGGAGGTTGTATCCCCGAGTGGTCCTGTTACCTTGACGGACTCCGCCCGACTCGCCGCCGAGGGATTGGGGCGGCAAGATTGGTCGACCTACGCGGCGAGTCTGCTCGAACTTCCGTGGCTACGAGACCAACTGCATGCGAGCCTGAGCGCGGTAGACGTTGATGCGGGTATCTCGCTAATAGACCGAGAGCGGATCGCGCCTCGTTGGCCAACGCTTTGGGCTGTTCTCGGGTGGCTGCCGAATGCTCCGGGGCGCCCGAACACTGCGCGGCTCCCGTCGAACTGGCTGGATCGCCTGCACTTTGCGCCAGTGCGAGCCGAATTACCTGATTGGGTTCAGGTCAACATCGACGTCGGCAATCGGGCCGAGCGCTATTCGCTTCACCTTGAGCGATCGAGGACGGCTCCGTCAGAGGTTCTGTGGGTGGCGACCGAGTCCGATCGATACGGCTACGACATCGAGGTTCGCGAAGCAGCGGATAGCGTCATGGCGATAGAAGTGAAAGGGTCTGCCAGCAGCCGACGTCAGTTCCAGCTCACCGCTCACGAGATGGATGTCGCGACGAGATTCCAAGGGCACTACGTCGTGCATTTCTGGGGCGAAATCGATCTCGGGTCCGACATGGTCGACGAGTACGTCCGCCTGCGGTCACTTGGCTACCCGATCGAATACAGGGACCCCGCCGCTCTCGTTGAGGCGGGTGTGTTGTCAATCCAGCCGTCAACCTGGCAGGTGTCGGACTCAAGATTGTAGAGACTCGGGTGCGGCGTAATGCTTGTCCGATTTGCGTCGCGACCAGACACTGAATCTCAGCCGTCGAGCTCTTATTGCTCCGGCTCCTCCTCGGTTCCCTGCGGCTTGTAGGAGAACCGCCCGGTTCGCCGGCCGCAATTGAATCGAGGAGGTCGTCACCATGAGTGACCCCATCACCACCGACCGGCCGGTCTTCACTGGCCAGCCTGTCCCGCTTGCCGTGCGGGTGCCTGAGGAGCTCGCCCGTTTCCTCGAGTTGCTCAGCGACATCAACGGGCGCAGCAAGACCGACGAGTACCGCGTGGCGCTGGAGAACCACGTCATCGCGGCCAAGTCGGACAAGCGTGTCCAAGAGCGCGTGCAGCAGGTCATGGACGAGGTCGAGCGCGAGGCGAAGGCCAAGCGCGACGTGCTCTCGTCGATCCTCAACCCGGCGAAGCCGACCGCGAAGCCCGCGACGACCAAGCCGCCGACCGATCCGACCGCCGCCAAGTGACGGATCGGGCCGACCTCGGCGCCATAGTCGCGTCGGGGTCGGCCTCACCGTCACGGAGAGGAGACGGTCGTGCAGCACGGCATCTACATCCCTCGGGACCAATGGGAAGCGGTGCGCGAGGTTGACCTGGCCACTGAGGAAGCGATGCGGGATCTCTTGCATGGCGATCTGTTGCCGACGCCGATCGGTGAGCTCAAGCTCTCGATGCTCTCGGAGCGACGAACGCCCGGACGTCGGAACTGGGCGAACTACCGAGCGACTCAGCTCATCTGGTTCCTCACCGGTGGGGTTGTGTCGCCGATCTACGGCGACGCGATCCTCGTCTCGGACGAGATCCGAGGCACCAGGGTTCCTGAGCCGCTCCGCAGGCGTCTGCTCGGGCTCGGCGGTCCGTTCCGAATCCACGTCGGGCTGCGCGACGACGACGCCTGGTTCATGCAAGGCGGTCTGCAGTTCGACTACTTCGATGCGATCGAGGAAGCGATGGACCTCCACCGGAACTCGAGCGGCCATGTCGCACGCATCCATATCGCCCGAGCGGACGAGGTCCTGCTCTGGTGACGAACAAGCCCCCGCGGGCAACCGCGGGGGCACTTCAACTCCTGACTCCATCACTGCACGGAGCACAAGATCAGTACATGCTCACCAAGCTGATCGCTGCCCGTTCGCGATCGTGTTTCAGCGCCATGAGGCGCCGGGCGGTCTGGCCGTTCGGCTTGACGAACTCACCCGAAACCGCGAAGAGCGGTGTGCCGTCGGGGGCGAAGCGGAACTCGTAGATGTAGCTCTGAAGTAGCTTCTCCCTGATGATTCCGGCCAGCTCGTCGGGGCTGACATCCTGCAGGCCAATGTTGGTCATGAGGCGCAGCTTGTCCTCTTTGACGAGCAGGTACTTGTCCAACTTGTCTGGCGGGACGACGATGTCGACGGTCTCGACATCGATCAACTCGCCGGTGATCGCCGCAAGGTTGAGAGCCCGGTCGTCGTCCGCCTGGAAGGCTCCGACCGCTTCGATCTTGTAGGACAGGAATCCCGTGAAGTAGGAGTCGATGAGACTCACGACTTCGAACCCGTGCTTCGGGAGACCGAACCCGACCGGGTCTTCGTTGCCGACGAACGGCTCGTCGCCACCGTGATCTAGAAGGATCTTGCGGCCGTAGATGATCCATGTCGAGGGAAGAGTCGGGACTGCTGAAGGTTGAGGTGACTCCTGATCTGTGGTGACTGAGGTTGCCGCTGGAAGGATGTTCATCGTGCCGAGGCCGTATCCGAAGGAGTTCCGAGACGACGTGGTCGCGATCGCGAGGCGCCGTGAGGTGTCGTTCGCACAGGTCGCGAAGGACTTCGGGATCTCCGAGACGTGTGTGCAGAACTGGGTCCGCAAGGCCGAGATCGAGGACGGGGTGAAGCCCGGGTCGACCGCGGCGGAGAACGCCGAGCTGAGAGAGGCGAAGAAGCGGATCCGGTTGCTCGAGCAGGAGAACGAGGTGCTGCGTCGCGCGGCGGCGTATCTGTCGCAGGGTGCTATCCCAAAATGATCTACCCGCTCGTCCGCGAGCTGGCCGCGACCGGTTCCCCTGTCAGGGTGCCGGTCGCGGTGACGTGTCGGGTGCTGAAGATCGCGAAGCAGCCTTACTACCGGTGGCTCAAGGACCCCGTCTCTGCGCGGGAGTGGGACGAGGCGCATCTGATCGACGCGGCCCGTGACGCTCATCGGGAAGATCCGACGTTCGGGTATCGGTTGATCGCGGACGAGCTCGCCGATCTCGGTTTCGAGGCCTCGGAGCGGCGGGTGTGGCGGGTGTGCTCGAAGAACGGGATCGTCTCGACGATCACCAGGAAGAAGCGGGGCAAGGGCAGCAGGCCGGGTCCGCCGGTTCACGACGACCGGGTGCAGCGTGACTTCACCGCGACCGAGCCGGATCTGCTGTGGCTGACCGACATCACCGAGCACTGGACCGGCGAAGGCCGCCTCTACTTGTGTGCGATCAAGGACGTGTTCTCAAACCGGATCGTCGGCTACTCGATCGCCGAACGGATGACCGCCGACCTCGCCGTCGCCGCCCTCAGAATGGCCGTTCAACGACGTCGACCCGTCGCGACCACCGTCCACTCGGACCGCGGCAGTCAGTTCCGAAGCCGCCGCTTCGTGCTCGAACTGCACCGCCACGGACTCGTCGGGTCGATGGGCCGCGTCGGTGCTGCCGGCGACAACGCCGCAATGGAATCATTCTTCGCCCTGCTGCAGAAGAACGTCCTCAACACTCGCCACTGGCCTACCCGAGTCGAGCTGCGCCTCGCGATCGTGACCTGGATCGAGCGGACCTATCACCGCCGCCGTCGGCAACGCGCCCTCGGAAAGTTGACGCCCGTGGAGTTCGAAGCGATCATGACCACAACGGCCGCATCAGCGGCCTAACCGGAAGAGTCACCAAGACCTTCAGCAGTCCCGTCCGCGCAAGGAAATCTCGAACGGGGCCCCCAACAGTCACGTCGATGTACCCGCGGTATCTCGGCTCCTCGGAGAGTTTCTCGTGGAGTAGCGCGACATCGCCCGGCCGCAGGTTGTTGAAGTAGACGGCGAACTGGGTCTGCCAGTTGACCTGCTCGCTGCGCGCCTTCACGAGCGCTTCCTCGAGTTCGCGCACAGGCATCGGCCCCTGCATGTCATGGAAGTCGCCCTGAAACACGCTCGTCCGAAGATCCGCGCGAAGATGCGGAAGGTACTTCTTCGCGAACGCTACGGCGTAGTTCCAAGACGGGTCGTCCAGCCAGTCGTAGAGGAACACCGCCTGGACACCTGTCGGCGTTGGCACGAGCGCGGACTTGAGTTGATCGTAGGCAACTCCTCGCGAGCTCAGCAGATCTCGGATCTGCTGAGCCTCAGCCTGCATGGCGCGCCGGAATGCCTCCGGGTCAGACTTCGCGTAGCTGGAGAAGATCCAGTGGATAAGCGAGTTGTCGCGGGCGTTCAGCGCGTGGAAGCCGAGCACGGCGCCAACGATACTCAGCGCCTACGACGCGAAGTCATTTCGCCTTCGCCCACAATTCGAACCGTCCGGCTCGGCCGCGCCGGACAACTGCATCCGGAAACTGACGCTGGAGTTCGGTTAGTTGCTTGAGTGTCTCCTCGATCGACAGGTCGGAAGGCACGACACCGAGAGGCTCGGGCTTCGGCGGGTCGGGCGCTTTGGGCTGGGCTCGCTCGATCATCGAGAGGAACATCTCGCGGACACGCTGCATGTGCGCGGCGTGCTCCGGCCAGGCAGGACAGGGGAACTGGTCGTCGGAGAGAACCCAGCCGTGCTGGAACAGCGGCAAGGTGCAGTCGGCGCACATGTCGTCGGCGGTCAGCGGCGGGACGTCCTGGAGACGCGTGAGAGCGCGGCGCGCGGAGGCGAGCTTGGAACGCAGCTCGGAGCGCTCGCCCTTCTCCTTGCTCGCTTTCAGTCGCGCTTCTAGATCCGCGGTCTCGACGAGAAGCTCTCGAACCCTGGCGCCCCGTCTGACCGAGTAGTCGACCAGGTTCAGTGGACGGCGATCGCGAGGAAGCATGCCGTGCTCGTCGACTACGTCTTCGCGATCACCCACGACCGGACTCAGGCGGGTGACAACTGCATCCGCATGTTCGGCTCTGCGATCGAGTTCGGCGAGACGTTCAGCGCGGAGCCTCTCACCCCACCCGGAATGGCGCCCGCCTTCTTCGAACTCCGCTCGTTCTTCAGCCACGCGGCGCAGGTTGTTCTCCTGCTCCAGGATCGCCAATCGAGCCGCGGAACGCTCGGAGTCGAAGCGCTCCTTGTCGCGCTCATAGCGAGCCTGGTCAGCTGCAAGGCGCTGCTCGAACTCGACATCCCAGCGCGCCATCATCTGGTCGACTTCTTCATCCGTCATCGGGCGAAAGTCGGGCTCGGCACGCGTCCACTGCGAGAAGGTATCCATCGCCTGATCCAGTTCCGGTTGTCGCTCGTCGCGCAGCCATGGATTCCAGTTCGTCTCGGCGAATATCTCCTGAGTGCGGCGACGCGCCGCGATCATCTCGCCGAAGGAACTGGTCGCACCGGGCTTCGCCTTCCAGAGCAAGCCGTCGTGGACGAAGACCTCTTGCGCCTCAGTGGTAGCCACCACCCAAGCCTGGCCTGCTGTCGAGGAGCGCGCCAGGGCGCGGTGCGCCCTTTCGGGCCGTCACATGGAGGCGGCCACTGCGAGGGCTGCTGGTGACGAACAAGCCCTCGCGGGAGACCGCGGGGGCTACTTACTTCTTGTTGGTTCTCGCTTCCTTAGGAAGCACCGCGAAGAGAAGCGCCAGCTGGATCTCTCGCTCTGGATCGTCAGGGTGCCCAAGGACAAAGTTCCGACGCTTCGTCCGGTCGGCTCCACCCTTACCTGCACGCTTGTATGCCGAGTGGGCCTTGATCGCCTCTTCGGCCTTGTCGAAGACGGACGATGCGTCCTTGCGATCGATGAACACGATCAGGGCGGCCTTCTCGTCTCGCCAAGGCAAGTAGCTCAGAAGTTGGTCGATGGCATCGCCGAGGGCTTTCTCACCGGTCCACCATTTGCACTCGCCGACGAAGACGTGTCGATCCTTGATGCGGAGGAGGATGTCCGTCTTGCCCGCCTGAATGAAGGTCTCGCCAGTGGCAGCGCCCTCGAATGTGCCGTTGAGCTGCACGAGGATCTGATCCCGAAGCTCCTCCTCGCCCTTGCCCGAGGCGACCGAGGGAGTGCGCTCCATAGCGAGCAGAGTCGACTCGACAACCGCGATTGCAGCCTCGTACTGAGCTTCGGTCAGGGCGGGCTCGTCCTCGTAGGGTTGGCGGCGACCCGAGACTGGGGCGGCGCGTTGGATTCCGATGTCCTTGCGCTTGATTGGCACGGGCGCTGGTGCATCGCTGCGCTTCTTCAGTGGAAACCCGAGCGCGCCTGCCAGGTCACGGCGCTCTTGCAGGACCCGCTTGCGCCGCTCCACAGCGGGCCGGATCTGGGTCTCGACGTGAGAGTTGAAGCTGGTGACATCCCTGGTTGAGTGCCCCGCATTGGTGCGAATGCTGCCGATCTCCTCATCAAGAGCACGACGCGCATCCTTGCCATCTCCTGCTGGCCCGGCCGAGACGACAGTACGAACAATCAACTTGCCCGACCCGACATCGGCTTCGATCTTTGTGAAGGCGAGGCTAGTAGAGGGCTGGTAGTAGAGCAGGTCCGGGTGACCTGTGAACTCGTAGACGGCGTGGATTCTGAACACCGCGCGGCGCACTTGGCCTCCGAAGTGGTCGTTGACCAGTACCGTGTCCTCGGCCACGCCGCCGTCGACAGGCTCGGCAGCGATATCGAGTGGCGTGATCCGAGCGCGTTTAGCGAACTGGGTCACAAGATCATCGGTCGAGCGACTCAATACCTCGTCCTCACCAAGTCGCTCAAATTCGGCGATAGCGGCACGGACGCGATCTGCGAGGTACTCGTGCAGGTAGCCGCGCTTGAACAGGTCGGTCATAACAACTCCTTGTCCGCGACTTGGCCCGGGCCGTTCTTATCGGCCTCATTATGGGCGACGACTGAGCGGCACAATTGGTCGCCCGCGTCCGCGATGTGTTTCTACATGCCGCCGCGAAGATCAGGTCGCTTCTTCGGGAGTAGGTCCTCAACCTCGACGCCGAGAGCCTGAGCCACGGCCATGACGTTGCGAAGCGACGGGTTGGCGGGACGGTCGAGTGTCGTGTCACCGCGTTCGAGGCGCTGGTAGGTGGTGCGGCCGATGCCGGCGCTGTGAGCTACGTCGTCCTGGTTGAGGCCACGCTCGATACGGATGCGCTGGATGTTGATGCCGAGGGCTACGGCGAAGCCATCCCAATCTCCGGTTGGTCTGCGCTTCGCCACGTCCCCAGGGTGGGCGGCTTGGCCATAAACGGGGCTCCGTATATGGTGCTTTTCGGGCAGCGAGCGGGCCCGGCGGCTGTACGCCGCCAGCCGAGCTTCGAGCCTGCCCGGACCCGTGCACCGAGATCCCGAGGGAGTGTTCCATGAAGCGTCGCCTACTGCTCTTGCCTGCCTTCTCCGCCGCCCTGATCGGCCTTGCTGCCTGCGCGAGCCCGACAGCCTCACCGCCTGACTCGTCGGGGAGCGATGAGGGCGTCGTGAGCGAGGCGCCCGCAGCCCCCGAGGTCGAGACTGTGAGCCCGGCGTCCGATCCCGACGCCTTCTGCACGTGGTTGGACGGGATCAAGACGTTCCAGAACCCGAGCGGTGAGGCGTGGCACACAACGTCCGCAGACGCCGGATGCACCTGGCCGAATGCCGGTCGCCAGTACGTAACCCTGGATCTCAACGACAAGGGATCGGCCGAGGACGCCGAGGCCTACCTTGACCGGTACACCGCGAACGGCGCAGTGACGTCTATCACCATTCCTGGCACGAGCCGGGCGGGAGCCCTCGCGAGCAGCAACACGACTGAGGTCTACGCTGCCGCGGGCAACTGGTTCATCAGCTGCCTGGCTGCGAACGATGCGGGAGGGGCTGATCAGTGCTCTGCTCTGATCTCGGCGGTTGCGAGCGAATATGCGCTCTAAGGTACTCTGGCCGGCGAGTCTCGTCGCCGTGCTCCTGGTCGCGGGATGTTCAAGCACCCCGCCCGCGACCGACAGCGGAGTTGAGCCTGGCGCCTCCACCGAAGCACCCTCCGACAACGCGACGGAGGCGCCGACCTCCGGGTGGCAAGACCCGACCTGGTGTACCGATCCGACGTGGGAATACGTCACCGAGGCGGAACGGGTGCCGCTCGATGAGGTGCTCGAGATCACCGGCCTCCCTGAGCTGCCGCTCACCGGCGGTTGCGCCTTCCGAAACGACGACATCCGGCACGACGCGATCTACGTGTTCTGGACCCAGCCGTTCGTTGCGACCGACCCCGGAAAGACGGTCACGAGCTTCAAGGTAGCCACCGGGCTGACCAGCGACTGGTTGAAAGGACAGGGCTGGGAGTTCTGCAAGACGAGCGACACCCTGCCGCCGCTGTCCGAGGACAGCTACATCGGGTTCGGCTGCTGGTCGAGTCAGTCCCCGGTCGGGAACCCGGACGTCGTCACGACGACCTACTTCGGTCACGGCTACGAGGTCGAGGGCCAAGAGGCGGTCGAATCTGGTGGAGCGACGATCGGCTTCGGCGGGTCGTACTACGTCAGTCAGGGGACGTTCTACCTGTTCGACAAGGAGCCGGACATTCTCGACGGCCGCTCCGAGAGCGAGTTCTTCGCCTGGAGCGTGTTCCGCTAATCCCGAGCGACAGCCCGCGTTACTGAACCACGCACCGCGGCCGCTACCTCGCGTAGTAGCCGCGGTGCGTGTTCTGCTTGATGAAGTCGAGCAGCGACTCGCGCGAGACGTACTTCCGGGTGCCGATGGCGGTCCACTCGAGGTCGCCCTTGGTGGTGAGCTCGTAGACCATCGAATAGCTGATGCCGAGTGCCTTCGCGGCGTCTTTCAGGCTGAGCAGCATCGGCCCGGATGGCGAGAGAGGGTTCGGCGTGATCACCGTCGTCTGCTCGGTCTCGACGACTTCGACCTCGGAAGCCGCGGTCTTCCAGTTGCCGAAGTAGCCGTAGGGGCGGTCGAACTCCTCCTGCACCTTCTTCGCGGCATCCTCCTCGTCCGTGGCGCGGACCCAGCGATCCGCGACCTGGACTCTCGTGACCTGAACCTTGTACCGCATGAACGTCTCCCGCTTCTCGACGATCTTCTCTGGTGGTTTGGACTTCGGCGTCGCCGCCTGACGCGCCAGCCGACGACCGGCCCGGACGGCGGCGTCGGCGGGCGGTGCGTCGGAGGCAGCGGTAGGCGCATCGTCCGCCCTGGCCGCGGGGCCGGACGGACGTCGACGGCCCTCCTGCTCGTCGTCCTCGGTCGCTTCCGGCCAGAGCTCACCGCGCGGTGTGGCCTTGGCGATCCAGGACTTGCCGTGGCCTTGAATCTCAACAAGCCCGCGACTCTTCAGAGCTCGGGCGGAGATGCGGTGCGAGTAGTCCTGGTCGCCGTAGACGCCTTCGGGACAGCCTGCCTTGATCCAGTCGAGCACGGCGATCTGTTGCTCATTGAGCCGAATCGAGCTGCGGACGGTCATGACGGAGGAAGCCTCGCACGGCTCGGTGAACGAGCGATGTCGGCGGCCGAGCAGAAACTAGGTCTTGTGATTAGGGAATGGCTGGCAGAGGAAGTGGAGCTCGTGAAGTTGCGTGCTGACTTCGTCCGAGACCGCATCTCGCGTTCCGCTCGCGAACAGTTCCGACGCGGCTGGCGGGCCGGGTACGAGGTCGGACGAACGCACGAGCGCGAAGGAGTTCGTTACGCCACCGAGCGGTACCGAAGCGATCCGCACTCCCAGGTGGAGGTCGAAGGCATCGAGGTAGATGAGGGCATGGCCGACATCCTCCTCGCTCTATGGAAGCTCGGCCTCGACACGCAGTACTCGTGCCAGGGTCACGCTGACAAGTTCGCTCCCTACGACACCTTCGGCCATAGCTACGCCTCGCAGATCGTCTTCGCGAGAATCGATCACGCCGTGAAGTTCTTGAAGAAGTCCACCGAGCTGATGGGCTACGAGGGACTCAACGAGGGCGGCTTCGTCCTTCACTCCATGTCGCCGTTCGAGGATGGAGTTGCGCGGGCAGAGGTCACTTTCCCGCCCGCGATTCTGGAAACCCTCACGGAGCAATGGGTCGCGTTCGAACTGACCGTGCCGCCCGTCGAAGTTGAAGAAGCGGAAGAGGCGCCCCATGCATGAACTCGTCGATCTGAGAGAAGGCACTAACCGCCAGGGCTACCTCGCGGTTGTTTGGGTCTGTTCGTGCGGACGGCACGGGTCCGGCAGCCGGACGGTCCCCGAGGCGCAGACTGGGTTCTTGAAGCACGCTCGCGGGCGTGCGCGAGCGGCCGCGGGCTACCCGACTCGTCGGCGGCGCGTCCGCTCACGAGACTGGTAACGAGGGAGGTCCCGTGACCAAGCCAGAAGGCGTCGCCCTGCACCCGACCACCTACCTCCGGGCAGCAGCATGGGTGCCGGACGACGACCCACAGCGGCCGTGGGACGTGGCCGCCCAGCTGGCAGCCGAGTGGATCTGGGAGCGGAGCGAGATCGAAGGCGTCGCGCCGCTGCTCGTCACCAATGCCCTGAAAAGCGGCACCTTCATGCCGGTGCTGGATGAAATCGCCCGCGCTGGCGGTCACGCAGCACCCCTCGGCAAGGACCGCTTCGACCCTGGTCCGGTGCTCGCCTACGTGCCGGATGAGCGATCGATGAAGTTCGCGCTCGACCTCGCTCGGGGCTACTCACTCGCAGTCGTCGAGGGCTACACGTTTCCGATTGGCGAGTGGGCGGCAGGAGCTGATGCGATCAACCTGCTCTCTGGCAAGGGTTCCCAGAGCTCCCTTCCGGAGGACGTTCGCAAAGATCTCGACCACGTCGTCTTCTTCGGCGGGAACAATGGCTGGACCGGGTCGCATGAGAAGAGCAACGCCCGCACGTTCTTGACGAAACACGTCCGAAGCGGACGGCTGGCGCCGGACGATGCCGCCGGCTATGTCATGGCGAAGGGCGTTTCGGATCGCGGTGCGAAGCGACTGCGCGAGCTGCTCGCGAAGATCTAGCCGACCGGACAGCCCGCATCAATACTTGATCGCGCGCTTCACGACGACGTAGGGATCCAGGACGTTGTGAGAAGCGCCGCTCCCGCCATCGGCTCTCGTGTACTCATATCTGAATGCGTAGCCCGCATTCGTAGTCAACTGGTTGTAGTTGCCAGGTACACCGACATTGAGGTTCGAATTCGTGCCGAACTCCGCGCGAATGGCGTGCTGATGCGGAGGCAATTCTGCGGCAGTCAGTAGGTGCTGTTTCTCGCCTCCCTTCTCGCCCATGACGTCGAACTCGGCATCTGAGCTCTGATCGACAGTCACGCGCCCTCTCGTGTCCGGCAAGTTGAAGGTCGTGCTGCCGTTCCCAGCCCCGTAGGTAGTCCCGATCACGGCGAAGAGATTGGCATAGGTCGTGCGCGAGACTGCCGCACCATTCGCCAGGAGATAGCCCGCCGGGGCAGTAGTCCAGGCGCCTTCGACGTAGCTGCCGACGGGTAGCCCATCGTTGGCCGTGACCAGCGCGACCGACGTATCGGAGCTCCATACTCGCCATGCCGTTCCAGACGAAGACCGCAGCACCTCCGAGTAGCCCTTTACCGCCGAGGAGACCGGCACGTTGCCCGCACCGATCAACGGCTCCTGCACGACGAAGTAGGTCCGCACGTCGTCCTGCTCGAGGACGTAAGCGGAGAGCCCTGAGATAACGTTCCCGGAGCAATCCGTATTCGGATGGAGCGGCTTGGCGTTAGTCCAGCTCGCCTGACCGCCGTTCTCGTTCAAGCACGCGGTGGCCATCACGGCGCCGGCCTCGGCCGCGAGAGAGGCGAGCTCCGTGTACCGCTGATCGCGAAGGCCGCTGCTAACCGCTGAAGTCACGGAGACAGCCGTGACGAGGATCATCAGCATGACGACGGCGCTGAGCAGCACGGTCGGAAGAGCGAATCCCGGCTTCCTCACTAACGCCCCCCCCGTTGGATCTGAGGAGTAGCTGAAATGCGGATGGTGCGGGGGTCTCGTCGCTTCATTGCTGCGCCTGACTGTGAAGCATGAGCCGTTTGCAGTCAAGGGCGATACGAACCGCGACAGGGGTCGTCGTTGTGAAAGTTACAACGCCGACCGGTCGGCCGGTGCGCGCCTTCGATTGCGGTCGCTGAGTACGCTCGCGATATGGATTGGGCCGTGTTGCCGTGGGCACAGATCGTCGCGGTCTTGTCGATCCTCGTCAGCGCCGGACTGGTGATTCGCAACTGGTACTACGGCGGCAGCGTCATCAAAGTCGAGATTGAGCTCATGGAGCGCCGCTGGCTCGGCGCGGACTTGATCGGCAGCGTCGACCGCTGGAAGCGGAGCGACGGGATGCTCGCCGCCCCTCGGCGCGGACTTCGGCTGGACATCGTCAAACTCACGATTCGGAACAAGGGTCGGACGGCCGCAACGATCATGGACCCAGGTCTGCGACTCGGAACACCTCCCGTTCCGCGCCGCAACTGGACGGCGATGCCGATCCGGCTGCTCAAGGATGGCGAGACCGACGCCCGCGTGCGCATCGAGACCCACGACGCCAAGGTCTTCTATTTTCTTCTTGAACCGCTGATCCGCAACGCCAGAGCGGAGTTCGGTGACACAGCGATTGCTGCCCGCGGTGCGATCACGACAGGTACTGGCGAGGTTCGACTTTCTCCACGTTGGAGGCGACGAGTGCCGTGGACCTGGAACATCCTGACGCTGCCGCGTGGCGTGGACTGGATCGGCAAGGAGCCACTCACCCTGGCAGATCGGCTCTGGCTCTGGTCGGAAATCACCTCGGTGGTATACGAGCCTTCCAAGGCGATCGCCCCACAGATCGTTCAGGAGGCTGCGCGCCACGCCGCAGCGGGCGCCGACGCGAAAGCAATCGGGGATGAACTCGACAAACTCTTGGCGATCCTGGCGAGCCGCGATGAGTCCGCTGCTTTGAGGAACTGGGTTCACTCGTTGACCGATGAGGCCGTCCGCTTGGCCGCCATCCATCCGCAGGACGATCCCGAGCGGGGCAGCGCCGCCTGAGGGTGGCGCGTGGTCGAGGCCAGCGAGCCGCGGCGCCATTCGGTCCGAGGCTCCCGATAGCTTCGTCTTCGTGGCGGACACCAAGCAGACCAAGACCATCGGCGAGCATCACGTCGCCGCGGAACTGGCTCGTCGCAGCTGGGCACCTGCTCTGACGCGGGACGGCCTGGAGCGCACCGACATTCTCGCGGTGCTGGCCGAAGGCGACCACCGTCGCCTGGTCGAGATTCAGGTCAAGTCAGCACGAGGGCCGCGCGTCGAGGGCATTAGCTGGCCACTCGGGACCAAGTCGCAGGGACCGAGCCGAGGCCCTCACGAGTTCTTCGTCATGGTGGCCGTCCCTCACGACCTCTCACTTCCAGCCCGAAGCTTCGTCGTCCCGCGTATCCATGTGGCGGCGGCCGCGTGGATCGAGCACATGGACTGGCTGACGCAGCCCGGTGTCCCTGCCGGACAGCGCAACGCCCCGGTGGAGCGCTCACGGGTGCTGATGACCACGTTCAAGGACTACGAAGACCGGTGGGATCTCCTCCTCGACGACCAGCACAACGCACCCGTGCTGCTGCCGCAGCGCTTCCACGCCCTGGCCTCAGAACCTCGCGTCGGGCTGCCACCCGACCACGAGTGGCGAACCAACCTGCCGGAGTGGTGAGCCCTCTCCCTATTGACAATTGTTCTCATTTATGAGATAATGTCACTATTCTCGTGAGGCGTAGACCGACGAGCTCTGGATGCAATCAAGAGCTGCTCGGTCTACCGCTCAGGGTGACCCCGATCCGCTGGCGGAACCAGCGTTGAACGAGAGGTCAATCCATGAACGAGAGCACCAAGTCACCCGCCGAGCTGGAAGCCGAAGAGCGCTTCTGGGTCTGGCTCAGGTCCAAGGTCTCGCTTTCGACGCGGCTGGTCGAAGCGCTCGGAGACCTTTCGCAGTTCTCCGTCCTGCGCTACATCGAGAGCGAGCACACCAACGATGGCGGCGTGCTCAAGAGCTTCGCCATCAAGATCGTTCCCCACGACGTGGCAGAGGCCGAGATCGCTCGGAGGAAGCCTCCTCACTCACCATTCGCGGACGACTACGAGTTCGGCAGAGGGCTGCCGGCCGGTGGAGGCCTGCCGATCGAAGTCAATCTCCGGTGGTGAACGACAAGTCCTATCGGTGGAACCCCGCCCCGCACAGAAGTGTGCGGGGCTTCCCTGTCTGGTGCTTTCGGTGCTACCGATCCTGATCGAGCGGGTACACGACCGTCGCCCTTGGGCGCTCCGGGTCGACCCACCACCACGTGAGAGTCACTCCATCGTCGAGAGTGTCAGACGGAATTTGCAGGATCGGCTGTCTGAGAAGCGCCTCGTACGGGATGGATTGTCGTCCTGAGACCCCGTCGGCGTCGGTTTGTTCGACGACAAGTTGGTGAGGCCCTTCTTCTCCGACTGCACGGAAGATCAGCAGGAACTCCTCTGTGATGCGGCGAACAGTCAGGTGAAGCCGCCACGGGTACTTCGACGTGAAGAAGACCAAGTGGGTGTGATTGTCCTGCCGAACGATGGTGAGTGTTTCGAGGTCGGCATCTGGCTTGGGGCTCTTGACGACCGCTACCGGAAGCCCGCGCTTCTCGTCATCGAAGACCTCGACTTCGGCGTCGTACGATCCGATCTGCACCTTGCCCGTAACAGGCAGGAACTTCGCCATCGTGCCGTAGACCGCGCTGGCCCAGAACTCCTTCGGCGCCGTCCACTTCTCGAACAACTTCTTGACCGCGCGCTTCTCGCGGTCCTTTGCCGTGTTCTCAGCAAGTCCCGATTGCTCGCGCCTTAAGTCCAGGCTTTGCCACTGATGTGACTTTGGATGCGCTCGAAGCGCCCACAGGAGAGCCTCGGCGTCGTCGTCGCCGAGCTCGACAATGTCATCGACTATTCGCTGCATGAGCTGCAACGGAGCGATAATGCCGGTGATCGCTTGGATTGCGTTAGCAGTGACGAGCTTCGCTGGGCTGATGCCGTCCCCGATCTTCAATGCCTGAAATTCACGCTCGAGATCCTTGAGCGTTGGAACCCGCCGCTCGGTTGTACGGTCAGGCCCAGCCCCCTCGTCCGGCCCAACCCGGTCTGATGCTCGCGCGCTCACGTCTCGATTGTGGTTTACAGGCGCAGCCAGCGCCCACCACAACCGGAAGGAGGCAGTCGATGCGCAAGCAGCTTTGGTGCTTCATGGTCGCGAGCGGCATGGAACTCACCCGCGAGATTCTCGTGCTCACCTCGTCCCTCGCTGACGCGTGGGATCAGGCGCGAGCACAGCTGGAGCCCGGCGAGCGGATCGTGGGTGATCGCCTTCCGACCTTCATCGAAGTGAGGAGCCGCGAATGAGCAGCAACCTTGTCCCCACCGGGGACGATTATTCCAACAAGACACTCCGCTCCATGAGCGCCCGCGGTCAGCGGGCACTCACCGCGGAGCTCGACCGGGTCAAGGGCGACGCCATCGTCGCCGCGTTCGAGAAGCGCGCCGAAATCGCCCTCGCCCTCATGCACGAGCAGGGCCGCGCCGTGCTCGCGAACGAGGCGATGAATGAGGTCGCGGCACTGACCGCGTTCGAGGAGTTCATCGCCGGGAGCAGCCCGAAGGCGGGCGCGCGCGTGGCGGCGATCGTGAACGCCTACACGACCGGCTCGGTGCAGGCGGTGATGCGCTGGTGATCGGAGAGCTGATCCTGGCGATCGGCGGCGCGATGCTCGTCGGCATCCTGATGGGCGTCTTCCTCATCGCCGTCGGCAACATCGAGCAGATCATCGCCTGGGCGAAGGCTCGCAAGCGGCGCAGAAGCGCGGTCATCGAGGCCGAGCTCGACCGTAAGGCCGAGGAGCTCCAGCAGGAGATCTACGAGATGGCATCGCAATTGCGCCTCGACGGTCAGCAGGCTCGCGAGGCCATGATCCGCGAGGCTTACGAGCGCGCCGGACGCGTGCCCCGCGCGGGGAGCCGCACCCACCCGCCCCGCAACTAGCCCAGGTCGGGGCGCGTCCGCCCCGTTCCTGCCCCCAGGGCCGCCGCGTGGCGGGTCGGTTTTCGACGTCGCCCGTTGCGGCCCTGGGAGCCCTGCAAGCGGCTGTTACGCCGGGCGGCGTGACGGGTGACAGGGCTATGTCTCCAGCCCTTACTACGAGGGCTTCCTTGAGCGCGCCGCAAAACCGGCGACTCACCTCTAAGCACCGGAAGCAGAAAGAGGTCTCTATGACCAACACCGATATCAACATCAAGGGCAAGGTTCCTCGTCCGGAGGTTCGCGGCAAGTTCGGCTGCATCGTGGCCGATCCGCCGACGGACGTCTTGCAGACGGGCCAGCACGGCGCGATCAACCACTACCCGCTCATGAGCATGGAGCGGTTGAAGCAGCTCCCGGTCGGCGAGCTCGCGCAGGAGAACGCGCACCTGTGGCTGTGGTCGACGAACGCCGCGCTCGAGGCCAGCTACGAGTTGGCGCGGGCGTGGGGGTTCACGCCGCGGTCGCTGTTCACCTGGGTGAAGCCCCGCTTCGGCCTTGGCAACTACCTGCGTAACGCCACCGAGCAGCTGATCTTCGCGACGAAGGGCAAGGCACCGGTGCTCTACAAGAGCCAGCCGAACTGGGGCTTCTTCCCCGTCCAGGACCACAGCCACAAACCGGAGGAGTTCTTCTCGATCGTCACCCGGGTCAGCCCCGGTGACTACCTCGAGCTGTTCGCTCGCCGTCGTCCGCCGATCATCGAGGGCAAGGAGTTCTCGATCTGGGGCAATGAGGTCGACAGCGACATCAGCCTGGCCGAGTGGGGCTTCCCCGTCCCCTCGGACGCCAAGTTCGCACAAGCGGACGAGGAGGCCGGCGATGAACAGTCCTGAGCGCGCGACGTCGCCACCCGAACGGCGGGTGAAGTCGATCACTAAGGCGGGGGCCGACCGGATCGTCGCGGAGGCGGTGCTGCGCCTTCCGACTCGCAAGGCTGCCAAGCGCCTGCTCAACCTCTACGAGCAGTCCGGTCCACCGGTCGCGGCATTCCTGCAGTTCCAAGACGTCGACCCGGCAGCCGAGGACATCGAGCGGCAGTTCCACGGTCACTACTTCGGAAGCTACACCCGCGACGAGGTTATTCAGACCGGGCTTGAGATCGCCGAGTACGACGTCGCGCTCCAGCGGTTCCTCGAAGACCAGGGGCTACCGGATGCCGCGCTCGACTGGGACTTCGACGCGCTATGGCCGGTGGTCCGCGAGCAGTACCTGCTTGTTCAGGAGGGCGAGTTCTTCCACGTCTTCGACGCCGGCCTCGTCTGGCCGGAGCAGGAGGCCGAGGGATGACCGCTGACCACAACCGCAAGCCCAACGTCTCGAAGCGCAAACAGAAGGGATACACCCGTGCAGGAACCGAAATCGCTCATGACGATCCTGTGGAGCGCCGTATGGCTCGTGCTGCTCGGCACCGTCGTGCTGTGGATCGCGAGCGTCGTGCTGAGCCAGATCTGGGGGTGGCTGCTGCTCGGCGGCGTCCTCGTCGCGGGGACCGCACTCCTCGTCGCCTGGCTCAAGTGGCGGCGCAGTCGCTGGTAGACGACGAGGCCGCGGGCATCTCGCTCGTGCTTGACAAACCGGACCAGATAGTTCGTATTGAGCGGGCACACACGAGGCGGGCGTCATTGCCCGCCGATCAGGAGGGCCGCTTGTCCTTGCGTGCAGAAAGAGGACAAGCATGACGAAGAAGAAACCTCATGCCAGGCGCGGGCGACCAGCCCGCACCCGCCGCATCATCGTGCGCGGCATCAAGCGGGAGACCCCCGACACCCGCAAGCTGGCCCGGGCTCTGATCGCCCTGGCCAAGGAGCAACTCGCTCGCGAAGCCGAAACGGCAGAACCAAAGGACTCGACCTCAGCGAAGGACGAGTCGGAGGAGCCGTCATGACGGCCCCGCACTGGAAGCGGGTCCACTGGCCGCAGCCGCTCCCTGCCGCGCAGGCAGTGGAGCTGCTGCGCCGGTTGGCGGCTGAACGAGACCGTGCCCCATTGATGCTCGAAGCCATCGGGCAAAGCGGTTAGGTACGTCACCGCATCGGCACGACCACGAATGCCGCCGAGGGAGTGCTGCGACTGATGCGCGCGCTCGTCGGTGGGGTGGACATCGAGCCAGATCGGATCAAGACACCCGACTACGGGATGGCGTTGAAGCTGCAACTTCGCGGCGGCTCCCTCGGGCTGGACACCCGCAGCGTCGAGACGGTCAGCCGGGCGATTCTCGCGGCCCTCTCCGAGGCTGGCGAGGACGAAGCGCTGATGCTGCAGGCAACGATCGGATCAGGTCGTGCCCCGAGCTTGCTCAGTGAGAAGCCGTTCGATCCAACCCAGGGATTCGTGTCGCAGTTGCTGCTCGGGTCCCGCGCTCCGAGTACCGACGTAGCGAGGCGTCTGCGCGTCAAGGCGGCCGAGCCGAAGCTCGACGTTCACATCCGACTGGCTGTGAGCGCTGGAACGAAAGGACGCATGAGGGCGCTGCTGTCCGGACTGGTCGCTGCCCTGCGCACGGCGACGGGGCCTGGCACCCGGATGGACTTCTCAGCAGCCGATGTGAGTCGACTTCAGGAGCCACTCGTTCGATACCGGGCGGAGCTGGCGACCGATGAACTCGTCGGACTGCTCGGGCTGCCGCTGGATAGCGACGCCATGCCGGGGATGCCGCCACGGCACCCGAAGCAGCTGCGGCCATCGCCGAAGCTCACCGAGCGCACCCGTGTCTTCGGTGTCTCGACCGCGCCGGGCGAGGAGATCCCGCTGGGGCTCAGCATCGAGGACAGCACCCGGCACCTGTCGATCACCGGGCCGAACGGCTCGGGTAAGTCGGTGCTGATCGCTCACCTGATCGAGGCCGACATCCGCGCGGGGCGCTCCGTTGTCGTGATGGATGCCAAGGCGGAGCTCGCCCTCGACATGGTGCTAGCCCGCATCCCCGAAGCGGCACGCGACAAGGTGGTCGTCCTCAACCCGGCGATGGACTTCCCGCCCGGGCTGAACATCTTGGCTAGCGACGGTCGCTCGACGGATCTGCGCGTCGACGACATCCTCGGCGTGATCCGGGACCTCTACGCCAACTACTTCGGACCTCGCACCGCCGACGTCCTGCTGGCAGCGCTCTCGACCATTGCACCGATCCCCGGGGCGACGATCGCCTGGCTGCCTCGGCTGCTGTCCGAGCCGGGCTTCCGCGCCCGGATCATGCCCGAGGTGCGCGACGACTACCTACGTCAGTTCTGGGCGTCCTACGACGCCATGAGCGAGCACCAGCAGGCGCAGTACGCCGGGCCGGTACTGTCGCGACTTCGCCAGTTCCTGCTCCGACCACAGCTAAGACGTCCCCTCGACCAGGCCGAGCCGCGTTTCAACCTGAGCGACGTCTTCACCGAGCAGCGCATCCTGGTGGTGCCGCTGAACTCCGGTCTGATCGGCTCCGAGTCGGCACGTCTACTCGGCTCACTGATCACCTCGGCCCTGTGGGGTCTGACGCTCGGACGCACCCAGGTGCCCGCAGCGCAGCGACGTCCCGTGTCCATATACATCGACGAAGCACCCGAGGTATTCCGTCTCTCCGGCCACGACCTTCCCGACGCCCTCGCACGGTCGCGGTCGATGAACGTCGGCTGGACCCTGATCGCCCAGCACCGGAGGCAATGGAACCCGGAGGTGCTGGCGGCCATCGATGCCAACGCGAGGAGCAAGGTCGTCTTCGCGACCGGCATCCACGACGCCAAAGAGTTCGCCGCGATGGCTCCGGGACTGGTGCCCGAAGACTTCATGGCGCTGCCGCAGTACCACTTCTACGCCCAGCTGCTGGCGGACGGCCACCCGACCCCCTGGGTCAGCGGCAAGAGCCTGCCACCAAGTCCCACCATCTCCGACCCCGAGGAGATCATCCGCCGCAGCCAGCAGAACTACGGCGCGCGAATCACCAACGACGCGGAGCCGACTGAGACAGACGTCAGCTCACCGCCAGCGAATGGTGTCGGAAGGAGGCCGCGCCGTGCCTCCTAAGCAGCACGTGGCAGGAAGTCCCGCCGCCCGGACCGCCGCCGAATATTTCAGGCCCCATGTCGCCCGGGCACCCGGCGAAGTCAGGCCGCAACGGGAGCCGACTCGTCGCCACAGCGACAGGTCCAGTTCCGAAGGAGGCCGACCATGACCTCGTTCGACACCCGACCGAACAACCGCAGAGGAACCATCGGGGTCCGGCGACTTCAAGCGCTCGTGACTGAACGAGACCTGGAGCTGCTGCGAGCGCTGCGCGAGTACCGGTTGCTGTCGACGGCGCATCTGCGAGACCTGTTCTTCTCCTCGCATCGCACTCCGGTGGCATCGAAGCAGGCCTGCCACCGGACGCTCAAGCGCCTGAGCTCCTACCGGCTCATCGCCGCGACCAAGCGTGGCCAGGGAGGGATCGGCGGAGGCGGACTGGCCTCCGTCTGGACGCTCGGCGCCGCCGGCGAACGACTACTGCGCCACGTCGAAGGTGACGGCGCACAGCCACGCAAGACCCGCTTCGACCCGTCGCACACCTTCTTCGACCACACCCTCGAAGTCTCTGACGTCGTCGTCCGACTCGTGCAGGCATCGCGGGCGGGGCTATTCGAGCTGCTCGAGATCCGCGGCGAGCCACGCAACTGGCGCAGCTTCCCCGGAACGGTCGGCGGGGTCCGACTGGTGAAGCCCGACCTCGCCGTCGTGACCGCATCCGACGACTACGAAGACCACTGGTTCATCGAAGTCGACCGCGGCACCGAGTCCACCAAAACCCTGATCCGCAAGTGCCACGTCTACACCGACTACCAGCGGTCTGGCATCGAACAGCAACGCAGCGGCGTCTACCCGCGAGTGCTCTGGCTGCTGCCGACCCAACGCCGCGTCGAACTGCTTCGCGCCGCGATCGAGAAGGAACGCGGCCTCGACCCGGAATTGTTCGTCGTCCGGACCACCGATGAACTGGTCGCCGCCGTCGCGTCGACCGCCCAGTCTGCCGAGGCATCGACCTCGGCATCAGACCCCCTCGGGGGATCAACAACTAAACAGCGCGCTGCTGCTCACTCAGGCATCAGCGGCACCTCGGAAGGAGGCGAACGATGAGAGATCAACCAGGAAACAAGCATGACGAGGAGGGCCGGCGTCTCGCCGTCGCCTACATCAGAGTTCCCGCTGCAGGGAACCCGGGCATGACCGAATACATCGAGTCCAGGCACCGCGAAGAGCAAGAGATGTTGGTCCGCGAAGCCGCCAGATGGGACGGCGCACGGATCATCGGGGTCTTCTCTGACCCGGCGACGGAAGACGATCCTCGGACTCGCTCAGGGTTCCGCGCCATGCGGGAGTTCATGAAGCAGGAGGGGATCACGGTCTGCTACATGGTGTCACCGGCAGTTCTCACGAGTGATGAAGAGCTCGTGGACTACTACCGGGAACGCTTCGGCGACCACCGACCCAATCTCCGCTTCATCGAGGAGTAACAAATGCCCCGTCGCTCGGCTCACTTCGAGTCGGGCGGCGGGGCACCAGAAAGGAGGCTGAGTGACCGAACGAGAAACGAACGAACGAGGAGATTTCTACAACAGAGGCGGCGAAATCCCGACCCCCGTTGGGAGCCCGGAAGCGCTGGACTCCGCGCCCACGCAGAGTTACAGTCCGGAGGCCGGGCCGGAGCCCGACCTTGAGGGCCCCCTTTCGGCAAAGGAAGGAGGCTCTCTCTCGATGAGCGAGGCAACAATCACGAAGCCCCAGGTGACGGCGGTCGCCGGGCTTGAGCACCTGGCGAAACCGCGACCGTCGCGCAACGTGCACGGTGCCGCTTCGCGTGACGCGATCACGGACGGATGCGCAGTGCTCTATCTGCGCGTCTCCACCACCCGCCAGATGAACACCGGAGCTGACATTGATGAGGACGGCAACTCGATCGCGACGCAGCGGGAATGGGCCACGAGCAAGGCCAACAAGCTGAAGGCTCCGATCATCGAGGAGTTCGTCGAGCCCGGGCAGTCTGCCCAGACGATCAGCAAGCGGCCGATCTTCCGGCAGATGCTGGAGTACCTCGATGAGCACCCAGAGGTTCGCTACGTCATCATCTATATGCGCTCGCGCGTGTTCAGGAATTTCACCGACGCGGCCATCACCAAGCGCGCGCTCCTGGAGAAAGGCGTCCGGCTCATCTCGGCGAAGGAGGAGTTCGGCGAGGGATACATGGCCGACGCGATGGAAGCCATTACCGACATCATGAACGAGGTCCAGGTTCGCATGAGCGGCGAGGACATCAAGATCAAGATGCGCCACAAGGTCGAGCAAGGCGGCACGGTCGGCATGGCGAAACTCGGCTATCTGAACGTTCCCAAGCTCCACGAGGGGCGGCGCATGAACACCGTCGAGATCGACCCGGAGCGCGGGCCGCTGATCCAGCGGGCGTTCGAGCTCTACGCGACCGGCGAGTACACCGTCCGAGAGCTGCAGGAGGAGCTCACCGAGCAGGGACTCACCACCAGGCCGACCGTGCGCTACGCCGCGAAGCCCATCTCGCACAGCCGTTTGGCGGCGCTCCTGTCCGACCCGTACTACGTGGGTGTGATCCGCTACAAGGGCGAGCTTTACCCCGGGCGACACGAGCCGCTCATCAGCAAGGACTTGTTCCTGAAAGTCCAGGACATCCTGCGCGAGCGAGTCCACAACACCTCGCGCGAGCGCGTGAACCACCACTTCTTGAAGGGGCTGCTCTACTGCGACCGATGTGAGAAGGCTGGACGGAACTCTCGGCTCATCTTCACCAGGGCGCGCGGTAAGGCCGGAGAGCTCTACGACTACTACCTCTGCCGAGGCCGCCAGCAGGGGTTCTGCGACCTGCCCCACTTAGCGGTGTCGCAGGTTGAGGACGCCATCATGAGAGCCGTCGGTGCGCAACGCCTCGACCCCGAGTTCGCTCAGGTCTTGGACGACGAGATCGGGCTCGCGCTCGCCATCGGGCAGGAGGGCGACCGCGCACGCCGCGAGCACCTGCAGCGCGAGATCAAGAAGCTAACCGTCAAGGAAGAGCAGCTCTTCGACCTTGCGGCCGACGAGAGGCTCCGAAGCCAGAACTTGAAGGACCGCCTCCTCAAGATATCCCTCGAGCGAGGACGGTTGGAGGAACAGCTGGAGATGACCGAAGCGACCGCAGCACGCGGCGCGGCAGCGCTCCGCTCCACGGTCGACCTGCTGAAAGTCCCCTCCGGCTACTACCGCGCAGCTGACAGCACCATGCGACGTCAACTGATCGAGACCTTCTTCGACCGGCTCTTCATCGACACCGACTACGAGGTCAGAGCGACAGGCTCGGAGCAGCCCGCCGTGCGCGAGATCCACCACGCCGAAGCAGCATTCCGCGCGGGGGAGAAGCCTGTCGCCCGGACAAGCGAAAGCCCCCGTCCGAAGACGGGGGTGATCCTGGAATCGACCGTTACCCAAACCCTGGCCGTACTTCTTCTGACCGGGTGTTCGAGTAAGAAACAACTGGTGCGGAAGGGGGGAGTCGAACCCCCACGCCCGAAGGCACAGGAACCTAAATCCTGCGTGTCTGCCGGTTTCACCACTCCCGCATGCCCTCCGATCGTAACCGGGCAATCCAACGCACGGCGGATCGGCCGGCGGTAGAGCCGGAGGTCCCTGCCGTCGCGCAGAAGTGAGGTGTACCTTAAGTGGCACCCCCAGGGGATTCGTCCGCGCGTGCGCCGGTGGCGACCGCGCCCGAGCCGAGAAGAG
>Ga0209066_10001552_pt1 | contig 30134 bp, 24 predicted proteins | sample All_14_2_FD_187198 | JGI IMG/M metagenome (GOLD analysis project Ga0209066, IMG submission 187198) | Freshwater microbial communities in response to fracking from Pennsylvania, USA - Allegheny Zone_MetaG_DW_15 (SPAdes) (version 2) ...
CCTCCCCTGCCGACCAGCCAAAGCCAGCCCACCGTACTGTTCAACGGCATGGTTGCCCCGATTATTCCTTTCGGCATCAAGGGGGCCATATGGTACCAGGGCGAATCCAATGCCGGACAGGCCGCGGTCTACCGGAAACTTTTTTCCGCCATGATCCAGGGCTGGCGCAAATGCTGGGGACAGGGCGATTTCCCCTTCCTCTTCGTGCAGTTGCCCAATTTCGGCAAGCGGGATGACCAGCCCACCGCGCTTGAAATCGGCTGGCCCGCTCTCCGTGAGGCCCAATTGATGACCCTGAATACCGTCCCCAATACGGGGATGGCCATCACCATGGATGTGGGAAATCCCAACGACATCCACCCCACCTTCAAGGCCGAGGTGGGGCACCGCCTGGCGCTTTACGCCCGCCACCTTGTTTACGGAGAAAACCTGCTCCACTCCGGGCCGCTCTACGCCTCACACAAAATCGAGGGCAACCAGGTCGTCATCAAATTCACCCACGCGGGAGATGGATTGAAAATCGCCCCCCTCCCGGTCACCCTGCCCGGCAGAACCCCGCCCCCAACCGATGAACTGGTGGGTTTCGCCATTGCCGGGGCCGACAAGAAATTCGTCTGGGCCAAGGCCGCCATCCAGGGGCCTGACACGGTGGTGGTATCCAGCACCGAAGTGCCCTCCCCCGTGTCGGTACGCTATGCCTGGGGGGCGGACCCCGCGGTGAATCTCTACAACAGCGGAGACCTTCCCGCATCCCCGTTCCGGATTCCTGCGCCGGAAAATCCATGATCATTGACTGAACGTATGTGACCCGGCCCCATCCCCATGTCCCAGCTGACCGAACCCACCTTTACCGCTGAGCAAAAAGCCCTGGTACAGTTGGAGATCCCCCCCGTCGAAACACGACTGACGGATGACGGAGCTTGGTTCATCGATTTTGGCAGGTCCGCATTCGGCACCCTGCTGCTCCCACCTTCCCGCGACCCGCATCAAACGGATCACGTCGTCCACCTTGGTGAAAAGCTTGCCCCCGACGGCAGACTCGACAGGAATCCGCCCGGAACGATCCGCTACATCCGCATCTCGCAAAAAATCGGGAACAGCGGGAGTTCCACCCGTATCCAAATCCCCCCGGACAAACGCAACACCGGCCCGGCCGCCATTCCCATGCCGGGGCCTATCGGCGAAGTCTATCCATTCCGGTATGCCGAAATCGAACATGCGGAGGGGATCGATCCTTCCGCCGTCCGCCAAATAGCCGTCCACTATCCGTTTGATGACAGCGCATCCGCGTTCGACTCCTCCGATCCTGTTCTGAATGCCGTGTGGGACCTGTGCAAACATACCATCAAGGCCACAGCCTTCTGTGGTGTCTATGTCGATGGCGACCGCGAACGGATCCCCTATGAAGGGGATGCCTTCATCAACCAGCTGTCGCACTACTGCGTGGACCGCGAGTATTCCATCGCCCGCTATACCCACGAATATCTGCTCCAATTTCCGACATGGCCGACCGAATGGCAGCTTCACTCCGTCCTGATGGCCTGGGCGGATTACCTTTATACGGGGGAAACACGATCCATCGAAACGTTCTACGACGACCTCAGTGCCAAGACACTGGCCGGTCTTGCCCGTGAAGACGGGCTCATCAGCACCACGACCGGACTGTGTACACGGGCCTTTGAGGAAAAACTCCACCTCCACCATCCGCGCTACATTTTCAACCATGGCCTGAGGGACCTGGTCGACTGGCCTCCGGGATCCTTCACCGACGGGGGACAGGGCGAACGCGACAACCATGAAATGATGCCCGTCAACACCGTGGTGAATGCCTTCCATTACCGGGCATTGATCCTGATGTCGCGGATCGCACAGGCGACCGGGCGCCACGAGGACCATGCCCGTTTTGCAGGACAGGCCGGCATCGTCCATGCCTCCATCAACCGGCTGCTATTCGACCAGGGGCGCGGGGTTTATCTGGACGGGGAAGGCTCGGGGCATGCCTCGCTGCACAGCAACATGTTCGCTCTCGCCTTTGACCTGGTTCCCGATGACCGCCGCCGTTCCGTGGTTTCCTTTGTGAAGTCGCGCGGCATGGCCTGCAGTGTCTACGGGGCGCAGTTCCTTCTTGAGGCGCTCTACCGGAACGGGGAGGACGGGTATGCGCTGGGATTGCTGACGGCCCGGCACGACCGCAGCTGGTGGAACATGCTCCAGGCAGGCTCCACCATGACATGGGAAGCATGGGATCTGAAATACAAGAACAACCTCGACTGGAACCACGCCTGGGGAGCCGCTCCCGCCAATATTATCCCCCGCTTCATCCTGGGCGTCCGGCCTCTGGAGCCCGGTTTCAAAAAGGTCCTGATCCAGCCACAACCCGGTCCACTGGAGCGGGTTTCCGGCATCATTCCCACCCCGCGAGGACCGGTTGCGATATCCATCAGGAACAATCCGGAGGGGCCCATGGAAATGAAACTCGATATCCCTCCCGGCATGACCGCGAGGGTCGGCTTGGCACAACGCCCGGGAGCCCCGGTAAAAATTATTTTAAACGGTAAAATCACAGATGCAAAAACGGAGGGGGCCTATCATTATTTGGACCCTATCCCATCCGGAAGCCACGAATTGAGCCACGGATGAATCCCATGCCCACCCCAAAAAAATACAGGTCAGGAATCCATGAAATCATTTGATATTATCGTATTCGGCGGCGGCCCGGCCGGCTTCCCGGCGGCCATCCAATCGGCCCGCATGGGAGCCCGGGTTTTATTGGTGGAGAAAAGCGGCCAATTGGGTGGCACCACCACCTTGAACCACGTGGCCTTCCCGGGGCTTTTCCATGCCTGGGGACGCCAGATCATCGCCGGAATCGGATGGGATCTGGTGCGGCGTGCGGTCGAGCTCGAAGGCGGAACCCTGCCTGATTTTTCCGACATCCATGCCAGGCACTGGCAACATCAAATCACCCTGTGCCCGGCATTGCTATCGGCGTTGATCGACCGGGATGTCGCCGGTTCCGGCTGTGAACTGGCACTCCATACCCTGCCTGCCGCGATTTCCCCCAGGCCGGGCGGCGGATGGAGGGTGAAACTTTGCGGCAAAGAAGGGCTCTATGAAGTGGAAACTTCGTGGTGCATCGATGCCACGGGTGATGCCAATGCGGCCAGCCTGGCAGGTTGCGAGTTCCAGCCGGAATCCGAAGACAAGCAACCCGCAACCCTGGCTTTCTATCTGGATGGCTACACCCCCGACCAGATCGACATTCCGCTGCTCGACCAGGCCGCACAAAAGGCCGTGGAAGGGGGACTATTGGAAAAAGGGGATTTCGGCTGGAGCGGTGAGTCGCTGCGACATCTGGTGTTCTCACGGGGGAAAAACTCCATCCATATTCCCCACGTCAATGCCGTGGACAGTGCCGGAAAAACGGACGCCGAACTGCGGGGGCGTGCGGCCCTTTTGCGCATTTATCGTTTTCTCAAGGCACAACCCGGGTTCTCCGCCCTGCGCATATCCTGGTGCGCTCCAGAATGCGGCATCCGGGAAACGCGGCGCATCGTGGGAAGATCCATGATCACCCACGAGGACTATCTCTCCGGGAAAGTCTGGCCGGATGCGGTGTGCCACAGTTTTTATCCGATCGATTTGCACACGGATACCGGGTTGAAATATGAAATTCTGAAGGAGGGCACGGTTCCGACGATTCCCCTGTCCGCCCTGCTTCCCAAGGGTATTCCCGGTTTTCTGTGTGCGGGACGTTGCGCATCCGGCGACCGGATGGCGAATTCCGCCTACCGTGTCCAGGCATCCTGCATGGCCATGGGCCAGGCGGCCGGGGCCGCCGCGGCTCTGGCCATCCGATCCCGGTTACAAGAGGCAGACCGCCTGGATAGGTCCATTTTGCGCCAAGAACTGGAAGTCCAGGGCGCGATTTTTCCCGGTGATGCGCCCCCACCCCTCGCCCGCATCTGAAACCCAACAAAGTAGGATCCCCCTTGCCCGCAATGAAACATCCTCTTCCCACCCTTGCCCGGAATACAATCTGTCACAGCCTCCTAATCATCACCCTGTGTTTGCCCATGAAAGCCACCGCCGCTGAGCCCATGCAGATAGTCCGGGATCGTGCCCTTTCGCTGCTCCTCGGAGGAGGTGGCGGGGGTGAACGGCAGAACCGGTTGCTCCAATCCAACCACGACTGGTGTACCCAACAACTGCAACAGCCCCTCCAACGCATGGAATGGGAGGACAAGTCGGGCATCGATATTGGCAACCGGCTTGCGGAACGCGCGGCGATTCTGTCCCGGATGGCGGTCGTTTACCGCAGCGACACTGGAGGACTGAAGAAAAGCCCGGAACTCAGGAAACGAATCGAAGGAACACTTGCGAACATCCTGGAACATTTCAATCCCAAGACCCCGCGGCCCGGCAACTGGTACCACTGGCAGCTGCCCATCCCGAACCATCTTGGGGCGACCGCGTTGTTGATGGAATCCGACATGTCCCCCGCCCTGTTGGACGGGGTCCGCGATTCCATGCGATTCCAACTCAGGGAAATGAACCTGGAAGGGGTCAATGCCGCATGGGAAGCACGCAACAACATGTATCTCGCCCTTCTCGAGAGGGACAAGGAACGGATGCAACGGGCCGCGGGCCATGTATTCAAAAGCGTACGCTACGGACGGGACGGGGGGGTTCGCGAAGATTTCGCCTACACCTTTCATGGAGTAATCCCCTACGCGGGTAGTTATGGCGCCGGGTATGTGCAAACCGTGTCGCAATTCATTTATCTCTTCGACGGCACCCCCTGGACGGCTGAGCCGTGGCGCAAGGAGTTGATGGCCAACACCCTGCTTGAGCATTCGCGCTGGTACCTTTTTGCCGGCGGAATCGACATGCATGTCATGGGACGGGGCTATGCCTGGGGGAAAAGCCCCCTCGGTTTCGCCGCTGTGACCGAGGCCTTTCTTCTCCTTTCCCAAGTGGACTCAAACCGCCGCGACGAACTGGCGGCCACGGCGGTCGCCCTGCTGGCCATGAAGCCCGACGCAGCATCAAGTCTGGGCGGATTCGCCGACCAGCTTCCCAAAATCCCGGGGGCACTTCCTTCCGGTTTCCGGTACTGGCCGAGCGGGGAAATGGGCGCATTCAACACCGGCACCTTCCATGTGGGATTCAGGCAATATTCCTCAAGGGTGCAGGACTACGAGTTTCTCACCTTCCGGGGTGCCGAAGGCTGGAACCTGCCCTATGGCTTCACCGTCATCACTCGCTCTGACGGGGCCGGCTCATGGTTCGACAAAAACATCATTGAGGCCGAGGCCAAGAGCAGCATCCTTCCGGAAATCGACATGCAGCATCTCCCGGGGACCACCTCGCGCATGGGGGGAAATCCTGTGAATGAGTTGAAGGATTTCGGCTACACGGGTTACAGCCTCAACTATGGCACGTCCCCATTCGCCGGTGGTGCGGGTGGAAAGGAAGGCGGGGCGGCCGGGTTCATCCTTGTGCCCGCCTACAGCGGATTCCAGGCCAGGAAATCGCTCCACTTTTTCCACGAGGGATTCTGGGCGCTGGGAAGCGGCATCGAATCCACCAGTGCCTCCTGGCGGGAGGGGCAAAATGTGAACACGACGGTACTCCAGTGGCCGTGCAGTACGGCCTCGCCGGAGTTGCTCGTCGACGGGGTCAAATTTTCACCGGCAAAGGACACCGCCGTAAAGACGGTGCGATGGCTCTGGTTGGAGCGTGTGGCCATCATATTCCCCGAGCCCACAAAAATCTCCATTCGCCGGCGCGGATCCGTGATCACGGCGTGGATCGACCATGGGGTTCAGCCCAAGGCGGCAACCTATGCCTATGCCACACTGCCGGACGTTTCCCCCGATGAGGCCCGCACATTTGCCAAGACCCTGCCGGTGCGCCCCATCCTGAAGGATTCGAAGGTACATGCCGTGCGGGACGAACCCCGGCAGCATGACAGCTGGGTTTTCTTCGAACCCGGGTCCGGCCCGGGTGTGAAAACGGACCAAGCCCTCGTAGCTTACCGGGAAGCCGGTAAAAATGGCGGGGAATTCTGCGTGCAGGATCCCTTGCACAGGGACGCCAAGCTGACCCTGGCCGCGAAGTTATCCGGTGAAATCACGAAGTCCGACCCGGAGGTTGGTGTGGCCAAGTCGGCGGACGGCTGGACCCCCATCTCCGTGGCCTCGATCCCCGGCCGCACCTATCACTTCGGAGTGGGCGACGCCGGGAAGGGCCTTGCGGCGACACGCCGGATGGATTTGTCCGCCTTGCGCCCGTTTCGTGTGGAAGCGGAAAGCGACGCCGCGCGGACTGTTTTGACCATCCATCTGCCGTCCACATTGAAGGAAGGAGATTATGCACTCTCCATCCATGGCGACCGGGGACACCATGTGGCCACCCTCACCGGCAAAGACGTACTCGATCATCCCGCTCCGGGAGTCACACGCTACACCTGGCTGCGCAAGAACGACAAAAACCCGGGTACCACCGACGCCAAGCGGCAAACCCATGGCGATTTCCGGTTGTTGCTCCGGACCCAGATGACCGAAGCGGTGGATTACTTCACAGTCCCTATTTTCAAAGCCGACGGCAGTGCGGATCCCTCCGCCCCATTCCCCCGCGATATGGACAACCCGGCCCGGCCGAAGGTTCCCTGGGTATCACGTTAGAGCGTATTCTGTTCAATCGGCCGCTCGATTAGAGCAATTCCGGTTTATGTAGACGCGAAGATCGGTCAGATATCCGGCGGCTTCGTTTTCTGATTTCTGTAGGCCGTCCCTAGCGGACGGCGTTCCAAGCGGAAGTTGCCTGCTGTCGGACCCAAACAGCCCACAAAAAAGGGGCATGCGGCGGCTACATACCGCCGTCACAAGTTAAGAGAAACGACCCGGAATCCGGCTCAGGCGGCGCCATCGGCAGCCACGACAGGGCGCCCGAGGAGCTTGGTCCGCAGGGCGGCCAATGCATAGTCCCGGTTCATCCGGCCGATGAAGTCGGCGCTGATGCCCTTGGGGCAGACGGCTTCGCACGCGTAGGTGTTGCTGCAGCTGCCAAATCCTTCGGCGTCCATCTGCTCGACCATGCCAATGACACGGATGTCCTTCTCCGCCCGGCCCTGGGGCAGGACGTTGAGATGGGTCAGCTTGGCCGAGACGAAGAGCATGGCCGAACCGTTCTTGCACGCGGCCACGCAGGCGCCGCATCCAATGCACTGGGCCGCATCCATGGCGGTGTCGGCGCAGGTCTTGGATACAGGAATTGAATTGGCGTCCGGCGCGGATCCGGTGCGGACGGAAATGAATCCCCCAGCCTGGATGATGCGGTCAAACGCCGACCGGTCGATGATGAGGTCCTTCAACACCGGGAAGGCCCGGGAGCGGAAGGGCTCGACAGTGATGGTTTCGCCGTCACGGAAGCTGCGCATGTAGGTCTGGCAGGTGGCCACCCGGTTCTCGGGGCCGTGGGGCTCGCCATTGATCATGCAGGAACAACTGCCGCAGATGCCTTCGCGGCAATCATGCTCGAACGCAATGGGTTTTTTTCCCCCAAGGGTCAGGTCTTCGTTGACCGTATCGAGCATTTCCAAGAATGACATGTTGGGGTCCAGGTTCTTGGCCTGGTACTCCTCGAAGTGGCCGGACTCGGTGGTGCCTTCCTGGCGCCAGACGCGTAGGTTGACGTTCATTACTTGTAGCTCCTCTGGGACATCTTGGTTTCTTCGTAAACGAGGGATTCTTTGTGCAGCTTCGGCCCCGTGCCGTTGCCGTATTCCCATGCGGCAACATAGGAATACATCTCATCGTTGCGCCGGGCTTCACCGTCCTCGGTTTGGAATTCGCTCCGGAAGTGGCCGCCGCAGGATTCTTCGCGGTCGAGGGCATCGCGGACGATGAGTTCCCCGAGCTCGAGGAAATCGGCCACGCGGCCGGCTTTTTCCAGCGCCTGGTTGATTTCTTCGTTTTCGCCGGGGACGTTCACATCGGCCCAGAATTGTTCGCGCAGTGCGGGGATGAGCTGGAGGGCCTTCTGGAGACCGGCCTTGTCACGGGCCATGCCGCAGTAGTCCCACATGATCTTGCCGAGTTCCTTGTGGAAGGAATTGACCGTGCGCGAGCCCTTGGTGGCGAGGAACCGCTTGGTGAGCGCGTTGCTGGCATCGAGCGCCTGTTTGAACTCGGGGGCATCGGGCTTCGGGCATTTGCCGGGGCCGACTGATGCGAGGTAATTGTTGATCGTATTGGGAATGACGAAGTAGCCGTCGGCCAATCCCTGCATGAGGGCACTCGCCCCGAGCCGGTTCGCGCCGTGGTCCGAGAAGTTGGCTTCGCCCAGGACGAACAACCCGGGAAGGTTGCTCATGAGTTCGTAGTCCACCCAGAGGCCGCCCATGGTGTAATGGATGGCGGGGTAGATGCGCATCGGCGCTTCGTAGGCGTTCTCGCCGGTGATCTCTTTGTAGATATCGAAGAGGTTGCCGTAGCGCTCCTCGATGGTGTGGCGGCCGAGGCGCTTGATGGCATCGGCGAAATCGAGATACACGCCCAATTTCCCGGGACCGACACCGCGGCCGTCGTCGCAGGCTTCCTTGGCCGCGCGGGAGGAAATGTCGCGCGGGGCGAGGTTGCCGTAGCTGGGGTATTTGCGCTCGAGGTAGTAATCGCGGTCCGCTTCGGGGATCGAGGCGGGGGCTTTGTCGCAGTCTTCCTTTTTCTTCGGCACCCAGACCCGTCCGTCGTTGCGGAGGGATTCCGACATCAGGGTGAGCTTGGACTGGTAATCGCCGCTGACCGGGATGCAGGTGGGGTGGATCTGGGCGTAGCAGGGGTTGGCGAAATACGCCCCCTTCTTGTGCGCGCGCCAGGTGGCGGTGACGTTGGAAAGGCGCCCGTAGGTGGAGAGGTACCAGCAGTTTCCGTAGCCGCCGGTCGCGAGGATGACGGCGTCGGCGGAATGGGCCTCGATTTCGCCCGTGACCAGGTTGCGGGTGATGATGCCCTTGGCGTGACCGTTGACCACGACGAGCTCGATCATTTCGTAGCGGCAGAACATCTTGACCGCACCGAGGCTGATCTGGCGTTCGAGGGCCTGGTAGGCCCCGAGGAGGAGCTGCTGTCCAGTTTGGCCGCGGGCGTAGAAAGTGCGGGAAACCTGGGCACCGCCGAAGGAACGGTTGGCGAGGAGGCCGCCGTATTCGCGGGCGAAGGGCACGCCCTGGGCTGCACACTGGTCGATGATATTCACACTGACCTGGGCCAGGCGGTAAACATTGGCTTCGCGGGCGCGGAAGTCGCCGCCCTTGATGGTGTCGTAGAAGAGCCGGTGGACGCTGTCGCCGTCGTTCTGGTAATTCTTGGCGGCATTGATCCCTCCCTGGGCGGCGACGCTGTGGGCGCGGCGGGGGCTGTCATGGTAGGTGTAGCAACTCACCTGGTAGCCGAGTTCCGCCAGCGAGGCGGCGGCGGAGGCGCCGGCCAGTCCGGTTCCAACAACGATGACCTTGTATTTCCGCTTGTTGTTCGGAGCGACCAGTTTGGAGTCCTGTATGAAGCGGTCCCATTTTTGGGACAGCGGGCCGGGAGGAGTTTTGCTTTGGAGGGACATGAGAGTGGTTTCAGTTGACGAATTTGAAAAGAACAGCGGCCGGCACCGAGGACATGCCGAGGAAGACGACAAAGGAAATACCGATTGCGACCTTGTCCAGCAGGGGGGCGGAGCGGCGGTTTCGCAGACCGACGGACTGGAACATGCTCGATACCCCGTGGCTCAGGTGCCAGCAGAGCAGCGCGACGGAAATGATGTAGAAGGTGGAGATATAGGGATTGCTGAACCCGGTGATGACCATCCTGTAAACGTCATGCACATCATGGCCGTTCAACTGGGTGGTCATGGTCTGGTAGGTCGGATCGGTGACCTGGACGGTGAAATGGAGGATGTGGTAGACGATGAAGGCCGAAACGATCAGGCCGCTGAGGATCATCGTGCGGGAAGCCCATGTGGACAGCTGCTTCTCCTTTTTGTAATCCGCGGGACGGGCCTTGATATTGTCCCTTACCAGGGAAATGGCACATACCAGATGGAGTACCGCCATGCCCAAAAGGCCGAGACGGAAGGCCCAAAGGACCTCGGCACTGGTTTTGAGGAATTTGGCGTACGTATTGAGGGTGTCCGGCCCGAGGAAAATCTGGAGATTGCCCAGCATGTGGATGATGACGAAACCCACCAATCCGAAGCCGGTAACGGCCATGATGAACTTTTTGCCAAGGGAGGAAGTAAAGATTTGGAGGAACGCTTTCATAAAGAAGGACTAATAGTTGGGCGGTGTTTGGATGAGTGAAGAATAAATTCTGCTTCTACCTTGTCAAAGCATGCTTGCATTGGACAGCAATTATTAATCCCAAAATAACTACGTCAATTCTTCTAATAGGTTGGCAAGCCCCCGCTCCGGGCGGGCCACGAGGCCGAATCCCCACCCAGCGGCCCGGGCCCCCTCCCCGTCGCAATCGGGATCATCCCCCCATAGGACTGCCTGTCCGGGCGTGATGCCCAGTCGCCGCTCCGCCTCCCGGAAGATGGTCGGATGGGGCTTTTCCGCCCCCACTTCACTGGAGATGACCAGTTCCTCGAAATGATGCCCCCAAGGAAACCCGGCCAAAATCTGCCGGAGACGCCGGTCCCAATTGGAAAGGATGGCGCAACGGAACCCCCTTTTCTGGATTTCCCCCAACACGGATTCGACTTCCGGGTAGGGCAACCACCAATCCGGCCTGGCAAAATTCCGGTAAACCAGGTCGAAATAGGCCTCAAAATCCTCCGGGGTCGCCTGCCCCGCCCAACTGCCCCCGACCACTTCCCTCCACCAGCCCCGGTCATCGGTCACCCGGGCTCCTTCGACCGGGTCACGCGGCTTCAGGTTTTCCCACGTGCGAAGAAATCCCTGTTGCAACCGGTCCGCATCGGCCCTGATGCCGAAACTCCGGGCGGCCTCGGCATAAAGCTGGCCGACCGGACGCACCGGATGGATCAGGGTTCCCCCGGCGTCAAAAAAAATCACCGTGCCCGGTTTCATGGCTATCCATTGAGCCCCAACTGGTGGGGACGGGACTCGGCCAGCGACTTCCACTCCCCCGCGAGATAAAGCGACCCCAGAACCAATGTGCCCCCGGGATCCGGGGCCTTGGTCCACTTCTCGTAGGCGTCATACAGGCTGGCATGCACCAAGGTCCGGGCGTTCCTGAACAGGGCGGCCAGATGACCGGGATCCGCGGAACGGGGTGAGCTGACGGGCACCAATTCCACAGTCATCCCCGACAGGTCCAACGTGGAAACCATCGCGGACAAATCCTTGTCCCGCATGCAGCCGAAAAGAACCGTCCCTGGCAAACCGCCGAAACATTCCCCCCATACCTCCAAAGCGGAGCGCAGCCCATCCTCATTGTGCCCGCCATCAAGCACCAGGGGTGGCTGGTTCTGGAGGATTTCAAAGCGGGCCGGCCAGACCACTTCCGCCAGCCCCCTCACCACCGCCTCCTCCGGAATGTCACGTCCCCGGGCACGCAATAGGTCGACCAATTCGAGGACCACCGAGGCATTGGCCGCCTGGTGTTTCCCGGCAAGACCGGTGGCATACTCCCTCCCCTTCCAAGTCAGCCACTGCAGCCTTTTCTGCCTGTCCCAGTGCGTGGGGGTTCCCTCACCGGCCGCCGTCACGGGTGCTCCCAATTGCCCGGCCCGGGCGATGATCACTTCCCGGGCCGCATCCGGCATCCGGCCCATGACCAGGGGACGGCCCGCCTTGATGATGCCCGCTTTCTCCCCGGCAATCTCCGCAATCGTGGAACCGAGAAATTCCCGGTGGTCCACTCCGATGCCCGTGATTGCGGTGGCCACGGGATCCACCACGTTGGTGGAATCCAACCGCCCGCCCAAACCGGTCTCCAACACCACCATGTCCGGCCGGTATTCCCGGAACTCCAAAAACGCCAGGGCCGTGGTGGCCTCGAAAAAAGTGGCCCGGACATCCAAACCGGCGAGCTTTTCCAAAACCGGGCGCAAGCGGTCCACCCCTGCCGCAAGGTCCGCGTGTCCCAGGGGTTTTCCGGAAAGCCGGATGCGCTCGCCAAAATCCACCAGGTGCGGCGAGGTGTATAACCCGGTGCGGAAACCCGCCGCGCGCAGGATCGATTCCAGCATGGCCGCGACAGATCCCTTTCCATTGGTTCCGGCGATGTGGACGAATTCGCCCCCCCGTTCCGGATGACCGAGCTCCGCACAGAGACGGCGCATGTTTTCCAACCCCAGCTTGATCCCGGTGGGCTGGAGGGACAGCAGGTAATGAATGCTCTGGGCAGGGGTCATGGGCAGGCATCATGGACCGGAACCATGCGGTGTGCCAAGAAAAGCCCGTCAGCGAACAGACATTCATGGCCTGTTGCGGGTAACGGTTCGGTTTTATTTTTTTCTACTAAACCCATCAAATTGTGGGAAAGCAAAAAATATCACGGGACTTGCTAGGTTGACCGGCATCGGATATAGCGGGATTATGCTAGGGTGCCTTTCCCGTTCCCCATTTTATCTGCGAATATTCCTGCTTCTTGGCCTGCCGGCATCCGTTCTTTGTCTCGTTCTTGCGGGACGCCCGGGGCTCGTCCCGGCACCAGGCATCCCGAATTCCTCACGGCCCGTCCTGCACACCTCCACCCCTCTTCCCAGCATCGCACTGGCACTTCCACCCTCCCCGGCTCAAACAGGTCCGGTCCCCTTTGCGGATGAACACCCCCAACACGGCTACCCAGCACCCAAATTGAAGGACTCGGAACAAGCTTCATTGTACAAGGCGTTTTCCGAAGCCCGCCGCCAGGTTGCGCCGCTGACCGAAACCCAGGCCGCAATGCCGCACAACCAGGGGGCACGCCTCTTCGCCCAAAACCCCGGGCAGCGCCTCACCGCCCGCTTCTTTGACGACGGAACACGCATCGAGTCCGGGCAGCCCCCAAAGGGGCAGGTGCCCTGGCGGGCGGTCTTCTCCACCCCCGGCCTGCCCTCCGCCACCACCATCACCACCTCAGGCACCCGGGTGGAATACCAACGAGGACCGGTCATCGAGTGGTACGACAATAAACCCGAAGGCATTGAGCATGGCTTTATCATCACCCGGCCCCAAAGCCGGGACAGCGAACTGCGAATTGATGTATCGGTCGATGGCCTGACTGCTTCCGTCCCAAGCGCGGCCACTTCCACCGTCATCCTATCCAACCTGTCCAACCAAGATTTGCTTTCTTACAGCAAACTTTTGGCCTGGGACGCCACGGGCAGGACACTCCCCGCCCGCTTGGAACCGACTGCCACCGGGGTCGCACTGATCGTTTCCTGCGATGCGGCCCGCTACCCGGTCACCATTGACCCGGTCATCACCTCGCTGGAGCAAAAACTCGGCCCGGAAGTCACGGGGAGCGGCGGCTCGGTTGAATACCTGGGCTGTTCGGTTGCAGTCTCCGGTGATACCGCCCTGGTCGGAGCTGTTGGGGACAGCACCGCTTCCGGGTTGAACGCAGGGAGTGTCTATGTCTTCATCCGCTCAGGTTCCACTTGGTCCTTGCAGTCCCATCTCATGGCCTCCGATGCCACGGGCGGTGATAACTTCGGCTATTCTGTGGCCATCTCCGGTGACACCGCCCTCGTCGGCGCCTATTACGATGACACGTCCGCCGGCGAAGACTCGGGAAGCGCTTATGTTTTCATCCGCTCAGGTTCCTCATGGTCGCAGCAGGCCAAACTCACGGCCTCCGATGCCGCAGCCAGTGATACCTTCGGCACGAGCGTCGCCCTGTCCGGCGACACTGCCCTCATCGGTGCCTATAATGATGACATTCCTGCCGGAACCGACGCGGGCAGTGCCTACGTTTTCACCCGCACCGGTTCCTCATGGTCCCAGCAGGCCAAAGTCACGGCCTCCGATGCCGCGTCCGGTGATAATTTCGGTGCTTCCGTCGCCCTGTCCGGTGACACCGCCCTCGTCGGTGCCCATCACGATGACACCGGCGCCGGAACCGACGCGGGCAGCGCCTATGTCTTCACCCGCTCGGGTTCCACATGGTCCCAGCAGTCCAAACTCACCAACTCCGATGCCGCCGCAGGCGATTTCTCCGGCGGTTCCGTTGCCCTGGACAGTAACACCGCCCTCATCGGCGCCTATGGACACAACTCGTTTTCAGGCAATACCTATGTTTTCATCCGCTCCGGCTCCTCATGGTCGCAACAGGCCAAACTCGCTTCCTCCGATCCTGCTACCGGCGATTTGTTTGGTTGTAACGTCGCCATCTCCGGCAACACCGCGCTGGTCGGTTCCTGTTACGACGACCTCGGAGCTGGAACCGATGCCGGCAGCGTCTTTGTTTTTACCCGGAGCGGATCCTCATGGTCGCAGCAGGCCAAACTCACCGTTTCTGATGCCGCCGCGGGAGATTACCTCGGCACTTCCGTGGCCATCTCCGGAGATACCGCCCTGATTGGCGCCCCCTTTGATGACACCACCGCAGGGCAGGATGCCGGTAGTGCGTATGTTTTCACCCGCTCAGGCTCCTCGTGGTCCCCACAGGGAAAACTCACGGCTTCGGATTCCGCTGCCTACGATTACTTTGGCACTTCTGTGGCCATCTCCGGAAATACCGCCCTGTTCGGTACCCCCTATGATGACACCGCCGCGGGGCTTGATGTCGGCAGTGTCTATGTCTTCATCCGTTCGGGCTCCGCTTGGTCCCAGCAGGCCATACTCACCGCTTCCGATGCGGCCACCGGTGATTTGTTCGGCTTTTCTATTGCCATGGACAGCAATACCGCCCTCATCGGTGCCTTTTATGATGACACCTCTGCCGGAGCGGACGCGGGCAGTGCCTACGTGTTCACCCGCTCAGGCACCTCTTGGTCCCAGCAGGCCAAACTCACCTCTTCCGATGCAGCTGCGGGTGATTGGTTTGGCCGTAGTGTGGCCCTTTCAGCAGACACCGCCCTGATCGGTGCCCCCCAAGATGACACTTCTGCCGGGACCGACGCGGGCAGCGCCTATGTCTTTACCCGCTCCGGCTCCTCTTGGTCCCAACAAGCCAAACTCACCGCTTCCGATGGTGCACCGGGGGATATTCTGGGCGGATGTGTGGCCCTCTCCGGCAACACGGCCCTCGTCAGCGCCCCTTTTGATGACACTCCTGCCGGGACCGACGCGGGCAGCGCCTATGTCTTTACCCGCTCCGGCTCCTCATGGTCCCAACAGGCCAAACTCACTTCTTCCGATGGTGCACCGGGGGATATTCTGGGCGGATGTGTGGCCCTCTCCGGCGACACGGCTCTCGTCAGCACTACTTACCACACCACCGCCGCCGGGACCGGGGCAGGCAGCGTCTATGTATTTCTCCGCTCCGGCACCTCATGGTCCCAGCAAGCCAGATTGACCGCTTCAGACGGAGCCACCGGAGATTACTTCGGCATGTCGATGGCCCTCTCCGGTGACACCGCCCTTGTCGGGGCCCCTTCGGATGACACCCCTGGCGGGACCGATGCGGGCAGTGCCTATGTCTTTACCCGCTCAGGATCCACATGGTCCCAGCAGCTCAAATTCACCTCTCCCGATAGCACTGCTTACGACGGATTTGGTGCCAGTGCGGCCCTTTACGGTGACACTGCGCTTGTCACTGCCTCTGGAGACGACGGCTATGATTTGACCGGAGGATATGTCGCCAATCCGGGCAGTGCTTACGTGTACCGACTGATCGACTTTTACACACCGGACACCGACGGCGACGGGGTTTCCAACGCCTGGGAAACCGGCCATGGTTTCAATCCCAACCTGGCCAACGATTACAAAACCCTGGACACGGACAGGGACGGCGATACCGATCTGCTGGAAATCTTCCAAGGCACCGGAATCGCCTCGGCCAGTGAACACCAGGGCCTTGGCAATATTTCCGCCACCATCAACCCCACCGCCCGGCAACTCAAAACCCGATACCGCCGCAGCACCACCCAAACCGCTGTCCTCGGGCACTTCCAGTGGTCCTCCGATCTGGTCAATTGGTACGACCCGGGTCTGGACATCGGCGGCATCCGTGTCACGACCTCGTCATCCGTTGTCGCCTCCGGCTCGGGATACGAGATGGTGGAAGTCACCGCCAAGGTCGCCCTCGGCGCTCCTGACAAACTCTTCCTCCGCCTTCTCCTCCAACCGGCCGAATAATAGTCCCCGGGCGGGGAAACCCGGACCTGCCGGTTCAACCCGCCAGATATCCCAGGAACTTGGCCAGCATCGGGCGCATCTGTCGGCGGGAGACAATGTGGTCGATCAGGCCGTGTTCGAGGAGAAACTCGGCCGTTTGGAAACCCTTGGGGAGTTGCTGCTGGGTGGTTTCCTTGATGACCCGGGCACCGGCAAACCCGATCATGGCCTTCGGTTCGGCAATGATGAGATCGCCCAGGGATGCATAGCTGGCCATGACGCCCGCCATGGTCGGGTTGGTCAGGACGGAGATGAAAGGCTGGCCGCGCTGGGAAAGGTGGGCAAGGGCGGCGCTGGTTTTGGCCAACTGCATCAGGCTGAACATGCCCTCATACATGCGGGCGCCTCCGGAGGCGGAGAAAACAACCACGGGCAGCTTTTGGTCAACCCCCCGTTCGATGGCCCGGGTGATTTTTTCCCCCACGACCGAGCCCATGCTGCCTCCGAGGAAATTGAAATCCATCGCCGCCACGGAAATTTTGCGCCCCTCGACTTCGCAAAGGCCGGAAACCACGGCCTCATTCAGCCCGGTCTTGGCCCGGTAATTTTTCAGGCGTTCGGGATAACTGGTGACCCCGGTGAATTTCAGGATGTCGACACTGGTCAGGCTCGCATCTTCTTCCTGGAAAGTGCCGGGATCGGCCAGGCTGAGGATGCGTGCCTTGGCCGAGAGGGTCATGTGGTGTTCGCACTTCGGGCACACCATGGAATGGTCTTCCAACTCCTTGTTGAAAAGCACCTCCCCACAGCTCGGGCACTTGGTCCAAAGGCCCTGGGGGATCTCTTTTTTCTTCGTCCGCACGGGGGTGCGGCTGGCGCCGTAGGTCGGTTTGTCAAAAATGGCCATGGATCAGGGTAGCCGCAAGGGGCTGTCGGACGCAAGCACTCGGGGGCTGCCGGGAAGGGGCCGGGCTCAGCCCCGGGCCACCGTCAGTGCCGCCACCCGGGCCGCCCCTCCATCCTCCACCAACACCCGGGCGCAGGCATTGACCGTGGCCCCAGTCGTCAGGACATCGTCCAGAAGCAACAACCGCATTCCGCGCGCATCAAATCCCTTCCGGATGCGGAAGGCCCCCTGGAGATTCCGCAGGCGCTCGCTCCGCCGCAGCCGGGCCTGGGTGGCGGTGGCCCGGACCCGTTCCAATGCGGGAAATAATTTCAATCCGGTGCGACGGGATAACATGCGGGCCAATTCATGGGCCTGGTTGAATTCACGATCCCGCTCGCGCGCGGGATGGAGCGGCACCGGAACCAATCCCTGCCAGGGTTCGCCCCCATGGGCATAAAAACGCCGGTAACCTTCCTCCATCCACCGGGCAAGCTGGGGCAGCCGGTGGAACTGCCCGCGGTATTTGAACCCATGGACCGCTTCGCGCACCGGCCCCTCCGCCCGGTAGGGGGCACGGGCGCATTCGATCCACCATTTCTGGCCGCGGCAATTGGTGCAAACAATCTCCGCCACCGGATCCGCAGGGAAGGATTCGCCGCAGCGGCGGCAAAAGGGCTCGGCCAACGGCACCGGCTCGCCCGCATCCGCCATCGGCGGATAGACCAGATCAAGAAGAGCTGCCCACCAGGGATTCACGTCTGCCACTCCACAAATACAACATCATATAAAGGCTGAGCATCAACGATGCGTTCAAACCACTCAGGAGATCGCTGGTGGTCCAAATGTTTTCCACGCCGGCGTAGTCGCTCAACATGTTGACCGACTTGATGGCGAAAACCCACCCCGCATGGAGCGCCACCGCACCCCAGAGGTGCCCCTGGTTCCAGGCTTTCGAACAAAGCACCAGGCCGGCCAGAAACAGGCTCAACCAGCGGGTGACAATGCGCTCGGGGCTGAGGAAACAGGCCCCCAGTTGCTGCCACATGGCCCATGCGCTTCCCCAGTGCGGGGCTTCGGCGGACCCGTGGATATCGATGAAAAAATGCACGCCGGCAAAGACCGCCGAACCCAGAACAGCCACCCACATCCGGGCCCGTGGTGGCGTGAAAGCCAGCACCGCGAGGAAGAAAAATCCCCGGAAGATGATTTCCTCAAAAAAACCCACCGACCAACCCGACAGGAGATGGCCGACCGACTTGGTGAACACCCAATCGGCATTCCAGGTCCGGTTCGAAAATACGGCCAGGATGACCACAAGAAAAATTCCCGCGAAAAACGAAAAGGCCATGTCCTTGGCGGCACCTTTCGGCCAGCGCAATCCCAATGCGGCCCACGTCCTGATTCCCCAGTATTTGGCCAAAGGGATGAGCAGGAGGAACGCCCCGACCATGAGAACCCGGTTGAAGATGCGGCGGAATTTCAATTCGCCGGGCCAGAACGCATCCAAACCCAACCAGGCAGGATAGGTCGCCAGACTGCTCCAGAGGATCAGGAGGGCCAGGAAGATACAGGTTCCCCAGACGAATCGCTTCACCCGGTCATCATTCCCGGTTTGCGGAGGGCGATCAATCGGCGATTTCAAGCCCGGGGATGGCCGGGCAGGCTTCTGAATTCGCTTGCCCGTATGGCGCAGCTTCCCGAGAATCCCCTTTCGGACATGTCAACCCTCGTCAAAAAAATCAGCCCGTTGGAATTTGAGAAGCCCATCGTGGAACTCGAGAAGATGCTCGAGGAGATCAAAAGCCACACCCACGAACACCGGATGGACTTCGGGGCCGATGTCGACCGCCTGACCCGGAAACTGGACCAGACGCGGCGGGATATTTACACCAACCTCACCCCGTGGCAACGTGTACTCATTGTGCGCCACCCCCAGCGCCCCTACGCCCTCGACCACATTTCCAGCATGTGCTCGGATTTCGTGGAATTGCACGGTGACCGCCGGCACGGGGACGACCGTGCCCTCATCGGTGGCCTGGCGATGATCGACAACGAAAAGGTGGTCATGATCGCCCAGCAAAAAGGGCGCGATACCAAGGAAAACCTCATGCGCAATTTCGGGTGCGCCCACCCGGAAGGCTACCGCAAGGCCCTTCGCCTGATGCAATTGGCCCACAAATTCAAACTTCCCATCGTTTGCCTGATCGACACCCCCGGGGCCTACCCCGGAGTGGCCTCGGAGGAAAGGCATGTGGCCGAAGCCATCGCCGTCAACATCCGGGATATGTTCACCTTCGAAGTCCCCATCGTGGCCGCCGTGATCGGCGAAGGCGGGAGCGGCGGCGCTCTGGGCATCGGGGTCGCCGACCGGGTGGTGATCCTGGAAAACGCCTACTATTCGGTGATTTCCCCCGAGGGCTGTGCCAGCATTTTGTGGAAGGACCGGGCCTTCGCCCCCCAGGCGGCCAGCGCGCTCAAACTATCCTCAAAGGATCTTTTGGAAATGGGCCTGGTGGATGAAGTTGTTGCCGAGCCGGAAGGTGGCGCCCACCGGGACTGGGACAGTACCTCGGCGGCCCTCAAAAAATCCCTCCTGCACCACCTGGCCAACGTCAAAAAACTTTCGCCCAAGCAGCTCCTGGAAAAACGGTACAACCGCTACCGCGCCTACGGGCAGTTCAAAGAATAAATCCGTTCCGGCCCGGGATGCGGGTTGCCGCCCGGCTTGTCTCGCCCCGCACCTACTGGCGTTCGTACGTTCCCCGGTCCACTTTTTTATAAACCTTGAAGCCGGCGGATTTGGCCTCACTGGTGGACGGTTTTCTCAGGGCCTTGGGTGTGAAGATGGCCGCCGGGCATTTGCGCACGGCTTTTTTACAGAGCGGACACGCGGTCAATTCGGGGCGGTCCAGGGGGCGGCGGAGCTCAAAAGTCCCCCCGCACACCTTGCATCCGCCGTCGATGACCTCGTATTGGTAAGTCGGCATGGGCAGGGAATTCAGGTCTGCTCTTCCAACACCTTCAACTGGTCCCGGAGCAGGGCCGCTTCTTCGAAACGTTCATCATCCACGGCTTTCTTGAGCAGATCGGCGAGGTTTTTCTTGCGCAGGCCGACCTGGGCGGCCGGCACCTTTCCCGAGTGCTGGAGGCCCTTTTGGCAGTCATTGAGCACGTCCCCGAGCATTTCCGCAAAGACCGCATAGCAATTGGGGCATCCCAAACGGCCGGTTTTGCGCAGGTCCTCGCTGGTGAACCCGCAGGTGGCGCACACCTGGGCCCGTCCGGAACCGGCCATCAGGAGGGATTTGGCCGAAATTTCCTCCTCATCGGAGGGTTCGAGCATTTTGGCCGGGTCGGGCATGCCCTTGGCGGCGGCCAGCTTGGAAACCGCGTCCCAGACGTCAAAATCGATCAAATCCGCCTGATGGATCTCCGGGATGCACTTTTCGCAGACATGCACCTCGATGGCCTTGCCATTGACCACTTTGGTCAGGTGACAGGTGGCTTCGCCGCTTTTACAAAAGGTGCACTGCATCATCCCTGTTTAACACCATCATTTCCAAATTGCAAACGGGGTTGACGTACCCCGGGAGTCCCGCTTTACTCTCCGGCCCTATGCGCGACAAAGTGATCCTGGAATGTACCGAGGCCAAGGCCGCGGGCGTGCCCGCCTCCCGTTACTTCACCACCCGGAACAAAAAGCAAATGACCGACAAGGTGGAGAAGAAGAAATACAACCCCTTCCTCAAGAAGCATACCGTCCACCGCGAAACCAAGTAAGTTCCGCCCCATGGCTGCGGCCCCCCGGTTCGCGGCCCTCTCTCTCTGTAGAGCGATCCAACAGGATCAGGCCGGCGTTTTCAGGCGCCGTGCCAGGGGATGCTGGGGACTCTGGGTGCTTCCCCGCACAATCAACTCCACCGGCAGCACCTTGCCCTTCAGGGCCTCTCCCCGGTTTTTTGACCCATACCAAAGGTTGAAGGCGCTCTTGCCCAGATCCACCTGGGGATGCCGGATCGTGGTGAGCGGCGAGGCCAAATTGGCCGCCAGCAACCCGTCCCCGAAGCCGACCAAAGACACATCATCCGGCACCCGGTAGCCCTGGCGGCGCAGGATTTCAAAGGCCCCGACCGCCACGGCATCGCTGGCACATACGACTGCGGAAAAGGGAACTTCCTCCGCCAGGACCCGGATCATCGCCTGTTTGCCCGACTCGATGTCCAAGCCGGCCAGGAACGCGTGGCTGTCCCGGTAAGCCAACCCACCCTCCTGCAGCCCGCGTTGGAACCCGACCAGGTGTTCGGCGGCCGCACTCACCGTGGGCGGACCCGCCAGATAGATGATTTCCTGGTGCCCCAATTCAACCAGATGCAGCGCCGCAAGCTGCCCCCCCTTGACGCAGTCCACCACCACCCAGCCGGCATTGTCGTATTGCCCGGCATCCGGCGGATAATGGTCCAGGAATACCAGCGGCGTGTGGTAACGGCGGGCGGCGTCCAATATGGCCGACCGCTGCTGGTTGCGGGTCAGTGAAAACACAAACAACACTTCCACCTGGCGCTCGAACATCCGGGTCACGGCGCGCATCTCATGCTCGATCAGGTTTTGCGAGGAGGAAACCAGCAATTCGTAATCGCGTGCCGAGGTTTCCTGCTCCAAACCCCACATGATGTTGCAACCGTAGGGTTCGTTGAGCGCCGGCAGGATAAGCCCCACCAGCCCGCTGGTTCCACCGCGGAGGCTGCGCGCCGTGCGGTTGGGAATATAGCCCAGACGGTCGGCCTCGCGGCGGACCTTCTCCTTGGTGGCCACGGCAATGTCCGGAGCATCACGCAACGCCTTCGACACCGCCATCACGGACAGGTCGAGATTGGCGGCGATGTGTTTCAGTGTGACCATGGACCCACCGGAAGGGGAAAATCAAAGCCGGGATTCGGCCTCGGCAATATGGGCCAGGAACTCCTCGCCCGACTTGGCCGCCATCAGTTTCTGGCGGAGGTTTTCTTCCTTCAAAAGGCGGGCCAACGCTCCAACCGTGGCCAGATAATCGGTCACCATCCGCTTGGGGGTTCCGATGATGAAAATCAACTTCGCGGACTGCCCCTCGCAACTGAACTTGACCCCCTCCGCACTGCGTCCCGCCAAAATGATGAGGTTTTTGACATGGTCCGTGCGGGCATGCGGGAAGGCGATGTCGTTGCCGAGGCAGGTCGACTCCTGCTTCTCCCGGGCCATCAGTTCCTTGAAAAAACCCTCCAAATCCAGCATGTCCGCCTGGCCGCGTGCCAATTCGGTCAATTCCTTGAGCGCGGCCTGGTGCGAAGTCTCCTTGAGGTGCAACGCCACCAAATAGGGCTTGAGGGTGTCTGAAATTCGCTTGGACATAATAAAAGAAGAAGCGGCGAACCCTACGCTAAGCGTCTGCAATCATCAATGGTTTCTTGAAGTTTTCACCGTGGGGTTCGCCTTTTTCATGTAACGCCCGGGTCACACGCTGCTGCCACTCCACCGCAATTTCTGCCGCAGCACCGCATAAAAATCATTCTCCGGAAGATGCACCAGCCGGACCGACCGCGCATCCCGGCGGATCTCCACCTCATCCCCCGAAACCAGATCCACACAGGCCGTCCCATCGAGGCTCAAAGCCAGGGCCGGCGACCGCGAGGGTACCCGCACCCGCACCACATCACGGGCATCAAGAATGACAGGGCGGTTGGTCAGGGAATGGGCACAGATGGGTGTGATCAAAAAAACCGCCGCAGCCGGGCTCACCACCGGCCCCCCGGCGGACAAGGAATAGGCCGTCGATCCCGTCGGCGTGGCCAGGAGCAACCCGTCGCACATGTAATCGCTCAAGTGGTGACCGCTGACATCGACATTCAGGCGGATCATGTGGGCATGGTGGCCGCGGAAGATCACCGCCTCGTTCAGGGCCCATCCCTTCGCCAGGGTCTTGCCCTGCCGCAAAACACGGACGGCCAGGGTCATCCTCTCGCTGACTTCATATTCGCCGGCGAGGATCCGCGGCATGCAGGCGAGCACGGCATGGCGGCCCACCGAGGTCAGGAATCCCAGCGACCCGGCATTGATGCCGAGCAGCGGCACGCCGGAACCCAGGCTCCGGCGTGCGGCCTGCAAAAGAGTTCCATCACCACCCACTGACACCAAAAGACCGTCGTCATGCTGCGTGACCACTTCGGGGGCGCCGGGCGTCTCGAACTCCAGGGCATGAACCCACCGTGATTCCACCCCGAGGCGGCGGAAAAGCCGTTTCAATTGCGCCACCAGCGGGCTGGACCCCGTCTTGCCCGGATTGACCATCACGGCAAGGCGTCGGATTGCAGGCTGCTTCATGCCCCCACCTTATCCCCTGGCGGCTTCGAGGCCAGTCCAGAAAGATGGCCGGAACATTCGTCCCGCACCGCGGCCAGCAGATATTCCCCGTTACCCCCCGCCCCATCGATCGGGGAAGGAATCACCCCGAGAATTTTCCAAGCCGTCTCCGATGCCATCCGTGAACGGACAGCTTCCACGGCCGCAGCACGCGCCGCGGGATCGCGCACAATCCCGCTCTTCCCGAGCGCGGCCTTCCCGCATTCGAATTGGGGTTTGATCAGGACCACCAGCACACAGCCCGGGCCGGCCCACTGCCACACGGAGGGAAGCACCAGTTGCAGGGATATGAAGGAAACATCCACCACGATCCGGTCAAATGAGCCCGGCCAGGGTGCCGGGGGGGTGTCCCGGATATTGATTCCTTCATAACACCGGATTCTGGGATCCCCTTTCAATGACGCGGCCATCTGACCGTGCCCCACATCCACCGCGACCACCTCACGCGCCCCGTGCTGCAACAGGCAGTCGGTAAATCCGCCGGTAGAAGCCCCCACATCCAGGCAGCGCGCACCGGCGACCGGAATCTGGAAATGTTCCAGGGCCGCATCCAGCTTGAGCCCCCGCGGCCGACAAAACGGGGCTGCACCCCCACTTCCAAAAGATCGGATTCCTCCACCTGGCGGGAGGGGCGCAGGCAGACCGCCCCATTCAGGCGGACATGCCCCCCTTCAACGGCTTCCCGTGCCACGGCGCGGCTTCGGGCCAGGCCGCGAGCCACCAATGCCGCATCCAGTCTTTCGCCCATGCGGCCATTCTGCCATGCCGGGCGTGCTCCTCCCAATCCAAAATCCCCGATTCCCGGTCCTTCTTTGCATTTGTTCTTTGTCATTTGGCATTCCGGCCTTAGAAATGCTCCATGAACGGCATGCAAGTCGCCACCCAACTCGCCCTCTTCCTGGCCAACAGACCCGGCACCCTCGCCGAAGTCTGCAGCGTGCTTTCCAAGGCCAAGGTCAATATCTACGCCATCAGCACCTCCGACACCATCGACCACTCCGTCGTCCGCCTCGTCGTCGACAATCCCCCAAAAGCCCTGCGGGCCTTCGAGGAGCATAACACTTTGGTCGTCGAAAATGAGATCATCATGATCGAGGGCGCCAACAAGCCCGGCAGCCTGGCGGACATCGCCCGCAAATTAAGCGATGCCAAGATCAACATTGAGTACGCCTACTGCGCCACCAATCCCACTTCCGACACCGGCCTGCTCATTCTCCGCCCCGCCAACGTCGCCAAGGCCCTGAGGGTGCTCAACACCAAATAGCCGGGGACCCGGCATCGGGCGGCGCCCCCCCCCTCCCCTGGCGCATTTTTTTGGTGTTCCGTTTCCATCCCGCATCCGATAGCCTCCGCCCATGGCCTCCATCCGCCTTTGCTTTTGCCGCCTGACCTCTGCCGTCCGCCTCCCGTCATCCCTCTTCTGTCTTTTCATCCTGTCCCTCGTTTCCCCGGTCCACGCCCAGGACACCTATACCATCGGTGTTTGGAACGTGCAGAACTTCGGCGTCACCGACCGCTTCATCGACAACAAACACGTCAAGGAAGCCATGAAACCGGACTCCGAAATCCGGGCCATGACGGCCATCCTCAAGCGGCTCAACCCCGATGTTCTGGGTCTCGTGGAAATCCTCCAGGACCCTGATGACAAGTACGTCAAACTCATGCAATCCACCCTCAAGGAGGCGGGGCTGGATTATCCCCACTTCTCAACCTGCAAGGGGGATGACCGACGGATCCAAACCCTCCTCCTCTCACGCTTTCCCATCGCCCGCACCGAGCACATCACGGATGCCACCTTCAAGGCCTCCCTCAAGGATTCCAAGACCAAGAGCGTCACCGAAGTCGAGCGCCGGGTGGGCCGCGGGATCAACCAATCCATCATCCAAATCCGGCCGGATCTCCAGGTCCGGGTCCTCCTGGCCCACCTCAAATCCAAACTGCCTTCCCCGGAAATCATCAGCAACGAGCCTGAAGAACTGGGAGACGGCTATATCCGCCGGAACGAGTCCCTGATCCTGCGCGGGGCCATGGCCCGCGCCGTGCAGGCCAATCCCACCGAGCGCTTCATCGCCATGGGCGATTTCAACGACACTCCGAAAAGCCGGGCCGTGACCACCATCATCGGTTCCAAGGGCGCCGACGTCCGCTTCTTCGACCTGTGGCTGCAGGACTGGCTGGGGGATTGGTGGACCCATTTCTATATGCCCGAGAAAAGCTATGAGCGCCTCGACTATATGGTGGTCAGCCAGCAACTCTTCCACGAGTGGAACAAGGAAAAATCCTTCGTTTACCGCCACAACCAGAACGACACCCCCGAGTTCAACCACTACAACGCCAGCGACCACCGTCCGCTCCTCGCCACCTTCAACATCCCCTCCCCACGCGCAAAGCCCTGATACGCGGTTCCGCCGGCCTCAAACACACACCCCTTGGTGCGCTTTGAACTTGCCCGGAATGAACCATCAGGGCATGGATGGGGGATGGAATTCGCCCAAGTCACGGCCCACGCCAAGGCCAATGTTTATTTCGATGGCAAAGTCATTTCCCACAGCATCTTCTTTCCGGATGGGTCCAAGAAAACCCTCGGTCTGATTTACCCGGGGTCCTACCACTTCGGCACCGATGCGGCCGAACGGATGGAAATCACCGACGGTTCCTGCCATGTCATCCAGGACGGACAAAGCGTGGAGAAACTCCACGGCCCCGGCAGCCATTTCAATGTGGCCGCCAAATCCGGCTTCACCATCAAGGTCGATTCGGGAATGTGCCAGTACGTCTGTTCGTTCCTGAAGTGACGAGTTCCGGCGGCCAGGAATTCATCCCTCATTTGGGCATCCCCTGGCAACGGAACGGGAGCCTGTCGCATCTCCATAACAACTCTGTCGGATCTAGTTTCGCACAGCTGCGCACACATTCCAGAAGCACCCTGTAGTCTGGGACTGTGGCCCGGTGCTGTATGTGGCCACGAACGACCGTTCTTGGACGCCTGCCCTTCCCCAACCCTTTAAAGCGTTGATGCACTTTGTCCATCTTCACCAGCTTCCCTGCGCTCCAACCCAGAATCCCGGAAAGGTTGAGGTATAAAGTGGTGGAGTCCGGAACTTCTCCCGGTTCACCTTGAGCACTTCTTCCATGAACCGCCTCAGGCTCTTCATTAATCGTCAGGCAGCCTTGTTCTTTTCACCATCAAAATGAAGTCATGGGAATAACGTGCAGTCGGATGTCAGTGTTTATGTCTCGCGCAAACTGAGAGTGCCCCCCCAGGGGGGGCATACATCCCGCAAAGCACCATTAGTTTTCCTTCCTATTTATTTGCTTTACTAATGTTTGTTGCAATTCCATCTTTTATTTAGCTCCGGCCGATTGCCCGGAGTTCCGAGTCATAGAACCACCAACCAAGGCAAACAGGATGACTGTTTCAAAAAAACTGCCTCTACCTTTGATAGTCTCTATAACCGGGAACCCAAGCGTCCCATCTCTCCCCGCGAAACCCCGCGGTGTCCCATGTAAATATTTATGGGGAGCCGTAGTGGCGGCAGTCCTGGCATTGGTCATGCCTCCCACTCTCCAAGCGGAAGTAGCCCCCTTATCTCTGACCGCCGGCTACAACTACGACGGCTATATATCCCAGGCAGAAGCGAATCACTCGCTGCTATACAACCCTCCCTCCAATTGGACTCTGTCGGGAAGGATGGTGTCCGCAGTCTTCGGTGAACATTCACCGGGGGCCAATGGCAGGACTTATAGTTGGAGTGACCAAACCACTTCCGGTTTGCCAGCGAGCGGTGCCCTGACAACTTCCTACGGCACATTTCTCCTGAGTACGGGCCGTGACTACATACCGCCCGGAGGCTACGTCCTGCAGCCGACCGGGGCAGCCCCGGTGTTGCCGCAAGCAAACAACGTGGTTCGCGTCAGCCGCCCGCACTCCGGTTCAACCTTCAATCCGGAAGCCTCCATCAGCTTCAATCTTCCGGTGGGACAGCAAACCACCTACGACAGCATCAATTTCCTCGTCTCTGGCAACAACGGCAAAGTGCTGGTCTATGCCGACTACGACAATGGCTCGGGAGGAATTGACCAACAATTGATTTATCAATCGCCGGGAACGCCCAAAACCGCGTCGGAAACCGGATTTCCCGAATTGGTCGGCAGTACTTCCACGAACCCGGATTTGGTGCCGGCTTTGGCCATGGACAAATACTGGGGACAGAGCAGCAATTATTCAAATATCTCCACAGGGGCAGCGACGATCTGGACGTTCGCCAATCCCATTCCGTTGGATCCTGAAAAAATTCTCCGGGGCCTGACCCTGGCCATTTACAACGCCGACACGTGGAAAGCCCGGTCGGCGGTTATCTATGCGGCCTCCGCCAACGTTGTCGTGACCCGCCCGACCTTTCATGTGGATGCGGTATTCGGAAGCAATACCACCGGGGACGGGACTTCCGCACATCCTTACCAAACCATCGCCCACGTCCTGCCTTTGTTGAGCGGGGGAGAGGATGTCATTCTGCACAATGGCAATTACGGGAATGTCAGTCTGAACAAAAACGGGAATATCTTTTCCGACTGGGTGATTTTCAAGGCAGCTCCTGGAGCGACACCGGAATTGGGACGCTTTACCATCAATGGACCGAACGGTCCCCAGGATCAAACCGGAGGCTATAACGCCTACGTGCGACTGGAAAACCTGATCCTCCGCGACGGCTGGCAGGCCGACGGTGCCAGGCACTGGGCACTTTCCGGCTGCTTGGTCGAAAGACTTGGCCCGTGGACAGGTTCCGTGAACGATATTGAAAAGACGGCGATCGCGTTCCGCAGCGGCACGGATATCACGATTGAAAGCTGCGAAGTGACCAGGACAGGAACGGGCATAGCAGGCCGAGGCCATGAAGTGGCCATCCGCGGCTGCCATATCCACCACGGCACCCACGACGGCATCCGGGTGACCGGCTTCTGGAATTCGGTGGTCGAGGACAATGTCATCAACAACTTTGATGACGGCGTTACCGATGCGGAGGCAACCTGGTCGAGGCATTGCGATCTGATCCATATCTTTATTCCCGGCCCGGGTCTGGACGGATGGGAAAACAACAATGTCCTGTTCCGAAACAATACCCTCTACGACTCGGAAGCACAGGGCGTCCAGTTCAATAATTATATCGGAAGGCCCGAACTCCGTAACAAGAACATCGTTTTTGAAAACAACATCTTCGGCCCGACCCAGGCCAATCTGTTCAACAACGCCGACCCAACCGACGGCCTGATCTTCCGGCACAATACGGTGGTATACTTCCCGGGGGGAAGAACCTTCGGACGATGGACCCTGAACAATCACAATGTGCGCATAGGTCCCTCAACGGGCATCCAGATCTACAACAACGCGCTTTCCAGCATCGGATTCGATGCAGGGGCACAGGTGGATCTCTTCGATTGGAACGTCCTGCAATCGACCCCAACCCAATACCCGATCGGTGTCGACGAAAAACGCGCTTATGGACGTTTCATCCAGACCGGGATCGACGCCCAATTTGTCAATGCCTCCGCGTTCGACGGGGCGGTATTGTCCACCAGTCCTCTTATCAATCTGGGAACGTCCCATTTTGCCCCGGAACCGGTACCGGTGGATGACATCGCGGGAACTGCCCGCGACATCCGGCCGGACGTCGGTGCCTGGGAATTCCCCGGACTGACCCCCCCGGCAGAACCGCTGCCCACCATCATCAACGACAGCAAAACGGTCTACGTAGATGACTTCGAGGACGGCCACTACAACGATGTGGACGATTGGCTTAATGTGGCGGGACAGCAGGGCCTGAGCTGGTATCGTCCGGATCCGGCGACCTTCAAGTATTTCGTGCAGTATAACACCAATCTATCCCGGAACGCACTGATCCCTCCAACCGGCATTTCCGGACAACAACGGATCGCTTGGATCTTCAGTGAGCAGGGGGAAAATTGGGCGGAATACGATCTGACCTTCAAGGCCCATAACAGCTATTGTACCCACGGAACGGGCCCTGTCATTCTGGCTCAGAACGAAAACAATTGCTATTGGATCGACATCGGCCGCGACACCGGAAAACTCATCCGGATCATGAACGGTGTTTCCACCGAACTCGCCACCGATGTGGATCTCCGCCTCCAGCATTTCGGTTCCAAGATCTACAAAGTCAGCGTGCGACAGGTGGCCACGGGCATCGCCATCAGTGTGGATGTGGGTAACGACGGTTTCGTGGATTTCACCTACACCGATACCGATGCCACGGCCAAAAGCACTTTTACCGCCGGAGGCATCGGATTGCATGAAAACAACAATCAGACCAATCAAAAGGCCATCTACGACGATTTCCGAGTCAATGTAATCAGCCTCGATTGAGTCGGTAGTGAAATAATCCATTCCGGAAAAAGGGCAGCGGACTGAGGATCCGCTGCCCTTTCACGGAGGGCGGTGTTGCCTGGCTTTCACCCATCCCTGATATTTGGAACTAGTGTCTCATTGAATGGACAACGCCTTAAAATAAGCTGTACATCTTCGGTGCCTTCTGTACGAAGAGGAGATGCGTCCAAAAATCTATCCCATCGCCTTAAATACTTCCGAGCGTCAGTGGCTTGAACAGGTTG
>Ga0209066_10001553_pt1 | contig 30130 bp, 17 predicted proteins | sample All_14_2_FD_187198 | JGI IMG/M metagenome (GOLD analysis project Ga0209066, IMG submission 187198) | Freshwater microbial communities in response to fracking from Pennsylvania, USA - Allegheny Zone_MetaG_DW_15 (SPAdes) (version 2) ...
CCTCGACGCCTGTGACGGCGTCGCCGACGCGCAGTTGGCCGTCACCGTGAACGGCACCGCCTGCCGCCTGCTCGGCGAGCTGCCGCGCGACCCGCATTACAAATATGACAACACGCGCGTCTGGCACGTGGTCAAGGGCGTCGCAGAAACCGGCGCGCGCGTGCTGGCCTTCGATGTGCCGGCGGCCGCACTCCAGACCGGCTACAACCGGATCGCGATCACGAACGGGGGAAACAAGGCGCAGGCCTTGACTTGGCTGGAGATCCATCTGATCCCCGCCGCGATCAGCCCTTGAAGCGAGGAGGTCCGCGATGACACGTGACCGCTTCTTGATCCTTTTCCTTCGGGCAGTCGGCACGGTGTCCGGCTCTGCCGCGCTCTGCGCCGTGATGCCGCTCCGCGCGATGGACGCGGTGCACCGGGCCCTCGGAATGGGGCCTCTGCCAAGCCAGCCCATCGTCGCGTACCTCGCCCGCTCGACCTCGGCCTTCTACGCGCTCTTGGGCGCGTTGCTCTGGGCCTTCTCCCTCGACCTGGCCCGATACCGTCCGCTCGTGCGGGGCACGGGCGTCGCGTTCATCGCCCTCGGCCTGCTGCTGTTGTGGACCGATATCACGGCCGGACTTCCCTTGTTCTGGCAGGTTGCCGAGGGTCCGCTCGACACGCTCTTGGGCGTCATCCTCGTATGGGCAGGACGTCCGGAGAGGCCCGCAGGCTGTCTCTGACAAGCGGCCTATCGAAGAACTGGCTCGACACCCCGGCCAACGGTGTGGCCTTCGACCGGGTCACCGGTCATCCCCAGCCTGCTCCGTGACTTAGGCCACCCCTCTCCGGCTCCTCCCTTTGGAACGGTTCTTGCGGTACAGACACGTGAACCTGACGTTCCAAGGAGGAGGTTATGGCTGTAAGCGAACAAGCGGTCATGGACGTGTTGGCGCAGCGGTTGGGCGTTTCGGTTCTCAACCTCTGCGAGTCGCTCGCCGTGCCGCAGGACGAGTTAACGGTTTACCTGGAAAAGCTTAAGCGCGACGGGCGTATCCGCACCACGCGCTCTTCCTGTGCGGGTTCGTGCGCCTCGTGCGGAACCTCCTGCGGCGAATCGCGTCCGGCTCCCGACGCCTTCACCCCCGACACGGTCGTGATCTCGCTCGAACGCGCCGTCCGCTCGTAAAGCGACATTCTTGTTTCCTCTTTAACCTTCTCCGGACATTTTGATCATTACTCCCATTGGCCATTACCCGACCTTCCGATCCTGACCTCTCAATCCAACAACCGAAAGCAATACGCGATGAAAGCTACGTGGGAAAAGATCCTGGAATATGCCTCGAGCCCGGTGCATGGCACGATGTCGAGAAAGTTGCGCAAAGGCGTGCAGCTACAGGTGAACGGCGAGCAGATCTTCGATAAGGCTCAGATCTTCATCGGCGACGCGTTTGTCCGTTTCACACAAACCGATGCCAAGCAGACGATCAATGTTTACTATGATTTAGAGAAGATCGCCTCGATCAAAACCGTCAGCAAGCCTGACGCTGAACCTGCCGAAAAATAGGACGGTTCCGCCGCTGACGTCGAACCGTACGGCGGACTGCGCGATGAGAGTCACATTTTCTTCGGCAGAAACCGGCGCGGGCGACCTCGCTGCGGGACAGCGTTATTCTTTCATCGTCCCGCAGCGGGCGCCCCGGTCAACCAAAAGGAGCGCCAGTATTTCTCATCGGCGGCATAGACATCCACCGGGTCCTGTGCCCTTAAGCTGTCCGGCAGGATCCCGAACTTTTTCATCTCGCGGAGGTAGGGCTCATTGGGCCTGAAGCCCGGCATATCGAAGCGCCTGATCTGCTCCAGGCGGTCGCGGGCTTTGACGATCTCGACAAGGGTCTTCTGGTACGCGGAATCGGCGGCGGTGAGGAACACACGCGCCGACGGCGCGTTGGAAACCTGTCCTCCGGCCAAGGCACGGCACAGTTCCAACCCTCCGGCCTCTTTCGCGAGAGGCGCCAGGAGCGCCAATGAGGCCTCCGGCCGGGACAGGTTGAACATCAGTTCGGGATGGGTCTTGAACTGATCGCGCCTGTTCTTCTTGTCCTTGACCACGTGGCAGGCGTCACACCGCTCCTCCAGAACCTCGGCAGGGACCGCGCAACTGACCATGCCGGTGCCGAGCGCCGCATAGGTCCCCGCATAGGGAGCCCCTGACTCGATCCACAGCCGTATCCATTCCGTCTCGCGCAGCGACACGCTCACCTCATGGTGTCCCCCCGCGATCTTCCGCATGAGGGGGCTGGCTGAACTTCCGATTCCGCGGGGAGCGACATTGCCCTTCCCGTCTCTGCCGTGGGCAATCTGGCCGCGCAAGATCAGGGAGGCATAGCCGAGGGAAAACTGGGGGCCATGATCGCCCGTCAACACCACATTGCCGGCGCGGCGCACGTGGTCGTGACAGCGCGTGCAGTGCTTGTCGAGGATCGGCTGGATATCGCGCGGGAAATCAAAGACGGCCGGCACCTCGACGAGCGGCTGGATTCGGCTTGGCGGCCGCTTCAGGGCCAAGGGTTCGCCTTGATGCCGGGCGGTTTCCGTCCGGCTCTCGTGACAGCCGGAACAGCTTGTGAACTCGCCCGGCATCACGCTGACAAAGCTCTGCATCCGCTTGACCGACAAGCCGGCCTCATCCAGCGCGACGAAGAACAGGGGACGCCCGGCCGGCGCCTCGAAATACGCGGAGCCGTCCGGCTCCACGGGCACCGTTCCGAGAAGGCGCGGCAGCGTGAACGTCCCGTCCAGGCTGATCGGCTCCATGGTCCCGCTGAAGTTGACCGGCTTGGGCAGCGACTCCATGACGAGCAGCTTCTTGACTTCGCCGGGCTTGACCCCCGCCATGTTGCGGCCGCGGGTCACATCAATCAGCGCCAGCCGGCCCGTCGTCGCGCCGAGGCTCGTTTTGGAGGCGATGACCGGTTCGCGGGGATGCGCCTGCACGGGCCGCGGCTCATGCACGTCCAGATGCTTGAGCTCTTCCGACAGCGAAAAAAAGGGTTCCGCCCGCCCAGCGCCGTCCATGATCCAGAGTTTTCCGCCGCGCGCCGCGAGGAAGCAATTTGTGGAGAAGGCCCAAGGGTCGCGCCAATCATCGTCGCCGTGCACCGCGCACGCGGAATTGAGGTCGTCGGGCCCCGCCTTGGCCGAGACGACCGTGACTCGGCCCGCGTGCTCCTTCTTGCCATGACCCGGCGAGAAGGAGACGACCACCCTGTCTGAACCGGGGATGGGCTTGGCATCGAGGTAGACCGTGCCGGCATGCATGTTGCCGAAGTACACCATCTGGTCGCTGCCATCCGGGTTAACCGTCCAGAGGTGGTGATACTGGACACGGCTGCGGTCCACGTATTCCCAGCGCATGAACAGAACCCGGCCGTCAGGAAGCATCCACGGCGTGTTGTCCTGCTCGATGTTGGCCGAGACCGGCACGACATTCTTCCCGTCGCCGTCACACCGGTGCAGCGTGGCTACCTGCGTATACCAACAGTTCACCCAGCGCCGGCACCGGGACGAGCAGAACATGATTCCGCCATCCGGCAGATACGTGGGCTCCAAGTCGTCATAGTCGCCGTCCGTCAGTTGCCGCAGGCCCGAACCGTCCGTATCGATCTCGTAAAGGTGATAGTTCCTGCTGCCGCCTTTGCGGTAGGCGAAGACCATCCTGCGGCCATCGTAATGCACCTGCGGGTCCCGCACTCCGCCGCCCGGGTCATCGAGCAGGACCGTCGTGCGCCCGCTGCGCAGGTTCAGCAGACACAACCTGCCGCCGGCAGGCCCGTACTGAACGTTGTTCGTGTTCTCCACCCGGTACCCGAAATTGGCATACCAGTGGCCATCGTTTCCGTTCCCGCGCACGGCAAAGGCTATATTTTCGACAGCGCTCATCGGACCGGCCAAAGCCGCCGCCAGCACGTCTCCGGGAATGAGCGTCCCGGTCGGGGACATATCGGACCCGACGGCATGCGAGCAGAGCGCGGCAAGAATCATGACCCGAAGGGCAAGGAGCTTGGCGGGACGACTCGCGGCACAGGACATTTCAGGCACCGTTATTTTCATAGCTGCTCGAAGAACGCGCTGACCTTTGCCGTCGCCCCCCAACGGTCCCCCACGCGTCGCCCCGTCTTCTCGACGGCTACCGAAAAGGGCCAAATGCGCGGCCACCAATGGCCTCATGATAGTAAATCCTTCATTCTCCAGCAATGCCCCTTTGTCCTCAGTCTAGGGCCGACGCATCAAAACAAGCCCAAAATCGCCACGCTTCATTAAATCGCCAGATGCTTTTCGTAAAAACTTCGCAGGGAACACTGAAACAAACCGTTTAGCCACGGATGAAACACAGATTTGTGTCCCTTTTTCTTGTCATCCGTGTCTATCCGCGCAAATCTGCGGCTACTTATTAGATGCGTCGGCCCTGGTCCTTAGTCAGCCGCGCGCGAAGCCCGTGCCGTCGCCCAGAACCGTCCGCTTGGTTTGAACTGGCACATTCCGAAGCGATTGTTTATTGTGTGCGTCAATTGTGTGAAAAGGACGGATATGAAAACAAAGCCAGCCATCGTTCCCATGCTCTGCGCGGTCTTGTGCGTTCAGGCCGGACAAGAAGAATTCGAAAGGGAATACCGCATCCTCGAAACGCAGCTTCACGCAAAACCGGTTATTGAAAAAGGGGCGGACACGGAAGAGGTCCGGCGCGGACAGGTCTTTAACGCCGCCGCGCTGATCCAGCCGACGGACCGCGACCCGCTCGATATTGTTCTGCGGCGCGGCGACGCCTTGCTGGCGGATTTGGGGCAGACGTCGGAGGCGTGGTCCCAGCTCAAGCGGGAGGCCCAAACAGCGACGGACCGCCACGCGCTTTACTTGCGGGCCTGCGAGGTGCGCCGGGCCGTTGCCCTGTCCAATCCGCTTCTCAAGAACATCCCGCGCCTGCTCTTTGTGAAGCGCGAAGCGCTGCTGACCGACGAAAATAAATACGGGAACCACATCATCGACCAGTATTTCGGCTTCAACGCGTCGCGCGGACGCACGCTGACCGGGAACGGCCTCTTCGTGCTCGAAAACCCCTTCAGCGATCGGCCGGTCGTTCGCGAGTTGCTGAACACCCCCCTTTCGGACCGCGGCGGTTTTCTCGCCCCGTCGGTCTCCTTCGACGGGCAGGATATCCTCTTCTGCTACACCGATGGGGAGCGCCCGGACCGCGTCTGGACGGAAAAGAGCTGCTTCCATATCTACCGGGTGAAGGCCGACGGCTCGGGCCTGACACAGTTGACCCAAGGGCCCGTGAACGACCTCTTCCCGTGCTGGCTGCCCAGCGGGCGAATCATGTTCGTTTCGGAACGGCGCGGCGGGTTCGGCCGCTGCCACCCGGTTCCGAAACCCTGCTTCACCCTCTTTTCCATGCTGGCGGACGGCAGCGACATGACCCAGCTCAGCCCGCATGAGACCAACGAGTGGATGCCGAGCGTGGACCATGCCGGAATGGTGATCTACACGCGCTGGGATTATGTGGACCGCGGGGCTTTGCAGGCACACCACCCGTGGATCGTCTATCCGGACGGCCGCGACGCGCGGGCGATCGGCGGCAACACGCACGCCTCGATCCACAACTATCCCAATGCCGTCATGGATCTGCGCGCGATACCGGGCTCGCGCCTCTACTCCGGCCTGGCCACCGGACATCACACAGAGTCGCGAGGCTCGATCATCGTGTATGACCCGCGCGTTCCGGACGACGACCAGATGGCGCAGGTGAAGCGCGTGACGCCGGACCAGCTCTTTGTGGAGGCGGAGGTCACCTTCGGGCAGCGCACGGCCAAGTATGCGTCGCCGTACCCTCTCTCCGAGAAATACTACCTGTGCGTCTACGACGGCGAGGCCTCCGACCAGTACGGGAAACCGGTTGACCTCGCCGCCCGCAACTACGCCATCGTGCTGCTGGATGTTTTCGGGAACCGCGAAGTGCTTTACCGCGATCCGCGCATCTCGTGCCTGAGCCCCCAGCCGCTGGCGGCGAGACCAAAGCCGGCGGTCGTCCCGCACGGCACACTGGTCGGCCTGCCGCCCGATGCGCAGGGGAAACCGCAGCACGCCCTGCCGAAAGACCAGCTTCCGAAAACAGCCGTGGTCGGCGTCCGCAACGTCTACAACAGCCGCCGCCCGCTGCCGCAAGGCGAGCCGATCACGCAGCTGCGCATCTGGCAGGTGCTGCCGAAGACCGAGCCGCTCGAATCGCGCCCGCGCATCGGAGCGGGCCACCAAAAGGGCGCCAAGACCTGTCTGGGAACCGTGCCGGTGGAGAGTGACGGCAGCGCCTATTTCACGGTGCCGGTCAACGTGCCGATTCTCTTTCAGGCGCTGACGGCGGACGGCACGGCTTTACAGGGCATGCGCAGCGTGACGTATACGGCCCCAGGCGAGCAGCTGATGTGCAACGGCTGCCACGACCAGCGCGTCGGAGCCCCGCTGCCGGCCGGACAGCCGCTGGCCATGAAGCGCCGGCCATCGGCGATCATGCCGGAACCGGAAGGGACCAATCCCTTCAGCTACCCGCGGCTGATTCAGCCGATCTTGGACGCCAAATGCGTTCAGTGTCATGCCCAAGCGCGCACGCAAGGCAAGAAGGCGCCCGAGGTATGCGCGGGAGACTGGAAAACGGAGAAGAACCACTTCTATGCGTCTTTTAACGCGCTGCGGCCCTTCGTGCACTTCTATGACAACTACTACTGGACCGAACCGTACACCGTGCCCGGCCAGTTCGGAGCGCGGGCTTCCAAACTTTACCGCATGCTGCGGGCGGGCCACCACGAGGTGACGCTGAGCGCCGACGAGTGGCGCAAATTGATCGTGTGGATGGACTCCAACATGCTGTTCTTCGGCCATGACGCGGCGATCGAGCGGCAGGCCGCCGGAGAGGTTGTCCCGATCCCGATGATGTGAGCGCTTTCATTTCCGGCCGGTCATCTCGAAGACCAGTTCGCCTCCCGCGACGACCTCTTCGTGACGGATTTTGATGCCGCTGAGTTTCTTGCCGTTCAGGCGCACACTTTTCACGTACAGGTTCTCTTTTGAAAGATTCTTGGCGACGATTCTGAGCGTGCGCCCGTTGCCGACGTCCACCGTCATTTCGGGCAGTTGCGGTGCGCCAAGCACATAGCCGTCTGCGCACGGGTTGACCGGATAAAAGCCCATGTTGGAAAAAATGTACCACGCCGACATCTGTCCGCAGTCATCGTTGCCGGTGAGACCGTCGGGCTTGTTCACGTACTGCTCCGTGCAGACCTTGCGGACGATCTCCGCCGTGCGCCAAGGCCGGCCCGCATACGGGAACAGATACGCCACATGGTGGCTCGGCTCGTTGCCGTGCGCATACTGGCCGACAAAGCCGAGGATCATCGACTTCTTTTCGCCCTCGACCGGCACATAATCGGGCAATGTGAAGAACGTGTTGAGCTTCGCGTAGAAAGCGTCCCGCCCGCCCATCAAAGCCACCAGACCCTCCGGATCGTTCAACACGTGCCAGGTATACTGCCAGGCATTGCCCTCGGTGTAATCGCGCCCGTATTTTTTGTTCCAGTGCATGGAGAACTCGTTGAACGGGTCGCGCCTGTTCCCTTGGGCGTCCCTGCCGCGCATGAAGCCGGTTTGAGCGTCAAAAAGGTTCCGGTAGTTCCCGGCGCGCTTAAAGAAGAACTCCGCGTCGCTTGCGCGGCCGAGCGCTTGGGCAAGACGCGCGGCGCAGTGGTCGTCAATCGTGTATTCGAGTGTCTTGGAGACGGACTCGTGCTCGACCTTGTCGAACGGCAGATACCCGTATTGGTCGAGAACGTCCCAGTGGGATTTCTTGTGCGGCACGGTGAGCGAACTCTTCATCGCCACAAAAGCCTCTTCGGGATCAAACCCCTTGAACCCTTTGAAGTAGGCGTCCGCAATGACCGGGATCGAGTGGTTGCCGATCATGTCGTCGTTTTCCTTGCCCCAGAGCGTCCAGACCGGCAGATACCCTGCCGCCCGATAGTGCGCCAGCATCGAGCGGACGAAGTCGTCCACCTGTTCCGGCGCGATGATGGTGTAAAGCGGGTGCGCCGCACGGAAGGTGTCCCACAGCGAAAACGTTGAGTAATAGGCCCTCCCCGGAGAAACGGCGGCGGTCTTGTTGTCCGCGCCGCGGTATTCGCCGTTCACGTCCGAGATATCCGAAGGCTGGATGAACAGATGATAGAGCGCGGTGTAGAAATTGATCTTCTGCTCGTCCGTGCCGGCGATTCCGATTCGGCCGAGCATGCGGTTCCAGACGTTGCGGGTTTGTTTGCGGACGCCATCGAAATCCCAGCCCGGAATCTCGGCCTGAAGATTCTTCTTCGCGTTCTCGATGCTGACCGTTGAGACGGCAACCTTCACGCCGAGCCGCTCGCCTTTTTTCAAATCGAAGTCGAAAACGTACTGCGGCGCAGCAAAGTCAGGCTGCTCGAAAAATCGCTGGTGCGCTTTCACGGGCCGGTCGAACTTCACCACGAAGTACACCTCGCGGTCGAACCAGCCGTGTTTGGAAAGGTGCCCGGTGAGCGTTTCGGCATCCTCCAGCCGCTCCTCGCAGAAACTGACCAACCGTTCGCGTTTCACCTGCCACAGCACGTGAAGCCCGTAATGCAGATCCACCAACAGGCGCGCCGGCCCGTCGCTGTTGAAGGTGTAGCGGTGGATCGCCACGCGCTTGGTGCAGGTCATCTCCGCCCGCACATTGAAATCCTCCAGCGTCACCGCGTAATAGCCGGGAGTCGCCTCTTGAGACTCCTTTTTGTAGCGGCTCGCATAGGCCGGGCGAACGGCCTCTCCGGTGAACGGAAGCAGCCGCACATCGCCCAGACACGGGCAGCCCGTTCCGCTTAAGTGCGTCTGCGAAAACCCGTGGATCACCTCGTCGTCCCAGATATACCCCGAGCAAGTGTGAAGATTGTTCGTCCCGCTGTCCGGACCCGGCTGCACCATCCCCGACGGATAGCACGCTCCGGGAAACGTGTGCCCCTCCACCATGGTTCCGATGAACGGGTTGACGTAACGGGCGGGGTCCTGTTCGGCAGCAAAAACAGACTTGCACAAAACAGCGGCCGCCGCTGCCAACAACAACTTTCTCATGCTTGATTCCTTAGCACGCTTCATGCGCTTCACACAAAAGGGTGGAACGTAACAGGATCACCGCAAAACCGTCAAGCCGCTTTTCCGCCAACCCTCAGGCCGGGCGCGCACTGCGTATTCCTGCGCATGTTAATGTGACGAAGGGGTCCGAGCGGTCGCCCCCGACTCAGGCCGCGAAGACTTATCCTCGCTCCACAGCGCGCCGACCGGGCACGCCGCGACACAGCGGTTGAGCGCACTGCCCATGGCAACATCCATATCGGCGCCGAAAGGAGCCTTCACCGCAACGTCGAAGCCGCGATTGCCGAAGGCCAGCCCCGGCCGGATCTGCTCGGCAGAAGTGATGCCGATGCACCGGCCGCAATCGATGCACTTGCCTGGCTCGTGCACCAGCCCGCTGGCGTAGCGTGCCCGTGCCACAGGTTTGCGCGCGCCGGTCCGGTACTGGTCACGGTTGACCTCGTACTCGTGCGCATAGGCGCGAAGGGCGCAGTCGAGTTTCTTGCCGCAGTCGCACTGCAGGCAGCGGCCCGCGGCCGCGACAAGCGCTGAATCAAACGGGCCGGACCCGCTTGCGGCATGGTCGCGGGAGGCCAAATCGGTGGCGGCCAGTTGCCTGAGTTCTTTGTCGTCGGGCTTGCCCAAGCGGGAATCGAAGCGCGGAGACCGGTCTGTCCCGACAGCGCTGCGGGTCAGGAAGCCGTGCACCGACTCCGCGGTCATCCTCCCCTGCCCCACGGCCCGGACCGCCATGCGGCAGACCGCGATCGCGCCGCCGCAGGCGAACACGCCGGCGCGGCCCGTCGCATAGGTGTGGGCATCGACGGCGATTCCTTTGGGCGTCACCGTGACGTCGAACGGCCACGGTCGGTCAGGCGAGTGCTCTCCGGTGGCGAAGACCACCGCATCGGAGCGTTGAAGCAGTTCGTCGAGGACGAGTTGGCTGTTGACGCCGCACCCCATCCTGAATTCGACGCCGAGAGAGCGGATCAGCGCGATCTCGCGGTCCAACACCGCCAGCGGCAGCGTCGCGCGGTCGATGCCGTAGCGCAGCATGCCGCCCGGCTCCTCGCGCTCGTCGATGACCGTGCAGGCGTGGCCACGCAGCGCGAGATAGAACGCGCCCGAGAGTCCGGCCGGACCCGCGCCGATGATGGCGACGCGCTTGCCTGTCGCGGTCGCGGCGCGCGGCGCCGTCGTCGCGCCGTCCGCCGCCGCTTCGGCCACGCCCTTGTGAAGCTCGCGGATCGAGACCGCGCCGTCGAGCGGCGCGCGGACGCACCCTTTCTGACACGGCGCGGGGCAGACGTGTCCCAAGACGCCGGGCAGCGCGAGGCGCTCCCGGACCGTGCGCGCGGCGGCCTCGAGAGCGCCCGCCGCGATGTGTCTGGCCATGACAGGGATGTCGAGGTCTGCCGGACAGATGCGGCGGCACGGGGCCTCGCAGTCGCCCGCATGCTCGCTCAGCAGCAGCTCGAGCGCGCGCCTGCGGTAGCGGCGCACCTCCTCGGAGCCGCTCTCCACAACGAGGCCCTCTTCGGCCAGGGTCGCGCACGAGGGCGCCATGCCGTTCTTGCCCTGGATCTTGACCACGCAGACGTAACAGGAGGTGGGCGGTTCGATTCCCTCGAAGCTGCACAGCGTCGGGATCGCGATGCCCGCCCGCGCCGCGGCCTGCAGAATGGTCTCGCCCGGCTCAAACGAGACAGCGGTATTGTCGATGGTCAGTGTGGGCACAGGCGCCCCCTCTCAGTCCCGGTGACGATTTTGATGGCTCCCACCGGACAACCGGTGCGGCACATGTCGCAACGCACGCAGGCCGCGTCGTCGATGACGTGCCGTTCATGCGGGGTGAACGGGATGGCGTCGGTCGGGCAGGTCTGCGCGCAGAGGGTGCAGCCGATGCACTCCTCGGTGATGGTGTACGCGATCAGATCGGGACAGCGGCCCGCCAGGCAGCTGCCTTGCAGATGCGCCTCATACTCGTTCCGGAAATAACGGAGCGTCGAAAGCACGGGGTTTGGCGCGGTGCGCCCCAGCCCGCACAGGCTGGCGCCTGCCACACTGTGCGCCAGCTCTTCGAGCCGCTCGATGTCGCCCGCAACGCCCTTGCCCGCACAGATGCGGTCAAGGATGTCCAGCATACGCCGCGTGCCGACGCGACAGAACGTGCAGCGGCCGCAGGACTGACTCTGCGTGAAGGTCAGAAAATAGCGCGCGATGTCCACCATGCAGTCGCGCTCGTCGAGGACGACCAGACCGCCGGAACCCATCATGGCGCCCGCGCCGGTCAGCGCCTCGTAGTCCACGGGCAGGCCGGAGTGCCCGGCCGGGATGCAGCCGCCAGAGGGGCCGCCGATCTGGACGGCCTTGAAGGCGCGGTCGCCCGCGATGCCTCCGCCGACCTGCTCGACGATCTCGCGCAGGGTCATCCCCATGGGCACCTCGATCAGGCCGCCGCGGCGGATCTTCCCGGTCAGCGAGAAGACCTTGGTGCCGGCGCTGCGGTCGGTGCCGATGGCGCGGAAGCGCACCGGGCCGTTGCGGATGATCCAGGGGACCGAGGCGAAGGTCTCGCAGTTGTTGATCAGGGTCGGCTGGCCCCAGAGGCCCCGCTGCGCGGGATATGGCGGACGCAGGCGCGGCATGCCGCGCGCGCCCTCGATGGAGCGGATCAGGGCGGTCTCCTCGCCGCAGACAAAGGCGCCGGCCCCTTCCTTGATGTCGAAATCGATGGAGAAGGACGAGCCCAGGATGTTCGGGCCCAGCAGGCCTTTCTCGCGGCAGCGCGCGAGCGCCTCCCGGATGCGGACCAAGGCCAGCGGATACTCGGCGCGGATGTAGAAGAGACCCTCGCAGGCCCCCACCGCAAAGGCGGCGACGAGCATGCCTTCGATGACCCGATAAGGAAAGGATTCGAGCAGCATGCGGTCCATGAAGGCGCCCGGGTCACCCTCATCGCCGTTGCAGATGATCGTGACTTTGGCGCCGTTGCTCTCACGGACTCTCTGCCACTTCAGGCCCGTGGGGAACCCTGCCCCGCCGCGGCCGCGCAGACCGGCGTCGAGGACGCGCGCAATGACCTCCTGCGGCGACTGGGAGGTCAGGCACATCTTGAGCGCCTCGAAGCCGCCGTGCTTGAGATACTCCTCCAAGTCGACGGGATCGAGCTGGCCGTAATGCTCAGTGGCGATGCGGATCTGCCTGCCCAGAAAATCGGTTACGGGTTTGTCGCGCAGGTCCAAGTCGTGCCGAGGCTGCGACGGCTCGTCCGTCTGCGCGGCGAACAATTCGTTGGCGCGGTTCTGGAGCCACGCCTTCAGGCGGCCCTCCAGCGACGGCGGCCGAAGTTGGCGCCGGATGATTCCCGCGACATCGTCGGGCGTCACGTTGGCGTAGAAAGAGGACGCGCCGCCGTCGGCATGCACGATCTCCATCAGCGGCGTGCGGTGGCACATGCCCGCGCACCCGACCTGCTTGACCCGCGCGCGGAGGCCGAGGCTCTTGACCGTGTCCAGCGCGGCCTGATAAACGCCCGCGCTGCCGCCTGCCACGCAACAGGAACCCAAGCCGATACGGATCTCGCCGGCATCCAGAACACCGGCCTGCGCCGTTTCACGGGCCGAGACTTGCCCGGCACGCTGCGCGAGAAAGTTCTTGAGAATGCCGGGAGCCGATGACGGCGTGACATGCCCATAAATGACCGAATCGATCTGGACCACCGGCGCCAACGTGCAACAGCCCAGGCAGGCCACTTTCTGCAGGGTGAAGAGGCCGCGGGGATCGGTGTCGTCGCCCTCTTTGCATTCGAGATGGCGCGACAACGCGTCGTACACCGCGCCTGCGCCTTTAACGTGGCAGGCGGTCCCTACGCAGACCTTGACCGTGTGCAAGCCGGCCGGGCGATGACGAAACTGGGAGTAGAAGGTCGCGACGCCGGTCAGGTCCGCGGGAGTAATCTCCGTGGTTTCGCACACGCGCCGCAACAGGGCTTCAGGAAGGTAATGAAAACGCTCCTGTATCCCCTGCAGAAGAGGGATCACTTTATCGGGCGTGGCGCCGACACGCCTGACAAGCGCATCGACCCACTCAATCGAAGCGGGATCATGAGGGCAGGCCGGGGCGTCGATCATCTCACCGGTCTCCGATGCATGGGTTGTTCTTGCCGTTCACGAGCGTCCCCCAAGGTCAGCGGGAATTCATGTCACGCCCCTGCGGTGTGAACACTAAGAAAACCGCCCCATAATGGGTTGCTATTATGGGCTGAGGGCATGAAGCAAGTCAACCCTCTTGCCCCTTTTTCAGGCTTTGGAATTTCTGACGACGGACGGGGAACCCGTCTCGCTCTCATTTGATCTCTTTGATCTTGATGTTTCGATACCAGACGGGGGCTTGGGCTTTGCCGTGCAACCCTTGCAGCCCGATGGGGCCTTTACGGGAGAAATCCTTCAGCGCCTTGGGAAACTTGTTCTTCGTCCCGTCCGGGTTCTGATGCGGCTCTTTCCAAGCGTTCAGATCAATATTCCAAACCTCTTCGCCGTTGAAGATCAGCGACGCGCGATTGTCGTTGCATGTGACCGTGAACCGGTTCCACTCGCCGACCGGCTTCTGCATGGCTTTCGCAGGTGGCTGCGCGTTGTAGATCGCGCCGACCATGCCGTAGAGCGCGCCGTCTTGAGCCTCATGCACCTGCACTTCAAGCGCGGCCAGCGTGTCCTTCGTGTTGCCCGACCGCAGAAAAACACCGCTGTTCGACTCTTTCGCGACCTTGAATTCCAGATCGAGAATGAAATTGTCGTACGACTCTTTCGTCCACACCGTATCGTGCGTTTTCGCGACCAGTACGCCGTCCTTGATCTCCCAACTCGCAGCAGGCAGATCGACGTTCGACAGATCCGGCGCGATGAGTTCTTTCCAGCCGGTTGTGTCCGGGTGAGCGGCCGGCGCGGCAATAGCCGGAAGGCAGAACATCAACGCGGCGCAGAAGAATAACGTGACACCGGGCGCGAGGTGTCCTCTACCCGAAGAGGTGTCAGCCAAGATACATGTCCGCATGGTCCCCATCCTTTCATGAAAATTTCAGCCTGATCAAACCAGATGCCCGCCTTAACGTCAAGTCGGACCTCCTCAAAGACTCCGCGATCGCCGCTCCTGTCATGCCGTCCCTGCAACGCTCATTTCCGTCCGACATCGATCGCGCCGACCACATCCGTCAGCGACGCCTTGCCGTCTTCGACGACCGCCGTGCCGAAGCCCGTGTCGGTGCAGAGGAACGAGCGGCTGGAGGAGCGGGCGCCGGGGCGAAGACACAGGGCCTTCTCCACCGCGTCGTAGCGGATGCCCGAGAGCGCTTCCAGCAGCGCATAGCTCGACAACGCGCGGGCGTACCAGTGCCCACACTCATACTCGTTGAAGGGATTGCGACGCACGCCGTCGTAGCGCTTGCGGCAGATGCGCACGATCTCCAGCCCCTTCTCGACCTCGCCGACCATCATGAGGTGCGCGGCGACTTGATACTCGATGCCCGTCCAGACCTCGTCGCTGTACACGAACGGCAGCAGCGGCTTGCCGCCGCGCGGCCACGAGCAGAGCAGCAACCCGCCGTCGTTGCCCATCGCGTAGGAAGGCCGCTGCGGGTTCGCATGCGTTGAAAGGTCCCTCTTGAGATTGTGGGTGTAAACGGCCAACAGGTGGCTGCGCACCATCTTGGGGTCGACCAGATCTTCGCCGATGCCGCAGACGCGCGCCATCCAGAGCCCGAGCACGCCGTCCGAGAGACACCCCGTTCCGTATTGATACTTCGGCCCCTCTTCGTTGACCTGCCTCGCGACTTCGCGATAGGCCTCGCTCTGGTCGTCGGGGTTGAGCGGCGTGAAGTCGTGGTCGAGCCCCTTTTTCTGGACGGCCTGAATGAAGTACTCGCCGTTGAAAAGTTCCGTCTCCATCCGCTTGCATCCCTTGGCCAGCAACTCGCGGTAAAGCGTCACATCATCGCCCATCGCCTGCCCCATCCGGATCGACGCCGCCAACGCGCCCAAGTAGAAACTGCCGCAATGGCCATCCGGCCCAAAGTAGTTGATGTCATACGTGTTGTGGTGGGGCTCTTCCAGCAGACCGGTGTGGCGCGGATCCCACGTTTTGATGGCGTACGCCATCGCCAGCTTGATCTGCGGCCAGAATCGCCGCAACCAATCGATGTCGCCGGACACGCGCCACTCGCGGTGGGCCTTCATGATCTCGCCGAGATGGCCGTCCGACGCGTCGAACTGCCCGCCGCCCGGCGTGATCGGCAGGTTCACGCGAAACGCCTGGCGCCCCTGCTCGTCCTGTGCCTCAAAAAAGGCCGTCTGGCGCATGCCGCGCGCCAGCGAAGGAAAGAGATGGCAGATCGCCTGCGCATAGTTCCAGACATGCGCGCAGGACCCCGCGCAACAGCCGCTTCCATCGCTACACCCTTCCCAACACCAGAGACGGCCGTCGTGCTGCCGCAACACCGTCGGGGACTTCAGGATCGTGAGGTTCGCCGCCACCGCCTCGACCGCCTCGGGCGGAAGCGTCGTGTCGTAGAACGCGTCACGGAAACGCTCGCTGCGCGTCCGCAACCCGGCGATATGGCCACGCCAGAAAGCGGCGACTTCTTGAATCGATTTAAAGCGCGCCGCGTACCACGGCACATAGGTCGCGGGCGTTTCGGAATCGCACGTCCCGCCTGCGCACGCACAGGGCTGCTTGGCGGGCGGATCAGCAACCCACGCGCCGTATCCTTCGCCCTCGAAATCGGCGAGGACCGTGACTCGTCCCGCATCGGAAAGGATCGCATTGTTTTTGTTCCCTTGCCGCAGAGCTGAAAGCGGCTCGTCGCTCAGCACGAACTGATCGGCGTTGATGTGTCCCCACCCGCCTGTCGCATGATCGACGATTTGAACGCGCCCTTTCCGGCCCTTGAAATCGGTTAAATCGAAGGTCGTCCACTCCAGCAGCTCCTGTCCTTTACCGGTGGCCGAACGAACAACCTTTCCCTCGACCTGCAGATTCACGCAGGTACGCTCTTCCAAAGCGCCGCCGCCCACCAGAAAATGGAGGTAGCGCTTGTTCAGCGCGAACTCGGGCGATGTGAGCGCGCCCTGTGAAGCGTCGCCATCGGGATCGAAAGTGTTGACCAGACCCTGCCCCAGAAAACCCGCAACCGGCTGCTGCCCGGACGCCGCGCCTTTGGAGGGCGACGGGCGAAAGGCAGGCGCGTCAACCGCACCCGCCGTCTTGCCGTACTTGAGCCCGCTGGACGGCACATACCAGCAGGTGTTGAGGCGGACCGTCCGCGACGCGCCCGGTTTGAGCTCGAAAGGCACCGTCAGCGACGCGCCGGGAGCACGGTCGGGCACAGGCGGGTTGCTCACCCTGCGGCCGGAAGCCACGTTATTCCACGCGAGAGTCAGAGGGTCCCACCATCCGCCCCGAAACCAGCAGTGGTCGACCGTCGCGTCCGCATCGTCCACGAAACAGGCAAACGCGCCGGAACGTTCGCGGTCATCCCCCGCCTTGGCAAAGAGGACAAAGCCGCCCTCGATCGGCCCGATGGAACCGGCGTCGCCCATGAAATTGCGCGTGTTGAATGAAAAGACCGCACGCACGGGTTTGTCCGAGTTGTTGATGAAACGGTATTCGAGGGCGCCCGCAGGCAGCGACGAGCTGTCCGCGTCCGGCGGCGTGAAAGGACTCCATCCGGTCAGCTCAACGGCGAGCGGCACGGCCTCATCGCGTAGCGAAACGGTGGCGAAGGGGAACCGCGCGGCGAACGAACATTGGCGAAAACGCGGAAAGCCGTAGGTGCGCCCTGAAGCGCCGTTGCCCGTGCCGCTCTCGCCGAAATATTTCCAATCGGGAATCGGTCCCTCAACCACGCGTGCGAGATTCTGCTCCGGCGTCTCGCCGAGCACGCACACGGCAGCGAAGCAGGCCGGCTCGTTGAAGAACTCCATCTTGTGCCGCACCGACATTTCAGAGAGAGCCCCGGTCCCCTCCAGACAGTACATGCCCGCGCCGATGCCGCCCACCGGAAAGGCCACGCGGTTCAGGTTCGCCCCTTCGTAAGGCCCGTTGAAGTCCCGCGCAAAAGCCGCCGTCACTAAAAGAGAGGTCACCAACATCGCTCTCATGTTGATCCTTTAAAAATATTCCTTACTTCGTCCCGGCCTTGCGCAACTCCAATTTGTCCACGCCCTGCATGAAGAGACCGGGCTTCGCTAGGGGGTTCGCGCCGGTGATTTTCAGCGTCAACACGTTCTCACCCTCTTTGAGGTCGACGACCCCCAGATCGACGGTGTGCGTTTCGACCTTATCGGCGTAGGAGTCGTACCCCTTAACCAGCGTCGCATCGTTGAGCCCGATGTCGGCGATGCCGTAGTCGTTGGCGTGCGTCAGCGTAAGCGTGACCAGATAGCGCCCGGCCTCCTTCACCCCGAAGGTGAGACGCAATGTGTCGCCCGGCTTGCCGCCCGTCCACCAGAGTTGCTTGCCATTGCTCCAGGCGGCATCCTTGTGCCCGTCCTGCGACTTCGCGCTGCCGCGTGTGGCCTCGCTCTCCAGCACTTCCCCTTCGGCAACACCTTCGCCGCGAAGCTCCAACGGCATGATGTCGCGGCGCGTCTGCGCGACCGGCAGAGCTGCCAGCGCCGGCGCCGGCCCGCGGTTCGAGACGCCTCCCGGCTTCATATACCAGCAGGTGACGGGCGCATAGTTGACGATCGTGTCGGCCCAGTGCCACATCTCCATGTCGAACTGAAGCCGCCTGCGGAACGGGATCGCGTCCAGCGACCGGTCGCGCAGATTGATCACCAGGCCGGGGCTGCCGGCCCCGCAGCCTTCCGGTTGCGCGATAAAGGGATGATCAAAGAAATTGCCATTGCCCCACGCATAACCGTAGTAGTCCTCCGAACCGGTGCCGATGTGCGTCGGGAAGGCCTGCTCGTCCACATAGATTTTCTCGTCGCCCTCGCCCCACCAAGTCCGAGCCGTATTGAAGAGCGTCACACCGGTCCCGGCCAGCACACCCTCGCCCTCCAGCGTCACATAGTTAACGTCGTGGTGGTCGCCGGCCGTCGTCCGGGTCGGGATGCGGTTGTACTCCGTCCAGCCCGCACCGAAGTGCATGCTGCGGTGATCCCACTTCCACGGCGCAGTGACCAGCAGGCCCCGCGTGACAGTCACCGCGTTGGTGCCGAGGTTACGCAGGGTCAGCTCGCAGCCTTCCTTGAACGGCATGACCCAAGCCGACTCCATCATCCCGCCGGCGGAGACCTGCGAGTACCACATCCGATACGGCGACAGCTTGTAGCCCGTCCCGAAGAAATCGCCCGCCGGCGCCCACACGGTCCTCTCGCCGTCGAAGCTCATCTCGATCACCGTCGAACGCAGCGCCTGGCCGTCTTTGCCACCGTTCAGGCTCATCGCCAGCAGACGCACGGCCCGACTCCCCTCGACCGTATACGCGACCGACTGACCGGGCGCGATCGTCCCGTCCAGAGAAACCGTCTTTGTTTTCACGCCATCGAGCCCGAGCCCGGCACCGGCCAGCGTGCGGCGCAGCTCCGAAACCTTCACTTCATCACGCAATAACTCCGACCGCGAGAAGGTTTCGACACCGGCGCCCTTCTCATACGTTCGGCACTCGATGTTGTAATAGAAATTCTCGCCCTTCATGAGCGTGTCGCTCTCGTACGTGATCAGACACCGCTTGGCGTACGGGATCGGCAGATACAGGTTGTGACCGCGTTTCAGATAGTCGGTCTTGATGGAGACAGAGGAAGAGAGCGGCTCGCCGCAGAGTTGCCCGCCGCTGAGCACATCGAGCACGCGCCCCTCGATCTCAGGGCGGGTGCTCCCGTCGAGATACACGCGCAGAATACCCGAGCCATCGGTGCCCGCGACCGTCACCCAAAAACGCACGATCGCCCCCGGCCCCTCGGCGTCGAGCATGACGCACTCGCGGTGCACCCCGTTGGTCTCCACGCGCCGGAATTGGCTGCGGTCGTCGTTCGCGAACCAACCCGGCTGACCGGGAGCGACCGAGCCGCGGTCGTAGCTGCCGAACTGCCTCACCGTGTAGGCCGGGTCCGGGAAACGCGCCACGGCTTCGCGGTCCGTCATCTCCTCCAACAGGGAGAGCGTCGTCACCGGCCCCGCCCATAACGTCCCCGTCAAAAGAAGCCCCAGCAAACCCTTATAAGCAACGGCTCGTTTTGCGATCATTCTCGCCCTCCCCGTTTACTCTCCATGCCGAAAGATCCCCGTGTGGACCGTCGTGCTCATGCTGTTGTCGCCTGTTCATTCCCGCACGATCTCATACAACATGCGCGCGCCGTCTTTGGACGCAACGGACGCCGTAAAGGCCAACCTGCCATCGGCCACCTTCGCGTCGATCTTCTCCAGGCGGCGGCCGTCGGTGGCGAGCGCATAAACCGAGTAGGCACCGGGCTCTTTCATCGCGAGCGTCACGCGCGCCTCGCCCGCACGCATGAGATGCGGGAGCTTGCCCCATGACAACAGAGTCTGGCGCGCCCGCTCCGCGTAGCGCACCCCCGTGTTCTGCACATCGGTCAGATGGGTCAGCAGCAAACGACGGCTGGTGGATACCGGATTGCGGTCGAGCGAGCTGACCCAGACGGTCGCGGCCGCGCCCGCGATCTCCGCCGCCAACGGCCCCGCCTCGATGCGGCCGGACTCCGCGAACCCGCCGACCGTCCGCGCGGTGTCGACGGTGAAGGCTCCGCGCTCCTGATCGATGACCAGCGCGGACGGCGCGTTGGTGATCGTCGCAAGTGCCGCAGGCGCGTTGTTGCCCGCATATGCCACAGCATTCGGCAACAGGCACCATCCCGGCAACGCCATGGACGAAACGGAGGTGCCGACCTGCGCGTTCCACGCGGCAGACCACCAAGACGGCGGCACGCTCACGGCACGGTCGCCGAGCGCACCGGTCTCGGCCGCCGTCACCGAAGCCGCCACGCGTTTTTGGGCGGGAGCAAGGTCGCCGCGCAGGAACAGGCAGATCGAGGCGCGGTCGGATGCCTGCGAAAGCGGATCCGTCGACACATCGAAGTAGCCGGCCGAAGCATCGCCGTCGAACATGTTCTCCAAACGGTGCGCATAGGCGAACCGCCAGAGCGCGCTCCAGTCCTGCAACGCGCCCATCGCGCCGGTCATGATGCCGCCGACACCGCGGAACATGCCCGGGCCCGAGAAGTTGTATTCCGATACCGTAAAAGGCTTGTCGATCAACCGCGTGAAGGCCACCGACGCCGGCGTCCGGCAGCCGCTGCGGAGCGGGTTGGTGTTGGGACAGCGGCTCGGCAGAGACCACTTCTTCTTCAGAAACTGCGGATGGTCCACATAGAAGTGGTCGTCCACATAGTCGTATAGCGCCTCGCGCACCGGCTGGAGAGGCTGGTAGTGCGTGCCGCAGTTGTAGTTCGAGATCAGCGCACGGCAACCGAGCTCGTCCCGCAGAAAAGCCTTCATGCGCGACACGGTCCTGGCCTCAGTGTCCGCGATAAAGAGCGCGGCCGCGGCACCCGCCCGGCCGCCCATGCCGATCGGCATCGCGTCGGGAACCTCCGCGAAAGACGGGTCTTTCGCGCGTTTCTCTTTCAGCCAAGCCTGCCACGCCGTCTGCATCTGCGGCGTCTTGCGCGACTCCTCGATGGCATACCCGATCGACCCTTCGTTGATCATCGCGAGGAACGGCATGCCGGGCTCGTCCGCATAGCGCCGCCCGGTGTGCGGGTTCACATGCGTCAGGAACGCTTTCGCAAACGCCGCCCAGTTCTGATAGGCCGGTTCGGAGACGGCGATCAGCGCCTTGAACACCTGCATCTCGATCGGGCCGTCGCGGTCGACGCCGATGTGCCGCCACAGGACCTTGCGCGAAACGAAAAGATCCGTCGTCACATAAAGGCCACGCTTGAGGCAGGCAGCGATCAATCCGTCGAGCCGGGCCATCTGCTCGGGGTTCAGCGTGAGACCGTCTGGGTTGCCCTGCACGCAGCCTTGGTCATAGTGGTGGATGCGGACGCTGTTATAGCCAAGCCGGACCAGCCGGCCAGCGATCTGCTCCGCCTGTTCGGCCGACGGGAAGTTGGCGGTGCCACAGAAGTTGACCCCATAGAAGCGCTGCGCAACGCCCGGCTTCTGCTCGAATTCGAAATGCGGCCCGACGGCTTTCAGCCAACCGTATTTGCCGGCAGGCGCATCGGCGAAGCCCATCCCGGAGAAATCCAGCGCGGAACCGGGCTCGATCTCTTTCTTATAGTCGAGCGCCACCCACTCCGCGCCGGCCTGCACCGTGACCGGACGGTCGTACACGACCTTCAGCGGCGCGTGCGCGGCCAGCGTGAACGCGACGCGCTGCGCCGCTCCCGGCGCGTATTTGCGCTCGCCGTTGTTGCCGAGGCGAAAACTGAAGGTCTCGCCCCATTTGCGGTCGTCCTGGATCAGCACCGGCGTCGGCTCGTCGAACGAGAAGATCAGCCGTTCCGACTCCGGCGCCGGAAAGGCCAGCTCCAACCGCCGCACTCGGCCGACGAACAGCGACAGCTTGTCCAACTGTGCGGGAAAAACGCCCGCCTTCCCTTCGGCTTTCCAGCTTGCGCCCACCAGCCGCCGGACCGGCAGACGAAAGCCCACATACAGACCGTTCAGCGTCACTTCGTTCGTCGGCGTAAACGTGTAGACAGCCCGCAGGGTGCCAGCCTCAGCCTGTGCCACCTCCACGCGTCCGGGCACGCAGAACTGCCCAGGAACGTCCAGCTCGAACGCACAGACGCCTTTGTCGTCGGGCAATCCCAGCCCGCGGCCCGTCTCGCTCCCGGCCCAGCCCGTCGTGAACAGGGCCCCTTGCAGCCTCACGGCCGGAGCGTCCAACGCCAGTTCGCCGCCAATGCCCAGCACCGCCTCGCCGCAGAGTCCCGCCAGCGGCAGCAGCGCCACGCAAATCGTCAGTCTTCTCATCACGCGTCTCCCTTGTCACTTCCTGGTCTGAATCGCCACACATCCGCAACCGTTCCGGCGCTCTGCCGCCGGCCATCTCACGCCATTTCCATCAACTGCCGGATTTCCCGTCCCCACAGCTCCTCGTTCGGAGTCTCCAAGACGAGCGGGATTTCCTCGAAGCGCTTGTCCCGCATGATGCAGGTGAACACGTCGATGCCGAGAAGTCCAGCGCCCAGCGACTCATGCCGGTCCACGTGCGCGCCGAGCCCGACCTTGGAGTCGTTCAGGTGCAACCCGCGCAGATACCGCATGCCGACTGTCCGGTCGAAGTGCTCCATCGTTTTAAGGAACCCGTCGCGCGTACGAATGTCAAAGCCCGCCGCGAAGGTGTGCATGGTGTCGAGGCACACACCCACGCGGGACTTGTCTTCAACTCCGTCGATCATGGCCCTGAGCTCCTCGAAGACCGACCCGAGGTTTCCGCCGCTGCCGGCCGTGTTCTCGATCACCACCGTCACGCCCCGCGTCTGCGCCAGGGCCGCGTTGATCGATTGGGCGACGCGGTCGCAGGCCGCCTGCGGCGTGATCAGGCGCAGATGGCTGCCCGGATGGAGGTTGAGCTTGTCAAGGCCGAGCGCCATGCAGCGCTGCAGCTCATCCAGCAGCGACGCCATGGATTTCGCATGCGCGGCCTCGTCCGGGTTCGCGAGGTTGATGAGATACCCCGCATGCGGCATCACCTGCGCCGCGGTATAGCCGTTCGCCAGCATCTGTTGTTTGAAGGCGTCGATATCGGCTGCCGCGAAAGGCGCGGCGGTCCACTGTCGCTGGTTCTTGACGAACATGCCGAAGCCTGTCGCTCCCAAAGCCTTGGCGTTTTTGGGCGCGTTGGCCACGCCGCCCCCGATCGACACATGCGGTCCGATAAAGTACATGCCATTCCCCTTCTCCCGAGCCCTTCACAATCGGCCCGGTCCGTGTTTTCTTCCGCCCGCCGACAACCGCACCCTGACACGCCACCGACGGTCTGACATGCCACCGACGGTCTGACACGCCACCGACGGTCTGACACGCCACCGACGGTCTGACATGCCATGACACGCCTACAGTCACTCAAACCTTCATCCACTTCTCATGATAAGTGGATGAAAGCCTCACCCCTTCACTACGGCATCGAGAAGCGTTCGAATTAACCCCGGCAGGTGTGACTTTGCCACCAATTTCCAAGCCCCTCTTTCCGTGACCCGAACAAGCCCCGCACCGCGCAACGTTTCCAAGTGGCGCGACACCGCCGGCTGGCTAATGCGCGCTTTTGCGACGAGCTCTTCGCAAGTCGCCTCACGCATGAGCACCAGACATTTCAGAATCGTCAGCCGACGCGAGTGTGTAAAAGCCCGGAGCGCTCCCATCAGACGTTTCTCGTTAAGCCCACTCGGACTTTGCCATTCCCGTCGAAGGGCACTTAACACCAGATCCGCATGCTGAACCAATGGATCGGGTTCCGGAAAATACCGTATCCACCGTCCATAGCGCCGTGCGGTTAGGAGACCACGCGCCTGTAACGCCCTTAGATTGATGCTGGCCTGATTTTCGGGAAGACCCACCTTATCAGCGGCTTCGCCGACAGACAGTCCCGGCGTTTCAAGCACAGCTGTCAGACAAGCCAACCGCCGTTCATTCATTAACGCCCGGCAGGTTCGCCAGACCGTCGGGTGATAAATGTCCAATCCACTTATCATGAGATGCGGATAACGTATCACGCTTTAAATTCAGCGTCAATTCTCACACACCGTCTCATCCACTTATCATGAGATGTGGATGAAGCACCCCCGGTTCACAGTACGCAAGTTACGAAGAAAGCAACCTTCCAAGCGAAACTTGATGAAGACTGTCTTCTGTTAGCCGAGCATGAGTTTGATCGGACGGGGTACGCAAGAGAGTTTCGCTTCTGCCATAGAGGCCTCAGACGCTTTGGACTCCCGTCGCGAAACGGTCCTTGCCCGCGTAGTCTTTGACAATCTCCACCTGCGTGAAGCCGTATTCTTCGAGCATGTCGCGCAGCGCCGGGCCCTGCTCGTCGCCGATCTCGAGGAAGACGCCGCCGCCCGGCTTGAGCACCATCACCGCATCGAGAAGGAGCGCTCGGTAAATGTCCAGACCGTCCGGGCCGCCGTCCAGCGCGAGGCGCGGCTCGTGCTCGCGGATATGCGCATCGAGCCCGTCGACGACCTGCGAAGGAATGTACGGAGGATTGGAGACCAGCACGTCCACGCTCGCGGGGTCGAACTCGCCGCATCCGTCGCTCTCGGCGAACAACACGCGGTCCGCGAGTCCCGTCAAGACCGCATTCTCCTTGGCCAGCGATAACGCCTCGGAGCTGATATCCAGCCCCACAAAGACGCCTTCTTGCATCTCGCGGGCCAGACTCAGGATGATGCACCCGGTACCGGTGCCGACATCCACCACGAGCGGCTTGGGCACCTCTCGCACCTGCCTCGATTTAAGAACCAGCTCCACGAGCTGCTCCGTCTCCGGCCGCGGGATGAGGGCCCGGCGGTCAACCTTCAGCGTCAGGCTGCGAAAATCCCATTGGCCCAGCACATACTGCACCGGCTCCCCTTTGGCGACACGCTGCAGCCCGCGCCGCAACGCGTCGACGATACGGGTGTCGGGAATGGTTTCGGCGTGCCGGTAGAGCTCCAGCCGGCCACACTTGAACAACCGCGCCGCCAGCAGTTCGCTCACCACCCGCGCGTCAGGAAGCCCGCCGCGCGACAGGAAAGCCTCGCCGAGCGCGATCAGTTCACCGAGTTTTCGCGGAACATCCGCCATGCAAACGTTTCCCCGAATAGCCGGAACTAAAACCGGCCTTCAAAAATGCTTGGCCCAAAAGGAACGACTCCGTGTCGTCCGCCATCAGAACGGCGTGGGATCATCCGGCGGCGACGGCGGTTCGGCGTCATCATAGGCGACCGACGATCCGTCCGTGTCCAGCTTCTCAATCTGGAAAGCCTGCAAATCCACGTAGTAGCGTTCTTTGTACTCGTTGCCGCGGATGCGGAACGCGACCTTCACGCGCTCGCCGACCGTCACGCGGTCAAGAAGTCCGCACTTCTCTTTGACACAGACGAACTTCACGTCTTGCGGATAGTCGTCTTCCATCACGAGGACAAATTCGCGCTTGGTAAATCCGCTCGCGAACGTCATCGGTTCGAACATCACCTTGATCTTGCCGATCATCTCATACGTGGTGCCTGCCATATTCACATCCTTCGGTCTGCAGAGAGCGGTTATAGGGGCTCCGTTACAGGTTACAAGTTACGGTTTGGTAGAGGTATTAAACCACATCCCCTTCGCAGAGGAAAGCGGTTACTGGCCAAAGGCCACCCTGCCTCACGCCTCCTCTTTCAGCACTTCGGGCCCGAACCTTCGGGCGGCCACACACGCGGCCGAGAGCACGCAGAGCGCCGCGCATACGAAAAGGCCGCCAACGACCCCGGCCATCGCAAGCCACGGCATCGCGCCGCGCAGGGCCCGCGCCGCCGGCTGGATCGCGACAAGGGCCGGCACTGTCCCCACCACCAGTCCGGACAACACAACAACCCCGTACTCCGACCCCAGCAGCCGCACCACTGCCGAACGCGGCAATCCCACTGCCGCCAGCAGCGCCAGTTCGCCGCGCCGCTCTTCAACACCCCGCAAAATCACCAGCGCGACGCCCAGCACACCCAACACCACGCCGAGACCGCCCAGCACAAGGAACATGTCGAGATACGCGCTCTCAACCGAGCCCAACAGCCGCAACCGCTCCTCCACCGTCTCGACCGTCACGCCCGGCTCGGGATGCCGCAGGGCGGAGATTTTCCCCTCTCCCACCTGCTTCCGGCCCTTGGTCCCTGCCGCTTCCCGCAGCAGGTAAGGCGCGTAGTCGCTCAGCCACAGCCGGTACCCCTCCTCCGGAAACATCCTCACAAACTGCCGCTCGTCAAGAATCAACGCGCCTTGAAGGATCCCGCTGCGCACCGGCAGTGCGCCCACGATCCGGACGCGCCAGACCGTGCCGTCCGTCCCCGTGTAGTTCAAGACCGTGCCGTCCTTGACGCCGGCCTTGGCCTTCAGGCTGTACTGCAGCATGGTCTGATCCGCCGCCAAGGCGGGAATCGTCCCGTCCTCCAGCGGGCGCTCGAGCAGTGTCCAGATCCCGCCGGCGTCTTCGGGCTCGAAGGCCCGCGCCCGCGCCATCGCCCGCGCCTCGAGTCCGAGCAGCCGCGGCGTCTGTGGCTGGCTCATGTTCAGACAGCCCGCCTCATCGCCCTCGTGCACGCGCACCGGAACCACGCCCTTGCCTCCGCTCACCCGCCGCGCGCGCTCCAAGCCGCGCTCCCGGTCAGTCGCCGCCGCCGACGTGACGACCGACGCGAAGCCGCCGCTGCCCGACGAACTGCGCTCACACCCTGCGGCCGGATCGTGTTTCATCGACAGGATGCCGACCGTCAGAAAGACACCCACCGCCAGCAAGAGCACGACCGGCGCGCTGCGGCGCGGAGCCTGAACGGCGCGGCACACGCCCGCGCTCACCGGCCCTTGCCGGAGAACGCGAGGGTCTCCCCCCGTGGCATCCGCGTGAACACTCTTCGCGAACCACGCCGCACCTGCCGTCTTGACAAAGAGCAACAGCGAGAGCAGCAGCAAGAAACCTGCGCCGAAGAACGCGCCGCCGGCAGCGGCGCCGCTTGGACTCAGCAGCATGACCGCCAGTGCCGCCACCGCCAAGAGGCCGCCCGCGAGGCTCTCCCACGGCACCCACAACCACGGGCGAAGGCGGGCCGCGACGCGCGGACTCGGCGGCGACGGGTCCCGGCCTGCGGTCTGCCACAGCTCGACCGGACGGCACCGCGCAAAACGGGACACCGTCCACAGCAACACCGCCAGCGTCAGCACTGCGCTGAAGCCCGCAGCCAGCACAGCAAGCGATCCGGAGAAATAAAACTTCACCTCTGCGCCCGCGAAGGCATCGCGCCAGAAGCGCCCGAGACTCCAGACCAGCATCCGCGCCAGCCCCGCGCCAAGGCCGCTTCCCGCCAGCGTGCCCGCCAACAGCGGGACACACCACTCGGCCGCCCAGGTACCGAGCACCTTGCGCCGGCTCCAGCCCAGCGCGCTGAAAAGCGCGACCTCGCCCTTGCGCGTTTCCAGCGAAAGCGAGAGCGAAAGCGCCGACAACAGCAAAGCCGCTGCCATCAGGACGAACGCCATGCCCGCGAACAGCATGCGGAAATCGGTCGAGCCACGCGCGGCCTCCAGCCCCTCGCGCCAAACGGGACGCACGCCAAAGCCCAGCTGTTCGGGCGTGAGGCGCTTGAGCGCGCGACGCACCGTCGCCTCGTCGGCCTCTACGCGCACGCTCATGGCCTCGCCAAAGAAGGTCCCGAAACAAGCTTTGCCGGCCGCATAAGTGAGGAACGCCTTGGGCGTCTCGCGCCACTGCTTCCAGTACGCCTCGTTGGCCTCATCCTTCAGCTTCTCCTCGTCCATGGGCATGCCCACGTCCCAGGCCGCGCAGCTGTCGACTCCGGCCAGCCCAGGGAAGACCGGCATCGCGGCCTTGGCCGAGGCCGCGGCCTCGGTCGGAATGACCGCGCGGACGCGGAAGGCACGACGCTCGGCCACAAGCCTGCCGCCCGCCTCGAAGCGCCGCCAGCGCAATGTGAGCAACCCGTTCGTTTCAACGCCAAGGGCTCCGGCAAGCCAGGCATTGATCACCATCTCGTCGTCCTTCAGATCCTGAGGCACGCCCACGCCGCCGGGCGTCACGCCCGCCACAAACCCGTAGGGGGTCGTCCGGCCGGCCGCGCCGTTCGTTGTGACGTCGGCAGGCGTTGCGCTGTTTCCCGACTCGAACGCGTCGGCCAGGTGAAACGTCGCCCATTCGGTCTTCAGCCCTTCGGCCGCAAGGGCGTCGCCGACGCCCGGCGGCAGGAACACGCGCCTGGATTTAACGACCGTCCCAGAACTCGCGACGTGCGGCTGGCTGCCTGCTGCGGGCGTCGAAACGCCAAGGCCGCCCTCCAACACCAACCCGGCGTCCTCGGGGGTCAGCGCATCCGCCAACGCCCGCCCGAACGCTTCGGGCTGCAGGCTTGAAACCAGCAGGTTGGCCATGCCCGGCACACCCGCGTCGCGGGCGAGCGACTCGAGCGGCAGGGCGACATTCACCGGCGGCACAGAGGCGGCGCGCAGCGCGAAATCCGGAGTGATCAAAGCCCTGACAGGCATCCCGCGTGCGGATGCGCCGCCCTGCGGCCGCAGGCCCACAGCCCGACGGACCATCCGGTCTTCCTTGGCCGCGCCCAGCGGCAGCTCTGCCGAGAAAAGCGCCGGCTTCTCAAAGCGGACCGCCCCTTCCTCACCCGGCAGAACTTCGCGGCCGCGGGCGTTGAGCCGGGCGTGCGGCAGCCCGTCGTCACCAGAGGAGAAAGGCAGGCCGACGATCTGCGCGCCGCCCGCGCACAGCAGGCCGCCGGCGGTCAACAGCTCGCCCCTGAGCAGCAGCGCCGCCTCCGCATCGGGCAGTCGTTGCGTCAGGGAGGCCGGGAAAACGCCCTCAGCCAGATGGACGGCTGAGCGCACCGCGCCGAGCCTCGCGCGCAGGTCGCGCTGCAGGCCCTGCTGCAACGACCCGCCCGTAAGCAGCGCGGCGCAGAGGATGGCGGAGGTCAGCGCCACGGTCCCCGCGAACACGAGGTGCCGCGCGCGATAGTACCGCAGACTTCTCCTGACCCATGTGCCGACCATCTTCTTCTCCGTCCTCGAACGCCTATTTTCCTTGTGCCGTGCCCTTGACCTTCAGCGGCACCGCATAGAAACCCTTTGACGCGGTCACGAAAAGCGTATCCTTCTTCGGGCCGCCGATACAGACGTTGGCGCTCCAGGGCTCGGGAATCTGGATCACGCCGAGCGCTCGCCCTGCGGGGTCGAACACATACACGCCCTCTTTGCCGGTGAGGTAGAGGCGGCCGTCCGCGTCGAGCGTCATGCCGTCCGAGCCCATCTCGCAGAAGAGCCGCTTGCCGCCCAGCGCGCCATCGTCCTGAACGCTGTAGGCGTAGACCCGTTTCGCGCCGATATCCGCAACGTAGAGCGACTTGCCATCCGCCGTGCCGACGATGCCGTTGGGCTGAACGAGGTCATCCGTGACGCGGCGCGGCGTGCCGCCCGGCGGCAGGAAATAGACTTGCTGCGTGCCTTGGGGCGCGGCCGCGTGCGTCCACCAGGGACGCTTGTAGAAAGGGTCGGTGAAATAGCAGCCGCCCTGCGGACGCGGCCACACGTCGTTCGGGCCGTTGAGCTCTTTGCCTTCGTGGCCTTTGGCCAAGACCGTGACTTGGCCCTTTGGCGTGACGGACCACAGCTCCATCTTCTCGTCCGCGCAGACCAGCAGCGCCCCGTCCGGAGCGAAGCACATGCCATTGGCGCGACCAGCAGGCTCCATGAAGGTCCTCAAGCCCTGTTCCCGGGTCCAGCGCAGGATTTTGTTGTTGGGCTGGTCCACAAAAAAGACCTCGCCCGCGGCATTGACGGTCGCGCCCTCGGTGAATTTAAAGCCGTCCGCCAACTTCTCGGCCACCGTCCCCGGAGCGACCACCTCGTCCAGCCCCGCCCCCAGCGCACATCCTGTCGCAACCGCCCAACACAGCAACCAGCACGTCTTCATCGTCCGCCCCTTTCCCGGCGTTCGCCTGGAAAGGGACTGGCCTCTCCGCCTCTTCCCTCCGCCCAGGCTCATCGCCTTGTCTGTCCGGTAGCTTAGCGTTTTCAGCCGGCGGCGACAAACAGAATGCGGGGCGGGGCGCTATTGCAGGACGAAATAGCGCACGTAGACATAAACGGTGCGGAACGCCAAGCTCAGGATCATCAGCGGAAAACCGTGGTTATTACGCTTGGCGATCTGCGCGATCACCACGTTCGCGGAAGC
>Ga0209066_10001555_pt1 | contig 30090 bp, 31 predicted proteins | sample All_14_2_FD_187198 | JGI IMG/M metagenome (GOLD analysis project Ga0209066, IMG submission 187198) | Freshwater microbial communities in response to fracking from Pennsylvania, USA - Allegheny Zone_MetaG_DW_15 (SPAdes) (version 2) ...
GCTGAAGCCGCGTGCCCGCGCTTCGCTGCCCAGGGCCAGGCCCACTTGCTCCGACACCGCGGGGGTGAGGGTCTGGCGCACCAGGCCGCGCAGGCAGTCGGTGCGAAACAGTTCAGGCGGGACAGCTAACGACATGCGGCAACTCCAGGAAACGGGGTGAACGTTTGGGGGTGAACGTGTGACAGCGTTGCCGCAAGCATGCGCCCACGCGCTTGCCGACGGGCTTGGTCGGGCTTTGCTTGATCGACCGCAAATGCCGATCAACACGGGGTTGCGCTGGCGCAAGGTGTTGGCATTGCCGGGTCCTGCCGGGGCTGGGCTGGCACTGAAGCTGCGCCCACGGGGTCGAACCTTGCGTTTGTTGTCGCCTTGGCGACATCGTCTTCACAACAACGTCCCACCACCCCCACTATCTGAAGAGGTTGCCCCATGGCCAACGTCACTTTCACGTCCCCCCGCATGCAGAAGGACATCACTGTCTACGCCGTGGCCGGCGATACGCAGACGCTGCTGTCCGTTGCCCAGGCGCACAAGGTGCCCGTCGAGTTTGAATGCCAGAACGGCGAATGCGGCTCCTGCTTCGTGCAGGTGTCGGTGCTGTCGAACAAGGCCCCCATGGGCGTGGCGCTCACCGAGAAGGAAAAGACCGTGCTGCGCTTTGCCGGCAAGATCACCAAGGAACAGATCGAAGACGCCGAGACCAAGGACATGCCGCCGCCCTACCGGCTGGCCTGCCAGTTCATCGTGCGCAATGAAGACATCCTGGTGAAGTTCTAACGCTGTCTCGCGCACAGCGAGACCAACCCCGCAGACGCCGCGGATCCGGCTTTGCCGGTCCGCTGGTGTCGCCCCCTTGAGGGGGCGGCCGAAGGCCGTAGGGGGTGGGTCAAAGATCCACCGGCAGGGGCTTGCCGGCCTTGTGCAGTTCCAACCAGCGTTTCAGCTCGGCGACGTGCTGCGATTCCTCGTCGACGAACTCCGCGGCGAAGCGCTTGATCTCGGGATCCTGCGTGGTCTCCAAGATGTCGCGGTAGTAGGCCAGGCTTGCGCTCTCGGCATCCAGCGCCACTTCCAGCGCCTGCTCGCGGCCGATGAACGGGTCAGCCGCCCAGATGGCTGCGGTCTCGGGGCTTTCGATGTCAGGCCATTCGAACTCGTCTGACTTCATCTGCGGGATCTCGCGGAAGCCGCCGCGTTGGCGTGCGTCGGCCATGTGCATGCGCGAGTACTCGGCCAGGCGGCGAAACAGCTGGGCCACTTCGCGGTTGCCGGCGCTGGTCATGGCATCGGCCAGCTGGCCGAAGCGCAGCGCCGCCTCTTGTTCCAGCTTGATCGAATGGGCAAGGAAGACTTCGACGGTATCCATGGTGGTGGGCTCTCTTGGGTGTGGACGTAGGGGGACCACTGAAAGACGCAAGAACAGGACCCGGCCCACAGGGCGTTGAACTTGACCACTGACACCTTCACGCCCCGGTTTTGTCGCAAACCTGCCAATCGTTGCAACGAACTCGCCACCCCGGACGGTGCCCCAGAGGCCAGCGCCGCTGGCACCGAAGCTGCATTGACCTTGCTCATTCCATTGCCGGAGGCCTGTCATGTCGCAATCGCTCAAAGCCAAGATCGCCGAAGTGTTTGAAGAACCGGGCTGCGACAAGAACCAGGGCAAGAGCGAGAAAGAGCGCAAGAAGGGCTGCACCAAGCAGCTCACCCCCGGCGCCGCGGCCGGCGGCTGCGCCTTCGACGGCGCCAAGATTGCGCTGCAACCCATCGTGGATGTGGCGCACTTGGTGCACGGCCCCATCGCCTGCGAAGGCAACAGCTGGGACAACCGCCACAGCGCCAGCAGCGGCTCGCAGATCTACCGCACCGGCTTCACCACCGACATCAACGAGCTCGATGTGATCTACGGCGCCGAGAAGCGCCTGTTCAAGAGCATCCGCGAGATCACCGAGAAGTACGACCCACCGGCCATCTTTGTGTATCAGACCTGCGTCACCGGCCTCATCGGCGACGACATCGAAGCCGTCTGCAAACGCGCCTCCGAGAAGTTCGGCAAGCCCGTGATCCCGGTCAACGCCCCCGGCTTCGCCGGCCCCAAGAACCTGGGCAACAAGCTCGGCGCCGAAGCCTTGCTCGACTACGTGGTGGGCACTGTCGAGCCCACCACCACCACGCCGTACGACATCAACATCATCGGCGAGTACAACCTGAGCGGCGAGCTCTGGCAGATCAAGCCGCTGCTCGACGCGCTGGGTGTGCGCATCCTCAGCTGCATCTCCGGCGATGGCCGCTACAACGAGGTGGCCTCGGCCCACCGCGCCAAGGCCAACATGATGGTGTGCTCGAAGTCGATGATCAACATCGCCACCAAGATGGAAAAGCGCTGGGGCATCCCGTACTTCGAAGGCTCGTTCTACGGCATCGGCGACATGAGCGAAACGCTGCGCGAAATCGCCCGCCTGCTGATCCAGAGCGGCGCGCCGGCCGATCTGAAGGACCGCACCGAGGCGTTGATTGCCGTGGAAGAAGCCCGTGCCTACGAGCGCATCCGCGCCTACAAGCAGCGGCTCACCGGCAAGAAGGTGCTGCTGATCACCGGCGGCGTGAAGAGCTGGAGCGTGGTGGCCGCGCTGCAGGAAGCCGGCCTCGAAGTGGTGGGCACCAGCACCAAGAAAAGCACCAAGGAAGACAAGGAAAAGATCAAGGAGATCATGGGCGACGACGCCCACATGATCGACGACATGACCCCGCGCCAGATGTACGCCATGCTGCGCGACGCCAAGGCCGACATCATGCTCAGCGGCGGCCGCAGCCAGTTTGTGGCGCTGAAGGCCCGCATGCCCTGGATGGACATCAACCAGGAACGCCACCACGCCTTTGCCGGCTACGAAGGCATGGTCACGATGATTGCCGAGCTGGACAAGGCGCTGTTCAACCCGATGTGGGAACAGGTGCGCGCCCCGGCGCCGTGGGATGAGATCGATCCACTGCTGGTGGAGCAGAGCGCCGAGCAACTGGCGGCCGAGGCCTCGCCGGCCTGACGACCTGGCCAGACGCCACGCCCCACCTCATCGCCCGGAACACCGCCATGCCCTTCACCTCTGTCTGCAGCAAAGAAGCCGTCACCGAAGGCGGCATGGGCCTGTTCCATGTGGGCAAGAAAAGCGTGCTGCTGGTGTGGCCCACCGGCGGTGAACTCAAGGCCTACCGCGGCCGCTGCCCGCATGCCGACATGCCGCTGGAGGCCAACTGCTTCGACGGCAAGAAGGTGATGTGCCATATCCACCAGTGGGGCTTCGATGGTGGCAGTGGCAAGTGCGTGACGCACGCGCATCACTCGGCGTTGCATCCGTATGCGGTGCAGGTGGAGGGTGACGAGATCCTGGTGGATGTGGGGCCGGTGAGGGCTGCCAGACCCTCGGCCTGATCAACACCCTGGGGCTACCCACGCGGTGTCCGCGTCGGTAGCAGGCCCCAAGGACCCCATGGGTCCTCAGCAGAAACCCTTTTTGGGCCCCCAGACCCCCCAAAAATCGCTCGGCACGCTCGCCGAACCCCTCCCGTTGCGCGAAAATAGAGTTCACTTGGTGGAATGGCACTCGCCTGCGACCCCGTTTCACCAAGTAAAAACAGCCTGAGTGCCCTGCCCGGAATGCCGCGCCACCGCGCGGTGTGGCCGCTGGTGGGAGACACCCGATCGCCTATCCCGGAGATTTCTCATGACGACCCAGCGGCCCACCATCATCTACACCCTGACCGATGAGGCGCCTTACCTGGCCACCAGCGCCTTCCTGCCGATCATTCGCACCTTCACGGCGCCGGCGGGCATCGAGGTGGCCGAGAGCGACATTTCGGTGGCGGCCCGTGTGTTGGGCACCTTCCCCGAGTACCTGACCGAGGAACAGCGGCTGCCTGACACGCTGGCCGCGCTGGGCCAGCTGACGTTCAAGCCCGAGGCCAACATCATCAAGCTGCCCAACATCAGCGCCTCGCAGGGCCAGCTGATCGCCGCCATCAAGGAACTGCAGGCCAAGGGCTACGCGGTGCCCGACTACCCCGAGGCGCCGCAGACCGACGAAGACAAGGCCATTCGCGCCCGCTATGCCAAGTGCATCGGCTCGGCGGTGAACCCGGTGCTGCGCGAAGGCAACTCCGACCGCCGCGCCCCGAAGGCCGTCAAGGAATTCGCCCGCAAGCACCCGCACAGCATGGCCGAATGGAGCCAGGCGTCGCGCTCGCATGTGTCGCACATGCACGCCGGCGACTTTTACCACGGCGAAAAGTCGATGACGCTCGACAAGGCGCGCGACGTCAAGATGGAGCTCATCACCAAGAGCGGCAAGACGCTGGTGCTCAAGCCCAAGGTGTCGCTGCTCGACCGCGAAGTGATCGACAGCATGTTCATGAGCAAGAAGGCGCTGCTGGCCTTCTACGAAAAAGAGATCGAAGACGCCCGCAAGACCGGCGTGATGTTCTCGCTGCACGTCAAGGCCACGATGATGAAGGTGTCGCACCCCATCGTGTTCGGCCACTGCGTGCGCATCTTCTACAAGGAAGCGTTCGAGAAGCACGGCGAGCTGTTCAAGGAACTGGGCGTCAACGTCAACAACGGCATGGCGAATCTGTACGACAAGATCTCGACGCTGCCGCAATCGAAGCAGGACGAGATCAAGCGCGACCTGCACGCCTGCCACGAAAACCGCCCCGAGCTGGCCATGGTTGATTCGGCCAAGGGCATCACCAACTTCCACTCGCCCAACGACGTGATCGTGGATGCCTCGATGCCCGCGATGATCCGCAACGGCGGCAAGATGTGGGATGCCAATGGCCGGCTGAAGGACGTGAAGGCCGTGATGCCCGAATCGACCTTCGCCCGCATCTACCAGGAGATGATCAACTTCTGCAAGTGGCACGGCGCCTTCGACCCGAAGACCATGGGCACGGTGCCCAACGTGGGCCTGATGGCGCAGCAGGCCGAGGAATACGGCTCGCACGACAAGACCTTCGAGATCCCCGAAGACGGCGTGGCCAACATCACCGACCTGAACACCGGCGAAGTGCTGATGAGCCAGAACGTGGAAGAGGGCGACATCTGGCGCATGTGCCAGGTGAAGGACGCCGCCATCCGCGACTGGGTCAAGCTGGCCGTGAATCGCGCGCGTAACTCCGGCATGCCGGTGGTCTTCTGGCTCGATGCGTACCGCCCGCACGAAGCGCAGCTGATCACCAAGGTCAAGATGTACCTGCACGAGCATGACACCACCGGCCTGGACATCCAGATCATGAGCCAGGTGCGCGCCATGCGCCACACGCTGGAGCGTGTGATCCGCGGCCTGGACACCATCAGCGCCACCGGCAACATCCTGCGCGACTACCTCACCGACCTGTTCCCCATCATGGAACTGGGCACCAGCGCCAAGATGCTGTCCATCGTGCCGCTGATGGCCGGTGGTGGCATGTATGAAACCGGTGCCGGCGGCTCGGCACCCAAGCATGTGCAGCAGCTGGTGGAAGAAAACCACCTGCGCTGGGATTCGCTGGGCGAGTTCCTGGCCCTGGCGGTGAGCCTGGAAGACCTGGGCCTGAAGACCGGCAACGCGCAGGCCAAGATCCTGGCCAAGACGCTGGACGCGGCCACCGGCAAGCTGCTGGACAACAACAAGGGCCCGAGCCCCAAGACCGGCCAGCTCGACAACCGCGGCAGCCAGTTCTACCTGGCCATGTACTGGGCCCAGGAACTGGCCGCGCAAACCGAAGACGCGGCGCTGCAGGCCCGCTTTGCCCCGTTGGCCAAGGCGCTGACCGAGAACGAGCAGAAGATCGTGGCCGAACTGGCCGCCGTGCAGGGCCATGCGGTCGACATCGGCGGCTACTACAAGCCCGACCTGGAGAAGCTCGCTGCCGTGATGCGGCCGAGCACCACGCTCAACGCCATCCTGGCGTCGGCACAGGGCTGATGCGCGCGCGGTTCGCCGCGTGACATGAAACGAGTCAGTGCGAGGGCCGGCTGCCGCTACAGTCGGCCCTTTTTCTTTTTCAGGACGGCCTTCGTTGCGACGTGGGCCTTGCCACGATGAACTTCGCTGAGACCCTCAAGACCCTGCCCGCCATCACCCACCTGGCGGCCCTGCAGCTGCTGGATGCCCAGGGCCAGGTGCTGGCCACGATTGAAAACAAACCCGGCCAGGCCGGCTCGCTGGCGGTGTATGCCGCGCTGGCGCAGCGCCACGGCGCGATCACGCCAGCGGCTGCCGCTGAAGGCCTGGTGCTGTATGCCGAGCACACGGCCGATGCCCAGGCCCACCCGGGCAAGCACCCCAACATCGACCGCCTGCTGGCGTGGGCCGAAGGCTCGGCCAGCTACCCGGTGCAGCTCGTCACGGCCTGAGTCGCCTCAGGCCCAGCGCATCAAGGATGCGCGGCGCGGTACTTGGCGCGATTGGCGCGGTGGGCGGCAAGCCGCTCTGCCGCACCGCCCAGGCCACGCTTGACATCCCGTGCGGCGCGTTTGACGCGATCACGCAGGATGTGCAGCTTGGTGCGGTGTTTGTGAGCGGCAATGGCGTTGGACATGGCAGTGGCTTTCTTCGGTTGAGAAGCGACGGTGTGTACGCGACGCTGCCGAAGCCGTCTGTGCGGTAGCCCGCATAGGCCGCCGCTTCAGTGGTCGCGCGGCCATTGGGCGCCAAACAGCACGGTGGCCCGGTCTTTCACCGCCCCGGGCACGCGGCCAGCCAGGGCCACCGCGGGCGGGCTGGCCAGCATGCGTGCGAACGCGGCCTGCACCTGCGCGGGGGTGACGGCTTCCAGCCGGGTCAGCCAGTCGCGCGTGTCGCGCAGCAGGCCGAAGGTGTACAGATCTTGCGCCGCCGCTTCCAGCCGCCGGGTGGGTTGTTCCAGCGCGCGCAGGGTGCGCACGGTGAGCTGGTTGCGGGCACGCTGCAGGCCCACCGCGTCGGGGTGGGTGTTGGCGTGCTGGTGCAGCAGGCGCGCCACTTCGCTCAGGAAGGCTTCGGCCTGGTCGGGGGCCGTGGCGGCGTCGATCACAAACTGGCCGGTCAGCGGCAGTACATCGGCGGCGCAGCCCAGGTAGTAGGCCAGGCCGCGCCGCTCGCGGATCTGATCCAGCAGCGGCGAGCTCATGCCCTCGCCCAGCAGCGCGGCGGCCAGCACATAGGGCAGGTGCGCCTCATCGCCCAGGGCGGGCGTCTCGAAGCCCAGCACCACCTGGCACTGTGAGCAGCCGCTCATGCGGCGCAGCTTCAGGCCGCCTTGCCACGCGGGGGGCGCCACGCTCAGGTCGGTCCCTCGTGGCATGCCGCCAAAGGCCGCGGCCACGGCGTGCTCAAACGGCGCCGGCGCCACCGGGCCGGCCACCGCCACCACCACCTTGGCTGCGCTGTACTGGCGCTGCACGTAGCCCAGCAGATCGGCCCGGGTGAAGCGCTGGATGTTGGCGCGCTGGCCGATCACCGGCTGGCCCGCAGGGTGGTGGCCGTAGGCGGCGCGGTCGAAGAGCTGGAAGGCGATGGCCGCCGGGTCTTCATCCACCTCGGTGAACTCATGCAGGATCACCTGGCGCTCGCGCTCCAGCTCGTCTTCAGGGAAGGTGCTGTGCAACACGATGTCGGCCAGCAGCGGCACGAAGGTGGGCAGGTCGCTGGCCAGGCCCTCGATGTGGAAGGCGGTGTGGTCCTTGTCGGTATGGGCGTTGACCTCGGCGCCCAGGCGCTCGGCATCGAGGTTGATGCGTTGGCAGTCGCGCGTGGTGGTGCCCTTGAAGGCCATGTGTTCGACGACATGGCTGATGCCGTTGAGCCGCCGTGTTTCGTGCTGGCTGCCGGTGCGGATGAACACGCTCAATGAGACGGTCTGGCGCCAGGGCATGCGCAGTGTGGCCACGCGCAGGCCGTTGGGCAGGGTGGTGAGATGGGTATCGGGCGGGGGTCGGGTCAAGGTGGCGATGCCGGCGGAGAAAAGGCCCTGAGTGTCGCGCAGCCCACGGGCGTCGCGTTTGTCGCAAACCGACGCAGCCCATGGCTTTGCCAAGTGGTTGATTCAGAAGGACTTCCCCTTTGGCATCGATCCTGCAATGCCCTTGGCACTCCCTCTCGGAGCCGGAGCATTCACCATGGCCCATGTCGTCGAATCCAAGAAGGCTTGTGCGGTCAACCCGCTCAAGATGAGCCAGCCGCTGGGCGCGAGCTACGCCTTCATGGGCTTGGCCGGTTGCATGCCGGTGATGCATGGCTCGCAGGGCTGCACCTCGTTTGGCATCGTGCTGCTGGTGCGGCACTTCAAGGAAGCCATTCCGCTGCAGACCACGGCGATGAACGAGGCCACCACCATCATGGGCGGCTACGACAACGTCGAGAAGGCGCTGCTCAACATCCGCAGCCGCGCCAAGCCCAAGATCATTGCGATGTGCTCCACCGGTCTCACCGAGACCAAGGGCGACGATGTCAGCGGCTACATCGCGCTGGCACGCCAGAAGCATCCCGAGCTGGACGACACCGCCATCGTCTACGTCTCCACGCCCGATTACAAAGGCGCCTTCCAGGACGGCTGGGCCGCCGCGGTGAGTGGGGTGATCCAGCAACTGGCTGCGCCCGCCACGCCCGACACCGTGCGCGACCCCAAGCGCGTGGCCGTGCTGCCCGGTGCCCACCTCACGCCCGGCGACATCGAAGAGCTGCGTGAGCTGTTTGGGGCCTTCGGCCTGCAGCCCACCTTCGTGCCCGATGTCTCCGGCTCGCTCGATGGCCACATCCCCGATGACTGGCTCGGCACCACGCTGGGCGGCACCACCGTGGACGATCTGCAGGGCCTGGCCGGCTGTGCCCATGCCATCGCCATCGGCGAGCACATGCGCGGCCCGGCCGAGGTGCTGCAGGCCCATTGCGGCATCCCCTTCACGCTGTTTGATCGCCTCACCGGCCTGATCGCCACCGATGCGCTGGTGATGCACTTGGCACAGCTCAGCGGCCAGCCCGTGCCGCCGCGCATCAAGCGCCAGCGCAGCCAGCTGGTGGATGCCATGCTCGACGGCCACTTCCACTTCGGCAACAAGAAGCTGGCGCTGGGCGCCGAGCCGGACTTGCTGTGGGCGGTGGGCAGCTTCATGGTGGAGATGGGCGCCGAGCTCACGGTTTGTGTCACCACCACCGCGTCGCCGCTGCTGGCCAAGGTGCCTACCACCGAGGTGGTGATCGGTGACCTCGAAGACTTCGAAGCCGCTGCCAAGGCCGCTGATTGCGATCTGTTGATGACCCACTCGCATGGCCGCCAGGCCGCGCACCGCCTCGACAAGCCGCTGTTCCGCCTGGGCATCCCCATGTTCGACCGCATCGGCAACGCCCACAAGTGCTACGTGGGCTACCGCGGCACCCGCGGCCTGATCTACGAAGTAGGCAACGTGCTGATCGACCAGATCCCCCACCACGGCCCCGATGACTGGCCGCTCAGCGAGCAGGCCAAGGCCGCTGCTCGCGGTGAGCCGCTGCCGGTGTTCAGCACCGTGCCCGATCCGGCCGTGGCGCATGTGAGCGCCGAGATTCCTCGCCTTTCCACCTTAGTGACCACCGAAGGAGCTTCGTCATGAACCCCCAAGCTCGCCATTGCTCGCTGCCCCCCGAGGGGGCGCTCACCCGCCTTGAGGCGGCTCTGCGGAGGGTGTCATGAAAATCGCCTTCGCCACGCAGGACCAGCAGCGCGTTGACGCGCACTTCGGCTGGGCCAAGCACCTGGCCGTCTACGAGATCGACGGCGCCGGCTACAAGTTCGTCCAGGACTTCACCTTTGGCGATGACCTCGCCGAAGACGGCAACGAAGACAAGCTCGCGCCCAAGCTGGAAGCCATTGGCGACTGCGCCATCGTCTACGTGGCCGCTATCGGCGGCTCGGCGGCGGCGCGGGTGGTGGCCAGCAAGATCCACCCGGTGAAGGTGACGCAGCCCGAGGCCATCCTCGATGTGCTGGACAAGCTGCAGGAAGTGCTCAAGGGCACGCCACCGCCGTGGCTGCGCAAGGCGCTGCTGAAGGGCCAGGAAAAGTCCTTTGATTTTGAAGATGACGAAGAGGTGAAATCATGAGCGAAGCCATCGTAGAGAAGGCCACCCCCACTGACGACGAACTGCTGCAGGACGTCTTCATCAAGACCCTGATCCAGCAGATCCGCGCGCAGGACACCCACGGCACCTGGGAAGGCAAGAGCGACATGAAGTTGCTCGACCCGTACATCCTCGATGCTGAAAAGCGCCGCGCCCTGCCGCCCATGGGCGACCCGGATCCCGACACGCTGTGGCGCCTGGACCTGTTCCACAACGCTGTCGGTCTGTGCATCGAGCGCGCCACCGGCTGCATGGTCAGCCCCATGACCAAGATGAGCCACGAAGGCTTCGGCCGCACCGTGCTCACCACCGGCCGCCTGATCGTGGTGAACCGCTTCCTGCGCGATGTGCACCGCTTCGGCTATGGCAGCCTGGCCAAGCTCGCTGAAGCTGGCAACAAGCTGGTGAAAGAAGGCGTGGACATGGTCGAGAAGTACAAGGAGGTGGCCACCTATGGCTGATGTAGAAACCTTGAAGGCCGAGGTCAAGAAACTCAACGCCAAGGCCACGCAGGCCAAGATGGACCTGCACGATCTGTCCGAGGAACTGCCCATCAACTGGGAAAAGATCCTCGATGTCGCACAGGGTGCTCACGCGGCGTATGCAGCCCTCACCGAGGCCCGCAAGCAGCTGGCGGCAGCAAGTTAGTTCCCCCCCTACGGCCTGCGGCCGCCCCCTCAGGGGGCAACACCAGTGGCCCGGCAGAGCCGGATCCACGGTGTTCGCCTGATGAATGTGGAAGGAATGGAGCCATGAGTAATTTTTCAGTGACGCTGCCCAGCGGCGAAGTCTGGGAGCCCAAGTTCGTGCAGACGCTCAACGAGGAGACCTGCATCGGCTGCGGCCGCTGCTTCAAGGTCTGCCCGCGTGGCGTGCTGGAGCTGGTGGGCCTCACCGCAGACGGTGAACGCATCCACGTCTCGACCGACGATGACGATGATGACGACGAGGAATACGAAAAGAAGGTGATGACGATCGCGCATCAGGAGATGTGCATCGGCTGCACCGCCTGCTCGAAGATCTGCCCCAAGAAGTGCTACACGCACGCGGCTGCGGCCGTGTGAGTGGGGAGAACGCCATGTCCACCCTTGCCCGATCCGTTGCCAGGAACCCGTTGCGCCTTGCCAAGGGCGTGCACCTGAGCCCCACGCCGGTGGGTGTGCATGGCGCGCTGCCGCGCGGCGCGCGCTTTGAGCTGTGGCAAACGCTGCTCGATGCCGCCGCCGATGCCGATGCGCCCCACGTGCAGGCCCTGGCCGGCGTGCTGGCCACCGCCTTTGAACAGCATGGCCTGGATGTGCTGCCGTTGCCCGGCGTGTGCGCAGCGGATACGCGGCTGCTGCTGGCCCGCTGGTTCCCCACCGCTGAACAGGCGCTGGGCCTGCACTGGCCCACGCTGGCCTATGCCAGCCGCACTGAGCCGCGCTACGACGAGATCGAAGACCTGGTGGCGCTGCTCACCGAGCCCGATCCTCAGGGCCCGCTCTCGCGCGACGAAGTGCGTTGGGTGGCTCACGCCGTGAGCCAGGCCAGCCTCGGGCAGGATCACCTCTGGCAAGACCTGCACCTGCCCTCGCGGCGTGAGCTCACTGCGCTGATGAACCACTGGTTCCCCACGCTGGCGCACCGCAACGACCGCAACATGAAGTGGAAGAAGTTCCTCTACAAGCAGCTGTGCGACCGCGCCGAGATCTCGGTGTGCCGCGCACCCAGCTGCAGCGTGTGCACCGACTACGCCATGTGCTTCGGGCCGGAAGACGCCGTGGCGGCTTGAGTCGCAACCGCATTTGGCGCCCGATTTGCGGCGCATCAAATGCGCTGAAGGCCCCTTGATTCAAGCTGCGTCCTCATGGACGCATCCGCCACAAACGCCGATGAACACGGTGCAGTTGCCTTCTTCCGTGATCTGGTCGCCGCCCTCGGATCCACCTGGGACCAGCAAGCTGCCACGCCGGCACAGCAGGTGCCCGCCGTGCTGTCCCAGGCCTGGGACAGCTTTGAAGGCAATGTGGCCATTCAGAGCGAAGGCCAGCCGCCGATCGATTGCAGCAAGGGCTGCGCCACCTGCTGCATGCTGCGGGTCAGCGCCACCGCGGCAGAAATCTTCCTGATCGCGCGTTTCATTGAAGCCACCGCGCCGGCTTACGCCAAGGCCGGCATCGACCTGCAGCAGCGCCTGCACGAAGCCGATGCCCGCACCCGCGGGCTCGACGACGCACAACGCGTGCAGCTGCGCCAGCGCTGCCCGTTCATCGCCCAAGGCGCGTGCACCATCTACAAGGTGCGGCCGCTGGCCTGCCGGGGCCATGCGTCGCACAGCCGCAAAGCCTGTGTCGATGCGGCCGCGGGGCGGGTGAATGAGGTGCCGTTCTCGGGCCCGCACCGGCTGGTGCGCGCGTTCGTGCAATCGGCCTTGCAGGCGGTGCTGCGGGCGCGCGGCCTGGCCTATGGGGTTTACGAGTTGAACCAGGCGTTGGTGCTAGCCTTGCAGGATCCGGCGCTGGCCGGTGCCTGGCAAGGGGGAGCAGATCCCCTGGCCACGGCAGCGGTTGACAGCGCCGAAGACCTGGTTGCCATGGGTGCCGCGTTGGACGAAGCCCTGGCGGCCTGATGCCGGGAGCATGGCGATGAACACCCTCACCAAACTGGCCCAGGGCCTGATCGGCCATTTGCGCCCAGCACCGTTGCAAGGCGAGGCCGCATCTGTGCGGGCGTTGCCGCCGCGCTCGCCAGGCGGCGGGTTGCCGCTGATGCAGGTGCTGGCGCAGCGCCAGTCTTCCCGGGCGTTTTCAGTGAGTCCCTTGCCTGACGCCGTGCTGAGTGAGTTGCTGTGGGCCGCCGCGGGCATCAGCCGCCCCGAGTTGGGCGGGCGCACCTTTCCGAGCGCGATGAATGCGCAGGAGGTCGATGTGTATGTGGCGCTGCCGGACGGGCTATACCTCTATGACCCGCGCGCACACCAGCTGCGTCTCAGCATGGCCAGTGATGTTCGGCGTGTCACCGGCTATCAGGACTTTGTCGACCACGCCGCGCTGGATCTCGTCTTTGTCGCCGATCATGGCCGCATGCCCAAGGTGCCGGCGGCGCAGCGCAGCGGCTTTGCCCACATCGCTGTGGGCGCGGTGATGCAAAACGTCTATCTCTACTGCGCCAGCACCGGCTTGGCCACGGTGGCGCGTGCCTGGTTCGACCGCCGCGCGCTGGCCGAGGCCATGGGCCTGGGCGAAGACCACGAAATCGTGCTGACGCAGACCGTGGGCTACCCGCCCGAACCCAACTGACCGGCCCGGCAGCCGCCCGTTGCCCGAGCGGGAACGGATCGTGCTGCTGAAGCTGGGTCGGTGGCCTTGTGTCGTGCTTCCGCCAATTCACTCATCACCGCTGCCATGCCTGCCCTGTCTGCTGCTCCGACGCTGGCCACGCACTACGAACGCATCGCGTTCGAGCGCCAGCACAAGGTCGGGCGCAGCCTGGTGGCCACGATGGCGGTGAGCCGCGGGCAGCGGGTGTTGGAGCTGGGCTGCGGCCTGGGCCTGCTCACCGAACACCTGGCTGACCAGGTGGGCCATGCGGGCGATGTGCTGGGGCTCGATCCGCTGCCCCTGCGTGTGCAGATCGCCCACCAGCACCGTGCCCGGCGCAACCTGCGCTTCCAGATCGGTGACGTGGCGCAGCTGACGCGCTTTCCGGTGGCCTGCTTCGATGTGATCGTGGCCAACGGCGTGCTGCACACCTGGCGCGATGCACGCGCCGCGCTGGCTGAAGCCTGGCGGCTGCTGGCGCCGGGCGGGCGGCTGGGGCTCACCACGCTGTCTGCCGATCACCCGCACCCCGCGGCTGCGGCGCAGGCGGCGGTGCTGGCCGAACCGCCCTTTGTCATGCACCCGCTGCCTGAAGAGGCCCGCGAGTACCCGCTGTCGCCCCCCGCCCTGGGCGAGGCGCTCGATGCCGTGGGCTTTGCTCCCATCAACATCGAAACCCGACGCGAGCTCACACGCTACCCCCACGCAGAAGCTGCGATCGAAAGCATGCAGGCCACCACCTGGGGCCACTTCCTCGGCCACCTGCCGGTGTACCTGCGGGCTCCGGCGCGCGCTGAAATCGTGCAGCGGCTCGCCAGCCGGTGCGGCCCCGACGGCTTGGTGCACGAATCGGTGGCGATCACGGTGGTGGCCCATCGCGCGGCGGTCACCGCACAGGCCTTGTGATGAACGCGACGGCCAGCGAGATCTACGTGGCCTCGCTGCTGGCCAACTTCTTCGAGGCCGGCTGGTCGGTGCAGGTGCTGCTGGGTGACATGACCCGCCCGCAATACGAAGCCTCGCGACTGGCACGCCCCGCCATCCAGAAACATCTGCGCACGATGGCGACCACAGCTGCGTCCCTGCCGCCCGACGTGCGTGACCAGATGCCCAAGGTCGACTGGCAGAGTTGGGAAGATCTTGGCGACCACCTGCCGCCCCGCTGCCCGGCCGATCGCGACCTGGTGTGGACGGTGCTTGAACACTGGCTACCGCCCGAAGGCCGCGAGCTGCGCCGCTACCGCCAGCAGTTGCCGCAGCTGTGGCGCTACCGGTTTTGACGCACGGGTAGGTGAGACGGGGCCAGCCGCAAGGGCCGGCCCCCGTCGCCGCTCAAAGATCCAGCGTGATCTTGTCGCCGCCGGCGCGCGACACGCACAGGCACATGCAGTGGTTGTCGGCCTTCTCGCGCTCGGAGAGGTAGGCATCGCGGTGTTCCACCGCGCCATTGACCACCGGCGTGACGCACGTGCCGCAGGTGCCCTGCATGCAGGCATAGGGCACGTTGATGCCGGCGATGGCCAGGGCATCGAGGATGCTCTGGTCGGCCTTCACCGGGATGGTTCGGCGCGCCTGCGCCAGCTCAATGGTGAACGGCCGGTTCTCGCTGTCGGCCACCACGGCGGCCGAGAACGATTCAATGCGCACATTGGCCTCGGGCCAGCCCGCGGCCAGCGCGGCCTCGCGCAGCCAGTTCATGAAGCCCTGCGGGCCACACAGGTAGACCAGCGTCCCGGCATCGGGGCGGCCCAGCACCTGGGCCACGTCCAGCCCGCTGCGGCCATTGGCCTGATCCAGGTGCACGGTGGTCTTGGCGGCCAGCGCGCCGGTGGTGATCTGGTCGCGCAGCGGAATGGCGGCGTCGTTGCGAGCGCACACATGCAGCTCGAACGGCTTACCAATGGCGGACAGGCGCTGGGCCATGTGGAACAGCGGCGTGATGCCGATGCCGCCGGCGATAAGGATGAAGCGCTGCGCGTTTTCGTACAGCACGAAGTTGTTGCGCGGCCGGCCCACGTCGAGCACCGTGCCCAGCGTCAGCGCGTGCATGGCCTTGGAGCCGCCGCGCCCCTGGTCGTCGCGCTTGACGGCGATGGTGTAGCGGTTGGCCTGCGTGTCATGCGCCACCACCGAGTACTGCCGCACCAGGCCGCCCGGCAGGTGGATGTCCAGGTGCGAGCCGGCAGGGCCCTTCTGCAGCGGGCGGCCATCCACCGGTTCGAAGTCGAAGGCGCGGATGTCTTCGCCCACATCGCGTGTGGCCACCAGCCGCATGGCGACGGGGGCGGTGTCTTCGGGCTTGAGCAATTCCACCTTCGGCGGGCCACCCAGCACGCCGCGGGCGGGGATCTTTTGTTCACGCAGCACGCGGTTGGCCAGCTCCCACACAGCGGCGTAGCGGAACCACGGCAGGTGTGGCAGCAGGTGGTGGATGGTGTGGTCCTGCTGGCCGAACATCAGCTTGCGCAGCGGCGATTGGCCGCGGATGTAGACGGTCGACTGGAACGGCTCGCGCTCCCACGTCAGGCCATGCGGGTGCTGGATGTGGGCAAACACATACGCCACCACACCCAGGCCGATGCGCTGCGGAATCACGTACAGCAGCAGGAACTCCTTCCACCACGGCGACGCCAGCAGCACCACATGCGAGACGATCACGATCGTCAGCATGATGTAGAACCAAACCGCCACCGTCTTCGACCAGAGCTTGCGGCCATACCGGAAGTACCACGCCACCCAGTGGATGTCGGTGAACATCAGGTAGGCCACGCCGGCCCACTTGGGCACCTTCACCAGGCCGGTGTCCGGATCGCGGCCCTCCTGGCCGACGAAGCGGTGGTGGTCCATGTGGATGGCGCGGAACACCGTCATGTTCACGCCGGGCAGCAGCAACTGGCCGACGAAGACGCCGATCGCGTCATTGAGCGTGGGGTTCTTTGACACCGCCCGGTGCGAGGCATCGTGCAGCGGCGAGAAGGCCAGGTACACGGTGGTGAAGTTGATCACCATCGCCGCCCACAGCGGCATCAGCCCGGTCAGGTAGGCCCAGCAGGCGCCGATGAAGCCGCCCACCGCGATGATGGACAACGTCCACTGCGGCAGCGAGATCACGGGCATGCGCATCACATCGTCGTAACGGGGGTCGTTGACGATCTGGCTCAGGATGTCGCGAACCGCGGGGTTGCGGGTCATGGTCATGGGCGAGTCTCCGCGGCAGGGGAAAGGCTGGTGCAAGTGGTGAGCTAGTGTACTGTACCCATATTTATCAAAGACAGGAATAGCCCCGCCGTCCCCTAAGCCACGGGGCTGGCCAAGACTTGCCTACCCGCCGGGCGGGGCCCCGGCTGGCGACTCAGGCCGGCACCCCCACCACCACATGGCTCGACTTGATCAGCGCCGTGGCCGCCACCCCTGGCTTCAGCGCGAGGTCAGCCACCGATTCATTCGTGATCACCGCCTGCACCACGCTGCCGCCAGGCAGGGTGATCGTCACCTCGCTGTTCACCGCCCCGGGCAGCACGGCACTCACGGTGCCGGCCAATTGATTGCGCGCACTGAACTTCAGCGTGGGTGCGCCGGCTTGCACGATCACCCACGGCGCCTTCACCAGCGCCACCGCCGGCTTGCCCACGGCCAACCCCAGTGACTTGGCGCTCGCCACAGTGACCACCGCCACGATGGCATCGCCCCCCGGGGTGGTGAGGGTGACTTCGGTGTTGACGGCGCCGGCTTCCAGCGCGGTGATGGTGCCTTCGAAATGGTTGCGGCTGCTCAGTCCATTGGCCATGTGGGATTCCTTCCAGGAAGCGCAATAATGCGATCGTTATGTAGCAAGGGCTACAAATAAAACGCCGTGTTGGTGGCGTTCGGCAGGGCCAGTCTAGGACGGGGTACTTGGTGCTGGCAACCATAGCGGTGCCATGAAAAGGCGTCAAACCGGCAGCGACAGGCGCCCACCCTCGGCATACATGGCACGTTTTTGGCTATCGCTATATATCAACAGAAACAGATGACAAAACCCTCTCGCGCCGCCATGCCGCCCCCATCCACCCCCGCCCGCCTGGTGAGCAAGCTCGAAGTGAGCACCGACCTGGGCACCTTCCTGGGCGACACCCGCATTCGCCTGCTCGAAGCCATCGACGTGCACGGCTCCATTTCTCAGGCGGCCAAGCATGTGCCGCTGTCTTACAAGGCGGCCTGGGACGCGGTGGATGCGATGAACAACCTCTCCGAGCAGCCCCTGGTAGAGCGCAGTGCCGGTGGCCGCCAAGGCGGCGGCACCAAGCTCACCGACCACGGACGCCGCCTGGTGGCGCTGTACCGCGCGGTGGAGGCCGAGTACCAGGCCGCGCTCGATCGGCTGGTGGGGCAGATGGAGGGTGCAGAAGGCGGGGCCTCGGTACGCGGCTTTCAGCAACTGCTGCGCCGCATGGCGCTGCGCACCAGCGCGCGCAACCAGCTGGCCTGCACGGTGAGCGGTGTGCGCGAGGGCGAGGTCGACTATGAGGTGTTCCTGCGGCTGGATGAGCAGGAAGCGCTGGGCCGCCCCAAGCTTCCTGACCCCCCTCGGGGGGCGGGCGGGCCGAAGGCTCGACCTGGGGGCGCTGTGCCAGAACTCAAGGCCATCATCACCCGCGAATCGGCGCAGACGCTGGGCATGGCCATCGGCGTGCAGGTGCTGGCGCTGATCAAATCGTCCTCGGTGCTGCTGCTCACCGATGAGCGCCAACGCATCAGTGCCGACAACCAGCTGTGGGGCGAGGTCTCCAGCATCCATGCCGGCCCGGTGAACAGCGAGGTGAAGGTCAACATCGGCCACGGCCGCACGATGGTGAGCGTGGTCACGCATGAATCGGTGGAGCACCTGGGCCTGGGCGAAGGCAGCCGCGTGGCGGCCGTCTTCCAGGCTTCGAACGTGATCCTTTGTGTGATGTAGCCCCCTGGCTCGCTGCGCTCGCGACCCCCCGAGGGGGCGCACGCGGCGGACCGGCGGAGCCGGATCCACGCGTGACTTAGCCCCCCTAGCTCGCTGCGCTCGCGACCCCCCAAGGGGGCGCACGCGGCGGACCGGCGGAGCCGGATCCACGCGTGGGCTGGGTCTGGCGGTGTTTTTCGATGAAGGAGTGATGATGAAATTGGCGTTGGACAAGGTGACGATGGCGGTGGTGCTGTGGTGTGGCCTGGCGGCCGCCCAGGCTGCCGATGTGCAGGTGGCCGTGGCTGCCAACTTCGCCGGGCCGCTGGGCAAGATCGGTGAAGCGTTCACGGCCGCCACCGGCCACAAGCTGTTGGTGTCGCCCGGCCCCACCGGCAAGTTCTACACGCAGATCACGCAGGGCGGCGCGCCCTTCGAGGTGCTGATCGCGGCCGATGACGAAACGCCCAGGAGGCTGATCAGCGAAGGCTTCGCCGTGGCCGGCACCAACTTCACCTACGCCATCGGCCAGCTGGTGCTGTGGAGCGCACAGCCCGGCCTGGTGGACGACCAGGGCGCGCTGCTGGCGTCTGACAGGTTCACCAAGCTGGCCATCGCCAACCCCAAGATCGCCCCGTATGGCGCGGCGGGCATGGAGGTGCTCAAGGCTCGCGGCTTGACCGAGCGGGTGACGCCCAAAATCGTCACCGGCGACAGCATCGCGCAGGCGTACCAGTTTGTGTCCACCGGCAATGCCGAGATCGGCTTCGTGGCCCTCTCACAAGTGGCGGTTCCGGGCAAGCCGGTGGTGGGTTCGATGTGGAGGGTGCCGCAGTCGCTGTACGGCCAGATCAAGCAGGACGCCGTGCTGCTGAAGGCCGGTCAGGACAACGCTGCTGCCAAGGCCCTGCTCGACTACCTGAAGAGCGCACCGGCCAAGGCCGTGATCGAGGCCTATGGTTACCGGCATTGAGGCGCTGTGATGTTCAGTGAAGCCGATCTCGCGGCGATTCGCATCACGGCGGCATTGGCTACCGTCACCACCGTGTTGCTGCTGATCGTGGGCACGCCCATCGCCTGGTGGCTGGCGCATACGCGCTCGCGCCTGAAGCCGGTGTGGTCGGCTGTGGTGGCGATGCCCATCGTGCTGCCGCCCACCGTGCTGGGCTTCTACCTGCTGGTGTTGATGGGCCCGAACGGTCCGGTGGGCCAGTTCACCCAGTGGCTGGGCCTGGGGCGGCTGCCCTTCAGCTTTCCAGGCTTGGTGGTGGCCTCGGTGCTCTATTCCATGCCGTTCGTGGTGCAGCCGCTGCAGCAGGCTTTTGAAGCTGTACCGCCACGCCTGATGGAGGCGGCCGCCACGCTGCGCGCCAACGCCTGGGACCGCTTCTTCACCATCGCCCTGCCGCTGGCTCGGCCGGGCTTCATCACCGCCGCGGTGCTGGGCTTTGCCCACACGGTGGGCGAGTTCGGCGTGGTGCTGATGATCGGCGGCAACATCCCCGGCCAGACCCGCGTGCTCAGCGTGGCCATCTACGACCACGTAGAGGCCACCGAGTTTGATGACGCCCACCGGCTGGCCGCAGCGATGGTGGTGTTTGCGCTGGTGGTGTTGAGCATGCTGTACTTCGTCAACCGACCGCGAGCACAAGACGCGAGCACAAGAGGGGCGCCATGACAGCGCTCAGTGAAACCGGCGGTATCGACCTGCGCCTGAGCCTGCAGCGCCCGGGCTTCCGGCTTGACCTGCAATCCGCGCTGCCGGGGCGGGGCATCACCGCGCTGTTCGGCCCGTCGGGCTGCGGCAAGACCACGGTGCTGCGTGCGCTGGCCGGGCTGGAGCGCGCCCAGGGCCGCGTGGTGGTGCAAGGCACCGTGTGGCAGGACGATGCCCAGGGCGTGTTCATGCCGCCGCACCAGCGCCCCATTGGCTATGTGATCCAGGAGGCCGCGCTGTTCCCGCACATGAGTGTGCAACGCAACCTCGACTACGGCCTGCGCCGCATCCTCGCTGCACAACGCCAGATCGAGGTGGCTCACGCCGTGAGCCTGCTGGGCATCGGCCATCTGTTGCATCGCGCACCCGCCACGCTGTCGGGCGGCGAACGCCAGCGTGTGGCCATCGCCCGTGCGCTGCTCACCAGCCCGCGCCTGCTGTTGATGGACGAGCCGCTGGCCGCGCTCGACAGCACCCGCAAGGCCGAGATCCTGCCCTACCTGGAGCGCCTGCATGCCGAGCTGGCCATGCCCATCGTCTATGTGACTCATGCGCTGGACGAGGTGGCCCGCCTGGCCGATCACCTGGTGCTGATGGAGGCCGGCGGTGCGCGCGCACAAGGGCCGTTGCATGAACTGCTGGCGCGCACCGACCTGCCGTTGAGCACGGCCGACGATGCCGGCGTCGTGATCGAGGCCATCGTGGCCGAGCACGATGTGCCCTACCAGCTCAGCCGGCTGCGGCTCTGCGACGGCAGCAGCCTGTGGATCGGCCAAGTGCCGCAAGCTGTGGGCACGGCAGTGCGGGCGCGGGTGCTGGCGCGCGATGTGAGCGTGGTGCGCGAGCCGCCGGCGGCCACCAGCATCCTCAACGTCTTGCCCGTTACCCTGCATCACCTGCAGCATGACGGCGCCACCACCACGCTGGGCTTGAGCCTTGGCCACGGCCAGGCCTTGGCCACCACCCTGCTCGCGCGCATCACGCGGCGGTCGAGTGAAGGGCTGGGCCTGCAGCCGGGTCAACACCTCTACGCACAGATCAAAGGAGCCGCCTTGATGCGCTGAGTGGAAGTTGATCGCCTCGCTGGGGCTTGCGGGCTGGGCTACGGTTCAGGGCTGCCCCAAGTCCTGGCAGGCGCGCTGCGACCACACTCAACAGGCGGGGAACAGGGAACACGATGGACCGACCTTCCGACAGCTGGCAGGCTCGCCTGCCGGCCGAACTGCAGCCGCACGTGATCTGGCCGGTGCGGCAGGAATCGCACCACGACGACAGCGTGCCGGCCTCCAAATGGCGCGGCTATGACGCGCTGGGCCAGCTGTGCTGGTATCGCCACCATTTCTCGCAGTGGGACTACGCCTTCGACGATGACGACGCGCCCTGCATGCGCATGCTGCGCAGTGAAACCTTCGAAGCCTGGCGCTGCCTGGATGGCCGCTGGCTGCGCCGCGTGCAGGGCCTGCCAGGGCCGGGCCGCTGCGAGGGCGATGAGCATGACAGTGGCTTTGAAATGGTGAGCCCCCAGCAGGTGCCCCGGCTGTGACGCCGCTGGCGCTGGAAGAACGCCTGGGCGACGACGAGCTGCGCCGCTGGCTGCTGGAAGACGCCCCCCACGGCGACCTCACCACCCGCAGCCTGGGCCTGCAGGCCGAGCCCGCGCAGCTGCGCTTCACCGCGCGACGCGACATGCGCGTGGCCTTGATCGAAGAAGCGGCACGCCTGTTTGAGCTGTGTGGTGCCCAGGCCGAGGTGATCATGCCCAGCGGCAGCGATGCCACCGCCGGCACCGCGCTGCTGCACGCCCACGGCCGCGCCGGCGCCTTGCTGCTGGCCTGGAAGGTGGCGCAGACCGGCGTCGAAGTGGCCAGTGGCATGGCCACCGAAGCGGCCCGCATCATCGGCCTGCTGCGCGCGGTCGGCCACCCCCAGGCGCTGGCCTGTACGCGCAAGACGCTGCCCGGCAGCCGTGCGCTGGCCCGGCGCGCCGTGACCGCCGGCGGCGCGGTGATGCACCGCCTGGGGTTGTCCGAGAGCCTGCTGGTGTTTCCCGAGCACCGCCTGTACCTGCCGGCCGATCAACACACGCAGCGCCTGGCCGCCCTGCGCCAGGCCCAGCCCGAGAAGCGCCTGGTGGTGGAAGTGGGCACCGAGGCCGATGCCCTGGCCCTGGCCCGCGCGGGCGCCGAGGTGCTGCAGCTCGAACGCTTCACACCCGACCAACTGGCCGCCCTGCGCCGCACGCTGCAGGCCGAGGGTCTGCACCCGCTGCTGGCACCGGCCGGGGGCGTGAATGCCACCAATGCGCTGGCCTATGCCCAGGCCGGTGCCGATTTCCTGGTCAGCTCTGCCCCGTACCACGCCCCACCGGCCGATGTGAAGGTGCACTTCGAGGTGAGCGCCGCCTGAGCGCCGGGCTCGGGCTTGCGGCAGGTCACTGGCGCTGCAGAAGGGGGTGGCTTGTTCGCTGAGCCGTGGCCCCTGGGCACGTTCCTCGCTATGTCTCATTGGGCGCCTGCCCGCGGGAGACAAACGCGATGCGTACTTTCATCCAAGTGACCGAGATCTGGACGCCCACGGCCGACCGATCGATGCTGCAGTACCACGGCGGCCTCTACGGCTCGCACCATGCCTTCAAGGCCGCCAGCCAGAAGCTGGTGTTCGGCTACGGCGAGGGCCTGCCGGGCAGGGCCTGGGAGACCCGCCAGCCCATCCTGCTGAAGAACCTGCAGGAGTGGTACTTCCTGCGTGGCGAAGCCGCCGCCAAGGCCGGCCTCACCTGCGGCCTGGCCCTGCCCATCTTCGCGGGTGACTACCTGCTGGCCGTGGTGGTGTTCTTCTGCGGCACCGATGACGACCACGTGGGCGCCATCGAACTCTGGCACAACGATTCCGCGCGAGACAGCGACATGGGCCTGGTCGACGGCTACTTCGGCATTGCTGACAGCCTGCAGTGGAAGGCCAAGGCCACCCGCTTCATGCGCGGCTTCGGCCTGCCTGGCCTGGTGTGGCAAACCGGCCAGCCCGAGATCATGCAAGACCTGGTCAATGCCGACCGCTTCCTGCGCAAAGACGATGCTCGCCGCGTGGGCCTGAACAAGGGCCTGGGCCTGCCGGTGTTCAGTCAACCCGACCAAAACAGGGTGGTCGCCTTCCTCTCGGCCCGGGGCACGCCCATCGCCCGCCGCTTCGAGGTGTGGCACCCCAGCCCCGACGGCGCGGGCAACCTCGTCTTCACCCAGGGCGTGTGCGACACCGACCCCGAATTCGCCGCCGCCTACCAAGGCGTGGCCCTGCCGCGCGGCAGCTCCATGCTCAACCGCTGCGCCGAAACCGGCCTGCCCCAGGTCACCGATGCCATGGCCTTCGAAGCCAGCGTGGCGGGTGTCAGTGCGCATGCAGCGGGGTACACGGAAGCGCTGGCCATGCCGGTGGTGGAGGCGGGGCGGTTAAAGGCGGTGGTGGCGTTTTATTTCTGAAGCCTGCACCATACGCCCTGCACTTCGCGCATTAGGTTGGATGCAATACACATGGCAAATGGGCGCCGAAGTAGCCGATGAGTACGACTTTGGAGGTATCTGTTTTTACCGCGCGGAAGTAGAGGCGCGCTCCGGCGCCGCCGGTCAGCTTGGTATGAAGGCTCCAGCGTGCTTGCTCATACCCTGCTGGTGATGGAAAGTCTCGAATCGGCCCAAAGTTCCCATGCGACAGCGTCTGATCGGACTCCTGGCTGTAGGTGATTCCCTCGGGGCGATAGGGTGTCCCTGGTGCCCAGGCCTCTGCGGCGGCATTCAAGGCGCGCAGGTGTCTGACGAGCTGACGGAACACCGGTTCCGAACCGGACAATGAGGAAAACGATTTGACGGCTCTCGGACCCACTCGCAGGTGGGGGAATGCGTCGGCGAGTCTGTCGAGCAGCTCCTTACCGTCAGTGATCGCTGCATCCACGAGCCCTTGAATTTGCAGGCCCCCGGCCGAAACCTCTTCGCCGCGGGCGTACGCAAAGACCGGAACGTCTGTGACTGTGATCGGATCGGTGCTCGCATCCAGTATTCGTACCTGCACCTGTCTGCCAGTCTGTATCGCGACGCTCGCGAGCGTCGCCACAGGTCGGCTCTCAAGCGCTCCGAGTCCCAACCCGTACACCAAGTTTCCGTTCGCCTGCGTCTCCAGGATTCGATGCCCCTCGGCTCGTGCCATCAGGCCGTCGGGCCCGTCAATGAAAGGTTGTCGCGCGAGGCGCATCGCGACGAGACGACCGGCATCAAGATTGCGTCCTCTCTCGAAGCACCAAGTCCGCAGTCCTTTGCCTTCGCCAATGTCTCGATCCGCAGCGTCTGATACCGAACGAAGAACGCGAGGAAGACCGATGCGGTCGAACTCTGTCAGTACGCTTGAGAGCGCGGCGATTCGGATGGCTGGTGCCCACTCGGGGCAGGGCACCAGGCTGGTTTCGTCGAGAGCAGGTTCCATGAGACTGATCGCTACAGCAGCGCAGCCAGCGCTTGGTCGAACTGGTCGAAGAATCCCTCTGGCCAAGCGTCGAGCCGGCCATCCTCGTCAATCTTTGGAGACAAGCGCCGAGAGGCTCCGTCCGAATCCCGCAAGAAGAAGTGGATTTCTATCTGGCTCGGTTCAATAGAGGCACGTCCTTTCACGGCGAGGCGAATGCCGTTCAGCACATGATCGGAGTGTGTCTCAACGATCACCTGTACGCCGCAGCTCGCCACAAGAGCCAAGAGTTCACCAATGTCTTGCTGAGCCTTAGGATGCAGATGAACCTCAGGGTTCTCGACAATCACGACGTCGCCGGGACTTGCAGCCAACAGTTCGACCAAGACGGGGAATAGCTGTGTCAGGCCGAAGCCGACGTTCTGCGGTCGCTGGAATTCCGACTTCGCATTTGAACGAAGTCGCAGGCTGACGGCGCTGGCGCCGTCAATCGGCAGAACCTGGAGATCACAGCCCGGAAAGAATTGCCGCATCCGCGCTCGGACCTGATGGAAGAGGGTCGCCGGCTCTCCGTCGATTAACAGACTCTCAGACACAGCGTCGGACTCCCTCCAATGCAACAGGCCTGCTGCCAACTCGCCCCGCATGCCAACTTGGCGGTGATGCTGTGCGTCCAACAGCGGGAGCAGTTCACGTGGACCAGTCCTCTCAGCAGATAGCCAGCTGATGCGCTTCAAGTGCTTGACGATGGCGCAGCCGCTGGCTTCGGCTTCAGGCAGCAGCCATCGGGTCGGCCCAGAAAGATCCAGCAAACCCCCGTTGACCTCGACGGCAGAAAGATCGAGCGCCATTGCGCGCCGGTCCTGCGCACTGAAGGTCCAGGCAACCTTCCTGTTCCCGGATGACGCGCCCAGACCTAGCTGACGGCGGCCCGTCGTCTGATTGATGACGTCTGAGGCACTACCGAGGGTCAGACTGGGACCATTCAGCAACAAGGACTTCGACCACTCGCGTTCATCCAAGGTCTGAGCAAGTAGGACAAGTGATTGGATTACGGAAGACTTGCCGCCCCCATTTATGCCTGAAAGCACCGTGAGCTTCCCGAGGGGCAAATCCAGTGTTTCGAAGCACTTGAAGCTTGTGAGGTGAAGGGCGTCAAGCATCGAACACCTCGCGGAACATCTCGTTGGCGATGCGAAACCTTGCGCGGACCTCCTTGGGGCTGTTGGGTCCATAGGTGATTGCCTTCGTGAATACCGGGTCGTCCATACGGGCGTAGAAGGCTTTACGTAGCGCTTCGGCCTTCGATGCCACCAGCTCTTCCTCCAGGCGGCACATCTCGAACATCATCACGTCAAAGAGCGATGCGTTTAGGATGCTGCGAGGTTGGTTCGTTTGGCGATGCTTTCTGAAAGCGTGCCGCCTGAACACCAACAGATTATTCGAGAGCCCGCGCCTGAACTTTTGGCCCAGCAATTCACGGTCAGCTTCCGGAAGTTTCGAAAGTCGGACCAAGCCGCGTGCGAGCCAGTCGTCCATGTCGCCCTTGTAGCTTTCAAATGGCAACAAGCTGAACGAGCAGAAGCGGTTTACGAACTCGCGATCCTGCATTTTCTTGATGTTCAGACTGCCACCCGTGGCATCCTTAAACAGTTCAGATTCGACCTCGGCCTTCAAGAACTTGGTGGCAACCCCGTTGTAGATGGCGTTGCGCATTTGCTGGCGTGTCAAGACTTCACCACCATTTACGCGTTCAAAAATGTCCAGCCTCGCGCGCTCAGGGACAGTTCTATCGATGATGTAGAAATGCAGTTGGCTGTCTTCGACACGGTTCTGCAGCCTAGCCTCAAGGTCCTGGAATCGCTTGCCGTCTAGTTCCGGACGATCAGGCAAGTCCAGTGCGAGTTCCCCCTCCAGAAATCGCTGTAACGTTGTGAGCCTTTGCCTGCCATCCACCACAATGAGAAGACCTTCGTCATCTTCTGCGACGTAGAACACTGGGAGCGGAATGCGCATGAGGACTGACTCGATGAGTCTGCTCTGCTTGTCCTTCTCCCAAACAAAATCGCGCTGGAAATCTGGATCCAGCCGGAAGCGTCCTGCGGCAAGCCGCCTCACCACATCCACTGCGGCGCGCCGCTCTTCTCGAATCGCTAGTTCGTCGAGAGGGTAGTCCTCCCATCCACCGGGTTTGGCTTCTTCATAGCCCTCAACGGCTTCTGGTGCAGGCAGAGTAGGGTCATTCGATTCAGTCATTTCCTGATTCTCGCAACTCGTTGCATTTGAGGAGTATCGGGTACTGTGTCGTTCAATTTCGCCCAGGGCCTCTGAATTTGCTACTGATGCACCCGCAGCTACACCCGAGCGACTGTTCCACTTCAATCTCCGTCATTGGAACCTCCGATACTCCGACTGGCAAATGTGGGTCGCCAGCGTGAATTCGGTCCCACGCAGTTGGCTCCATCCCAGCTCACCCCACCTGCCCCAACGCCCGCTCAATCCGCCGCTTGCCCACCGTCGCCTTGGGCACCGGCATGCTGAACCACGACCGCACGTCTTCTTCCAGCCCGATGCCGTGCATGAAGTTGTAGAGCGCCTTCTTCAGCCCGGCACCCAGCGCATCGTGGTCGGTGCCTGTCGGGTCAATGAAGCCCACATCGTTCTTGGCAAAGGTGACAGGCGGCAACGGCAGCAGTTGCACGCCATACGCTGCCGGGTCTTGGCCCACCGGTGAATGCACTGTGCACGCAAAGCGGTGGAAGAAGCCGCTTTGGATGCAGCCGTTGGTGAAGAGCTGGCGGACGTATTCCAGCGCGTCCACCGTGTCTTGCACCGTCTGCGTCGGGAAGCCGTACATCAGGTAGGCATGCACCAGGATGCCGGCTTCGCTGAAGCCGCGGGTGACGCGGGCCACCTGATCCACCGAGACGCCTTTTTTCATCAGCGCAAGCAGGCGGTCTGATGCCACTTCGAGCCCACCCGAGACGGCGATGCAGCCGCTTTCGGCCAGCAGTTCGCACAGTTGCGGGGTGAAGGTTTTCTCAAAACGGATGTTGCCCCACCAGCTGATCTGCAGCTTGCGTTTGAGGATCTCTTCGGCCAGGGCGCGCAGGGCTTTGGGTGGGGCGGCTTCGTCGACGAAGTGAAAGCCGGTTTGGCCGGTCTCTTGCACGATGGCTTCGATGCGGTCGGCCAGTGTGCTGGCGCTGGCGGCTTCAAAGCGGGAGATGTAGTCAAGGCTCACGTCGCAGAAGCTGCACTTCTTCCAGTAGCAGCCATGCGCCACGGTGAGCTTGTTCCAGCGGCCGTCGCTCCACAGGCGGTGCATGGGGTTCAGCATGTCCAGCAGCGACAGGTAGCGCTCAATGGGCAGGCCGTCCCAGGTGGGCGTGCCTACTTCGGCGAAGGGCACGTCGGGTTCGGGGAAGTTGATGTACTTCACCGCACCGGTGGCATCGCGCTGGTAGGTGCGCACCAGGCGCTGGGCCGAGCGCTGGCCGGCGATGTGGTCCAGCAGGGCCAGCAGCGGGCGTTCGCCGGCATCGACGGTGATGAAGTCGAAGAAGTCGAACACGCGCGGTTCGCTCAGCTCCCGCAGCTCGGTGTTGACGAAGCCGCCGCCGAGCACGGTTTTGATGTGCGGGTGTGTGGCCTTGATGGTCTGGGCGATGCGAAAGGCGGCGTACACCGCGCCGGGGAAGGGCACAGAGATCAGCACCACGTCGGGCTGGTGGCGGGCCACCGCGTCCAGCGTGAGGCGCTGCAGCGTGGTGTCGATCAGTGTGGGCGCAGCGGCCAGGGCTTGAGCGAGCGGGTCGAAGGTGGGCTGGCTCAGCGCCAATGATTCGGCGTAGCGCACGAACTCGAAACGTGGGTCGATGGCGTCGCGCAGCACGTCGGCGATGTCGTTGAGGTACAGCGTGGCCAGGTGGCGGGCCTTGTCGTGCGTGCCCAATGCGCCGAAGGCCCAGGCGAGGGGGTCGCCGCCGTCGGCCAGATCGGCCTCTTCATACGCATCGAGTGCGGCGAAGCGCGGGCCTTCGGGCAGGAAGCCGCGGCTGGCGATGCGGTGCATCAGCGTGCTGTCGCGGCCTTGCAGGAAGGCGATGGTGCGGTCGATGGTGGCGGCGTACTGCGCGTAGTGGTCGGCAAAGGCCTGCACGCGGGGCGTGGGGCGGGGCAGTGCATCCACTGCGGCTTTCACCGCGGCCAGGCCGGTGGATGACAGCAGTTCCAGGATCAACGCCAGCGCCAGGTCTTCCTGCACGGCGGGCACGCCGCGCGAGCGCAGGAAGCCGGTGAGGTAGGCGGTGGAGGGGTAGGGCGTGTTGAGCTGCGTCATCGGGGGGATGACGCTGAGCACGCGCAGGGTGGGCGCCGTCATGCGGGTACGAGGCCGTCCTGCTTGAGCAGGCTTTCCAGTGCCTGTTCGCGGATGCCGTAGAACTGCTTGATCTCGGCGATCTGCTGCAGCACCGCGTCAGGCGCTTTGGGCTGCTTGCGTTTGACGGCCAGGATCATCTTGTTCTTGTTGGTGTGTTCGAGTGAGATGAACTCGAACACCTTGGTGTCGTAGCCGGCGGCTTCCAGCAGCAGGGCGCGCAGGCCATCGGTCAGCATTTCGGCTTGCTGGTCGGCATGGATGCCGTGCTGCAGGATGGGCCGCAGCGGGTGGGGGCTGAGCAGTTGTGGGCGCACCTGCTTGTGGCAGCAGGGCGAGCACAAAATGATTTCAGCGCCGGCGCGGATGCCCAGGTGGATGGCGTAGTCGGTGGCGATGTCGCAGGCGTGCAGCGCGATCACCACGTTCAAGGCACGAGGTTGCCAAGACCGCACATCACCTTGTTCGATGTGCAGGCCTTGCAGTTGCAGTTGGTCGATCACGCCGTTGCACAGGGCCACCATGTCGGGGCGCAGCTCGACACCGGTCACTTGCGCATCGATGCCCTTCACGGTGGTGAGCCATTGGTGGGTGGCAAACGTCAGGTAGCCCTTGCCGCAGCCGAAGTCGGCCACGTGCAGTTGCTTGGCATCCGCCAGGGTGGACGAGTCCAGCGCGTGGGCGAACACCTCGATGAACTTGTTGATCTGCTTCCATTTGCGCGCCATCGCCGGCACCAGTGTGTGCTGCGCGGTGGTGACGCCCAGTTCGGTGAGGAAGGCACTCTCGATGGGCAGCCAGCGTTGCTTTTCCCGGTTGTGTTCGCCGGTGGGCACCGGTGCGGTGTGGGCCACGCGCTGGGCGGTGAAGAGGGGGCGGCCCTTCTTGCTGAAGGCGAGCTGCGCTTCCTGCTCGGTGGTGTGGAGGTGGGCGTTCTTGAACGCGGTGCCGAGCAGCGAGTCGATCGTGGCGCGGGCCTCTGACGTGGTCAGGTTCTTGGTGATGTCGCGCGTGGTGTAGCGGTAGACGAAGCTCAGGTGCGGGGTGCCGCGCAGCTCAATCAGGCGGATGTTGATGCGCTCCAGGTTTGGTTCGCTGTGTTCTCCGCCGGCGGGTTTGGCCAGCACCAGTTTGACGAGGGTGCCTTGGGTCAGGCTCTGGTCGAGGAGGGCGAAGAACTTGTCGCGGGGGTCGGGGGCGGGCATGGGTTGTATTGT
>Ga0209066_10001556_pt1 | contig 30084 bp, 28 predicted proteins | sample All_14_2_FD_187198 | JGI IMG/M metagenome (GOLD analysis project Ga0209066, IMG submission 187198) | Freshwater microbial communities in response to fracking from Pennsylvania, USA - Allegheny Zone_MetaG_DW_15 (SPAdes) (version 2) ...
CGCTCAGCAGCCGTTCCTGAAAAAACGCAATCACGCGCTTGGCCGCTTCCTTGGTCGGCTCGCCATCCCTGTCGATCAGGTCTTCGGTCACAACCGAATGCGGCTTGGGTTCGGGGGACTTGGGATTGGCATATTTGTCGTCAATCTCGATGCCTTCAAATGCCGTCCCAAGCTCGCGCCGCAATGTCTCAAAGCGTTCGCCGGGTGAGGTCACATCGCCCTTGAAGCGCAGCCCCAGCACCTTGTCGCCTTTTGCGCAGCGATCCTTGAGACAGGTCAGCGCCTGAGGGGAGACATGCAGCGCGGCCTTGCGCTCGGCCCCGAAGGGGAAGGGCAGCGAGGGCTGCGACAGGACCGGCGCCATCATTGAGGGCTCCATCATCATCGACAGCGCGAAATTGCCTGAAAAGCACATGCCAATCGCGCCGACACCCTTGCCGCCGGCTTCCTCATGCACATGCCGGCACAGCGCGCGCAGCCAATCTGTCACCGGGCTGGAGCGGTGGCTCGCCAGCACATGGAACTCGCGGCTGATGCAGATCTTGGCGAGGGATTTGAGCACATAGCCAACACTTGGCGCAGGCCCCGCTTCGCCAACGAGCAGCGGCATGTAAACGCGAAAGCCCGCCGCCACAACCCAATCGGCAAAGCGCGTCACATTTGGCGTGATGCCGGGGATTTCATGAATGACAATGACCGCCGGTCCATGGCCGCGCACATAGACAGCCTTGGTATTTCCCTCATGGGTAAACTCGGTCGGCGTGTAATTGGACAGCATCTTGTCCCCCTCTTTTGTCCGAGGTTAACGGAGGGGCAGGGCGAGCGCCAAATGAAAAACCCCGCCGGGGTCGGGCGGGGTTCCCAATTCATGGCGGCCACAAGGCTTAGTGCAGCTTGGAAGCCAGCTCCGCAATCGAGCCCTCGACGAGCCTGGCATCGCGATTGGCGTCAACCTTGGCGGCGATGATGTCGCGTGCCGCGGCAATGGCCACATCCGAGGCCACGGCGCGCACATCCGCCATGGCCTGGGCCTCAGCCTGGGCAATCTTGTCTTCCGCCATCTTGGTGCGGCGGACAACCATCGCATTCATCGCGCTGCGGGTTTCAGCGGCCAGACGCTCGGCCTCGGCTTTCGCCTGGGTGACGATGTCTTCAGCTTCCTTCATCGCTTCGCGCTGTTTGCGCTGATAGGAAGCGAGCAGTTGCTGGGCTTCTTCGCGCAGGCGGCGGGCTTCTTCCAGTTCATTGGCAATGTCCTGGCGACGCTTGTCGAGCGACGCCGTCACCATGCCTGGCACCTTCATATAGATGGCGATGCCGATGAAGATGATAAGGCCTGTCAGGACCCAGAATTCACCAGTTGCGAGCATCATGCGTCTCCCCGGCTGATTGTCGCGGCCACGGCCTTTTCAACCGCAGCCTTGTCGGCCTCTTCGCCCAGCAGGCGGTTGACGATGGCGCTCGTCACTTCTGTTGCCACACCGGCCACATTGGCGAGCGCGGCCTGCTTGCGGGCCTGAATGCTGGTTTCGGCAGCGCTTGCCCTGGTCGCGAGATCGCTTTCAATGGCGTGACGCTGGCGGTCGCTTTCGCCGGCCAGATCATCGCGTGTTTTCTGCGCGATGGTATGTGCCTTGCTGCGTGCCTCGGTCAGCGCCGCTTCATAGGCGGCAATCGCCTCATCGGTTTTGGCTTTGGATTGGGCAGCCTGGTCGAGATCATCGGCAATACGGTCGCGACGTTCTTCAAGAACGGTGGCGATACGCGGCAGCGCCACGCGCGACAACAGCACGTAGAGCAGGCCGAAAGAAATCGCGAGCCAGATCAGCTGCGAAGCAAATGTCGTCGCATTGAAAGGGGGAAATCCCGTTTCTTGATGCCCGGCTTCCGGGACGTGTGTCCCTTCCGTCAGTTCCGTTGCCGTGTCGGCGGTCGCCATATCAGCCTCCAGATAAGTGCCTCAGTCGGGCACCGGCAAGACGATCAAATTCACAAGACGATCAAACTCACAAGATGATCAGGCTCAAGTGTCGATAACAAGCGGACGCCGACCGGACAAAAGCCCGGTCGGCCTCACGAAAGCCGGTTTCGCTTATGCGAAGAGCAGGATCAGCGCGACGAGCAGCGAGAAAATGCCCAGAGCTTCGGTCACGGCGAAGCCGAAAATCAGGCGGCCGAACTGACCGTCAGCAGCCGACGGATTGCGCAGCGCGCCCGCCAGATAGTTGCCGAAAATAGTGCCGAGGCCGATGCCTGCGCCGCCCATGCCGAGACAAGCGATACCGGCGCCAATAAACTTCGCTGCTTCTGCGTCCATAACCAATGCTCCTTAAGTTTCTCTGTAAAGTTCAAGCGACCTGCCTCGTGCGGGTCCGGACTTGTTCGTGAATGGGGTCGTGTCTCGCGCCGGTCCTTTGGAGATCAGTGCGAGGGATGCAATGCATCATGCAGATACATGCAGGTAAGAATGGCGAAAACATAAGCCTGCAGGCCAGCCACCAGAAGCTCAAGGGCCGTCAGACCGACAATCATGGCAAGCGGCAATACCGCGCCCAGAATGCCGATGCCGCCCATGGCGCCGATGGAAATCACAAAGCCGGCAAAAACCTTCAGCGTGATGTGCCCCGCCAGCATGTTGGCGAAAAGACGAACCGAATGGCTGATCGGGCGTGAGACATAGGAGATGACTTCAATCAGCACCACCAGCGGCAACAGCGCCATCGGCACGCCGCTCGGCACGAAAAGACCCAGGAACTTCGGGCCATGCAGAATGAAGCCTGTCACCGTCACGCCGACAAACACGATCGCGGCCAGCGCGAAGGTGACGATGATGTGGCTCGTCACGGTAAAGGCATAAGGGAAGAGGCCGATCAGGTTCGCAAACAGGATGAACATGAACAGCGAGAAGATGAAGGGGAAGAAGCGCTGGGCGTCATGTCCGGCGCTGTCGCGCACCATGTCGGCGATGAACTGATAGACCATCTCGACGGCGGACTGCATCCGGCCCGGCACCATGGCGCGCGAGCGCACGGCGAAAAAGGAGAAGGCAAAAACGCTGATGACGGTCACGACCATCCACAGGCTGGAATTGGTGAAGGATGCGTCAAATCCACCAATATGGATCGGGATGATCGGCTGCACGATGAACTGATGCAACGGATCGACGGGAAAACCCCCGCCCGCATGTTCTGCCCCTGATGCCACGACTGCTGCCTCTGCCTTGCTGTAATTTGGGCCTGCGCCCCGAAACCGTTTCTGCCGCGCCGAAAGGGCTATTTGCCCATCTTGTTCGTCGCCCGCAGCACATTCTTCACGCCGGCTGCAAAACCCAATCCGGTGAATATCACCAGGACAAGAGGCCCCGTGCCTGCCAGCCAGTCAATCGACCAGCCAATTCCCGCACCGACCAGAATGGCCGCCACGAATTCCGATGACATCCGCATCGCCACGGCCATATCCGAGGCATTGCCAGTGTCGCCCGGCCTTTCGGCCTCGCCCGTTTTCACCGCTCTGGCGCGCTTTGCACCCGCAATGCGGCGATCCAGATCGGCAAGTCGTCCCTTTTCGCTCTCTGGCAGGCCCCCATCGGGACCGGAGCCGGACGCTGTCATGATCCGATAAACTCCAGAAACGATAAAAGACATGTGCCAGTGCACGAAACAGGCTCTTGAGCAGGTATGAATCTGCCCCAAGCCGGGCGCACCCTACTTGCGGGGGCATTGCCTGTCAAGAACGGCAACGCGCCATTTAAGTCATTGTTATAAAAGGAACATTTGGTTCTTTTCGCGCCTGCGGCAATCAGTCCCCGCGTGAGTCGCTCTTACGTGAGCTTCGCAAAGGCCTCAGGAGGCCTCGCGCAGCCCCTCAGCCGCATCCAGATCGACCGAAACCAGCGTCGAAACGCCCCGTTCCTGCATCGTCACGCCGAACAACCGGCTCATCCGCGCCATGGTGAGCGCGTGATGGGTGATGATGAGGAAACGCGTATCGGTTTCGCGGGTCATTTCTTCCATGAGATCGCAGAACCGCTCGACATTGGCATCGTCCAGCGGCGCGTCGACTTCGTCCAGCACGCAGATCGGTGAAGGATTGGTCAGGAAGACCGCGAAAATCAGCGACATGGCTGTCAGCGCCTGCTCGCCACCCGAGAGCAGCGACATGACCTGCAAACGCTTGCCCGGCGGACGCGCATAGATTTCAAGGCCGGCTTCGAGCGGATCATCCGACTCGGTGAGCTTGAGATGGGCTTCGCCGCCCCCAAAGAGATGCGTGAACAACCGGCCGAAATTGGCATTCACCTTTTCAAAGGCTTCGAGCATCCGCTCGCGGCCTTCGCGATTGAGGCTGCCAATGCCCTGACGCAGTTTTGCAATCGCGCTCACCAGATCTTCGCGTTCGCTGGTCATGGTTTCGAGCTGCTCGCTCAGTTCGCGTGATTCTTCCTCGGCCCGCAGATTGACGCCACCCAGGCTCTCGCGTTCGCGCTTCAGCCTGTCGAGCTTGGCATCAATCTGATCGTGATCGGGCAGTTCCGCGCCGTCTTCCAGATTGGCAAGAGCAAGCGCGGCTTCGGGTTCGCATTCCAGCACGTCGCGGATACGCGCTTCGGATTCGGCGCGACGCTCGCGGCCACCATCGACGAGACCGTCAATGCGGGCGCGTTCTTCGCGGCTTTCAGCAAGCTGCCCCTGCACGCGTTTCAAATGCTTGCTGCATTCACCCAGCAGGCCTTCGGCAGCCGCCAGCGCATCAGCCGCCTGTGATCGGCTGGTTTCAGCCTGTCCGATCAGGTCCAGGAGCACATGGCGCTTTTCTTCAATCTGGGCCGGCACATCTTGCAGCGCTGCAAGCTCGGTCGCCGCCTCATCGCGGCGCGTTTCCAGAGTCACAATCTGGCGCTCGGCATTTGTCGCGCGCAGATCCCATGCCCCTCGCTCCTGCGCAATCGCATCGAGACGGCGCGCCCGCGCATCGGCTTCGCGCTTCAGGCTCTCATGCTGGGCCCGGGCTTCGGAAAGTTCCAGCCGCAACGCACTCACAATATCGCGCAGCTCATTGGCCTGCACGCGCAGCGCTTCATCAGGCTGCAAGGAGGCAATCGCCACCTCGGCTTCTTCCAGGGCGCGGGTTGCTTCGGTCAAGTCGCCCGACAGGCGGTCATGCGCATCCGCAAGCGCAGCGAGACGCTGCATCTGCGCCGAGACAGCGCGCTCGGCGGCGGCCAGCGCATCACGAATGCGGTTATGTTCAGCCTGTGCTTCGCGTTGGGCGCGCCGCGCTTCCTGCTCGCTGCCGCTTGCCGCTTCCGCTGCCACGCGCGCGGCTTCAAACTCGGCCCGTGCGGCGGCAACCTTGTCACGCGCCCCGACAAGCTCAGTCTCGATATCGGCGAGCTTGTTGCGCTGTTCAAGGCGACGCGCCGCCGCCGTCTGCGCCTCAGCGGCTTCCGTGTAACCGTCCCAGCGCCACATCGCCCCTTCGCGTGTGACGAGGCGCTGACCGGGTTTCAGCAGCGTTTGCAGGCGCTTGCCTTCGCTATCGGAAACCACAATGCCGATCTGCGACAGGCGGCGTGCCAGAGCGTCAGGCCCCCTCACGAAATAGGCAAGCGGTGTCGCGCCTTCCGGCAGTTCCGGCACCGGGTCAAGATCGGGCAGGCGGTCCCAATGCACCGGCGCCGCAACATCTCCGGGTACGGACAGATCATCGCCGAGTGCGGCACCCAGCGCCGTCTCATAGCCATGTTCCACATCCACGGCGTCGATCATCGGTGGCCAGAGATCGCTTTCATCCATGGCGAGCATGTCGGTGAGCGCGCGAAGCTGCGCGGCAAGGTCACCTGCAACGCGTTCGGCCTGCTGCATCGGTTCGCGCTCGGCGCGTTCTTTTTCCTGCGCCTGGCGACGTGCTTCTTCCGAGGCGACTGCGGCCTGCTCAGCCTCGCGCATCCGGCTTGCGGCCGCTTCAAGTTCAGCCGATTGCAGGACAATCGCTTCCTGCTTGGCTTCGGCGTCCGCCAGCGAGCCGCGCTCCCGCGCAATATCGGCAAGCTGTTGGTTCAGCCGTTCAATGCGCGCTTTGCCGCTGTCAATCTGGCGTTGCAGGCTCTGGCGTTCAGCGGTGAGGCGCGCAATTTCCTGATTGAGCTGATCGAGTTCGCGTTCGCGTGTTTCAAGCGTGCCCTTGGCCTCGCTCACGCGCGTTTCGGCGGCGGCCTGTGTTTCCAGCTGGCCTTCCTGCGCCTGTGCCAGATCACCGGCTTCGGCATCGAGACGCATCATTGCCCCGCGTGTGTCTTCAATCAGATGACGTTCGCGTTCAAGGTCATGGCCGATCTGTTCCAGACGCGCCGACAGGCGGCTTGCCTGATCCTTGGCGCGCTGTTCTTCGGCATCCAGATTGTCGCGCTCGATATTGAGGCGATGCAGGCGCGCCGCCGCTTCGGCTTCCTGTTCGCGCAAGGGCGGCAGATGTTCGGCCGCTTCGGCTTCCGCCGTAATCGCGAGCGCGGCTTCGCGCGTCAGGTCGGCAACGCGCTGATCTGTTTCGGTGAGGCGCTGCTCTTCCCGTGCAAGCTGCGCGACAGCCTGCGTCCATTTCAGATGCAGAAGGATCGCTTCCGTCTCGCGGATCTGGCCGGAGAGATTGCGATAGCGCACCGCCTGACGCGCCTGACGCTTAAGGCTCGCGAGCTGCGATTCAACCTGCGCCACCACATCATCAAGCCGCGTGAGATTGGTTTCGGCTGCCTTCAGGCGCAGTTCGGCCTCGTGACGGCGCGTGTAAAGCCCGGTAATGCCAGCGGCTTCTTCCAGAATGCGCCGACGACTGATCGGCTTGGACGAAATGAGCTGCGAAATCTGACCTTGCCGCACCAGCGCCGGTGAATGCGCACCTGTCGAGGCATCGGCAAACAGGAGCTGCACGTCGCGGGCGCGCACGTCGCGGCCATTGATGCGATAGGTTGAGCCTTCATCGCGCTCGATCTTGCGCGACACCTCGATCACCTCATGTTCGTTATAGGCGGCGGGCGCCGTGCGCTCGGCATTGTCGATAAACAGCACGACTTCGGCATGGTTGCGTGCCGGACGGCCTGACGTACCGGCAAAAATCACGTCTTCCATGCCTGAGCCGCGCATGTTCTTGAACGAGTTTTCGCCCATCACCCAGCGCATGGCTTCCAGAAGATTGGATTTGCCGCATCCATTGGGGCCGACAATACCGGTCAGGCCCGGCTCGATGATGAGATCGGTCGGATCGACAAAGGATTTGAAGCCGGAAAGGCGTAGTCGGTTGAACTTCACGGGTCAGGTCTCAATCGTTAGAGCGAGAGGAAGGCGGAAGAGCAGGGTTTCAGGCAATGGGCCTTCAGTTCTGCGGTTCCTCCGCCGGTGGTGTCGTCGCATCATCTGGCTTGGTCTCGGCGGGCATATTGGAAGACATGTCGCCCGAGAGTTTCTTTTTCAGGATCGTCTCGAAATCTGCCCAGGGCAGCGCCCCTTCAATTTTTTCGCCATTGATGAAAAAGGTCGGCGTTGACTTGACGCCAAATGTCTTGGCGCCGCGCAGCGCGTTGAACTTCACATGCTCGAAAATCTTCTGATCCTTCATGCAGGCATCAAAGGCTTCCTCGGAGAAGCCGCCCTGCCGGGCAAAGGATTTGAGATCCTCCATTGGCGTCTGTGTGAAGGCCCATTTTTCCTGTTCGGAAAAAAGGACTTTCACAAAGCCGAAATAGCGCTCCGGCCCGGCGCAATGCGACAGCATGAAGGCCGCCGTGGCGATCGGATCGAAGGGAAAGTCGCGCAGGATGTAATAGACCTTGCCCGTCTCGATGTAGTTTTTTTCGAGCTGGGGAATCGCATGTTCCTCGAAATCGGCGCAATGCGAACAGGTCAGCGAGGCATATTCGACAATCGTGATCGGGGCGTTTTTGTCCCCCATCGTCAGGTCGCCAAGCGGCCCGGCCACCAGCAGCTCTTTTTCAAAGCTGGTCAGGTCGCGCGGATTGCCCGTGTCAGCCGCGCTGATCACGTCAGTCGAGCGAAAGCCGTAATAGCCGACAAGGCCAAGGCCGATCAGCGCAACTAGGCCTGCGGCAGCCAGGATAACCACTCTATTTTGATTCACGATACTCGGTTCCCACTAGATGTTGTTGTATTATGGCCGGACACGGGCCCGTCCTCAACCAAACGATTCAGTTGCATGGGGCCGAGAATCGGGACTCAGGAGTCCCGGCTGGCCTTGCTCCCCATGATGCGTTCGCCGAGCCGTTCCAGCGCCAAGCGCAGGTCGGCTTCTTCAATTATTTCAAGCCCTTGGGCCAGTTTCGCGCGTTCCTCGGGCGTGAGCGGTCGAAACCGCTTCAGCCTCGGCCCCTTGCGGCGGGGCAGGGGGCCTTGCGTGATTTTGAGCCGGGCCACCGCCGGATAGCCATAATAGGCGTTGATCCGCTCAATTATTTGCGGCTCCAGATGCCGTAATTCCAGCGCCACGGGTCCATCAACCCGGATCGAGAGAATGGCCCTGTCACGCGCCGCATTATCGCCCGCCCCGAGAATGCGGGGATAAGTCAGCCGCTCCGGCGCGCAATATTCGGCCATGGCCGCGCCGACAATTTCGGGCCAATGCGCCAGAATATGGGCCTGGGCAAAGCCGCGCTGGCGAAACGCGTCACGCGCCACCGCCATCACCTGCGCCCCGATAGGCGGCAGGCTGAAGCGCAGGCTCGCCATGCGCGGGCCAAGGGGAGTGTATCTCGTGTCGCTCATGGCGGGCATTCTGACTCGAAAACCCCGGATTGGCGAATTGACCTGCTGCCGGTTTTCGCGGCAACTGGGCGCATGAGCAAAGCAGGCGGAAAACAGCGGAAAACGGGCAGGGCCGCGCCACCGGGTGAGGCCCTCTCGGTCGATCTGCTCGCCTGGTACGACATTCACGCCAGGCACCTGCCCTGGCGCGCCCGGCCCGGCGTCGCAGCCGACCCCTATGCCGTCTGGCTCTCTGAAATCATGCTCCAGCAGACAACCGTGGTGACGGTTGGTCCCTATTTCCGCGATTTTCTGGACCGCTGGCCAAAGGTGGAGGCGCTCGCCGCCGCCCCGGTCGAGGAGGTCATGGCCGCCTGGGCAGGCCTTGGCTATTACAGCCGGGCGCGAAATCTCCATGCCTGCGCCCGCATCGTGGCCCATGACCATGGCGGCATCTTTCCCGACACCGAAGCAGGCCTGATCGCGCTGCCCGGCATCGGGCCCTATACGGCCGCCGCCATTGCCGCCATTGCCTTTGGCAAACGTGCCGTTGTCGTCGATGGCAATGTCGAGCGCGTCGTCGCACGGCTCTTTTCGCTCGAAACGCCACTGCCGGAAGTCAAAAAGGAAATAAGGGTCTGTACCGATCGCCTCACACCGGAAAAACGCGCCGGTGATTTTGCGCAAGGCATGATGGATCTCGGCGCCACCATCTGCACGCCGCGTTCACCGGCCTGTGCGCTTTGCCCGATTGCGGCTCATTGCACGGGTCGCGCCTCAGGCATTGCGCAAACCCTGCCACGCCGTTCGCCCAAAAAGTCGCGCCCCCTGCGCTTTGGCGCCTGTTTCTGGGTGACGCGTCCCGATGGCGCGGTGCTGCTGCGCCGCCGTCCGCCCAAGGGCTTGCTCGGCGGCATGATGGAAGTGCCAACCAGCGGCTGGACAGAAGATCAGCCAACGGAAGAAATATGGCTCGCCGATGCGCCGCTCTCAGCCAGATGGAACAAGCGTGTCGGTTTCGTCACGCATGGTTTCACGCATTTTGAATTGCAGCTTGTGGTTTACGAGGCGCGTGTCAGCGTCGCTGCCGCCAAAAACGCCGATGGCGTCTGGACGCCGCTGGAGGCGCTCGCCAGCGAGGCGCTCCCCACCGTCATGCGCAAGGTTGTTCAACTGGCGCTGGCTAAATAACACGGTCATTGCCGGGCTTGACCCGGCAATCCAGAGCAGCAATTTCAGATTTTGTCGTTCTGGATGCCCGGATCAAGTCCGGGCATGACATGCTGTTATTCTGCATCTGTCATCCCGGCCTTGTGCCGGGATCTATCTGACGAAGCCATGGACAACGGAATAAATCCGGGGTGACACTCGTAAAGAGTGAAGACGCATGCATGACCCCAGCCGTCATGCCCCGCTTCAGGCGGGGCATCCACGACGACACAACAGTTCTATTTTCAGATGAGGACCTGAGCCCTCCCCCTCAAGGGAGAGGGGAAACCTGACGTCAGGGTTGCGCCTTAAACCGTGCCCATCTCGGCGCGAACCTTCTGGCGCAACAGATCAATCGGCTTGAGCTTGCCATCGGTCTTGAAATGCCAATAGGTCCAGCCATTGCAGGCGTCGAGCCCCTGCACATGCGCGCCGATCTTGTGGATCGAACCTGTCGCATCGCTGCACACGATGGAACCATCGGCGCGCACCCGCGCCGCATGACGGCGCGACGGGTCCGTCAGCACCGTGCCGGGGCTCAGCAAGCCGCGTTCGACGATGAGACCAAAAGGCACGCGCGGTTCGGACTTTTTCGAGCCTGTGACCTTCAGATCATCTTCCGCACCGGCCTTGATGACGCGGATGCGTTCGCGCGCCACCTTGATATAGCCCGCATCGCGCTCGATGCCGATGAACTTGCGCCCGAGTTTTTTGGCAACCGCGCCCGTCGTTCCCGTCCCGAAGAAAGGATCAAGTACCGTGTCGCCGGGATTGGTTGTCGCGAGCAGCACACGATGCAGCAGCGCTTCGGGTTTTTGCGTCGGATGCGCCTTGTCGCCTGCCGCATCTTTCAGGCGCTCGCCGCCGGTGCAAAGCGGCAGGAGCCAGTCCGAGCGCATTTGCAGATCGTCATTCAGCGCCTTCATGGCGTCATAGTTGAACGTGTATTTCTTCTGCTCGGCGCTTTTCGTCGCCCAGATCAGCGTTTCATGCGCATTGGTGAAGCGCGTGCCCCGGAAGTTCGGCATCGGGTTCGACTTGCGCCACACCACGTCATTCATGATCCAGTAGCCGAGATCCTGAAGCGTCGCGCCGACACGGAAAATATTGTGATAGGAGCCAATGACCCAGATCGCGCCATTATCCTTGAGCACGCGGCGCGCCGCCTTGAGCCAGTCCTGCGTGAAGCGGTCATAAGTCGCGAAGCTGTCAAACTTGTCCCAGTCATCCGTCACCGCATCGACCCTGGACTGGTCGGGACGTGTCAGTTCGCCGCCAAGCTGAAGGTTATAGGGCGGGTCGGCAAAAATCAGATCGACGGATTTCTCCGGCAAGGCATTCATCGCGGCGATGCAATCGCCCTGGATGATGACTTCGCTCGACTCTTTGTTGGTTACGTTTGCACGCGCCACAATCAACCCCCCGTATATGACAAGGGGCGGATCATGAGTCCGGACCGGTTAAGGGTCAATAAAGTTTTTTGAATCAATAGGTTAAGGGGTCCGTTGACACAAAATCGAGTCTCTAGGGAATCCCCGGACTCAACATCTTGCGTATCGGCGCAAAGCTCACCCGGTGATGGGGCGAGGGGCCGAGCCGCGCCAAAGCGTCAAGATGTGCAGCCGTGCCATAACCCTTGTGCTTTTCGAAGCCATAACCGGGATGCTCACGCGCCATGTCATCCATCATCGCGTCGCGCGTCACCTTGGCGACGATCGAGGCCGCTGCAATCGAGAGCGCGCGCCCATCGCCCCCGACAATCGCGCGGGAAGGGCAATCGAGCTTGGGCAATTTGTTGCCATCAATCAGCGCAAACTGTGCCGGACGCGGCAGCGCCGCAGCGGCCCGGGCCATGGCGAGCAGGCTTGCCTGCAAAATATTGATCGCGTCGATTTCAGCAACGCTCGCCATGCCGATGCCAACCTCGGCCTGCGCCATGATGAGATCGAAAAGAGCCTCGCGCTTTTTCTCGCTCAGTTTTTTTGAATCATTGAGCCCCGGTGGCAATCGTGCCGGATCAAGAATGACCGCCGCCGCCACAACAGGCCCGGCCAGCGGCCCGCGTCCGGCTTCATCGATACCGCAGACACGCAGGCGCAGCGCATCCGCCTCGCGCTCGAAGCTGAAATCGGGACCGGTATGTGGCGACTCGCGGTTCATGGCGCGAGTGTGCCTCATGCAATCAGGCGCGTCATGCCTCAGATCAGGTCAAGCTGCCGTCCCGAACCCGGCACGAGGAAGGCCGCGCAGTCGAGCGGTACGCGGTCCTTGTTGAGGCCGAGCCTGCGCGTCGCCATTTCAAAGCGCCGCCCGATCTGCCAGGCATAGGGCCCCGTGCCCCGCATCCGCTCGCCCCATTGCGCGTCATAATCCTTGCCGCCGCGCATCGAGCGGATGAGCGAGATTACATGCGCGGCCTTGTCGGGCACATTCTCTTCCAGCCATTCACGGAAGAGATCCTTGATCTCGATGGGCATGCGCAACACGACAAAGCCCGCGGTTCGCGCCCCGGCATAGGCAGCGCCTGTCAGGATTTTCTCGATCTCGCTGTCATTGAGCGCCGGAATGACAGGCGCCACCATGACACCCGTCGGCACACCGGCTTCCGCCATGAGCCGGATGGCCTCCAGACGGCGCGAGGGGGTCGAAGCGCGCGGCTCCATGGCGCGGGCAAGTTTGGCGTCAAGTGTCGTCACCGACATCGCCACCCGCACCAGATTGCGCCGGGCCATGTCGGCGAGAATGTCGAGATCGCGCACCACGCGCGCCGATTTTGTGACGATGGTGACGGGATGATTGAAATCCGACATGACTTCAAGCAGCGAGCGTGTGATGCGATAGCGTTGCTCGATCGGCTGATAGGGGTCCGTATTGGTGCCCATGGCAATTGGCGCAACCTTGTAGCCGGGGCGCGAGAGTTCCCGCGTCAGCAGCATGGCCGCATTGGGCTTGGCAAAAAGCCTTGTCTCGAAATCGAGCCCGGCAGAAAGCCCCATATAGGCATGTGTCGGCCGCGCAAAACAATAAGAGCAGCCATGCTCGCAACCCCGATAGGCGTTGATCGAGCGGTCAAAGGGAATATCGGGCGAGTCGTTCCGCGTGATGATCTGGCGCGCGCTCTCATCGGTCACATGGGTCTTGAGCGGTGGCAGCGTCTCGGCGGTGTCCCAGCCATCATCGACAGGTTCGCGACCCAGCGCCTCGAACCTGCCGCTCCGGTTCGTCAGCGCGCCCCGGCCACGACGGCCATCTTTGGGCAGGCGCAGCTCCGGAACCCTCGGGGGTACGAGGGGGGACGGGTCCGGGAGCCGGGAAGACCGTTCTGCCGCAAGCCGTCCCGTCGGGGAACGGGGTTCGGTTGCGGTGTGGTCGGGACGCGCTATGGGTGATGTCCTTGTCATGCCGAAACTTTACCAAAAAATGAGAACACAACAAGAACAAATTGATCCGGCTTTCCGATTTTTATCAAAGCCGGTCTATAGTGCCGCCCATGCTGAGTGTGATCATCCCCACCCTGAATGCCGAAAAGTCCTTGGCCAGAGCCATGTTGCCTCTGGTGTCAGGCGCTGTGCGCGGCATTGTCACGGAAGTCATCGTGGTCGATGGCGGCTCGACCGACGCCACGCTCGAAGTTGTCGATGCGGCAGGCGCCAAACTCGTCAAGGCACCGCGCGGACGCGGCACGCAGCTTGCGGCGGGTGCGAAGGCCGCCAAAAGTGACTGGCTTCTTTTCCTTCATGCCGACACCGTGCTCGATGCCGGTTGGGACGACGAATTGCACAAGCTCTTCGAGCAGATCGAGGCGGGGCGCTTCCGCACCAGTGAAGTCGCTGCCGCCTTCCGCTTCGCGCTTGATGATTTTTCATCCTCGGCCCGCTGGCTTGAGCGTCTCGTGGCGCTGCGCTGCCTTGTCTTCCACCTGCCTTATGGCGATCAGGGCCTGCTTATCAGCCGCCGTCTTTATGAGCGTCTGGGTGGTTTCCGCGAAATACCCTTGATGGAGGACGTCGATCTCGTGCGCCGTCTGGGACGGCGTCAGCTCGTCTTGTTGCGCACCGCCGCTGTCACCAGCCCCGAACGCTATGTGGCGCAGGGCTTCATCGCCCGCAGCCTGCGCAATCTTGCCTGCCTCACGCTCTATTACCTGCGGGTGCCGCCGCGCGTCATCGCCCGCATCTACCAGTAGCAGCCGCTCATGATCGAGCCGCAGCTTGTCATCATGTCCAAGGCGCCATTGATGGGCCGTGTGAAGACGAGACTGGCCGGAAGCATCGGCGCGGTCGAAGCCACCCGCTTTTTCCGGCACACAAGTCTTCAGGCGATCAACCGGCTCGGCCGCGATCCGCGCTGGTCGCTGGTGCTGGCGCTTTCGCCGGACAGGGCCGTGCATGACGAGGGTCATTGGCCCACGGGCTTGCCGCGCATCGCCCAAGGATCGGGTGATCTGGGCGACCGCATGGGCCGTCTCATGTGCGACTTGCCGCCCGGCCCCGTTGTCATGATTGGCGGCGACATTCCCGGCATCAAGGCCCGGCACATTGCCACGGCCTTTCGCGCACTTGGCCGTTCGGATGCGGTTTTCGGTCCGGCCGAGGATGGCGGTTATTGGCTTGTCGGTCTGAAGCGAATGCCGCGCGTGCCACAGATATTCGACAATGTGCGCTGGTCTTCGCCTCATGCACTGGCAGACACGCTCGCCAATGTCAGCCGGGCCGACTTGAAGGTTGAGGTGCTCGAAACGCTGCCCGACATTGACACGGGCGAAGATTACGCACGCTGGCGCGCTGCATCGCGTTAGCGTTTGGCGAGCAGATCGCGGATTTCTTCCAGCAACACGATGTCGCGTGATGGCGCGGGTGCCGGTTCTTCCGCCTTGGTTTTTTCAAAGCGCTTCCGCAGCTTGTTCATCTGATCGATCATGATGAAGATCGCAAAGGCGACGATCAGGAAATTGATGACCGCATTGACGAACTTGCCATAGGCCATAACCGGCACGCCGGCATCTTTCGCCGCCTGCAGCGTTGCAGGCGTATCGCCCAGAGTCAGCGGCAGGAAATAATTTGAGAAATCGACGCCGCCCACCAAAACGCCAATCGGCGGCATGAGCACATCATTGACGAGTGACTGGACAATCGTCGTGAAGGCGGCGCCGATAATGATGCCGACCGCCATGTCGAGCACATTGCCCCGCAACGCAAATTCACGAAATTCCTTGAGCATTTTATCCCTCCCTCCAGGGCCGTGCCTGATTCGTGCGCCAGGCTCAAGCGTGAACCCAATGGCCCAGGGCGACAAGCCGCTTATCGCGACAAATGCTCCTGCAAACGCGGCATGATCTCGACGAAGTTGCAGGGGCGATAGCGTGAATCAAGCTGATATTTCAGGATTTCATCCCAGCCATCCTTGCAGGCGCCCGGTGACCCGGGCAGGGCAAAAAGATATGTGCCGCCCGCCACCCCCGCCGTGGCGCGGGATTGAATGGTTGAAGTGCCGATTTTCTCATAGCTGATGCGATGGAATATAGCGGCAAACCCCTCGATCTCTTTTTCATAAAGCGACGTGAAGGCTTCCGGCGTCACATCGCGGCCCGTCAGTCCCGTGCCGCCTGTCGAAATCACGGCATCGATCATCGGATCGCCGATCCAGATTTGCAGCTGATTGCGAATGGCATTCACATCGTCATTGACGATGTTGCGCGTCACCAGAACATGGCCCGATTCCTGGATGCGCGCCGCCAGCACATCGCCAGACGTATCGGTCTCGCGTGTGCGCGTGTCTGAAACCGTCAATACGGCCAGATTGAGCGGGATAAATATGCGCGACGTGTCGATACCGGGCATCGGGGGGCACCCTTGTTGAGGCAGCATGAATTTGTCGGGTGATTATTGCAGCGACGGCAGGTCAATGCCACTGGAGCCATTGGGCGTGTCATAAATCGGCCAAGCCCCGGAGGCAGAGGCATCAAGCGATTGCAGTGGTTTGCCGAGGCGGGCGCTGTAAATCCAGTAATTGGTCAGCACGCGTTCGATATAGCCGCGTGTCTCGGGCGCCGGAATGCTTTCAATAAACAGGAAGGGATCGCCATTGAACTGCATGTTGTCGAGCCAGCGAACAAGATTTCCCGGACCGCCATTATAGGCCGTTGTCAGCATGAAGAGATTGCCGTAAGGCTCGCAGCTCGTCATGAGCTGCGTGAGATAATCCTGCCCGAGGGAGAGATTGAAAGTCGGATCCAGCAGCTTGTCTTTGTTGGCGCGTGACAGCGTCGCGTCATTGGTGATGTGGCTCGCCGTGGCCGGCATGATCTGCATCAGGCCACGCGCGCCGGCAAAGGAAAGCGCATTCGTCTGAAACTTGCTTTCCTGCCGCATGAAGGCATAAAGCAAGGCCGGATCAACCTTGAAGCCATTGCGCGGCTTATAGTCCGGCACAGGAAACAGCCCGGCATTCATGGTGATCTTTCCGTCGACGAGACGGGAAGGCGGCAGGGCAGCGGCATTTGCCACCTGCAGCTCAAGCGCAGGCATGTCGAAATTGGACGCAAGCGCAATCAGCGCCTGGTCGAGGCCGGGATCAATTGCGGCATGGGCGCGCACCAGCTCTTGTTCGGCCATGTCGCGCCGCCCGATCTGTGCGAGCGCCACGGCTCGCGCCGTCGCCTCATTGCTCACCAACTGGCGAAAGGCATCGGCTTCAAGACGCGGCTCAATCCAGTTGATATTCAGCTCGCGGCCAAGCTGGCGTGTCGCGACGAGCCCGTAAAAGGTTGAACCGGTGCTGGCGGCAAGCTCCAGCATGTCGGCAACGCGGCCGGGCTTGCGATCGGCAAGATAGGCGCGCGCCGCCCAGAAGCCGCCGGCGGCACGGGTCCAGTCGCTCACTGATTGCGAATGGGCGAGATGTTCAAAATGGCGCGCCGCTTCACTGAAATGGCCCATCCGCCAGGCGGCCAGCCCGGCATACCAGTCGGCCAGCGGCACGTCGCGGGCATGGATATCGGAAATCTCGGTAGCCAGCAGATAGGCCTGCTCATTCCGGTTTTCCAGAAACAGCGATGCGGCGATGCGCTCACGCACCTTGTCAAACTCAAGCGAGGTCAGCACATTGCGTGCGGTCGCACTTTTGAGATAGCTCAGCGCCGCAACGGCCGTGTCCTTGCGCACGAGTTCACGCACCTTGGCGTCAATATCCGCGAAGCGATCCGACACAGGCTCGCCATCACCGTCATCAACGGCATATTCGGTATGCGCGGGCACCCGGAAACGGCGCACTGCGGCACGCTGCGGCATGGGCGATGATTTGGGCCGCTTGCGCAGGGCGAGCTTGTAGATTTTATCGGCGCCCTGATGATCGTTATATTTTGCAAGCCAGTCGCGCAGCTCGGCATAGGTCGTTTTGTAATGCGGCTGCATGTATTTTTCGAACAGCACATAGCCCATCAGGCGCTTGTCGCTGAGGCTCGCCGCGATTTTGTCGGCGCCTTTCCAGTCGCCGCGTTTTTCCGCCTTGAAAATCTTGATGTAGCGTTCGCGATCCGCACCCGACAAAACTTCCGGGCTCCAGATCTTGGCGGAAGGCACGGGGGCAATGTCAGCGTGCAAGGGACTGGACAAAACGCAGCCCATCAAGGCGAGGGCTGACAGAAGGCTCAACTGGCAAGAACGCACAAGGCCGGCGCGGATTTTTTGCGCAGTCGATGTCATGTCGGTCCCCCTGAAAACAGCCGGTATCTTATCGCCGCAAGCGCTCTCGACAAGCGCCAATCGGGCGAAGTTGGTCAAAATGGATCGTTTGATTAAGGGCCTGCGCTCAGGCCTTCAGCCGCAATTCTGGCTTTCAACATCAACAGGTCGCGCCAGGCAAGCCGTTTTTGGGCCGGTTGCCGCAATAGATAGGCCGGGTGGAACAAAGGGAGCACAGGCACCTGGCGACCCTTGATGCCATAATTCATCCACCGCCCGCGCAATTTCATGATGCCGAGATCGGACCCGAGCATCTGCTTGCTCGCGACACCGCCAAGACAGACGAGCAGGGCCGGGTCCACAAGCTCGATCTGGCGTTGAATGAAGGGTTCGCAAATGGATATTTCAGTGCTCGTGGGGGGCCGATTGCCCGGCGGTCGCCATGGCAGCGTGTTGGCAATATAGACAAGCTGCCGGTCAAGACCGATGGCCGCCAGCATCTTGTCGAGCAATTGCCCGGAGGGTCCGACAAAGGGACGCCCTTCGAGATCCTCGTCGCGGCCCGGCGCCTCGCCGATCAGCATGAGGCGCGCCTGCGGATTGCCATCGGCAAAGACGAGGTTCTTCGCCGTATGCTTGAGCGAGCATCCCTCAAAGCGTTCCAGCGCCTCGCGCAAGGCTTCGAGCGTTTGGCAGGCGGCGGCAATGTCGCGCGCAGACTCAACCATCTGGCTGTCGGCGAGAGGAATGGTGGTGGGCGCGCGTGCTGCGGGCGCTTCGCCAAAGCCCGTCGCGGCAAGGGGGGGGCGCAAGGCGGCACGCGGCATAGCGGGTGTGACAATAGGCTCAGCCTTCGCCGCGCCAGACATGGTCAGCGCATAGCGGTTTTGCGCCACCTCGCCCAGAGCGTCGCTCACACCCGCTTCGACCATCAGCGACAGCCGTGCAAAGGCTTCCCTGTCGGTCAATGCGGTCGCGGAGAGGCTCGGTTCGTCCATGGCAGGTGCGGTTTCCCGGAAGGGTCTGTCAGCAGTTCGGATTTGAAGGGTCACTCAGGCACAACTGAGCGGGTCATGGGCCAAAACCCGGCTCGGCGCCAAGGGTAGCATGGCTTGAAGCTTGGGTCAGGTCCACTTCCGGGGCATGTTGACCCAAAAGGCCATTGGCACCATAAGGGTGTACCTATACTGACAAATCCGGCACGAGTCATGGGGGCCATGACGGATCGTGCCGGACGAGGAGAAAAAGATGAGCGACCAGTCGGCAGCGCCAGAGCGCGAATATATGGAATATGATGTCGTCATCGTTGGCGGCGGTCCTGCGGGCCTGTCTGCGGCCATTCGCCTGCGCCAATTGGCAGCAGAGCAGGATTTCGACATTTCCGTATGTGTTCTGGAAAAAGGCTCCGAAATTGGCGCCCATATTCTCTCCGGCGCTGTCATCGACCCCATCGGCCTCAACAGGCTGATCCCGGATTGGAAGGAAAAGGGCGCGCCAGTCGAAACGCCTGTCACCGCCGACCATTTCCTCGTGCTGGGCCCCTCAGGGTCGGTGCGCATTCCCAATTTCTTCATGCCGCCATTGATGAATAATCATGGCAACTACATCGTCAGCCTTGGCAATCTCTGTCGCTGGCTGGGCGAACAGGCCGAGGCGCTAGGCGTTGAAATCTATCCGGGCTTTGCCGCCGCCGAGGTCCTCTATAATGAGGATGGCTCCGTGCGCGGCGTCGCGACCGGCGACATGGGCGTTGCCAAGGACGGCCACCACAAGGACAGCTATACGCCCGGCGTGGAGCTGCGCGGCAAATATACTTTCTTTGCCGAAGGGGCGCGCGGCTCGCTGACCAAGGAACTCACACGCCGCTTCAAGCTCGATGAAGGCCGCGATCCTCAGAAATACGGCATCGGCATCAAGGAACTCTGGCAGATTGACCCCAAGAAGCATCGCAAGGGCCTCGTGCGGCATACGCTCGGCTGGCCGCTGGATGACAAGACGGGCGGCGGCTCGTTCCTCTATCATTTTGGCGACAATCTTGTTTCCGTCGGCTTCGTCGTTCACCTGAATTACACGAACCCCTATCTCTCGCCCTTCGACGAGTTCCAGCGCTACAAGCAGCACCCCGCCATTCGCGACACATTCGAAGGCGGCAAGCGCATTGCCTATGGTGCCCGCGCCATCACCGAAGGCGGCCTGCAATCCGTGCCAAAGCTCACCTTCCCCGGCGGCGCGCTCATCGGTTGCGCGGCGGGCTTTGTCAATGTGCCGCGCATCAAGGGCAGCCATAACGCCATGCTCACCGGCATGATGGGCGCAGAAGCCGCTTTTGAAGCGGTGAAGGATGGTCGCCAGGGCGATGAATTGACCGCTTACCCGGCCGCCTACAAAAAGAGCGCCGTGCACAAGGACCTGATGCGCGTCCGCAATGTGAAGCCCTTCCTGTCGCGCTTCGGCACGGTCATCGGCATGGCTTTTGGCGGTCTCGACATGTGGATGAACCAGCTCGGTATCGGGCTGCCTTTCACGCTGAGCCATGGCAAGCCAGACTATGCGACCCTGAAAAAGGCCAAGGACTGCAAGCCGATCATCTACCCAAAGCCCGACGGCAAGATTTCCTTCGACAAGCTCTCCTCTGTCTTCATCTCGGCGACCAATCACGAAGAAGACCAGCCCGTGCATCTGCGTTTGAAGGATGCGGCCATTCCTATCGGCCATAACCTGCCGGTTTATGACGAACCGGCTCAGCGTTATTGCCCGGCAGGCGTCTATGAAGTGGTGCGCGACGAACAGGGCAATAATCCGCGTTTCCAGATCAACGCGCAAAACTGCGTCCATTGCAAAACCTGCGACATCAAGGACCCGTCCCAGAACATCAACTGGACAGTCCCCGAAGGCGCCGGGGGTCCCAACTATCCCAATATGTGAGCGCGCCCGCTTTCACCGCATTTGCCCGCTTTCACGGCATTTGGATGTTGCAGGCTTTGGTGATCGGTTAAGCTGGTTGCATCGGCCCGAATCTCGCCCGGATGGTTCGTCCGGCAGATCGGCCTATTGGGTCGTCGCGAGACGCGCCCGCAAAGCGAGAATGTAAATGGTGTTCCCTGTTGATGCGCTTAAGCGTCTGGTGGCGATAGCCTCGCTGCTGTCGGCCTTGTCGCTTCTGGGTGGCTGCGCGTCTTTGGGATCTCTGGGTGGCGGCAATGGCGAGCCACCCTTTGGCACCTATCTGGCGGCACGCCATGCCGCCTCGGCCCATGAAACCGAAAAAGCCGCAGACCTCTATGCCAAATCGCTGCGCCAGAACCCGGATGACCCGGTCGTGCTTGAACGCGGCTTCATGCTCTACGCCGCGACGGGCGACATGAATCACGCCGTCCCCCTGGCGCGTGAACTCATCAAGACCAAACCTGATCATCGTCTTGCACGGCTTGTGCTTGGCATTGTTGACATCAAGAACCGCGACTATGCCGATGCCAAGGATCAGTTCGCCAAGTCGGAGCCTGGCCCTTTTACTGCCCTGATCGGATCACTGACCAGCGCCTGGGCAGAGGCCGGTCTGAAAGACAGGCAGGGTGCCCTCGACCGGCTGGCGACCTTCGATGGCCGCGCCTCCTTTGATCTGTTCCGCTATTTCCATCAGGCCCTCATTCTTGACGAACTTGAGGATGTGAAGGGCGCGGAAGCGGCCTATCGCAAGGCCAATGATGTGAGCTCCGGTGCCAGCATTCGTGTCATCGAGGCCTATGTCAGTTTTCTGGTGCGCCAGGAGCGTCCTGATGAGGCGCGAACATTGCTGACGCAATATCTGACGCTGGCGCCAACGCATCCCCTTGCCCTGGCTGACCTTGACCGCCTCGACAAGGGCCGTTCGTTCGACCCGCTGGTCGCCAATCCGGCAGAGGGTGTTGCTGAAGTGCTTTATGGTCTTGGCAGCGCCCTGACACAGGATTCCAATAGCGATCTCTCCTCGCTCTATCTCAATATGGCGCTCTACATGCGACCCGATTTTGATGTCGCCCGCATGTTGCTGGCAACGACTTATGAGCAGGCCAAACGCTGGAATGAGGCAATCGCCCTCTTCAAGCAGATCGATTCAGACTCGCCTCTCTACCAGACGGCGCGCATCCAGGCGGCAACCGACCTTGAGCGGCTCGGCAAGGAAGATGAAGCGATAGCCGAGCTGTCACGCATCACAAGTTCCAACACCGCCGACACCGAACCCGTGGTCTCACTGGGCGATATCTATCGCGCCAAGGAGGATTTTCCCAAGGCGGCTGAAACATATACCCGTGCCCTTAAAATGATCGGCGAGCCAACGGAGCGGGAATGGACGCTGCTTTACGCGCGTGGCATTTGCTATGAACGCATGGGGCAGTGGGACAAGGCGGAGACCGATCTCAAAAAGGCGCTTGAGCTGTCCAATGAAAATCCGCTGGTGCTGAATTATCTCGGCTATTCGTGGATCGAACAGGGTGTGCATCTTGATGAAGCCGTCGGCATGATCGAGAAGGCCGTTGAGCAGCGCCCCAATGATGGTTTCATTGTCGATAGCCTTGGCTGGGCGCGCTATCGGTTGGGTGATTATGGTCAGGCCGTCGAATATCTCGAACGCGCTGCCGAACTGGAACCGGGCGACCCGACAATAAACGAGCATCTGGGCGATGCTTATTGGCATGTTGGCCGCCGCATTGAAGCCCGCTTCCAGTGGAGCCACGCGCTCGATATGAAGCCGGAGCAAAAGCGCCTCGAACCCTTGCGGGCCAAGCTCGATTTCGGATTGAAGCCGGAATTGGATATCGAGGCCGTCAGCCCCCCAAAAGCCGATCAAAGCTGAACGTTGCCGCGATGGTTGATCGGACGCCAATTTCTGAACTGGCCGCAGCCAAGATCAATCTGTCACTGGAAATACGCGGCAAACGCCCTGACGGTTATCACGAATTGTCGAGCCTTGTCGTCTTCACAAAATTGGGCGACCACCTCACGGTCACGCCGGCCGATGATCTGAGCTTGCGGATCGAGGGTCCATTCGCCACGTCGCTCATCGACGAAACCGACAATCTCGTCTTGCGCGCGGCTCGCGCCTTGCAGGCGCATTGTCGCGTGAGCCATGGTGCCGCCCTGGTGCTGGAAAAAAATCTGCCAATCGCTTCGGGGATCGGCGGCGGTTCGGCGGATGCCGCCGCAACATTGCGCGCCTTGACAAGGCTTTGGCAGATCGAAATCCTGCCGCGCGACCTGAATGCGCTTGCCCTGCATCTCGGCGCTGACGTGCCGGCCTGTCTGGGCAGCCAGTCTTGCCGCATGTCCGGCATCGGCGAACAGGTCGAGGCGGTCGACTATATGCCGCGCTTCTCGCTGCTGCTTGTCAATCCATTGGTGCCTGTGGCGACGCGCGAGGTATTTGCGCGATTGGCTGCGCCGCCTGTGAGGGTTGCCCAGCCGCCAATCGAGGTTCCCGATTTTGCTTCCGTCACGGCGCTCCTTGCCTGGCTGCACGACCATGGCAATGATTTGCAGCAGCCAGCCCGTCAGACAGCGCCCGTCATCGGTGAGGTGCTCTCAGCCTTGCATGAAGATGCGACATGCCTCCTTGCACGCATGTCGGGCTCGGGTGCGACATGTTTTGGTATCTATGCCGATGAGGTCGAGGCTTCAGCCGCCGCCAGCTTGTTGCGTCGCCGCAGGCCCGGCTGGTGGGTGGCCGCAACATCGCTCAATCAGCATCAATGATTGCGATTGATGCAGAACTCGACAAGGGCGCTCAGCGCCTCGCGATAGGGACTGGCCGGGAAGATCGCCAACGCATCAATGGCAATGGCGCCATAATGCCGGGCACGGGCGACCGTGTCGCTCAGCGCGTCATGACGCGTCATCAGGTTGAGCGCGTGTTCGAGATCGCCCTCTTTCTGATCGCCATCCTGCAGTACACGCCGCCAGAAGCTGCGTTCTTCTTCCGTGCCGCGCCGGAAAGCCAGCACGACCGGCAAAGTGATCTTGCCCTCGCGGAAATCATCGCCTGTATTTTTGCCAAGTGTCGCCGCGCGGCCGCCATAATCCAGCGCATCATCGACAAGCTGAAAGGCAATGCCGAGATTGCGGCCATAGGACTCAAGTGCCGCCGCTTCATTGCCATTGCGACCGGCAATGACGGCGCCTATTTCGGTCGCCGCTGAAAAAAGCGCGGCGGTTTTTGCCTGAATGACGCGCAGATAGGCGTCTTCCGTGGTGCTTGTATCCTTGGCCGCGGCAAGCTGCATCACTTCGCCTTCGGCAATGACAGCGGCAGCATTGGAAAGTATCTCGAGGCAGCGCAATGAGCGTGTTTCGACCATCAGCTTGAAGGCGCGGCCAAGCAGGAAATCACCCACCAGAACGCTCGCCTGATTGCCCCAGAGCATGCGCGCCGTCTTGCTGCCGCGACGCAGATCGCTCTCATCCACGACATCGTCATGCAGAAGCGTGGCCGTGTGCATGAACTCGACAGTGGCGGCGAGCTTGATGTGATCGTGGCCCTGATAACCGCACATCTGGGCCGAAGCAAGAGTCAGCATCGGACGCAACCGCTTGCCGCCTGAATTGATGAGATGGCTGGCCAGCTCGGGAATCATGGGGACATCGGAGCCCATCCGTTCACGGATGAATTCATTCACCGCACCCATATCCTTCGCCACAAGCCCCTGAAGCTGGGCAACGGCGTTCAGGCTCCGGCCTCGATCATCTTCGAGTGGAATGACATTCCCCAACATGTACTCCTGAAATCTACGAACTGCTCATTATGTTATATTTGTCATAAGCATAGGTGGACCCGGCGATACCGACAAGGGGCTAGCCTGTGTCCAGACGCCACAAGGGCCAGATAGATGTTTTGAATCAAGGGTCTCGCGCAGATGTGAACTGACGCCTGAGCCGTTTTCAGTCACCCCATTCGGGAGCCGGACATGAAAGAGCTGATCCGCACCAATGATCCCGTCCTGTTATCTTATCTGGAGCATATGCTGGGACAGACCGATATCGGCTTTGTCGTGCTCGACCTTTACACAAGTTCGGTCGAAGGCTCGCTTGGGATGTTGCCGCGTCGTATCATGGTCGTCGAAGAGGGATTCAACGACGCCCGGCAGATACTCGATGATTTGCAGCAGGATGAAATATCATGACTGTATTGGCTGATATCGAATTGACGGATGACGGCTTTCTCGGTGGCCGTATCAATCTTCTTCAGCCCGCCAGGGGCTATCGGGCGGGGATTGATGCGGTCCTGCTTGCCGCCTCCATTCCGGCGCGCGCCGGTGAGCGCGTGCTGGAAGCAGGTCTTGGCGCAGGCGTGGCAAGTCTGTGTCTGGCAGCGCGTGTCAGCGGCATTGAAATGACCGGCATTGAATTGCAATCCGATCTCGTCGCCATCGCCAGGGAAAATGCCGCCCGCAATCAGATGAGCGACAGGCTGACTGTTTATCAGGCCGATATTGGTCAACCGGTGCGCGATTTTCTCGCCATGGGTCTGGCGCCGAACAGCTTCGATCATGTCTTTGCCAATCCGCCCTATCATGACCCGGCCGCGAGTGCGCTGCCGCCTGATGGCGGCAAGGCGCAGGCGCATATGACGCTCGGCTCCGATCTCGCCGATTGGGTGCGGCTCGCCTGCGTCATGGCTCGCCACAAGGGCACGGTGAGCTTTGTCCATCGCGCCGACGCCCTGCCGAAACTTCTCGAAGCCATGACGGGTCACCTCGGGGGCATTGAAATATTTCCACTCTGGCCCGCCCAGGACAAACCGGCTTCGCGCATCATCATTCGCGGCCAGCGCGGCAGCCGCGCGCCCATGATCCTGCGGCCCGGCCTCGTATTGCATGGACGTGATGGGCGATTTACCGATCGCGCCGAAGCAATCCTGCGCCAAGGGGCGGCTTTGCTGCTCGATCAGGCGGCCTGACACGTCTCAAACCCGGACAGTTGCGGGCAATAACCCCTCATTAACAGGGGGTAAATACCTCCCTGCGTGCCTGTTTTTGTGATATTTATTCCCTCGCATCCACGCAGATAGTAAGAACCACACCGCTCACCTATTGAGGGCGATGTGACGACCGCATCTTGGCTGAAAGGATATTCCAGTGCCGACCTATCGTTCCCGCACGACGACCCATGGCCGCAATATGGCCGGTGCCCGCGGTCTTTGGCGCGCCACAGGCATGACGGACAGCGATTTTGGCAAACCGATCATCGCCGTCGCCAATTCCTTCACCCAATTCGTGCCCGGTCATGTGCATTTGAAGGACATGGGACAGCTCGTCGCGCGCGAAATCGAAAAGGCGGGCGGTGTTGCCAAGGAGTTCAATACCATCGCGGTCGATGATGGTATCGCCATGGGTCATGATGGCATGCTTTACAGCCTGCCCTCGCGCGATCTGATTGCTGATAGCGTCGAATATATGGTCAATGCCCATTGCGCCGACGCGCTCGTCTGCATTTCCAATTGCGACAAGATCACCCCCGGCATGTTGATGGCTGCCATGCGCCTCAACATTCCCGTGGTCTTTGTGTCCGGTGGCCCGATGGAAGCGGGCAAGGTCAAATGGGAAGATGAGACCCGCGCCGTTGATCTGATCGACGCCATGGTCGCCGCCGCCGACGACAAGATTTCGGATGAAGAAGTCGCCGTTGTTGAGCGCTCGGCTTGCCCGACCTGCGGCTCATGCTCCGGCATGTTCACGGCGAACTCCATGAACTGCCTGACCGAAGCGCTCGGCCTCTCGCTGCCCGGCAACGGCTCGACGCTTGCCACCCATTCGGATCGCAAGGAACTCTTCCTTGAGGCCGGTCGCCTGATCGTTGAAATCACGCGGCGCCATTATGAAACCGATGATGCCAGCGTCTTGCCGCGCAGCATCGCCAATTTCAAGGCCTTTGAAAATGCGATGTCGCTCGATATCGCCATGGGCGGCTCGACAAACACGGTCTTGCATCTGCTCGCGGCAGCGCATGAAGGCGAAGTGCCTTTCACCATGAAGGATATTGATCGTCTCTCCCATCGCGTGCCGAACCTTTCCAAGGTCGCGCCCGCCCGCAGCGATGTGCATATGGAAGACGTGCATCGCGCCGGTGGCGTCTTTGCCATCCTGGGCGAACTTGACAAGGGCGGCCTCATCCATCGCGATGTCGCCACCATTCACAGCCCGTCCATGGGCGAAGCGATTGATTACTGGGATATTGGCCGCTCGAAAAGCAATCACGCGCATGAGTTCTTCCGCGCCGCGCCCGGTGGCGTGCGCACGACAGAAGCCTTTTCGCAATCGCGCCGCTATCCCGACCTTGATCTTGATCGCGCCAATGGCGTCATCCGCGACATTGCGCATGCCTATTCCAGGGATGGTGGCCTTGCCGTGCTTTACGGCAATCTCGCCGAGGATGGCTGCATCGTGAAGACGGCAGGCGTGGATGCCTCAAACCTCGTCTTCTCCGGTCCTGCCCGCGTATTTGAAAGTCAGGACAGTGCCGTCACCGGCATTCTGACCGGACAGGTGAAAGCGGGCGAAGTTGTGCTCATCCGCTTTGAAGGCCCGCGCGGCGGCCCCGGCATGCAGGAAATGCTTTACCCGACGAGCTACATCAAATCCAAAGGTCTCGGCAAACTTTGCGCCCTCGTCACCGATGGCCGTTTTTCGGGCGGCACATCGGGCCTCTCGATTGGCCATGTCTCGCCGGAAGCGGCTGAGGGCGGCACCATCGGTCTTGTCGAAACGGGCGATCTGATTGAAATCGATATCCCGAACCGCAAGATCCATCTCGCCGTGTCCGATGATGTGCTCGCGTCCCGGCGCGAACAGGCCGAGAATGACGGCTGGATGCCGAAGGAAGTTCGCAAGCGCCGTGTCTCGCCCGCGCTTCAGGCCTATGCTGCCATGTCGACAAGTGCGGCGCGCGGTGCCGTGCGCGACGTGTCGCAGCTCGCAGGCCTTCGCAAACGCGGCCATTGAACACCTTACAATGATTGAACACCGCGCAATATATGAAGGGCAGGGCATAAGCCGCCTTGCCCTTCGCCTGCGCTGTTCATATCTATAGCGGATGAAAAACACACTCGGACGTATCCTCCCCGCCGCCGCCATGAAGCGCATTGCGCCGGATTGGGAGCCAAGGCCACGCGTCGCCGTTGTGCGGCTCTCTGGCGTCATTGGCGCGAGCCAGCCCTTGCGTGGCGGGCTCAATCTCGCCGCCATTGAAGACGCACTCGATGCCGCCTTCGAGATGAAGCGCATCAAGGCCGTGGCGCTGGTCATCAATTCGCCGGGCGGCTCGCCTGTTCAGTCCTCGCTGATCTTCAAACGCATCCGGGCGCTGGCACAAGAGAACGAATTGCCGGTCTATGTTTTTGCCGAAGATGTGGCCGCTTCAGGCGGCTACATGCTCGCCTGCGCGGGTGACGAGATTTATGCTGATGACAGCTCGATCATCGGTTCGATTGGCGTGATCTCGGCAGGCTTTGGTTTTACCGAGGCCATGCGCAAGCTGGGTGTAGAACGTCGCGTCCATACCACAGGCGCCAATAAAGGGATGCTGGATCCGTTCCAGCCTGAAAACCCCGACGATGTGGCGCACCTTCTGGCGCTTCAGTCCGAAGTCCATGAAAGCTTCAAATCACTCGTCAGGACCAGCCGTGGCGACCGCCTCAAAGGCGGCGACGAGCTGTTCACCGGCGCGTTCTGGGCGGCCGGGGGTGCGCTCGCCCGTGGTCTGATCGATGGAATCGGCGACCTGCGCGCGGTTCTGCGCGACAAGTTCGGCAAGGATGTGGTGCTCAAGGAGGTCGGCGGCAAGAAGCCCTGGTGGCGTCTGGGCGGGCTGTCGTCGCGTCACCATGGCGGGCAGGAGGTGCTGGAAGCCACATCTGGCCCGGAAATTGCGACAAATTTTGCTGATGGTCTCATTTCTGCCATAGAGAAGCGTTCCCTTTGGCTTCGATTTGGACTTTAATACGTCTACCAGCGGGACACCGCCCTTATGTGAGGGATGCTCTCATGACGAAATTTGTATTTGCTGCCCTTCTCGTTGCCGCCTGCTATTCGGCTTATCGCGCCATGTCTGCGGCCGCTGAGCGGCAGCGTCAGGTCTTTGCCCGTGCCCGCACACCCCGTCAGGAGCCGCGTGACCTTGGCACGTTGCGCGAAGAAAACGGTGTCTATGTGCCGTCGAATCGCTGGGACGCCCGCTGACCTGATCAGGCCCGGTTGAACTGCGGCGTGCCCCGTTGCGGGCCGTGCTTTGCCTGCATTCATTCCACATCCACCCACTCGGCCCGGCTTGCTTGACCCTGCCGGGGTGGGCGGTTAATTTGCGCCCGCCTTGTCCGGGGCGGCGTCGCCCCTCATTCCTCATTCATATCGGGCGCCATGACCGCGAAGCGCGACCATTCTTTTCAGTCCCTGATCCTCACCTTGCAGGATTTCTGGGCGCGTCAGGGCTGTGTGATTCTCCAGCCCTATGACATGTCCATGGGCGCGGGCACCTTCCATCCGGCAACCACCTTGCGTGCCCTTGGTCCCAAGCCCTGGAAAGCGGCCTATGTGCAGCCCTCGCGCCGCCCGACCGATGGCCGCTATGGCGAAAACCCCAACCGCTTTCAGCACTACTACCAGTTTCAGGTCATCCTCAAGCCGAACCCGGACAATCTTCAGGAACTATATCTCCAGAGCCTCTACGAGCTCGGCATCGACCCGAAGAACCACGACATCCGCTTTGTCGAGGATGATTGGGAAAGCCCGACACTCGGTGCCTGGGGTCTGGGCTGGGAAGTCTGGTGCGATGGCATGGAAGTCTCGCAATTCACATATTTCCAGCAGGTCGGCGGCTTTGACTGCAATCCAGTTTCGGGCGAGCTGACCTATGGGCTGGAGCGCCTCGCCATGTATATCCAGGGCGTGGACAACGGCTATGAGCTCGACTTCAACGGTGCCAAGGGCGACGACAAGGTGACCTATGGCGATGTCTTCCATCAGGCCGAGGTGGAGTTCTCCGCGCATAATTTCGAATTCGCCAATACGCAAATGCTGTTCCGGCATTTTGAAGACGCAGAAAAAGAATGCGCCGCGCTGCTCGAAAAAAATCTGCCGCTGCCCGCTTACGATCAGTGCATCAAGGCAAGCCACAATTTCAATCTGCTCGATGCGCGTGGCGTCATCTCGGTGACCGAACGTCAGGCCTATATCGGCCGCGTCCGCGCGCTCGCCAAGGGCTGCGCTGAGGCCTGGCTGAAAACGCCAGCCGCCGGAGCCGTCGCGTGATGATGTTCAAGACCGCTGTCACATCTTCGGCTGTCATCCCGGGATTTGTTGCCGGGGTCCATGCGGCACAGAAAAGCGGTCCCGGCAACAAGTGCCGGGACGACAGATGTATTTTTGGCGGGTTCTTTCCGGAACCTTCTCCCCTTGGGGGAGCGGACTTCAGGAACG
>Ga0209066_10001557_pt1 | contig 30057 bp, 30 predicted proteins | sample All_14_2_FD_187198 | JGI IMG/M metagenome (GOLD analysis project Ga0209066, IMG submission 187198) | Freshwater microbial communities in response to fracking from Pennsylvania, USA - Allegheny Zone_MetaG_DW_15 (SPAdes) (version 2) ...
CGTCCAGGGTCAGCTTGTTGATAAGTCTGTGAGTTAACAGGAAATACTGGTAGATAACTTGCTGATTCTGTATAGTAATTTCATTGTTCACCCCGGAAAATCGCGACATGGGTTTCACGCTGAATTTGTTTATTATCATCGCCGATCAATTCATGTTGTTCATCATTAATATGTTGGTAGCACGCCATGCTGGCGAGGCCTTGTTTGGTGATTTTACCGTGGCCACCAATTCGCTGTTGCTGCTTTCAACCGTACTGACCCTCGGCATGGATTCCATCATCGCCTACTACGTACCTAAATTATTTCATCAAAAAAAATACATCGAAATTTCGAGCCTCACCGCCGCGATGAAAAGCTTTGTGAAGCCGGTGTATTATTTGATCATCAGCGGAGGGCTGCTGATTTGCCTTTGCCTTATCGCCATCAGCAAGGTGCTCAGCGGAATCAGCCTGTTTGATATCAGCCATCCCTTGTTTCTGTTTCTCTGGGGGGCGGTGGCGCTGTCCAGCTATAACATTTATTTGCAGTATTTCCGCGCCATCAACTACATGCGCACGGCTGTTATCCTGAGTTTGCTGCAAACTATTCTCTATTTTGCCTTCAGTCTGTTGATTTATTTTTACATTTATCCCATATTTTTCCACGGCGACAAACGCTATTTTCCGCATGTCATGCTGATAGGCTTTGTCGCCAGCTATCTACTCATCGTGCTGCTGTCTATCATCATGCAAAAACGCAGTATGATGCAGCAATACAGACAATGGATCACGGCGGTAGAGCACAAATGGAAAAGCAAAATTTACGGTTATACGGTTCAAAATCTCAACAAATACATCTTCGCTGTTATTCCTTTGCTGGTGATCGAATGGCTGGGGCATAACGAACATTCCGTCGGCTTGTTTTCAGCGATCAGCTCCATCATCACGCTGGCCTTTATCGCGATCGCCCCCATCGGCATTTTAATCGGGCCCGACATTTCCGCCGCCTTCGCCGACAGTCGGGAAAGCCTGAAACGCGTGATGAAACAATATTTGCTGATTTGTTTCTTCATATCCCTCGTGATCATGCTGGTGATGGGCGTGTTCGCCCGCCACATTCTGCTGCTCTATCAATCCAACTTCATCGATGCGTTGCCCTATACCTACGCCTGCCTGATCAACATCATGACCTACGCGATTTCCATGCCGCTGTCGAAAATGATCCAGTTCTCACACGAAGGAAGCGAAGTGGGCGCGAAATTAACCATCGGACTGCTGCTGTTCCAACTGATCGCCTGCATTATTTTGATCAAATGGCTGGGTTTGCTCGGCGCTGTGATCTGCTTCATCGGCATCAATATTGTCTACAATGGCGTGATGATCAAAATGGCGATCAAAATATACCGTGACGATCCCTTTGCCGAGGGAGCGATGTGAGCAAGAGAATATTTGTCTCTACAAAGACAATTGTCCCCAAAGGTGCTATAATTGAGTAAAATATTTATCGAGTTCATCACATGCAAACGCAGATCAATCAGATAAACGCCATACCAGACGAAGTCGTCTGGAGTTCATTGGCCAACCTGGTCTCCCGTTTCGATCTCAAGGAAAGCGAAGCGCGGGTTTTAATGGGTGACATGCCGCGTTCAACGTACACCGCAGGCAAAGCCAAATTAAACCGTGATCAGAAAGAGCGGGTTTCCTGGTTGTTGGGGATTTATAAATCCCTGCGCATTTTATTCAACGATGGGGAGCAGGCACGAACCTGGATTAATCGTGAAAATAGCCTGCCACCCTTTAACGGCATGACGCCCAAAGCCTACATGTTGGAAGGCAGCATGATTCGCCTTGCCGAAGTCCGGCGCTTTCTGGATTTTTGGAGAGGGTATTAGATGCATACGTTGGTGGATTATACTGAAAAAGTACATCGTCTCATCCCTTCCAGATTTCCTCCCATATCTGTGTTTGACTGGGCGCAATCACAAGCCGAAGCTGAACAAATAGCACTTCTCGAAGGTCTGACTAACGAGAGAATACGCGCCGAGTTGGGGCGTATCCATCTTGTGACAAAAGAAGACTGGGTTGGCGGCCAGGGTTCCACGCCTTTGATGGCGGCCTTTACACACGTTGGTTTTCCATCCCGATTCAGTGATGGCAGCTATGGCGTATATTATGCCGCTTCGTCTCTGGAAACGGCCATCAGGGAAACAATTTTTCATCGAGAGCGGTTTTACGCTGCATCGAGGGAAGCAAGCTGTTCCATTTCCATGCGTGAATATATCGCCAAACCGGTAAAGCCATTGGTCGATATCACAAACAGGCAACACGAGGATATGCTCAATCCTGACCCGGATTGTTATGCAGTCAGCCAGGCATACGGACAACAAATCCGCGCGGACAATTACTGGGGGTTGTTATATCCGAGCATTAGAAATGAAGGGGGTATATGTGTTGCAATATTCAGACCCCCCGCTTTGACCATTCCGGTTCAAGGTTGTCACTTGAATTATATCTGGGATGGAAGTTGTATTTCTGATGTCTATCGCGAGAGTAAGATATATTCCTTGCGCAGATGAGTTATAGCGGTTTCGCAGCCCGGATTTAACTTGTTTATTCTTTCACTTTTCTTTTTAAACGCACTTCGCATGTCAGCTCATCGCGTCGGGGTCCTGTCAGGGTACTGTGAATTTTTGGTGCTCACTGCGTTCCGCGCCAAAGAATTAACAGCACCCTGCCACCCCTCCAGTTCCTTCGGTAGTTCGGGAAGATCTAACTCGTTTGGCTCGGATGCTCTGTGCCACATAGAACTTTTTTGTGTTTAGGGTTCGCTTGATACCAAAGTCTGAAGGTATGAAGTGGGGCAGTCAGGTCAATAAAAAGCCGTCGAAAACATGGAAGTTTTCGTCGAGCGTGCCATGGATGGCGAAAGCGCGGTTTTTATTGACCTGACTGACCCACTTTATGCCCGGTACAATCCAGGGCGTGCGGTGCGAGGCTTCGTACTGGTGGGCACGCCGCTACTCGCGTCAAAGTCCACCCAGCATGCGGGCGTTTTCTGGATTATACCCTCAATCCTGCTCTGCGAAGTGTCGGAGAAAACAAAATATACAATATCTGTCCTTCAATACGTTCGGATGGAACAAGTCCGTAACTGCTACTGATAAATCCGTATCGGTTATCTCCCAGTATAAATACATATCCTGCTGGTACGGTAACAGGAGCAAGATTGATTGGCTGCATGAATGAATTGCTTTTTTTATACACATACGGTTCATTTACAGCTTGATTGTTCAGCCAGATATTGCCGTTTTTGAGAGACACTACATCCCCTTCGACTGCCACAATCCTGCCCAAATACAGGGTATTTGCATCCTCTTCACTTACAGGATGAAATGTAACCAGGTCGCTTCTATTGTTTTGTGTGTGGCCCCGTTTGGTCATGAGAATCTCGTGATCGTGCAAGGTTGGATATAGTAGATTACCTCTCACACTGCAGGTTCGGTATTCCGCGACACTCAAGAGAGCCGCCTGCAATAACAAAACGCACAGACTGCTGATTAAAACATAAGTCCATCGTCTAAATGTCTGTAATTCGATGTTTTTATAACGCGATATTTTGTAAGCGTCAAAAGCGCTATAGAGTCGGATTAGTGCCATCATCGACACCACGGCGATTCCAAAAAATGGATATTCCATTAATCTGACTTGAAGAAAAATTGAGAGACAAACCAGATATGCTCCAATTTGCAAAAAACCTCGCTGCAAACGACCACAGGCGATCTGACCTAATCCTGGAATGCAGAGAGAGGTCAGGGACATCATGAGTCTGTAGAGAGTAGAGTGCTTTGTGTTGCTATTGGTGTCTGCATCCAGAAATAAGGATTTTGTATTGGTGCTCATCTGTTAGCCTTGTATTTCTTGTATTTAATGATTTGTGCATTTTACGGGCTATTGGTTTGTTAATCAACAATCAGGTTTATTTTAGACGAAGCGTTAACATAGTTTATTCGTTCACGTTTTTTTTTAAACGCACTCTGCACAGTAGATCATCGCGTCGGGGTCCTGTCAGGGTACTGTGAATTTTTGGTGCTCACTGCGTTCCGCGCCAAAGAATTAACAGCACCCTGCCTCTTTTTTAGACTTAATGACTCTGCACCAGCAACTCCCGGGCGTGCGATCGGGTTTGTTCCGTGATGGTCAGCCCACCCAGCATGCGGGCGATTTCGTCGATTTTATCGCTGTCATCCAGTGCAATAATGCGCGAGAACGTCTGTTCCTGATCGTCGTATTTTTCTACGACAAAATGATGATGAGCCGATGACGCGACTTGTGGTTGATGGGTGACGCAGAATACTTGCAGGCGCTCACCCAGATTACGCAACAACTGACCAACCAAAGCCGCAGTAGCGCCGCCGATGCCGACGTCTACTTCATCGAATAACAAGGTCGGTGTGGCGCCGCGTTGGGCGGTGATCATTTGGATGGCAAGGCTGATGCGTGATAACTCACCGCCGGAAGCGACTTTGTTCAGGGTGTCCAGGGCCATGCCCGGGTTGGTGCAGACTTTGTATTCGACTTTATCCAGGCCGTGCGGCTGCATTTTATCCACGGGCGTCATTTCAATGCTGACTTGCCCTTTGGGCATGCCCAATTGCTTGATGATGGCGCTGATCTCATTGGCCAACTTGTCGGCAGAGTTTTGTCTGGATGCTCGTAATTGCGCCGCCGCCTGCTCGTATTCTTTGCTCTGCTCAAGATATTGACGCTGCAACAGCTGAATACGTTCGTCCGCTGCCTCACTATCGTTGATTTCGTTCTGCAAACGCTGCATCAAGGCGGGCAGCTCTTTGGCGTCCACATGATACTTGCGTGCCGCCTGATGCAGGGCGCTGATGCGCTCCTCGACTTCCTGCAAACGTTGCGGATCCAGTTGCACTTGTTCGGCAAAGCGTTGCATCTCGTCCACCGTTTCCTCGCATTGAATCAGGGCGCTGTTGATCAATTCCAGTGCGTTTTTAATCGCGGGCTGCTCGCCTGGCAATTCACTCAGATGTTGAATAACCTGGTTCAGGTTTTGGCAAATAGTGGGTTGATCATCCGCATTCAGCAACTGCATGATCTGCTGGGTATTGTGCAAATAATCATGGGCATGATGCAGCAATTGATGCTCTTCATGCAGATGCAGCATTTCGTTGTCCTGCAAATTCAACGCCAATAATTCATCCAGTTGGAAGCGTAATAAATCCTTGCGATCGTCAGAGTTATCCAGACGGCTCAAGGCATCCAGATCCGTTTTGGTTTTTTGGCAGGATTTGTACAGATTGCCGACCCGGGATAACAGTTCGTCATGGGCGGCGTAATGATCCAGTTGCTGCCGGTGAGTAGCATGATGCAGCAACGTTTGATGTTGATGCTGACCGTGAATATGCACCAGCATTTCGCTTAATTCTTTGACCTTTTGTAGCGGAAAAGGTTGACCATTAATGGATGATTTGGAGCGTCCTTCGGCATACAAAACCCGGCGCAGCACCAGTTGACCGTCTTCGCAGGCGATATCATGTTCCTGCAGCCATTCGGCCGGTTCTGCTTGCTGATCCAGATGAAACACCGCGCTGATGTCGCATTTTTCCTCACCACGGCGAATAACCGATGAGTCGGCGCGGCCACCGAGGGCGAGCATCAGGGCATCGATCATAATCGATTTACCGGCGCCGGTTTCCCCGGTAAACGCCGTCATCCCTTTGGCAAAATCCAGTTCAAGTTGTTTGACGATAGCAAAATTTTCGATGCGCAAGGTGCTCAGCATGATTTATCCCTGGTTTTTTGATTCCCAACCCAGTTTCATTCTTAATGTATCATAATAGTGATAATCAGCGGGATGCAACAAGCGAAGTTTGTTGACATTTTTTTCCACGCGCACGTGCTGCCCTGGCTTGACCATCAAGGATTCATGACCGTCGCAACTGATGCGCAAATCGCTTTCGTTCTGCTCGCTGATATGCAGATCAATAACGGCCTTGCTGTTAACCACCAGCGGCCGGGAACTCAGGCTGTGGGAAAACATGGGGACCAGAACAATGGCGTTCAATTGGGGATGCATAATAGGGCCGCCGGCAGACAAGCAGTATGCGGTGGAACCCGTAGGGGTGGCCAGTATCATGCCATCAGAACGATAACGACTGACGAATTGTTTATCAATATACACATCAAAATCAATCAGATGCGTTTCGTTGCCGCGCCCGAGTACCACGTCATTCAAGGCATTGCAGTGAAAATAAGTGGTTTCCTGGTCGTGAATGCGGGCATCCAGTAAAAAGCGTTTTTCTTCGTGATAATGGCCATCGAGCACCGCACCCAGTTGTGTCTCAATGTCATTGGGCGAAATATCGGTTAAAAAGCCCAAACGTCCGCGGTTGATACCAATAACCGGAACGTTGACATGAACCGCCATCCGCGCAGCGGACAGCAGACTGCCATCGCCGCCGACCACGACAATCAGATCGCGCTGGCTGTCCATTTGATCGCGTGCCAAAATGGGCAAATCCAGCGAAAAATGTGTCGCGGTTTCCGGGTCGATGAAAACGGGAAGTTTCCGCTCGCGCAGAAACTCCACCAGACGATGCATGCTTTCATTGACGCCTTGATTGGCACGGTGTTGCCGTGCATACAGAATAACGCGCTGAAAGGATGGCTTCATGTTGTTTAGTCTTCGCTGTTGTTCGCCCGCGAGGTACGCTTGCGTTCGGTTTCTTTCAATTCCTTTTTGCGCAGACGAATGGACAGAGGTGTGACTTCTACCAGTTCGTCATCGTCAATGAACTCCAGCGCCTGTTCCAGCGACAATTTGATCGCCGGCGTCAGGATAATGTGTTCATCCGTGCCCGAAGCGCGCATATTGGTCAATTGTTTTTCTTTGGTGACGTTGACCACCAAATCGTTGTCGCGGGCGTGAATACCCACGATCATACCTTCGTAACACAGTAATTGAGGGTCAATGAACAATTTACCGCGCTCTTGCAGATTAAACAAGGCAAAACCACGTGCAACACCGGGGCAGTTGGCAATCAATACGCCGTTGGCGCGGTTGCCCAGACGACCTTTGATGGCCGGGCCATAATGATCATAAACGTGATACATCAAACCAGTACCAGAGGTGCTGGACAAAAATTCGGTATGGAAACCAATCAGACCGCGGGTTGGGACCATATAGTCGAGACGAACACGGCCTTTGCCATCCGGTACCATGTTTTGCAGCTCTGCACGGCGCTCGCCCAGTTTCTCCATGATGGTACCCTGATGCGTTTCTTCCACGTCAACAGTCAGGCGCTCGTAGGGTTCGAGCGTAGCGCCGTTTTCTTCGCGCATGATTACTTCAGGTTTGCAGATGGCCATTTCATAGCCTTCGCGACGCATGGTTTCAATCAAAATCGACAGATGCAACTCACCACGACCGGAGACCCGGAACTTGTCCGGATCCGCTGTGTCTTCAACCTTCAACGCTACGTTGTGCAGCAATTCAGTTTGCAAACGCTCGCGAATTTTACGGCTGGTTACAAATTTTCCTTCCTGACCCGCGAGAGGTGAATCGTTTACCTGGAAAGTCATGCTGATGGTGGGTTCGTCAACAGTCAATGCCGGCATAGCTTCCACGGTATTGGGATCGCAAATCGTATCGGAAATGTTTAATTGCTCAATACCGGTGACCGCAACGATCTGACCGGCGCTGGCTTCTTCTACTTCAACCCTGTCAAGGCCGTTGAAGCCCAGTAATTGCAATAAACGACCGCTACGCAGATTACCGTCTTTGTCGATGATTTTGACTGGCGATTTCACTTTGATACGGCCGCGTGAAATACGTCCGATACCGATGGTGCCCACATAAGATGAGTAATCGAGGGAGCTGATTTGCATTTGGAACGGGCCTTCTTCATCCACATCGGGTGCGCTTACGCGATCAACGATGGTTTGGAACAGGGCGCTCATGTCCGTGGCTTCGTCGTTTAAATCGATTTTGGCATAGCCGTTCAGAGCCGAGGTGTAAACAACCGGGAAATCGAGTTGCGCATCGTTGGCGCCGAGGTTGTCGAACAAATCAAAGACTTGATCCATCACCCAGTGTGGTCTGGCGCCGGGGCGGTCGATTTTGTTGATCACAACGATGGGATTCAAACCACGGGCAAAAGCCTTTTGAGTCACAAAGCGTGTTTGCGGCATGGGGCCGTCAACGGCGTCTACCAGCAACAATACGCTGTCTACCATGGATAGAATACGTTCTACTTCACCGCCAAAGTCCGCGTGTCCGGGGGTATCAACGATGTTGATGCGGTGGCCGTTCCAGTTTACCGATGTGTTTTTGGCGAGAATGGTGATGCCGCGTTCTTTTTCAAGGGCATTGGAATCCATCATCCGCTCAACTTTGGGTGCGCGTTCGTTCAGCATACCGGTTTGTTGCAATAATTTGTCAACCAATGTTGTTTTACCATGATCCACGTGAGCGATGATGGCGATATTTCGAATCATTTCTATCATAAATAACCTTGTCTGGAGGTGATGCTGGGTAAGGGGCTGCTGTATCGGGATTAACACCCTGAAATCTTCAGGCCATATTATACATGATATGGCCTGAAAATCCTATTCCCGGGTTTTATTAGCGGTTTGGTCTCGGGCCTGTGTTCTCATTCGACACATCGGGTGCTGGATCCGGTTTGGGGGAGTCCGATTGTTTAGCGACCATAGCCGTGTCTACCGTTTTCATTTGGTCTGAACTCGGTTTTGGGTCGGAGACGGTACTATTTGGCGGTCCCAAATCATCTGTCGAACTCACAGATGCAGTCGCCGGAGCGGGTTCATCGGCCTTTGGAGCGTCAGCTTTCGCAGCGGGTTCTGGATCTTTCGGAGCAGGATCAGGCGTTGTTGGTGCAGGATCCGGTGCTTTCGGGGCAGGATCGGGTGTCTTCGCAGCAGGATCCGGCGTTGCAGGGGTGGTGCCCGGCGGTGTCGGAGCAGGTGTTTTTTTCGAGGTTTGTTCCATCGCCTCCACTACTTTATTATAAAACTCCGCAACCATTTGCAGCATGAGATCCATCCATGCATCACCCGTGTTGGGAAATTCCAGTGGTTTTTTTTTGGGAGGCTCGTCAGCTTGTGGTGCAGGCTCCTTATCCGCTGCGGGTGCCTGGACGGCAGGATCTGCTGGCGCTGGGGCAGCCGGTGCAGGATCGGGTTCAGGATCCGCCGGTTTTTTTGGCGGAGTCGGAGTTGTATCAGGCTTTGGCTCTTCCGGTGTTGGTGTATCAGGGGTTACATCGGCCATTATAATTGCCTTCTATTAAAGTGTAATATGACTATATCATAGCATAAAAGTGCTCTCGTTTACCGGCATAATTTACATATTGTGTAAATTTTCTCTAAAGAAAACCTGCCTCACAGCGGTTATGCTGAGAAGAATTTAAGCACCATACTGCGCATTCTGGCCAACTCCGATGGGTTGAACTCTTTATATACGCTGCTGCCGATGTTGAGACAAACTGTTACCTGTTCGCCAATGCCCTTCAACAAATCCACGCCCGACAGTTTGAGCACCCGGATTTTGTCACCCACCTCTGCCGCCCAGTTATCCAGATGCTTCATGTCGGTAAAGACTGGCAGGAAGGTTTGGCCCTGATCTTGCAGATACAACACTTCCGGTTCTTCCGGGCTGGAATTGATGTCGACCGGGATGATGAAATTGGCTTTGATAAATTCCAGATAGGCTTTGTTGGCTTCGGCGGTGCTGCCCGATAAATCCAGTGCGTTTTTAATGGCTTTTTCCAATGCTGTCATGATGTTTGCTCGTGTCTGAGGTCAGGTTGATAATCCGAAAGATGTGCAGATTACTGTAAAAGTGTTAACTTCCGATTCATTAGTATGCTTAAATATACACGAGTGTTCAACAACAGACAAAGGGGGGATCGTGTCCCAGGATAAAAAAATTGGCTCGTCTCATTCTCTGGCTACTGCCTGGTTGGTCTGGGGCCTGGCTGCTGCGTTTTATTTTTCAGATTATATGGCCCGTGTCGCCCCCGGCGTGATGCACCAAAGTTTGCAAAAAGCGTTTAACATCAACGAAGCCAGTTTTGGTATTTTGACCGCCTCGTTTTATATACCTTATATACTGATGCAGATACCGGTTGGTTTGACGGTTGATCGCCTCAGCATCCGTAATATTTTGACAGTCATGTCTCTGGTGACGGCGCTGGGTTGCGCCGTATTTGGTTTGTCCGACAGTTTGTTGACCGCATCTATCGGTCGTATGCTGATTGGTTTCAGTGCCGCCTTTGCTTTTGTCAGTTCCCTGCGCCTGGCTACGTCCTGGTTTCCGCCCGCCATGTTGGGCTTGCTGGCTGGCCTGACCCAGGCGCTGGGCATGCTGGGTGCGGCGGCCGGTGAAGCGCCGGTGTCTTTCCTCGTTGCCAATGTGGGTTGGCGCCACAGCATGCAAATTATTGCCCTGCTGTTTATCGTACTGGCCGGGTTTCTGTATATGTTCGTGAAAGACCGTCCTTATCAGCAGCGCAGCGTTGCCAACCAGCCGGCTCGTCTGACCATTCGACAAAGTCTGGGCATAATTTTATCGCACAAACAAACCTGGCTGAACGCGTTATATGCCGGATTTTTATTTGGACCAACAGCCGTGATCGGCGAGTCGATAGGGCCTGCCTATCTGGAATATGGCCGGGGCCTGAGCTTGCATACGGCTGCCTTTGCAACCGGACTGATTTTTATTGGCTGGGGTATCGGCGGCCCTGTTGCCGGTTGGTTGTCTGATCGCATGGGGAAACGCAAACCTTTGATGATTATATCGGCGGCCTGTGGTTTGATCTTGACAAGCCTGTTCGTATTTTATCCGCATATGAATGCAACAACTGCTTACATCATCTTTTTTCTATTTGGCTTTACCAATACCGGGGTAGCTATCGCCTATGCCGTATCAACTGAAATTCAGAAACCGAACGTGGTTGGTACCTCGATTGCCTTCACTAATATGATCTCCATTTTTGTCGGCGCATCGATGCAGCCCATCGTGGGCTGGCTGATTGATCAGGCATCCGGCGCACGGGCTTATCACGTCGAAACCTTGACGCATACTGATTTTCAGGCTGGTTTGCAAATTCTGCCCATCTCTTCGCTGGTGGCTTTGATGTTGGCATTTACCGTGAAAGAAACCTGGTGCAGACCTACCCATTCCTGATGATTTTTCAGAGTTTTTTTTGTTAATTCTTTGCTAGTTCTCTCATCTCGTGCTTTAATTAGTTCGGTGCCCCTGGCTTGCAATGGTGCAGGGGAAGGATACTAAGGGAGATCACAATGAAAAAACTAACGGGATTGGTGGTTATTCTTGCCATTCTAGTCCTTGGCGGATACTACGGCATGGGTGTTGCCACAGAGAACACCGTGCGCCATAACGTTGACGTCATTAATCAGGCAAATGGTGTATTTGCCGGCATTGAATCCTACAATCGAGGCTGGTTCAGCTCTACGGCCATGATTGACTGGAAACTTCATGTTCCAGAGCGTTTGGTTAAAACCAGCGACGGTCAAACCCAAACTATAGCTGCTCAAAATTACAATATGAAAATGCCGCTGACCATCAAACATGGTCCAGTTATATTTTCTGAAAACGGTGTCAAATTTGGATTGGGTTATGCGAGCACTGATCTGGCGCTTCCTGCTCAGTACAATGAACAATTCAACAACGCGTTTACCAGCGACTCAACCAAGCCGAAACTGGACCTGGCTCTGTTCGTCAGTTACTTTAACAACAGCAATGTTGAAATGGGTGTTCCGGCGTTCAAACTGATTAGCAAGCAAGGCGGCCAGTTTGACTGGTTGGGCATGAACAGCTCAACTTACGTGACCTCCAATGCGGATAAAATCAACGGCGGAGTGGCCATTGACGGTATGTTGTTCACACAAAAAGACGTCAAAGCCACGGTTGGCAAAATAAAGACTGACTATGATCTGCGTAAAACCGATAGCGGTTTGTACCTCGGTGAAGCCAGTATCAATATGCCGTCTATCGTTGTAACGCAAGCCGAAAAAACGCAGTTTGAACTGAATGACTTTGATATGAACACCAGCAGTGACATCAATGATGATCTGTTCAGTTCACACTTCAAAACCTCTGTAGGCAAAATTCAGGCTAATGACAAGACCTATGGTCCTGGTAATCTGGAAATGTCTATCAGAAACCTGGATGCGACTGTTTTGGGACGTATCAACCAACAGGTTCAAGTGGCACAGAATGGCAACGATCAGGAAAAGCAACAGGCGATGATGGCCATGCTGCCAGACGTTCCCAAACTGTTCAGTCGTGGTGCCGAGTTCGAGATATCGGAACTGAGCTTTACCATGCCACAGGGAACCATTGAAGGATCCATGTTTATTTCTCTGCCCAAAGGCGAAAATAACAATCCTTTGGAACTGATTGGTAAAATTCATGGCGTCAGCAAGTTGAAAGTACCTGTAGACGTGCTGCAGCTGGCGATGAATGAAGCCAACAAGCAACGAGCCGCTACTGCTCAGCCTGCTGCTCAAGCAACTGATGAAGCTGCTGCCGCTACACCTGCTGCACCTGCGGACGTATCTGATACGACCAAAAATCAGATCGCAGCCATGGTTCAAAGTGGCTTGATTGTACAGCAAGGCGATTATTATGTTGTCGAGCTGGCTCTTGATCAAGGCAAGTTGTTGGTGAATGGCAATGCCTTTAGTCAGGATATGATGAAGTTCTAATAATTATTCAATTGGTTACGAGTGCACAGAAATCATATTGTGCACTCGTTTTTTTTGTAATTAAACTAAAAATAGCACTATCTTTACTTGTCAGGAATTGCTCAATTCTGTAAGATGCTGCTTTTTGAAGGAGGAGTTAAAAAGAATGACAACAATCAGTAATGAAGCCGGAGATACCACTGCGTCACTGGCAGCCAGCGTAACACAATCCGTGCAAAAATATTTTGCCGAGCTGAAGGGAACTGATCCAGTCGATCTTTACCAGTTTGTTCTCGAAGAAATCGAAACGCCCCTGTTCCGCGCCGTGATGGAACATTGCAAATACAACCAGTCTCGTGCCGCTGTCATGCTGGGCATCAGCCGTGGTACTTTGCGCACGAAACTGCGACGTTATTTCGACGACAAATACGTTGGCACACGCGATTAATTTTTATGTGTTTCAAAGAAAAGGGCGATTATTTAATCGCCCTTTTTTGTTTGTACTTTAGCCATGCCTTAATAATTTGTTAAGATAGATGAAGTACACTCAAGCCTCCTAAATGTTATCGGGTGTGATAAATGGGTATTAAATATTTTTTCAATTTGTGGGGGCGTAATATAAAAGGCACCTTTTGGGGTGGGTTTCGGATTGCAGATTCTGTTCTGCGAAGTAATGAGGGAACAGGAGCGCTGGTCACGTTTTTGCTTCACATCGTCACCTTGCCTGTGACTATCACTATCGGCGCCATTTTAAAAACGCTGTTTGATTTTTTTTCAAGAAAAGCCTTGCCCGCGCGACAAATCTTCCAAACAAGAAGAGATATAAAGCATATGGAGCAAGAAAAATTTGATGCGTTTACAGAGCGTCTGGCAAGCTACCCAGCCAAATCAGCTTCAAGCAAGCAGGTTCTTCAGCAATTAAACACACTGCGCGATGAGGCTGAATCCACCTTTCAGGAAAAATCGCGCACGAAAAAAGACAGGCTTGCTCTGGAACAACTCGGTCAACCTTGCGCCCTGCTCAGAATGACTGATGATCCGAATACATACACTATGCATGAATTGAGAGAGCACTACGGTCAATTAAACTTGATCATTTTGCATGATAACCGACTTTATTGCGCCGATAATAAAAGCAATATGCTGAAGGAATTAACGCCGGGGAATGATGAGAGACGTAACCAATCACTGGAAACATTAAAAGCCAAATTTAACTGCTGCCTTATCACGCGGAATTCGCATGCGGCGGGAGCCAGGTATTTATATTGTGATGACAGGGCCTTGTATATCGATGCGCAGGGGAACCGTCAAGAATTTTCGGAGATGGAGCCACAGGCTAAACGAGCATACAAAAAGATGTTTCCACGTTTAGCAACGGATTTAACCCCGCATGATGCCAGTGATGCCGATTTGGAGCGGATTTATAAGCTGACCAGGCACCGTCACCCGGTCTTGGTTGACCGACTGATCCAGCCGACCCGGGCAGCGCTGGAGCTGATCCGATACGTGAAGGATGCTGACATGCTGACGGACGAGCCCTTGCTCAAACATAGCATCGAACACATTACCTCTCTGCCTTTGGATAAAGAGCATGAACAGACTTTGACAGAATATAAGGAAATGCGGGCACGACGATTGACCTTCACGCGCGTATATGAGCAAAAGAAAGTCGTTCGAGATTTTGCGGGGGCAGAGCATAATAACGGCAAAGAATTGTTGCGGAAGATGAGTTTGTTTGCGGCTGAGGCTAAATCCGCCGATATTCCGTTTGATCCACCAAGAGCGTCGAGCGAGCGCTGCTTGTAGCAACGGTCATGCTGCGAACGGGTAGGTTGCGGCCCTGGCCCATAGTCGCCAAGCTAAGGGAATAAATGTCAGTTTCATGCCAGAATGTTTAAAAGTGGCACGGAAGGCTCCCTCTCCCGCGGTAGAAATGAGTGAAATTGAATGATGGTGAGCGCGGGAGAGGGTTGGGGAGAGGGCTAAAAATTGCACTAAAAAGATTGGTTTTTTTTGACGTGGAACCGAACTGTCAGAACGCCGGGGTGTTCCCGGCACGAAAACCCGGTATGGATGGACAAAAATCGCTCGCCCTCTCCCCAACCCTCTCCCGCGCTCAGCATCATCGTTTTAGCAAAAATCCTTCCGCGGGAGAGGGGGCTGCTCCGTGCCAAGTGGTGCCATATGCCACTTACAAGGCATTTTTTCCTTTAACCTGACGGCTATGGGCCAAGGCCGCAACCTACAGTTTTGACTATCAATCCTCAAACATCGAACTAACCGATTCCTCAACGTTCACGCGTTTGATGGCTTGTGCCAGCATGTCAGCGAGACTGACCACGCGGATTTTGGAGCATTTTCTGGCTTCCTCTGATAAAGGAATGGTGTCGGTTACCACCACTTCATCCAAATCAGAATGACTGATGTTGCTGACTGCCGGGCCAGACAATACCGGATGGGTAATGTAGGCTCTGACGCTGCTCGCGCCGTTCTGCTTTAATTGATACGCAGCGGAACACAGTGTGCCGGCGGTATCAACGATGTCGTCGATAATGAGGCAATTTCTGCCTGCAGGCTCACCGATGATGTGCATGACTTCGGATTTGTTCGGGCCGCTGCGGCGCTTGTCGATAATCGACAGCTCCGCGTCATCCAAACGCTTGGCCATGGCGCGCGCTCGGACCACACCACCCACGTCGGGTGATATCACCATCAGATTGGTCAGATTTTGCCGTTTGATGTCTTCCAGCAGGATGGGCGTAGAATAGACGTTATCCACCGGCATGTAAAAAAAGCCCTGAATTTGATCGGCATGCAAGTCAACAGTCAGCACACGGTAGATGCCCACCGATGCCATCATGTCTGCGACGACCTTGGCTGTAATAGGAACGCGGGCAGAGCGTACACGTCTGTCTTGTCTGGCATAGCCGAAATACGGTACCACGGCTGTGATGCGTCCGGCTGACGAGCGTCTGAGGGCGTCTGACATGGTCAGCAATTCCATCAGATTGTTGTTGGCGGGAGAACAGGTTGATTGCACGATAAAAACGTCTCGACCGCGAACGTTTTCCAGAATTTCAACAAGGGTTTCCCCATCGCTGAACGTACCTACAGAGGCTTGACCAATAGGAATTTGCAAGTGTGATGCGATGTTAAGCGCAAGCTCGGGATTGGCGTTACCTGTAAAGATCATCATTGTTGACATGTGTAAAAAGCCTTCGATTGGAGGTTAATCACTTAAACACATAGCAGAAGACAGCCAGAAAGATATAATTATTATTAGTGCGATCCGGACTACGCATCCTTCCCGGAGATCTTCTGCCGTCTGTTTACTTGAAGCTAAAAAACCTGATGCTGTCATCAGGTTGAATCAACAAGAAATTGGCTGGGGTGCTAGGATTCGAACCTAGGTATGCAGGGATCAAAACCCTGTGCCTTACCGCTTGGCGACACCCCAATAAGCTGTGGATTCTATTTTATCATCCATGACAAGCATTCCGTGTACCGCTGGAATGTGCTGCGTATTTTGCAGAGAATTTGCAAGCTTGTCAATCGCCATTTGGTAATTTTTTCCCGAGGGCTTAAATCCTCCAGCGTTTGATCACCAACTTGATGAATACGCCGTTTCCTTGCAGACGAATACTGGTCGGCAGAGCGGTCTTGCCGTTCATGCTGTATCCGAGGTACTGAATGGTGTAGCCGGACTGGCGTAACTGAACAAGGCGGTTGGCCGAATCGCGTTGAGCGGATTGCACAGCACCTGGTGCAGGAAGGCCGCGTACCCAGTAATACAGGTTGCTAACCGGGAGACGGACGCCGGTTTGTTTGCTTAACAATTCATCTGCATTGCTGGACGTGGCTGATTTGGGGCCATCGCGGAAAGTAACGGTACCGCCTTGTCGGGAAATGAGAACGGTGCCGCTGCCCAGCGGTCCAAACAGGCGAATTTGATAACTGCCAGCGCCGCGCTGCATCCAGTTTACCGATGCGCTCCAGGCTTTTCTTTTGCTTTTGGCCGCCATGGCGCCGGATAATTCCCAGGATGAGGGCGGTGTGCCGTTGCTGGCGGCGGGTTTGCTTGCGCTGATTTTGCCGTCCGTGCTTGCTGCAATCTCACCGGGTTTGCCGGCTTCGGGCGCTTGAAGGGTTGTGCTGTCGTTGGGCATCGCGCCGGGGATTACCGGTGCCTGCGTTTTAGGTGCGCAAGCGACTAATAATAGTAAAGGTAAAAAGGCCAGGCGTTTGAGTGCGTTCATTGACAAATCCATTTGTAATAGAGTTTTTTTCCAGAATACGCTAGACTGAAAAAACTTGCAATCACCAGCCTACCTGATGAAACAACGTGCTATTTACCCAGGAACATTCGATCCCGTGACCAATGGTCATATTGATATCATTACCCGTGCTGCCCATATTTTTCCTGAACTGGTTGTGGCGGTTGCCAGCAATCAGGCCAAGCGCCCTTATTTGTCGCTTGAGCAACGCATTCGTCTTATTGAAGAGGCAATCAAAGGCTTGCCCGGTGTGTCCGTGGTTGGCTTCGACAACTTGCTGATTGATTTTGTTCACGAGCAAAAAGCCGGCATTATTTTACGCGGCCTCAGAGCGGTACACGATTTTGAATACGAATTTCAGTTGGCTGGCATGAATCGAAAATTATCCAGCGAGGTGGAAACACTGTTTTTAACCCCGTCTGAAAACCTGATGTTCATCTCATCGACCCTGGTGCGCGAAATCGCCATATTAAACGGAGATGTGTCGCAATTTGTACCCGCCTCGGTGGTGAAGGCTTTAAAGCAGCGTGCAGCCCAGGGAGATAAATAATGTTGTGTTTGCGACGAATGCTAACGGTCGTTCTCTGTGCCGGCAGTCTGGCGTCAGCCTGGGCCTTGCCTTTTCCTGATCAACCGCCGGGCTACGCTGTGGCCAGCGCGCATCCATTGGCCACCAACGCAGGTTTGGAGATACTGGCAGCCGGTGGGAATGCCTTTGATGCCGCGGTGGCCGTCTCTGCGGCTTTGGCGGTGGTAGAACCTTACCATACCGGGCTTGGCGGCGGTGGATTTTGGTTATTGCATGAGGGTAAAAGCAAAAAAAATACCTTGATTGATGGCCGGGAAGTGGCGCCGCTTGCCGCAACAAAAGACATGTTTCTGGATAAAAATGGCGAAGTGATTCCGGGTTTGTCTTTGAATGGCGGCCTGGCAACTGCCATTCCCGGTGAGCCGGCGGCGCTGGTTTATATTGCAGAGCATTATGGCCGTTTGCCCCTGGCGCAGTCGCTGGCGCCAGCCATCAAACTGGCCGAGGAAGGCTTTGATATGGATTCCCGATTTCAGGATTTTTCCAGTACTGATGATCGCCTGACCCAACTACGCCGTTTTCCGGATTCTGCGGCGGCCTTTTTGAAAAAAGGTCAGCCATATCGTCTCGGCGATCGCTTCAAACAACCGGATCTTGCCAACACGCTGCGCCAGATTGCCAGCAAAGGCCGAGACGGTTTTTATCAGGGCGATGTGGCCGACAAACTGGTGAAGGGCGTGCGCGCGGCTGGCGGCATCTGGACTTTGAAAGATTTGTCTTCCTATCAAATCAAAGTACGCGAGCCTTTGATTGGCGCTTATCGAAATATGTTGATTATTACCGCACCGCCTCCGTCTGCCGGCGGCTTTATTTTGTTGACCACCTTGTCTTTGCTGGATGGCATAGCGCTTGATACCTTGCCGGAGCTGGATCGCATCAATCGCTTGATCGAAGCCATGCGCGTGACATATTGGCAGGCCAATCAAACCATGGGCGATCCGGACTTTACATCTATTGCCATGGACCAATTGCTGTCTGGCGCGAACGTAACGTATCTCAATTCGTTGATTGTGCCGGGCAAGGCAACGCCCAGCACGCAATTTCAGGGCGACGCGCCGCACGATAATCAACCCAATACTACTCATATTGTGATTCTGGACGGCGAGGATAACCGGGTATCGGCGACGATGACTGTTAATTATATCTTTGGATCCAGCGTCGTGCCGGCTGGAACAGGCGTGATTATCAATGACGAAATGGATGATTTTTCTGCCAAGGCCGGCGTGCGTAACGTATTTGGTCTGATTGGTAATGACAAGAACGCAATTGCACCGGGAAAACGACCCCTGTCCAGTATGGCGCCGGCGATGTTGGAAATGCCCGGTAGAACGGCGGTTTTTGGTACACCAGGTGGTAGCCGTATTCCCAGTATGATGTTGTTGGCGGCGCTTGAATTCAGTCGTTATCAGGGCGCTATCAGTATGGTTTCGACCATGCGTTTTCATCATCAATATTTGCCGGACTGGATCCAGTTCGAGCCGGAAACCTTTTCGCCGGATGTGCAGGCGGGCTTGAAGGCGATGGGTTATCAATTGATGGCGCTCAAGCAATATTATGGTGATATGCAGGCCATTAGCTGGGACAAGTCACTGAATGTGTTGACGGCAGCGTCTGATCCCCGGCATATGGGCCTGGCGACGGTTGTTAGTCGTGATCAAGTGGGTTATGGGGTAGCGCATTAAGATTGAGGTTCTGTGCCGCGACATGTTGGGCCAGGGACGCAACCTACCCGTTGCAGCGAGATCTTCCTGAGCGGGTAGGTTGCGGCCCTGGCCCAACACGTCGCGGCAAGGATGGTGGCATATATCGCTCAAACAAACGACCCAGCGCAAGGTTGTCATCAATCATGTCTTTGACCTGATCCATCACATGGCTGGTCTCGCGGGAGCTGATTTTATATTCTTCGTTGGTCGCATGGCTTTTATCAATCCAGGTCAGGGAGGCAAGGCCAATAAACAGTGACCAGGCGCAGAAGATGCGGTAGGTTCGGCCGGCGGCAAGTGGAATGGACTGGATGTATAGCAAGGCCTCACGGGCATTCTCAATCAGGCTGTCTCGCAGCGCCGGTCTGTCGGCGACATAAAAACGGCCTGCCAGTTCGTCACTGCGTTGATCTTTCAATATGTTGATTTTTTGCAAAAACAAACCAAAATGCACCGAGCGGGTCAAACGCTCGTCCGAGCAAGTAAATTCGGGAATGAGATGCGCATAAATATGGGTTAACAACTCCCCCACGATGCCAGCAACAAAAAAACAATATTGGTTGGTGGCCATCAAAGACGGCAAAGACAAGGTGTTTTGCGTTTTGTACTGGGTCAGAACATCCTGCATGCCATCTATCATGCAGCTGACCGTGTGAATTATCTGCGCCCGAATGTTATCCGGCAGACTGTACAAATCGGCCAAGAGCAAAGGCAAATCCGCCAGCAAGGCTTTTTCTTCCAGAGGGATGCAGGCAGGAAAACTGTCGCGCCATATTAAAAATTCAGATTCAGAAGGCGCTTCGTTCAGAAATAATTTGAGCTGTTGAAAGGCATGAGTTTGTTGCCTGCTGTCCGGCCAAACCGAGTCTTCAATGGTATCCGCAACGCGGCAGAGCAAATAGCTTAAGGCAATCCATTCTTTTGCCGGAGACAGTAACTGCATAATACAGAAACTGAAACTCCGGCTGACCTGGTCGAGATGATGCTGGTAAAAAGACAGGGTTTGCACGGGCGCTTATTCATCCTCATAAACAGCTTGCATCACAACATTGGGACGGTAGTTTGCCCAGATATGGCTTGAACGGATCAGGGTTCTGAACGCAATGTCCAAATTGCTTTTCAAGGCTCGCTCACTGTTTTGAATAAATTTGTCTACTTCTTTTTGCGTACGCAGCGGTTCAGTGGTGGGCACGTTTTCCTGCATTTGAGCCAATACTTGATCGAAACCGGTTTGCATTAATGCAGGTATGGGAATGTTGGCATCGAAAACGCGATGGTCAACGCTGAGCCCGACAGGTAACAAATCTTTGATTTCAAATGCTTTACTCGTATTGTTCCAAACCTGTTTGCGCTCAATTTTACCCAGCGTGAGTTTGACTGCTTCATTGGGAAACAGGGGGGAAATGGGCAGCTCATAACCCCAGTGACCAATATTGCTGACAGAAATAGCCGGCCGTGGATGTTGTGGGGCGCGAAAATGACGGAAAGCGGAATTGTCATGCGGCACAAACACCTCGTCCACAATATCGGCGAGCCAGGGGTGCTGTTTTTGTAATTCCCGAGAGCGTTGGAAACAATAAGTCATCATTTTTACATCAAAAATGATATGCCGGGCCAGACTGGGCAAAGACATATTATGACAATTTTTAAACTCAATCATACTTAAATGATCCTGTGAGCCAGGTATGAGTACTGCAAGGCCCACATAAGAATCTGCTGTGTTGTAGATTTTATGATGACACATATAATTTCGAATATGTGGAAAATTGTCCATAGCCTTACTCAGGGCTTGTAGTAACAGGCAAGTCACTGTTTCTGGTGGGTATTTTTTTTCGAAAAAACCAACCGGTGTAATATCCAGGCTGAATACAGATGACTGGGTCGGTTGACTGGGCGCCTCCCATAAAGCGGTAAACATTTTACGTGTGCCGGTTAATTCAAGCGTGGACTCGTTGGATTGGTCATGAAAAATATTGTCAACAAAGAAGGGAATATTGCTCATGTAGGTTTGCCAGTATTTGCCTGGCTTTAAATTGATTTTCTTAAGTAAGTTGCAGTGTTTTTTGTCAATATTATGAAAGAGTTTTTTGGCGCCTGGCACGCCCAGAAAATTGACCAACGTGGGGGCGTAGGTGAATTCGGAGGAAATCATCATAATGAGCTCTTCTTCAAAAGCTGATAATTTTGCTGCCAGTTGTTTGCTGTCAGGCAGACCAATTTCCAGGAACAGGGCGGAATCTTCCACATGCTTGCTTTCATCGGCCAAAATCACATCAAAAATAGCTGGCGCTATGTTGATTTCCTGCAGGGCCAGGAATATTTCTTCAATCCAGCCTTCTGCGACCAGATTGATCAACACCAGCGAGGTTTTCAGATCGTGTTCGTTGACGAGATAAGATAAAAATTTTTCGATCCCCTTGCTGTGCGCAGGTGGCAGTGAGTAAGGGCTGGACAATTCAAAAGTCAGTTTCGCGAAGACGATGGCGTGGAAGATTTCATCTATGATTTGCTGACGAAATTTAATTTTCAACTCGCCTTCTGGCAGTTTGTCCAGGGATTTGATAAGCCCATGCAAGCCAAAAATTTCCAGTTGGGTCAACAGGGAAAACAGATGCAGATACAGGGATTTGTCTTTTTCAAGCTGAAAAGGCAAGGGCGTGTGGAACATATCGTCTACGCGTTGCGAAATGATTTGTTTTTCATTCTCAGTCAGAATGGACCATGCGTTTTCGAGCCATTTTTCAACACTCCAGACGGGTTTGATGAGTGATTGTAGTTGAGTCATGGTGGCACCTCGTCCAGTGATTGGTGATGATTGCGCGTAGCAGTGTCCAGAATGACGGTATACTAATGGATGGCAAGATCGAACGTCAAGGATTTAACCCGCCGTTTCCCTTTCCCCCGTTAACTCCAGCATGGAATCGCGCACTATTTTGATGAGCTCTTCCTTGCGCTCCAAACTGAATTGCGAGGCGTCAACCGGTTGCCCGATATGAATTTCGGCTTTTTGATTCAGGTTGAATTGCATGGTATGTGCCGGCAAAATATCGTAAGCGCCGCGAATACCGATGGGGATGATGGTCGCTTTGGCTTCGATGGCGGTGATGAATGCGCCTTTTTTGAACGCCCCCAGTTTCCCTGTTCGTGAGCGCGTGCCTTCAGGCGCAATCCAGACGATGATACCGCTTTCCATCAACTGGCGTGTGAACTCCATATCTTTGAGCGACTGACTGCGATTCTTTCGATCAACAAAAGGGAATTCGGCGGCGGTCATTCCTTTGCCAAGAATAGGGATTTTGGACAGCTCTTTTTTCGATAACATGCGCATGGAATGTTTGGGGAACGCTTTATAACTGATGGGAATGTCGTACATGCTGGCATGATTGCACATGATAATGGTGGCTTTGCCGGCCTGTGGCGATACCTGATGCGGGTTAAACACATCACAGCGCACACCCACCAGGTTCAGCAGACGGTTGATCCATAAATCCAGTGCGGCATCGACCCATGGACGATTGATTCGGCCCGTCATGCGCATGACAACGGCTCTGACGCAGGTATTAATCGTGAATAGTGCGGACAAAATGCTTATCCAGACTGTACGAAGTTTACTGATTTTCATAAAACCTCAAGAAAGCAAACGCAGCGTATCATACTGCAAGTTATGTAATGGGTAAATCGTTATCCAGGGGCTGACATTGCGGGCACCAGGCCGAGGTTCGACCGCCTATGCGTGCTGCGTCAATGGTGCTTTGACAGCATAGGCAGGCCTGATTTTTACGCCCGTAAACATACAGGTTATTGGCAAAATAACCGGGTTTGCCATCGGGCGAATAAAAATCCTGCAAAGTGGTTCCGCCGACGGCAATCGCCTGTTGCAATACCTGTTTGATATGTTGCGCCAGGCGATCGCATTCCGTCTCCGTCAGCGAGCCGGCAGGTCGTTGCGGATGAATGGCCGATAAAAACAGGCTTTCTGTGGCGTAAATATTGCCGACACCGACCACGATGTCGTTACTCATAATAAACGATTTGACGGCCTGCTTTTTATTGCGTGCACGCTGCCATATATAGTCTCCATGGAACAAGTCCGACAAAGGCTCCGGGCCAAGATGAGCCAGCAAAGGATGTTGATATGGGCTATGTGGCAGGTACAACCACAGACCAAAGCGGCGTGGATCGTGATAACGCAGGATATCGCCGGACTCCAGCACCAGATCAATATGGGCGTGTTTACCGGCAAGCGTGCCCTCCGCGACTATCTGCAAATGCCCGGACATGCCAAGATGAATCAGCACAAAGCCATCGCTGAGTTGTAACAACAGGTATTTGGCGCGCCGGATAATGGCCACAATGTGCAGGCCCTGGCAGCCGTTGTGCAATTCTGGCGAAACGGGAAGACGCAAACGACCCTGGCGCACATGGATGCGGCGAATCGTTTGATTCATTAAAAACGGCGTAATCGCCAGTCGCGTGGTTTCTACTTCAGGCAATTCAGGCATTAATTGTCATCGCGATGGTGCTCAATGATACGACCCTGTGATGGCTTGTCGTTTTTGGGCGGGAAAATCAGGTGCTTCACGGCGGCGATCAGCCACAGCGCGCCGCCGATCAAAAAACCCCATAATATAATGTAGAAAAACATCGTCAACAGGCCAATCATAATAGCGATGGCGAATCCGAGCACCAGAAACGGAATGATCGATTGCAGCAAGATACCGAATTTTTTGTTCATGTTGATACCCTTTTTAACAAACATTCTCTATATTATACCATAAGTCGAAGGGGTGAAATGAAACTTTAATACCATCGCCCTCGAGTAAACGAAGAAAATACCATCTAAAACATACAAATTGTGTTATTATCAAGATAGACGTTAAAATTTTATTTATAAAAATAAGCCCGCGCGGGTTTAAGCCAGATTGTTGAAATTATTTGTTCTATAGGAGTTCTGTATGATTTTTGGTTTGTTAAATTTGTCCTTTTGGGGCTACGTAATTGCTACAGTGGTATTGACCCAAATCACTATTGCGGGCGTTACCATTTATCTGCATCGTAACCAAACGCATCGCGCCTTGACCCTGCACCCTGCCGTCAGTCACTTTTTTCGTTTCTGGCTCTGGATGACAACCGGTATGGTTACCTCTCATTGGGTTGCCATCCATCGCAAACATCATGCGACCACCGATGTCGAAGGCGATCCGCACAGCCCGAAAGTGCTGGGCATCAAAAAAGTATTCTGGCAAGGCGCCGAGCTGTATAAATCCGCCGCAAAAGACGAAGAGATGGTAGCCAAATACTCACACGGCACACCAGACGACTGGGTTGAGCGTAACGTGTATAAACGTTACTCCGCGCGCGGCATCCTGTTGATGTTTTTGATTGATATTCTGTTGTTTGGCGTTCCCGGTATTTCGATCTGGGCTATTCAAATGATGTGGATTCCCGTGCATGCCGCTGGCGTGATTAACGGTATTGGCCATCACTGGGGCTATCGTAACTTTGAGTGCCATGATGCAGCAACCAACATCATTCCCTGGGGTTTCTGGATTGGCGGTGAAGAACTGCACAACAACCACCATACCTTTGCTTCATCCGCCAAATTCTCGATTAAATGGTGGGAATTTGATATTGGCTGGATGTATATCCGATGTTTGTCTATGCTTGGTTTGGCCAAAGTAAAAAAATTACCACCCAAACTGGCTATGGATGCCGGCAAATTGTCGGTTGATCTGGATACCGTCAAGGCAGTGGTCAGCAACCGGTTTCAAGTGATGTCTTTTTATTACAAACGCGTTGTGCGTCCTATTTTGAAGCGGGAAAAACAGGTTGTTACCGCCGACAAATCGGAGAAAAAACTATTCCAGCGCGCTGGTCGTTTGCTGCGTCTGCAAGACAGTTTGTTGTCGCCCCGGTCACAAGAGCGTCTTCAGGCTCTGCTGGCCAGTCGTGAACAATTGCGTGTGGTGTATTCGTTCCGCCAGTCTTTGCAAAACATTTGGCTGAAAACGGCGAGTTCGCAAAAAGAACTGGTTGAGTCTTTACAGCAATGGTGTAAACAGGCAGAAGAATCTGGTCTGGATGTGTTGCATCAATTTGCGCAACAGGTCAAAAATTTTGTACCGAAGCCGGTTTAAGTATAGGTTGTAACCAGCCTTCTCAGTATCTGTAAATGTCATCCAGAGCGTAGCGAAGGATCTCCTGATGGTGGCTCAGTGCCACTGATGGGAGATCCTTCGCTGCGCTCTGGATGACACATCTGTCACAGGGAATCACTAACACGACAAGGAGTTGTTTATGGATAAAATGACAGCCATCGTTACGGGCGGTACCGGTGGGATTGGATCGGCTATATGCCAACGCTTGACCCGCGACTACAAGGTCATTGCCTGCTATTTCAAAAACGGTAAACATGATGAAGCAAAACGCTGGCAAGATGAACAACGCCAGGCCGGTTTTGATATCGACATCGTATATGCCGACATGGCCAATTTCGCTGATTGCGAAAAATTGACCGCACTGGTTATGGAACGCTACGGGCACATCGATGTCTTGATCAACAACGCGGGCATTACCTGCGACACCACTTTGCGCAAAATGACCTCCCTTCAATGGCAGCAAGTTATCGATGCCAATTTAACCAGCGTATTCAATATGACCCGGAACATATTACCCGTCATGATCGAACGCAATTACGGCCGCATCATCACCATTTCCTCTATCAATGGCCGCAAAGGACAAATAGGTCAGTGTAATTACGCAGCCAGCAAATCCGCTATGTTTGGATTCAGCAAAAGTCTGGCCCAGGAAGTTGCCAGAAAAGGGATCACGGTGAATACCATTTCTCCCGGCTATATAGAAACGCCGATGTTGGCCGATGTAAAAGAAGAGGTTCTGAACGGGATTATTGCCAATATTCCCGTGGGTCGACTAGGCAAGTCCAGTGAAGTGGCCGAGGCAGTCGCCTTTCTGGCTTCCGTGGATTCCGGCTTTATCACAGGCGCCAATCTGGATGTTAACGGCGGTCAATACATGTAATTCGAGAGGATTAACCAATGAAAGCAGACAAACTGGCGTTAATTACAGGCGGTACAGGTGATATTGGTACCGCCATAGCAAAACAACTCAGTCCCATGTTTGGGCACGTTGTTGCCCTTGATATCCTTCCGGGTAATCAGGGAGAGTTGTGGCAAGCGAGTGTGAATGAGCAGGGATTTCAAAATGTGATGTTCCGCCATATGGATGTCACCAGTTTTGAACAATGCGAAGCGGTCATTGGCAAGCTGATTGCTGAATTTGGTCACGTGGAGGTGTTGGTCAACAACGCCGGTATTACCCGCGACGCCGTGTTCAACAAGATGACCAAACAACAATGGGATGAAGTGCTGCGCGTCAATCTGGATGGTATGTTCAATGTGACCCGGCAAGTGGTCGAATCCATGCGCAATCAGATGAGCGGCCGCATCGTGAATATTTCATCGGTTAACGCGCAAAAAGGGCAGTTTTCCCAGGCCAATTATGCTGCGTCCAAATCCGGCATTTACGGCTTTACCAAAAGTCTGGCTCAGGAATTGATGTCCAAACAGATCACGGTGAACAGCATTTCGCCGGGTTACGTGAATACGCGCTTGATGAAAGGCATCCGACCTGATATTTTGCAGTCGATTATCGATCTGATTCCAGCCAAACGTTTGGCAGAACCGGAAGAAATCGCCTGGGTTGTTGAATTCCTGGTTGATGAAAAAAGCCGTTATATCACGGGTTCCAATCTGAGTGTGAATGGCGGTTTACACATGTACTAGAAGGATAACATCATATGACTCGACTCATTAAAAAATATAAAAACCGTCGTTTGTACGACACGGAGACGAGTCAATATATAACGGTTGAGGAGTTGCAGAGTTATGTGATTGATGCGATTCCTTTCCGCGTTGAAGACTCCAAAGACGGTCACGATCTGACCAACGCCACTTTGCTGCAGATTTTTGTCGAGATGGAAAGCGGCAGCAGCAAGTTTTTGTCTTCGGATATGTTACGGCAATTGATCATTCTGGCTCATCATCCCATGAACCAGTCATTTAAAGACATGCTGGAAAAAGTATTCGCCGCGACGGTCAAACCGGGCCTGACCAATCCTTACGGGGATTTCAAACAGGTTACAGACCAGTGGCAGAAAGATGTAAAAGATATGCTGTCGCAATGGCAGGGCTTTTTTAAAAATTAACCAAATCAGGACACACACGATGAGCACTTTACCCCCTTGCCCCCTATGTCAGTCAGAGTATACCTATGAAGACGGCGAGTTATTGATTTGCCCGGAATGCAGCCATGAATGGAGCGCCGGGTCGGCGCAGTCTGGTGAAGAGGCAGGGCGCGTTATCAAAGACGCCAACGGAAATGTATTGCAGGATGGCGATACAGTGACAGTGATCAAGGATCTGAAGGTGAAAGGCACGTCGTTGGTGGTGAAGGTGGGGATGAAGGTTAAGAATATCCGTTTGGTTGATGGGGATCACGATATTGATTGCAAGATCGATGGGATTGGTGCGATGAAGTTGAAGTCGGAGTTTGTGAAGAAGGTTTAGGTGGGGGAGGTAACCCCTCACCCCTCATTCGACCGACAAAATGTCTCCTGAATAAACATCAAGCTAAACAAAGACAAGATCAACGAAACCGGTAGCAACGACAAAGCAATATGATAGCCCGTTACCGAAAAATAATGCACGCCGCCGAGCGTTTCCCCATGCCAGGTTTTATCCAGAAAAACCCCTACCAATGGTTCGAACAAGGCTTCAAAAACCGCGTTAAAGGTATTCATAATACCCAGCACCGTCGCGGCCAGGGCAATAGGAAACAGTTCGCGGATCATGGCGAAGCTGGTAAAAAAACCACTGGCGGCGAAGCCGAATATAAAGAGCAGGACAATCAGGAGCGACAAAGACAAAGCCGGGCTGTAAAGCACCACCAGCAAACACAGCAAGGCCGTAAAGGTTCCGGTAAACAACACCGTTTTGCGGCGCTGGATATAATCCGAAAACCAACCCCAAAATGGCGCGCCGGCTGCAAATCCGATGAAAATACAGGATACCGCCAGCGCCGCGTGATGGCGCGACAGATGATACGCCGCTTGCAGAAAAGGAACGCCCCACAGCCCGCCGAACACTGAGACCGGCGCAAAAGCCAGCCCGCTATATAAAGACAGTACCCATGCCTGTTTGTTGCCGACAATACGACCCAGCAACAAAGAAACTTTCTCATGCCGGCCATGCTGCGGCGCCGGCAATGCCTTGTCACGCACCACGAGGAAATAGAGCAGCGCCAATCCCAGCCCCAGCAAGGCAACCAGTTGCAGCGCTGCCCGCCAGCCCACATGATGCACCAAAACCGACAGCGGCATTTGTCCGCCAACTGCGCCAAGCATGGCCGCCGTCATAAACATACCGGACACCAGGGCAAAGCGTTTGGGGGTAAACCAGACCGAGGCCAGCTTGAAACAGGACACAGCCGCAAAAGCCGCTCCCGCGCCCATCAAAGCCCGGCTGAGGCAAGCCAGCCACAGACTGTGCGTTTGTGAAAACAAGAGCGTACTCAAGCTGCACACCACGATTGCGCTGGCGGTGAGCAAACGTGGACTGTAGCGATCGAGCATGATGCCGACCGGAATCTGCATGACCAGGTAGGCATAAAAATAAAAAGCCGACAGATTACCCAGGCCGGCGCCATTGACGTGAAAGGCGCGCATCAAATCACCCGTCATCACGCTGGGCGACACCTGCAGCAAATATTTATAAAAGAAAAAACTGGCGGCGAGGGTCCAGAGGATCCAGGGGTAAGCCAGGCGCAACCAACTACGATTGTTCATATTCATTGTGTCTCCTGCTCAGGTGAAAGCAAACATCATCTGCTGGATAATCGCCCTGAGGCGGGCAGATGATATTAAATGGCAGGCCGACTCAGAGCGAAGCAGAGGGGGACGACAATTACCACGACGAGCGACAACCCAACAGCCAGGCTGTTGTATGAGCAATTCGGTGTGTTATATTGGCTCAAAGTCATCGGAAAAGTTCATTTTAGTTCAAAAGATATCTTCATGCTATCTTTTCGAGCAGTGTCTTGTCAAGTTGGCTTGCAACAATTGGCGAGGGTACTGTTCCCTGTTACATAAAATGGCTGTTTTTTTTCCTATGCAAACGACAACAAAAAACTGGCAGATACTGTAGTGGATATGGCGCGGTCGAATCGGGTATAGAGGTTGAATTTTACGCAGATTGTAAAATTTGCATTTTAGGGGCAAGTTTAATATAATTACTATCAGGGTTCGTTGCCTATCGGCATTTGAACTTACCGAGGCTTCGGTCAGCTGAGCCAGCGTAGCGAATCAGCGCCCATTCTTTTTCAAATATTCAATACATTGCCCTCTATCCCAAAGAGGTGAGGTTTTTATAGCATTAATACTTTTCGTGTTAGCTAAGTAGCAAGTGATAAAATTTCCCTTCAATTGATTGTTATTATTAAAGCTTAGTTCAATAACAACTACAAATTCCTCAAAAACGACACTGACTCTTCTCGATTTTTCATAAACCTTTTTGTCTTTATTCCATCCAAAAAATAATAAGGCATCGGGGTGCATCAAAGTTGATTTGATCCAATCCATTCGTTGAGCTCGCTCAGGAGAAAATTGATCTTTAGGTCCCTGTCTACGTTCCGAGTTTTCATAAAAAGCATGACCAAACTTTTGAGGTTTAAAATATACTCTAATG
>Ga0209066_10001558_pt1 | contig 30046 bp, 31 predicted proteins | sample All_14_2_FD_187198 | JGI IMG/M metagenome (GOLD analysis project Ga0209066, IMG submission 187198) | Freshwater microbial communities in response to fracking from Pennsylvania, USA - Allegheny Zone_MetaG_DW_15 (SPAdes) (version 2) ...
CATCGAAACTGCGCGGAAGCTTCCCCCTCACCCAACCCTCTCCCCCCTTGGGGGCGAGGGCTATTGATCACGCGCAAATCCGGCGGCCTTGTACGGCGCCGACAAATCCGGGCTGCTCTGCAGCTCCGGCCTTGCTTGCGCTGGCTTTTTACGTGGCGCGCAAATCCGGCGGCCTTCGGCCTTGCTTGCGCGCCTAGCGCCCCCAGAGCTTGCGGCGCACGTCGTAGTCATGGGTTTCCGCCCAGCCCTCGACGAAACGCGTCAGCTCCGCATCCGGCTTGTCCGGCAGCACCACTTTCAGCTTCACATACTGGTCGCCCGCCGGCTTGCCGCCCGGGCCGGGCACGCCCTTGCCCTTCAGCCGCAGCGAATTGCCGGTGTTGGAGCCGGCCGGCACCGTGACCGAGACATCGCCATGGATGGTGGGCACCGTGATCTTGGCGCCCAGCACGGCTTCCGCCAGGGTGATCGGCGCATCCAGGAAAATATCCTGACCGTCGCGTTCGAAAATGCCATGGGCATCGACCTGGATTTCGACGAAGGCGTCGCCCGCCTCTCCCCCGCCCATGCCGGGTGTGCCCTGGCCTTTCAGGCGCAGCTTCTGGCCATCCAGCGTGCCGGGGGGGATGGCGACTTCCAGCGATTTGCCGTCATACAGCTTGATCCGGCGCTTGGCACCCAGACAGGCCTCGACGAAGCTGACCCGCACGGAATAGGACACGTCCTTGCCGCGCATGCGGAAGGTCCGATTGCGCCCGGCCCCCGCACCGGCATTGGCCCCGGCGCCCTTGCGCCCGAACAGATCGCTGAACACGTCATCCGTGTCGAAGCCGCCGAAGCCGAAGCCGAACCCACCGGCATTGCCGCCCGCCCCGGCACCGGCGAAGCGCGGCGAACCATCCGGATTGATCTCGCCGCGATCATAGGCGGCCTTCTTCTCCGCATCGTTCAGGAAGCTGTAGGCCGCGGAAATTTCCTTGAAGCGCTGCTCGACGATGGAATCGCCCGGATTCACATCCGGGTGCAATTCCTTGGCGAGCTTGCGATAGGCCCGCTTGATATCGTCCGGCTCGGCACCCTTCTTCAGGCCGAGCACCTCATAAGGATCACGCATGGCTTGCTTTCCGATAACGTCGTTCGGCCACTCCGCCCATCATCCGAAAGACGAAAACGAAGCGAGGGCCGATCCCCAGCTCATCATCTACAAGATGGGGAATTCGACCCTTTGCCGCAAGCATGCAGGATATGCGCCAGACCCCTTTTTTCAGGGCGGCCCGCGATCACGCCCCGGAATGGTTCAGCTTACGATCTTCCAGCTGCCGTCGGGCTGGCGACAGGCCGTGCCATAGCCTTCGGTGGTTTGACCGCCAATCGTGATGGTTTGCTGGTATTCCCGGCAATAGCTGCCGTCGGAGGCCTGCCAGGTTTCCACCGGAACGACACTGCCGATATGGCCCGTATCGGGATCGGTCCAGGTCGATACGGTTCCGGATCTGGACCGTTCCAGCGCCTGCTGGGTCATCCGCTCCATCAATTCCCGGTCACGCGGTGTCGCGCCATGCCAGAGCATCGGTCTGGGGGCCGGGCGATAGCCGGCCGGCGGGCCGGGGCGGTGCGGTACCGGCTCCGGTCCCGGCACGACCCAGACCACGCGCGGACCCGGCTGCGGCGCCGGGCCGGGAGCATGCCCCTGGGCCAGGGCCTGATTCATTACGGAAAGCGAAAGACCGCAGATCAGCGCCAGGGTGACTATCTTCCCGCGCATGGGATGCTCCTTGCGAATATCAGGCAAAATGATCCCTCCGGCCGCGACATCCGCCGCGGCACAGGGTCAAACGCCGTGCGTTGCGATATCAGAACGGACGGATGGAACTAGCTGACGATCTTCCAGCTGCCATCGGGCTGCCGGCAGGCCGTGCCAAAGGCCTGCTCGGTCTTGCCACCCACCGTCACGGTCTGCTGGTATTCCCGGCAATACTGGCCGTTATCGGCCTGATAGGTTCTGGACGGTGTTACCGTGCCGGAATGACCGCTGTCCGGATTGGTCCAGGTCGAGGTGGAACCGCTCTGCGTGTGTTCCAGCGAGGCCTGGGTGGTCGCTTCCATATTGCGGCGGTCATTGTCGTCCAGCGATTTTCCGATCTGCGATCCGACCAGCGCGCCGATCACGGCGCCCGCGCCGGTCGCCCACAGCCGGCCGGAGCCACCGCCGACCTGCGAGCCCAACAGCCCGCCCAGAACCGCGCCGCCGACGCCGCCGACGGTCTGCTTGGTGCCCTGATCCGCGCAGCCGGCCAATGCCAGCCCGACTGCCACGACCGAGACGATTGCGATACGCTGCATGTTCCTGACCTTTCGATCCATAAAAAAGGGGTCACGATCTTGAACGCATGCGCCCCATATTCCGTCGCCCCGCTGCATGCGATTTGCCAAATATAGTTGGAATAGGGCATGAATGCGGCGGTTCGTCGCCCTGTCCGGGGCAGCGTGACCGGGCTATCTCACTGGGTGATCGAGCTGGAGGATGAAGGCCATGAGCGAGGCTGCTGCGGAATTCACGGCGGAAAACCCCTTCGCGCTGTTCGGCGACTGGTTCGCCGAGGCGACCAAATCCGAGATCAACGACCCCAATGGCATGGCGCTCGCCACCGTCGACCCCGACGGCATGCCATCCTGCCGGATGGTGCTGCTGAAGGATTGGGACGAGCAGGGCTTCGTTTTCTACACCAATCTGGAAAGCCGCAAAGGTCGGGCGCTGGAAGCCCATCCGCGCGCCGGTCTGCTGTTCCACTGGAAAAGCCTGCGCCGCCAGGTGCGGATACAGGGACCGATCGAGCCGGTGACCGAGGCGGAGGCCGATGCCTATTTCCAGTCCCGCCCGCGTGCCAGCCGGATCGGAGCCTGGGCTTCGCAGCAATCGCGCCCGCTGGAAAGCCGTTTCGCACTCGAAAAGAAAGTGGCGCAGCTGACCGCCCAGTATGGGCTGGGCGAGATTCCACGCCCGGAATACTGGTCGGGCTTCCGCGTGCTGCCGGTCCATATCGAATTCTGGAAGGATGGCGCCTTCCGCCTGCATGACCGGCTGACCTTCACCCGGGATGATCCGCGCGGCGCCGATGGCTGGCGCACCGCCCGGCTTTATCCGTGAGCCCGGTGGCGCACGACCGAGAAGGCGGTGGGGCCATGGCGAATGACGAAGCCCGGTACGAAGACCCGCTCAGCCCCCGGGCGCAGCGCCTGACGCGGCTGGCCAGCTATGCCTCCGTCAGTGTGGCCTGCCTGCTGGTCGCGGCCAAGTTCGCCGCCTGGATCGCCACCGATTCCGTCTCCATGCTGTCTTCGCTGATGGATTCGGCGCTGGACGGGTTTGCCTCGCTGGTCACGCTGTTCGCCATCCATTTCTCCTTGAAACCGCCGGATGCGGAGCATCGTTTCGGGCACGGAAAGGCCCAGCCGCTGGCCGCCCTGGCACAGTCGGCCTTCATCGCCGGGTCCGGCCTGTTCCTGATGATCCAGGCCTTGGAACGGCTGATCCGGCCGGAGCCGGTCGCCAATACCGGCATCGGCATCGCGGTCATCCTGTTTTCCATCGTGATGACCGTCGCGCTGGTCGGCTGGCAGCGCTATGTGTCGCGCCAGACCGGATCGGTGGCGATCAAGGCCGACATGGCTCATTACGCCGGCGATCTGTTCGCCAATATGGGGGTAATCGCCGGGCTGGCGCTGGCAGGCTTTGCCGGAATCGGCTGGGCCGACCCGGTCTTCGCCGGGGCGGTCGCGCTCTATCTGCTATTCGGAGCCTGGCACATCGCCCAGGGCAGCCTGGATCTGCTGATGGACCGGGAAATGACCGAGGAGGAACGCGCCGCCATCCGGGATATCGCGCTGTCCTATCCCCAGGTGCGCGGCGTGCATGCCCTGAAGACACGTCGCACGGGCACGCTTGCCTTCATTCAGATCGATCTGGAAATGAATGGCGGCATGACCCTGACCCGCGCCCATGCGGTGGGCAATGCGGTGTCGGCCCAGATCCGTCTGGTCTTCCCCGACGCCGAGGTGATCATCCACCACGATCCCGGCCCGGACGAGAATGCGGCGGAACCGCCGGATTCCTTGGGCTAACTGACTCAGGTCAATGCGGCGCCACCCGTTTCGGGCGAGGCTTCCTCCTTTAACAACACGGGAGGCGTTCCCAACAGGAGGCCAGTCATGATGCTGCGTCTGGATGATTGCATCGCCTTGAGCGAGCTGAACGAGGACGAGATTGCGGCCATTGCCGAGCATGAGCATATTCCCGCCATCGCGGCGGCGGAGATGGGATCCTATCTGCTGCATCTGCCCGGCGGTGAAACCCGGCTGAAACGCATCATCCTGGATGATATCGCTGCGGCCCATGCCCGCGGCGACTTGGCCCATGCCCTGGCGCTGCGTCTGGTGCTGCGCAACTTCATCGCCGAACACGGGCACGCCCCCTGCCAGGAATAGTCACGGATCGGCCGCCAGCCGGAAGCCGACATCATAGCCCTCCATATCGGGCTTCGCCGCGAAACGCTGGGTGGACCGTGCCACATCGGCGTTGAAATACCAGGAGCCGCCGCGCCAGACGCGCTGACTGCAATCCTGCGCCGCATCCGGCGCATGGCTGGGGCGCCAGCAATCCGCCGTCCATTCCATGACATTGCCCAGCATATCGACCAGCCCGAAACCATTGGGCGAAAAGCGTCCGGGCGGGAAGGTGGAATGCGTCCAGCCCGGAATGCAGCGCTGGCAATTGGCTCGGGTCCCCCCGCCATCCCGGTCACCCGTGCCACCCTGGGCGGCATATTCCCATTCCGCTTCCGTCGGCAGGCGATAGCGCCGCCCGGTCCTGGCCGACAGCCAGTCGGCATAGGCCCAGGCCGCATACCAGTCGACATAGATCACCGGGCGCTCACCCCGCCCCCAGCCCCGGTCATACGCCACCGCCGGGCAGGCGCCCGCCGCCACGCAGGCATCATATTGCGCGAAGCTGGTTTCGCTGCGGGCGATGGCAAAGGGCGCCGGGATGGTGGCCGGATGCGCCGGCGCTTCCGCCGCGCGGCCATCATCGCGCCCCATCACGAAGCGTCCGGCCGGCAACACCACCATGTCCGGACAGTCCGAACAATCGCGAAAACGCGGCAGCTCTGCCGCCGTTGCAGTCGAAGCGAGCGCGAGAAAACCCAGAAATGCCGGCAGCAAGATGCGCATGATCGGTGCAGAATGCTGCGTCCGCATCCGCCCGGCAAGGATCGCGATCATCGCCCCCCTTCCCCGGCACGCGGAAATGGTCTATCGCAGCGTTTATGACCGATACAGACATTGAAACCGCCCCGCCGCAGCAGCAGGACCCCATCGTCGAGGCGATCCTGGGCATGCTGTCCCTGATGCCCCCGGACCAGGAGCTGAAGCCAGAAACCGTGGCCCGTGCCCTGCAGGCTGCGCGCGCCCGCGGCGGCGACCAGCCCGACGCCTGGCGGCGCTTCCTGAAACCCGTGCGCCAGCAGGCCATTCATCTGGCCCGCACCGGCCGGATCGAGATCATGCGCAAGGGCGAAGTCGCCGATCCGGAAAATTTCAGGGGTCTGTGGCGGATGCGGTTGAAGGCGGAAGCGTGACCACAGCCAGTCCATCCGGCCGTTTTTCCCTGGAAGTCTATGTCCTCGGCATTGCCTTCTCCCTGATCTGGAGCTCGGCCTTCGTCGTGGGCAAGTTTGCCGTGGGCGTGGCGCCGCCACTGTGGCTGCTGGGCGTGCGCTTTTTCCTGGCGGGGCTTGTCCTGTTGGCCATGCTGCGGCTGATGGGCCGCAGCCTGCCCCGCAATCGGGGCGACTGGCTGACCGGTATCGGGCTTGGCATTCTGAACAACGCCATCTATCTGGGCATCTGTTTCTATGCTTTCGGTCATGTCACCGCCGGCATGGTGGCCATGATCGCCTCGTTGACGCCAATGGCCACCGCGCTGATGGCCCATCCGATCCTGCGCGAAAGACTGTCGCCGCGAAAGCTGATCGGCATCGCGCTCGGCATTTTCGGCACCTGGATCGTGCTGCGCGGCCGACTGGGTGACGGCGGCATGGTGGTGGATGACCCGGTCTGGCTGGCCATCATGTTCCTGGCGATGCTCTGCCTGTCAGGCGGCACCATTCTCTACCGGGCACGCGCCACCGGGGCCGACCCGGTCGCGATGAACACGGTGCAGACGCTGGCCTCCGCCGTGGCGGTGATCATTCCGGCCCTGTTCCTGGAAGATTTCGGCGCCATCCACTGGACCGAACCGCGCTTCATCCTGGTGCAGCTCTATCTGATCGGGGTGGTAACGATCTGTGGCCTGTTGATGTGGTTCCGCCTGATCCGGCTGGCCGGGGCAGGGGCCGCCAGTGCCTTTCATTTCCTGAATCCGGCCCTGGCCCTGTCCATGGCCTGGGTGGCGCTGGGCGAACCCGTCGCCTGGCAGGATCTGCTGGGGCTGGCCCCGATCGCCATCGGCATTCTGCTGGTCACGCGGGCCGCCGCGCCGCGCTGATCGGCCGCCCTTTTTTCGCCCTACGAATCCCGGCAGACTGGCTTCCATATTGGAGGATGCCCAACCATGTTTCGCCCATCGCCCGCCGCCCGGCGCGGCCTGATCGCCCTGATCCTGGCCGGCTTCGCGCTCACCGGCTGTGAAGAGGCGCCGAAGCCACCGGCCGAACCGGCCACCCCGGCGCCGAAGGAGGCGCTGCAGCTGAGCGAAACCCGCTTCGAGGCGCTGCAGGGCTGGACACAGGACCGGGTGTCGGATGCCATCCCCGCCTTCCGCCGCAGCTGCGCCCGGCTGGCCGCCGTGCCGGCCGACCGCGCGCTGGGCACGCCCGCTTTGCCCATGACCGCCGGGGACTGGGTGGAATCCTGCGCCGCGCTCCGATCCATCCGCGACGGGGATGAAGCCGCGGCGCGCGCCTTCTTCCAGTCGCGCTTCACCCCGTTCCGCGCCAGCGATTCCGGCAATACCGATGGGCTGTTCACGGGTTATTTCGAAGCCGAACTAACCGGATCGCGCCGCCCTTCCGCCCGCTTCGCGACCCCGCTCTATGCCCGGCCCGACGATCTGGTCTCGGTCGATCTGGGCAATTTCGATGCCGAGCTGAAGGGCCGCACCCTGGCCGGCAGGGTGGAGAAGGGCAATCTCGTTCCCTATCCGGAGCGCCGCGAGATCGAGGCGGGCATGCTGGCCGGCAAGGGGTTGGAGCTGGTCTGGGTCGATGATCCGGTGGATGCCTTCCTGTTGCAGGTCCAGGGCTCCGGCCGGGTGCTGTTGGAAGACGGCACGGCCCTGCGTGTCGGCTTCGCCGGCCATAACGGCCGGGCCTATCAATCCATCGGCCGGACCCTGATCGATCGCGGCGCCCTGACCGCCGATCAGGCGGGCTGGGACGGCATCCGGGGCTGGCTCTCCCGCAATCCGGGCCAGCAGGCCGAACTGTTCGCCCAGAATCCGCGCTTCGTCTTCTTTCGCAAGGTGGAGGGGGAAGGCCCCGTCGGTGCGGAAGGCGTGGTGCTGACCGCCGGCCGGTCGCTGGCGGTGGATCGGCGCTATATTCCGCTGCGCCTGCCGGTCTGGCTGGAAACGACCTGGCCCGGCGGCACCGACCGCCGGCTGGATCGGTTGATGGTGGCCCAGGATACCGGCGGGGCGATCCGCGGGCCGGTGCGGGGTGATTTCTTCTGGGGTACGGGCGATGCCGCCCTGGCGGAAGCCGGCCGGATGCGCTCGCGCGGCTCCTATGTGCTGTTGGTTCCCAACCCGGCCGCGGTTCGGGTCAGGGCCGCGCTGCCCGCCAGTTGAGGTCCGGCGCAGGCTGACACCGCGTCTTTCCCCCGTGTCGTCCCGGGCAGGGAACCCTGTTCCGAGACCCGGGACCACCTTCCAGCCAGCCGAACCCGACAGACCCTATGCCGCACGCAGGATCCTGGCCGCCTCTACCATATGGATCAGGGCCGGGCGAACCTCCTCCCATTTGCGGGTCTTCAGCCCGCAATCGGGATTGATCCAGAGCTGCCGGTCGGCCAGACGCTGGCGCGCCAATGTAAGCAGCTCCACCATCTCGCTTACCGCCGGTACGCGCGGGGAATGAATGTCATAAACACCCGGCCCGATTTCATTTGGATAACGGAACGATTTGAAGACGTCCAGCAGCTCCATCTTCGAACGCGAGGTTTCGATGGAGATCACATCGGCATCCATCGCCGCGATGGCGTCGATGATGTCGTTGAACTCCGAATAGCACATATGGGTATGGATCTGGGTTGCATCGCCCGCGCCGGAGGCGCAGAGCCGGAAGCTTTCCACCGCCCAGTCCAGATAGCCCTGCCAGTCGGATCGGCGCAGCGGCAGGCCTTCGCGCAGTGCCGCCTCGTCGATCTGGATCATCCTGGCGCCGGCGGCTTCCAGATCGGCCACCTCGTCGCGGATCGCCAGGGCAATCTGGCGGCAGGCCAGGCTGCGTGGCACGTCATCACGGACGAAGGACCAGTTCAGGATGGTGACCGGCCCGGTCAGCATGCCTTTCATCGGCTTGGTCGTCACCGACTGGGCATAGCGCCACCATGCCACCGTCATCGGCCTCGGCCGCGCCACATCGCCGAACAGGATCGGCGGGCGGACATAGCGCGACCCATAGCTCTGCACCCAGCCATGGCGGGTAAAGGCGAAGCCCGACAGCTGTTCGCCGAAATACTGCACCATGTCGTTGCGCTCGAACTCGCCATGCACCAGCACGTCCAGGCCGATCTCCTCCTGCCAGCGGATGGCGGACGCCGTCTCCTGGCGCAGGAACTCCTCATAATCCCCATCGCTGATGGCGCCCCTGGCATGGGCGGACCGGGCCTTGCGCACGGCTTCGGTCTGCGGGAAGGAGCCGATGGTCGTGGTCGGAAAGGCCGGCAGCTTCAACAGGGCGTGCTGCAATTCTACCCGCGCGGCAAAGGGGCTGGCACGCCGCGCCATGGCGGGGGTGACCGCCGCCAGCCGCGCCGCCACAGCCGGGTCATGCACCTTGGGCGAGGCCTTGCGGGCCTGCGCAGCCACGCTGGAAGCATTGAGTTCGTCCGCCACCGCTTCGCGCCCCTGGGCAAGCGCGCGACCAAGAATGGCAAGCTCCGCCTGTTTCTGGGCGGCAAAGGCCAGCCAATCCTTCACCTGCGGGTCCAGATCGGTTTCCAGCGCCAGATCGATCGGCACATGCAGCAGCGAACAGGATGGAGCGATTTCGACACGCGCCCCGCCCAGCTTCGCCACCACCGGCTCCAGCCGGTCCAGAATAGCGGCCAGATCGGCACGCCAGATATTGCGCCCGTCGATCACGCCCAAAGACAAGGTAAGCGCGGGCGGCGCCTGTTCCAGCGCCCGGTCCAGATCGGCCCCGCCCCGCACGAGGTCGAGATGCAGCCCCGCCACCGGCAGACCCAGCGCCAGGTCCAGATTGTCCCCCAGCGCGCCGAAATAGCTGGCGAGCATCACCTTCAGCCCCGGCGCCGCGCGGGCGATTGCGCCATAGGCCTGGTTCAGCGCCGCTTTCGCCGCCGCATCCAGATCCAGCGCCAGGCAGGGCTCGTCCAGTTGCACCCAGTCCGCCCCGGCCTTCGCCAGGCGCGCCAGGATATCGAGATAGGCCGGCAGCAGGTGATCCAATAACGTTACGGGATCAAAATTACCGCTGCGCGCCTTTCCCAGCGTCAGATAGGTCACCGGACCCAGCAGCACCGGCCGGGTTTCGATGCCCAGCGCCTTGGCTTCCAGATACTCGTCCAGGGGCTTGGTTGAAGACAGGCGGAAGTCCTGCCCAGCCTCGAATTCCGGCACCATGTAATGATAATTGGTGTCGAACCATTTGGTCATTTCCAGCGCCGGCGCGCCCTGGGTGCAATGCCCGCCGACATGACCATGGGCGCAGCTTTCCTCCGCCCCGCCGCCCTGCGACCCGCGCGCCATGGCGAAATAGGTATCGAGCGCAACCGGCCCGCCCTTCCAGCCATAGACGGCCGGAATGGCGCCAACCATGGCCGTCACATCCAGCACCTGATCATACAGGGAGAAATCATTCGACGGGATGCGGGTAATGCCCGCATCGCGCTGCGCTTCCCAGCTCGCCCTGCGCAGGGCAGAAGCGGTTTTCAGCAGATCATCGGCGGTCGATTTGCCCGCCCAATAGGCTTCCAGCGCCAGTTTCAACTCGCGGCGCGGACCGATCCGCGGCACGCCCAGCGTGGCCACCGGCAGAGAGGTTAGAGACATCGGCTTTTCTCCAAGCAATGATTGGAGGCAAAGGCCGAGCGGATACGCCCTCGGACCATGGGCGTCCTGCACCATGGCCAGAGCGCGAATCCACCGGGACACCCCGCCCAGGGATTGATGGATGCGCGCGGCAGGTCTCCTGGCTCGCGGGTCAACGCCGCCCTTCGGTCTTCCCAAGGCCCCGCTTCCGGCGCCGCAGTGACATGAATGAAGGGCGGCTCGCCGCTTACAGTTGCGGGGGCAGCTCCGGCCTTGGCTGCTGCGAGCCGCACCGGATTCCCTCTTGGCTCCCACCTCGCCCATGACATTGGGGCGCGGGAAGAACCGCGAGCGGGGGCAAGCTAGGCGGGATGGCCTGGCGAAGTCAATAGCGATATAATGATATGTTTATGTTTGTTATATACCCGCATCCGTGGAGCGGATCGCGGACAATCCGTCCGGCCAGATGATCCTACCGCTTCAGCATGTCGATCAGCTGGCGCACGCGGGTCTGGCTGAGGGTGCGGATGCGCCGCGACAGGAGATTGGCCAGTTCGGTATGGTCCGGGCTGAGGCCGGACGTATCCACCTCCACCTTCGGATCAGATCGTTCCGCCAACGCAATCAGCGCGTCCGCCTCGTCCCAGATGATGTTGAAATAACCGACGATCTGGTGCAGGCGCTGGCGCGAGGGCTTGCCGCGCCGGCCATGTTCCAGCGCCGACAGATAGGCCGATGACACGCCGATCGCCTGCGCCATCTCAGCCAATGTAACGCCGCGTTCCCTGCGCAGCGCGCGCAGACGAGCACCGAACGGGGTCATTCCCGCTCCTCCCGGATGCGTTTCAGCAGGATATGCACCGCCCCGATACCGCCTTCGCCCTGCGGGGCGTGGTCGAACATCAGCACCACCGGGCGCAGTGGCGCCTCGTTCAGCCAGACGGGCAAAGACCGGCGCATCACCCCTTCACCGCCCTTGCCGGTAACGATGCGCACACAGCGCAGCCCACGCCGTTGCGCACCCAGAATGAAATCGATGGCCGCGTCGCGCCCGCGTTCGCGGCCGAAACCATGCAGGTCCAGCTCCGCCTCCGGCACCATGCGGCCGCGCTTCAGCCTGGTGGCCGTGCGCCGGTCAACGGATGGGGCCGCGCCTGGCGCGCTTCACCTTGAACGGCGGCTTGGGCGCCGGTACGGGATCGGGCGGCAGCGGTGGAATTTCCACCGGCATCTCCGGATGATAGGGCTCAACATCCGCCGTTACCAGACGCCACAGCGCATGCCCATCCTCCCCCATACCCGGGGCGGATGGGGCGGGGATCGCGGTCTCGCCCTTGGCCTTGCGCGCCATCATTCACGGTTCCTGTGTGCCGGAAGCCGCAAGCTGGCGCGGAAACTGCCCGAAATCAATAGGTTCCGGGGATCAGGATGGATTTATCCACCGTTTCGATCCTGGTATGACCGCAGAAGGCCATGGTCAGATCCAGTTCCTTATGGATGATCTGCAAGGCCTTGGTCACGCCCGGCCCGCCCAGCGCGCCCAGCCCATACAGGAAGGCGCGGCCGATATAGGTGCCACGCGCCCCCAGCGCCCAGGCCTTCAGCACATCCTGGCCGGAGCGGATACCGCCATCCATATGCACTTCGATCTCGTGACCGACCGCCTCCACGATGGGTGGCAAAACCGCGATGGAGGATAGCGCACCATCCAGCTGCCGGCCGCCATGGTTGGACACGATCAGCGCATCGGCGCCCGATTTCGCGGCCAGCCTGGCGTCTTCCACATCATTGATGCCCTTGATGATCAGCTTGCCGCCCCATTCGGCCTTGATCCATTCCACATCCTGCCAGGACAGCGCCGGATCGAACTGGCTGGCCGTCCAGTCGGACAGCGAGGACATGTCGCCCACCCCCTTCACATGGCCGACGATATTGCCGAACTGGCGGCGCGGCGTGCGCGCCATACCCAGGCACCAGCGCGGCTTGGTCATGAGATTCAGCATATTGGCGAGCGTCGGCTTGGGCGGGGCGGACAGCCCGTTCTTGATATCCTTATGGCGCTGCCCCAGGATCTGCAGATCCAGCGTCAGCACCAGCGCGCTGCAGCCGGCCGCCCGGGCGCGGCCGATCAGATCGCGGATGAAGCCGCGATCCTTCATCACATAGAGCTGGAACCAGAACGGATGGTTGCCCGTCGCGGCGGCCACATCCTCGATCGAGCAGATCGACATGGTGGAGAGCGTGAAGGGCACACCGAAATCCTTGGCCGCCTTCGCCGCCAGCATTTCGCCATCGGCATGCTGCATGCCGGTCAGCCCGGTCGGGGCCAGCGCCACCGGCATGGCGACATCGACCCCCACCATCCTGGTGGCGGTGGAGCGGTTTTCCATATTCACCGCCACGCGCTGGCGCAGCTTGATGCCCTGGAAATCCGCCTCATTGGCGCGATAGGTGCTTTCGGTCCACGATCCGCTATCGGCGTAATCATAGAACATGCGCGGCACGCGGGCCTTGGCCAGGAGGCGCAGATCTTCGATATTCGTGATGGTGGGCGTGAAAATTCCCAGCGTCATGGCGTCCCGTCCCCGGCTATAGTGGTGTTACCACTTCTATAGAGCGGATTTCAGAACAGAACCAGCGTCGCCAGCCCCAGAAAGACGAAGAAACCCACCACATCGGTTACCGTGGTCAGGATGACGGAGGAGGCGACGGCCGGGTCCAGCCCCCAGCGGTCGAGCAGGATGGGGATCATCACTCCGGTCAGGCCGGCGATCAGCAGATTGACCACCATGGCCACCGCGATGGTGCTGCCCAGCAGCGGATCGGCGAACCAGCCCCAGGCGATCAGCCCCATCAGCAGCGCGAATAACAGCCCGTTCACCCCGCCGACCAGGGTTTCCTTCAGGACGATGCGCAGCGCATTGCCGGTGGTCAGCTCGTTCGTCGCCAGCGCCCGCACGGCCACCGTCAGGGTCTGGGTGCCGGCATTGCCGCCCATCGAGGCGACGATGGGCATCAGCACCGCCAGCGCCGCCACCTTGGTGATGGAGGCTTCGAACAGCCCGATCACCAGCGAGGCGGCAATCGCCGTCACCAGATTGATGGCCAGCCAGGAAAAGCGCATGCGCGTGGTCGACACCACGTCGTCATAGAAGTCATCCTCGCTGACGCCACCCATTTTCAGGATGTCGTCCTCGGCCTCCTCATGGATCACATCGACCACATCGTCGACCGTGATGGCGCCGACCAGACGCCCATCCTCATCCACCACCGGGGCTTCGACCAGCCCGTATTGCCGGAACAGGAAGGCCACGTCTTCCTGATCCATGGTGGCGGGAATGGTCTTCATATCCTCCGTCATGATCTCGGCCAGCGGCACATTGCGCCGCGCGCGCAACAGATGCGACAGATAGACCTTGCCGACCGGCTTCAGTGTCGATCCCACCACGATGATGGTGTAGAAATCATCCGGCAGGACGTCCTTTTCCGCATCGCGCATGAAATCGATGGTGTGGCCCACGGTCCAGAATTCCGGCGCCGCCACCACTTCGCGCCGCATCAGGCGCCCGGCGCTGTATTCCCCGTAGGACAGGCTCTGCTCATAGAGCAGCCGCTCCGCCGCCGGAATGGCGTCCAGCACCTCGCGCTGGTCTTCCTCGTCCAGCGTTTCGATCACCTGCAGGGCGTCGTCGGTTTCCAGGCTGGAGACGAGCTGCGCCACCGAGACATTGTCGATCTCGTCCAACAGGCCCAGGCGCACGGATTCATCGAGATAGGACAGCGATTCCGGATCGAAAGCCGACCCCAGCGTGCGGATCAGCGCGCCGCGCTGGGCATCGTTCAACTGTTCCAGAAGATCGGCCATATCGGCCGGGTGCAGCTCCAGCACGGCCGGCGGCAGGGCATCGATGGACGCGGCTTCGCCGTCGGGCGTTTCGTCCAGCGCCCGGCGCACTGCGGCCACAACCTCTTCGGTCAGCCCGTAGAGCCGGTCGAAATCCTCCACCGGCGGCGGGGCTTCCTCAATCTCCGCCATGCTTTTCCCTGTCGCCTGCCTTCGGTCCAAGCCGTTTCGCCGACCATATCAGCCGGGTCGTGCAAGGTCATGGTGCAAATGCCGCGGAATTCAATACCGCGAGAACGAAACGGCGCGGGAAGGGTTTCCTCCGCCCGCGCCGCATCGGAAGCTGAGCCGAAAACGCGTCAGTGCGCCATGCCGGTATGGCCGCCCATGCCGTGAGCATCGCCTTTCCCCGCGCCGGGACCCATATAGCCGATGGCCTCGACCTTGATCTCGACCGTCACGGTGCCGGCCTTCTCGAAGGTCAGGGTCAGCGGAAAGGTTTCGCCTTCCACCAGCTTGGATTTCAGCCCCATCATCATGACATGCAACCCGCCGGGGGCCAGCGTCACGCTTTCACCGGCCGGGATGGCGATGCCGCCTTCCACTTCCCGCATCTTCATTACACCGTCCTTCACCTCCATCAGGTGCAGCTCGGTCATGCCGGACACCGGGGTTTCGGCCTTCACCAGCCGGTCGGCAGCCGTGCCGGTATTGGTGATGGTCATATAGCCGGCCCCGGTCCGGGCCTGGCCCGGCGTGGCCCGCGACCAGGGATGGCCGATTTCCAGCTCGCCCAGCTTGAAATCATGGGCCAGCGCAGGGGAAACGGAAAACACGGCAAACAGGCCCGCGAAGGCGAGCGACAGGATGGAACGCATGGATATTCTCCCGAAATTCCTGGGCAATGTCTGAACGGTTTGGTCGGATCGTCAGACCGGGAGTGGGGGGCCGCGCGGGGAAGGGCCGGATGCCGGATCACTGCCCGGCACTGCCGGCTGATCGGGAACCGGCGGGGCGCCGGGTTCAATTCCGGCGGACGGCCGAAGCGACAGGGTCAGCGCCGGCAGATCGACACTTGGGGCCGTGCCCGGACAATAGGCCGGGTGCCGGGCCGCGCCGGAATCCGCCTCGCCATCGCCGGCATCAGCATCAGCCGGGCCGGGCTGGTGCTGCGCCAGCGCTGGCCAGCCCTGCGCCTCGCCCAGGGTCAGCGGCGCACGTTTGACACCGGCAATCGTACAGATTTCCAGAATATCGCCGCGCGCCCCGGCGTCATAGGCAAGGGCGGTGGTGATCGGCAGCAGAAGATGCAGCAGATAACCGAAGATCGCCGCCGGGGCGCCTATGAAGCGTAGCATCCGCATGGCCATGGAGGTATCGCAAGCGGGGCAGGGGCGCAAGAGCCGCGCTGCGGCGACTTTCCTTATCGCGCCAGGGCTTCCAGCACCGGACGTTCGACCGGGACATTGGTCACCAGCAGCCGGGAAATCCCGCCCAGCCGATCGGTGAAGGGCAGAACCAGCCGGCACCAGCGCACCACCAGGGAGACCTCCGGCATCGCATCATGCTCGGAATAGATGGCCCGGCGCGCGCGCATCACCAGATGATATTGCCGCAACGTGTTGCGGGCGGCCAATTCCGGGAATTCGCTCAGGCGCCGCCCCGTCATGTCCTGGCCGAACATCTGGGCGATCCGGCTGCCGAAAATGCGATAGCGGAAATCGCGCCCATCCTGTTCCGGCTCCAGCAGCAGCACGCAGCCCAGCGCCCCAGCAAAAGCGGTGGGATCGATCAGCTCGGCCGGCGGCAGTTCCGCCAGGCCCTTGACATCAAGCCAGAAACCATAGGCGCTGCGATGTTCGCGCAGACGGAAGGCCAGCGGGCGCGGTGGCGGCTCGGGCAAGGTGCAATGGCGCAGACTGCCCCAGTTTGCGCCTTCACCCAGCGCCATCTCCGCAATCAGGGGGTCACCCGGCTGCGGCTCCAGATCACATTGCTGAAAAAAGGGTTCGCGCATCGACAATGCCTTGCCATGCCCGATACCCCCCGGGGGCGCACTCTACCCATGCCGATACCCGGATGGGAAGCCCCCAAAGCGGGGGAATTTGAAGTTCGCCCGATTGTTCCGACGGCGCCGCGGCGAAGGTCGGATTGAACCCGGGAGCCGCCCCGATCAGTACAGCAGAGCCGGCAACCAGAGCGCGACATCCGGCAGAGCCAGAAGCACGGCGATCAGGGCGATATTGGCCAGCAGGAACGGCATCACGCCCACATAAAGGGCAGATAGCGGTATGTCGGGCATCTGCGCCCGCACGACGAACAGATTCATGCCAACCGGCGGCGTCATCAGCCCGACCTCCACCACGATCACCACCAGCACGCCGAACCAGACCGGGTCATAGCCGATCGCCACGGCCAGCGGCAGAAAGACCGGCACCGTGATCAGCAACATGCTGATCGATTCCAGGAAGCAGCCCAGCAGGAAATAGAAGGCCACCATCACCACGATCACCAGCATGGGCGACAGGGCCAGCCCTTCCACCCAGCCGGTCAGGGCGGCGGGAAGCTGGGTCAGCACGATGAAACGGCCGAACAGCGTCGCGCCCAGGATGATGAAGAACAGCATCGCCGTGGTGGTCACCGTCTCCACGAAGGCGGACACCAACCCCTCCCGGTCGATGGCACGCGTGGCCAGCGCGATCAGGATGGCACCGCCCGCGCCCACGGCCGCGGCCTCGGTCGGGCTGAACAGACCCAGATAGATGCCGCCGACCGACAGCCCGAACAACAGCAGCAGTTTCCAGGCCCGACCCAGGGCGCGCAGCCGTTCCGACCAGGGCAGCCGGTCGGATTGCGGGGCGACGTTGCGGTCGATCCGGCACCAGGCCGATACCACCAGCACCTGGAAGGCCGCCAGCAGCAGGCCTGGAATCAGGGCGGCCGCGAACAGGGCGGCCACCGATTCCTCGGCAATCACCGCATAGATTACCAGGATCACCGAGGGCGGAATCAGAATGCCCAGCGTGCCCCCGGCAACGACGGAGCCGGTCGCCAGCGTATTGGCATAGGCATGGCGCAGCATTTCCGGCACGGAAACCCGCGTCATGGTCGCAGCAGTCGCCAGTGACGAGCCGCAGATCGAGCCGAACGCCGCGCAGGCGCCCACGGTCGCCATCGCAAGCCCGCCGCGCCGGCCGGAAAACAGCGCATGCGCGCTGTCGAACAGCTCCTGCGCCATGTTGGACCGGGCGGCTACCGCGCCCATCAGCACGAATAGCGGCACGACCGACAGGGAATAGCCGGCGGCCAGCTCATAGGGCACCTCACCCGCCACGATGGTGGCGACATGCCAGCCATCCACCAGCGCATAGCCGCCGACGCCGACCAGGATCAGGCCGATCGCCACCGGAATGCGAATCATGATCAGGCCGAACAGGACCACCAGGCCCAGCACGCCGATTCCCGCGTCACTCATGTTCAGCATGCTCCACAGCGCGCGCATCCCTGGGCGCGCGCAGACCAACGGCCACCCAGATCACGGCCGGAATCGACAAGGCCATGCCGAACAGGATCGGCAGCCAGTGCCACCAGCGCGGCCAGGACAGTTCCAGCGTGGTTTCACCCCAGGACAGCTTGTCCAGGAAGGGTTCGCGCATATACCACAGCATGAAACCCAGCACGACCAGGGTGATCAGCGCCGACAGGCGCTTCAGCCAGAGCACGGCACGGACGGGAACCAGCTGGTCGATCACATCCACGACAATATGCTCGTCATTCAGGAAGGTCGCGGGAATGGCGATGAAGATGGTCGCCACCATCGCCAGTTCCACGATGTCCAGCGTGCCGAAGATCGGATAGGCAAACAGATGGCGACTGAGCACGTCCACCACCGTCACGCCCATCATGATCACCAGAAACACCGAAGCGGCGAGGCCAAGCAGCCTCGCCGTCCGGAACTTCCACGATTTATGCGATTTGCCCAAGATCACTCCCAAAAGCTCTTGGAGTTCTTTTCATACTTGGCCGAAAGCTGCTTCATCAGATCATAGACCTGTTTGCCCGGCTTGCCGTCCGCTTCCAGCTTGGCGATATGGTCCGCTGCCAGCGCATCGCCCAGCTTGCGGAAATTCGCCATCTGATCGGCCGTCAGCTTGATCGGTTCCACCCCGGCATCGGTCAGCGACTTCTTGCCGATGGCATCCAGCGCATCCCAGCCCTGGCCGACTTCGGCCGAGACATCGGCGACGCTGGCATCGACCAGCTTCTGCAGATCAGGCGACAGCCCGTCATAGAAGGCCTGGTTCATGCCCACGCCGAAGGAGGCGACGAAGGAATACATTTCGGTGGCGTATTTCAGATGCGGCCCCAGCTTGAAGGCAATGCCCGCCCCGCCGTAATCGATGAAGACGCCGTCGATGGAGCCCTTCTGCAGGCCTTCGGCCATTTCCGTCGGCGGCAGGCCGACCGGCGTGGCACCCAGCCGTTCCACCCAATCCTTGATGGTGGCGGATGCGAAGCGCAGCCGCATGCCCTTCATATCCTCCGGCAGGCGGATCGCCTTCTTGGAGGTATAGACGTTGCCCGGCTGATGGGTCAGCAGGAACAGGAGCTTGATATCCTTGTGCTCTGCATCCAGCATCGCGCGCAGGGCCGGATCATTCAGCACCTTGGTGCCGATTTCGGCCGAGCCCACCATGAAGGGCAGATTGATCACCTCGGTCAGCGGGAAGCGACCCGGCGTCGCCCCATGCAGAAAGAAGGTGACCTGCGCCACGCCCTGGCGCGCCATGTCATAATAGCGCGGCACCGGCCCCATCTGGGAGGCGGGGAAGAATTCCGGCTTGATCTTGCCGCCGGATGCTTCCGCCAGCTTGTTGCCCCATTTTTCCAGCCAGAGCGACATGAAATGGGGCGGCGGCATATAATGCGCGACCTTCATGTCCGAGGTCTGCGCATGGACCTGACCGGCCCCCAGCGCTAATGCGGCGGCCGCGGCAAGAACAGCGATACGCATAGGTGCGAACTCCTCCCGAATGAAATATCCCCGCCGGGTAACGCATTCCCGATCTCGGTCCGGATCCCGGTCCAGGGCTTAATGGTTAGTGTAGACTAACTAACTTTCCCGGCTCAAGAGGCTGCTGCACGCTCCGGCCCTCTCCCGGCGAAGTATCCAGGCATACCGGTGTGCAACTAAAAATGGATGCCCTGACCCGCTTTTTCTCCGATGCAATGGGTTCCGCGGAAAACAGCCCGGAACGGCGCCGAAAGAGGCGGAGTTCCGCGTTGTGCAGGCGCCGCGCCCTGTTATATACATGGTCCTATTATATTAGAACGTCGCATTGGGGTAGATAGGTTCATTGCACCGTACGGGGGCGTGACGGAGGGGGCTGTTATGATATCGGATACCTTGTCCGCGCAGGCGGTTGCGCTGGCGGTGGAAGTGTTTCTGCGCCTGCCGATTCCCATCGCGGCTTTCGCCGGGGAAGGCGAGGACGCCTTGTGGAACGAAGCCTGGCGGCGCAGCCTGGGTGGGGAGGAGGCGGATCGGCGCGATATCAGGGCATGCCTGACGGCGCTGGGCCTCGACGCCGCACAGCGCGACAGGCTGCTGCTGGATCTGGCCCCCGGATGCGCGCTGGAGGAGGGGCCGGAACAGGTCGTTACCCTGCGCGATGGGCGCCACCGCGTCTGGCAGTTCGGATCGGTCCCCCTTCCCGATGGCGGGCTGTGTGTCGCGGCGGTGGATGTGACGGAGCGGCGCCGCGAGGAGGAAGAAACCGAGCGCATGGCCTATCTGGACGCGCTGACGGGACTTCCCAACCGGCGACTGTTCGATGATCGGCTGAACCAGGCGATTGAGCGCCTGCGACGCGGCCATGCCGGCTTTGCCGTCCATTTCCTGGATCTGGACCATTTCAAACAGGTCAATGACAGCCTTGGCCATGCCGCCGGCGACCGCCTGCTGCAACAGGTTGCAAGGCGCCTGGCGACCAGTGTGCGGCGCAGTGACACGGTCGCGCGCTTCGGCGGGGACGAGTTCGGCGTGATCCAGACCGATATCGCCGATGCCCGTGCGGTCGCCGCCCTGGCGGACAAACTGATCCAGCGGCTGGGCCGCCCTTTCCGTATCGGCGAGCATGCGGTTTCCACCGGCGCCAGCATCGGCCTGGCCACCGCCTTTCACCCGGACGATATCGATGCCGCACGCCTGATGCAGGCTGCCGATATCGCGCTCTACCGCGTCAAGCAGGCCGGGCGGGGCAGCTATGCCTTCGCCACGGCGGCGGAAACCGGCCAGAAGGACAGCGCGGAGGCAGGTTGATCGTCCTTGCCGCCTCCGCGATCAGGGTATATCGTGCGCGGCTCACGCAATGACATAACGATTTGTTTATATCGGCATGAGCCCTGACCGCTTCCAGTCCCCCCTCCCGGCTTCGGCTACCTTCACAGTCCCCGGCGAATGGGTGGAATTCGGGTCCGACCGCCCCCTTCCGCTGGATTGCGGGGCGGTGCTGACGCCGTTCACCATCGCCTATCGCTCCTATGGTACGTTGGCGCCGGATCGACGCAACGCCATCCTGGTCTGCCACGCACTGACCGGCGACCAGTTCGTGGCCGATACCCATCCCGTCACGGCCAAGCCCGGCTGGTGGGAAGACATGGTGGGGCCGGGCCGGATCATCGATACGGACCGCTTCTTCGTGATCTGTTGCAATGTGCTGGGCGGCTGCATGGGCTCCACCGGTCCGCGCGCCACAAATCCCGCCACGGGTAAGCCCTGGGGGCTGGATTTTCCGGTCACCACCATTCCCGATATGGTGCGCGCCCAGGCCATGCTGATCGACCATCTGGGCATCGACAGGCTGTTCGCGGTGATCGGCGGATCGATGGGCGCGATGCAGGTGCTGGAATGGGCGGCGCGCTATCCGGAACGCCTGTTCGCCGCCTGCCCGATTGCGGGCGCCTCGCGCCATACGGCCCAGAACATCGCCTTTCACGAGGTCGGCCGTCAGGCCGTGATGGCCGATCCGGACTGGCAGAACGGGCATTACTACGCCTCCGGTGCTGTTCCGGAGCGCGGCCTGGCGGTGGCCCGCATGGCCGCCCATGTGACCTATCTGTCGGAAACGGCACTGCACCGCAAATTCGGGCGCGAATTGCAGGATCGCCAGGGCCTGAGCTTCGGGTTCGAGGCGGATTTCCAGGTGGAATCCTATCTGCGCCATCAGGGCCGTGCCTTCGTGCAGCGCTTCGACGCCAACTCCTATCTCTACCTGACCCGGGCGATGGATTATTTCGACCTGGAGCGCGACCATGGCAAACCCCTGGCGGAGGTGTTCCGGGATACCCCGGTGCGTTTCTGCATCATGTCCTTCTCCGGCGACTGGCTGTTTCCCACGGCGGAAAGCCGGCGCATCACCCATGCACTGAACGCCGCCGGGGCCAATGTCTCCTTCGTGGAAATCCAGTCCGACAAGGGCCATGACGCCTTTCTGCTGGACGAGCCGGAATTCTTCCGCGTGCTGCAGGGTTTCCTGGCCGGGGCCGAAATCGCCTGGGCGACGGAAGGGGCAACCGCTTCGGCGGGGGGTGGCGCATGATCCAGACCCTGGACGGCATCCGCCGCGACCTGTCCCTGCTGGCCGACATGGTGCAGCCCGGCGCCCGCGTGCTGGATATCGGCTGCGGCGACGGCACGCTTCTGGCCTATCTGCGCGACCGCAAGGGCGTCGATGCCCGCGGCATGGAATTGTCGATGGATGGGGTGCGCGACTGCGTGGCCCAGGGGCTTTCGGTGGTGCAGGGCGATGCCGACAGCGATCTGCAGGATTATCCCGATCAGGCCTTCGATCTGGTCATCCTGTCGCAGACCCTGCAGGCGACCCGCGCGCCGGACAGGGTACTGGGCCAGCTGGCGCGGATCGGGCGCAGCGCCATCGTGTCCTTCCCCAATTTCGGCCACTGGCGCGCCATCCTGCATCTGGCGCTGCGCGGCCGCATGCCGGTTACCCCCACCATCCCGCTGGAATGGTACGAGACGCCCAATATCCATTTCTGCACCATCCGGGATTTCCTGGCCCTGGTGGATCGGCTGGGGCTGTCCGTCGCCGATGCCGCCATCCTGGATGGGGCAGGGCGACGGTTGGGGCTGGATGCGCGCGGACGCCTCGCCAACCTGATCGGCGCCCAGGCGATCTTCAGGCTGGCGCGGAACGGCTGAATTTGCCGCCACGGGGCTTTGACGGCGCATCCGGCCGCACTACATGCTGTGAACCAGTAGGCAAGTCTGACGGGGAGCGCGACACATCATGGCCCATATGATTCGAATCCATAGCCCAGGCGGTCCGGAAAACCTGGTCTGGGAAGATGTGCCGGTGGGCGATCCCGGTCCGGGCCAGATCCGCATCCGGCATGGCGCGGTGGGGCTGAACTATATCGATGTGTATCACCGCACCGGGCTCTACCCGCTGCCGCTGCCGGCCACGCTGGGCATGGAAGGCGCCGGAACCGTCGACGCCGTCGGCCCCGACGTGACCGCGCTGCAGCCGGGTGATCGGGTGGCCTATGCCTCCGGCCCGGTCGGTGCCTATGCCGAAGCCCGCCTGATGCCGGCCGACCGGGTGGTAAAACTGCCCGAGACGATTTCCTTCGAGCAGGGCGCGGCCATGATGCTGCAGGGCATGACGGTGGAATATCTGATCCGCCGCTGCTTCCGGGTCGAGCCGGGCCAGACCGTGCTGTTCCATGCCGCCGCTGGCGGGGTTGGGCTGATCGCCGTGCAATGGTTGAAGCAGTTGGGTGCCAATGTGATCGGTACCGTCGGGTCGGAGGAGAAGGCGGCCCTGGCCCGCGCCCATGGCTGCGACCATGTCATCCTGTATGACCGCGAGGATGTGGCAAAGCGCGTGCGCGACATCACCGGCGGCAAGGGCGTGCCCGTGGTCTATGATTCCGTCGGCCGGGCCACGCTGAACGCCTCGCTCGACAGCTTGGCTCCGCGCGGCCTGCTGGTCAGCTTCGGCAATGCCTCCGGCCCGATCGCGGACTTCAATCTGGCGGTGCTGTCGCAGAAAGGCTCGCTCTATATCACCCGCCCGACGATGATGACCTATCTGGCCGATCGTCAGGACATGGCCGACAGCGCGAAACTGCTGTTCGAAGCAGTCGCCAGCGGGCTGAAAGTGGAAGTCATGCAACGCTATGCCCTGAAGGATGCGGCCGAAGCCCATCGCGCGCTGGAAGCCCGGCGCACGACCGGATCGACCGTGCTGGTCCCGTAGACCTATCGACCAGCCAAGGCAGCCCTTCCTTTTCCATGAAGCGGCTCCGGATCAGGACCTACGGACGTGTAGCGTTTGCCTGTGGTGCGATCATAGGCCTCGACCCGAAGTTCCACATCCAGTGCATTGGCAATATCGGCGACCGTATTGGCCTCCCAGTTCGGCATATCGGAGAACCAGCGCGATACCTGGGACTTGTCGATCCCCAGCTCCCTGGCAAGATCCTGCATTCGGTAACCGCCGGGCTGGGCTTTCCTGTCCTGGATGATGGACCAGAAGAGACTGACGAGCGCGGTGCGATATACCTCCCGATCAATCTCCTTCAGCATTTTCCCGTCGTCGTCCACGATCTAATCCTCCTGGTCTCGGTCCATGTAAACATGGCCCAGATAGTCAGATAACGCGGCCGAACCCAGATAGGGCAGCCCTTCCGTCCGCTCCGCCCAGCTATCCACGATGATCCGGGCTTTTTCAGCATAGGCGGCGCCTGCAAGGTCTTCGCGCAGATACAACCCCATGCCAACGAACACGTCACGTTCCAGAAAGCGCCCCAGCATACGTCCGCCGGGGCGAGGGCGCCGGAAGCACATCGTCCATACTTCATCCGGCCCGACCATGCGCTTCAGATCGGCGCTCACTTCCATCCGGCGACTGACCGAAACCATGTGGCCGGCACAGAAAGACGTGATCAGCGCTTCCGCGGATGCCCTTGGGAAATAGGGCGTATTGGTGTTCAGCATCGCGTCGATCTCGGGTGCGACCAGAACGCGGCGCAACCTCGGCCCCGTCAGACGAAGCGGAATGCGTTCGACGAAGCCGAGCTTCAATAACCTGGGTATATTTATGGAAGTTGTGTTTAAAGTCAACTGTCGGTCCCAAATTCCCATCCTCCAACATGCTTCCACATCCCCTCTAGGGTGCAAAGCGGATTCGGCATGCACGCGAAGGCGCGCCTTCTTCGCCTTCCCGCTGCATTTGCAGATGGAATCCGTCGGCCTTTTCCGCATCAAACCTAGTTTCCGGATGGATTCGCGGAGGCTAGGCATCATGCGTAGCGGGTTCCATCTGGATTCGGGTTTTCCCTACCGGGTTTGGTAGGATGGGGCGCAACCGCCCGCTAAATATAGGTGTGATGCGGAGTCTACCCCTGCACGCGCAGGGTCCGCAGGCGCGGATCGAGCAGATCGCGCAGCCCGTCGCCCAACAGATTCAGCCCCAGCACCATGAGCGCGATGGTGGCCCCCGGAAAAATCGCCAGATAGGGCGCCTGGGCGATGCGCGTCTGGCTTTCCGCCAGCATGCGTCCCAGGCTGGGATCGGGCGGTTGCAGGCCGAAGCCGATATAGCTCAGGCTCGCCTCGCCCAGCACGGCGATGGCCAGTTGCACGGTCGCCTGCACGATCAGCACCGCGGCAATATTCGGCAGCACGTGGCGCAGCGCCAGATCAAACGGCGTCCGCCCCATGGCGCGGGCCGCCAGCACGAAGGGCCGGCCCATCACCTGCAGGGCCGCCCCGCGCGCGACGCGGGCGAAGACGGCGGCGTTGAACAGGCCCAGCGCCAGGATCACCACCTCCGCCCCCGGCCCGATATTGGCCGCGATCACGGCGGCGGTCAGGATGGCGGGGAAGGCGAAGGCCAGATCGGTCGCGCGCATCAGCCCGGCCTCGGCCAGGCGGCCATGCTGCAGCGCCGCCCACAGGCCGGGGGGCAGACCAAGGGCAAGGCCAAGCCCCACGGCCGCCAGCGCGGTTGCCAGCGAGTTGCGCGCACCCGTCGCCACCAGCGAGAAGACATCACGCCCAAAGGCATCGGTGCCGAACCAATGCGCCGCCGATGGTGATTTGAGACGCGACAGAATGTCGAGCTTCACCGGGTCATAAGGGGTCCAGATCAGGCTGAGCCCGGCCAGCGCGACCACCGCCAGGGTCAGCCCCAGCCCCAGCCAGAAACCCGGATGCAGATGGCGGCCTCCCATCAGCCCCGCCCCGCGCGTGGATCAACCAGATGATAGGCGATATCCACCAGGGCGTTGATCGCAACCACAAAGCCGGCGAACAGCATGACCACCGATTTGGTCACCGCGAAATCACGCTGAAAGATGGACTGCACCAGAAGCTGGCCCAGCCCCGGCAGGGTGAACACGCTTTCCACCACCACCGCACCCGCGACCAGATAGCCAAGTTGCAGGCCAAGAATGGTCAGGACGGGCATCATGCCATTGCGCAGCGCATGGCCGAACAGCACGGCACGCGGCGACAGTCCCTTGGCCCGGGCGGTGCGGATGTAATCCTCGCCCAGCGTTTCCAACAGGGCCGCGCGCAGAATCCGGGCCAGGATCGCGGCTTCACCCAGCGCCAGCGTCACGGCGGGCAGGACCAGCGCGCCCAGCGCGGCCCCCACGCCGTTTCCCCAGCCGGGAAAGCCGCCCGCCCTGGCCCAGGGCAGCGCGATGGCGAAGGACAGGATCAGGAGCAGACCCAGCCAGAAATTCGGCAGCGCCAGACCCAGCTGGGAAAAGCCCATCACCGCATAATCCCCGGCCCGGCCGCGCCGGGATGCCGCCAGCAGGCCAAGCGGAAAAGCCAGCACCACCGCGATCACAAAGGCCATGCCGGCCAGGGGAAGGCTGACCGCGACGCGGTCGGCGATCAGCTTGGCGACCGGCACGCCATAAGTCCGGCTGGTGCCGAGATCGCCCGTGGCAAATCCCGCGATCCAGCCCAGATAGCGATCCCAGGCCGGGCGATCCAGGCCGAAGGCCGTTCGCAGGGCCGCCAGCGTATCGTCCCGCACTTCGGTGCCCAGCAGGATCTGCGCCACATCCCCCGGCAGGAATTCCAGGGTCAGGAAGACGAGGACGGACAAAGCGAGAAGGGCGAGCAGAAGCCCGCCCAGCCGTCGCACCAGAAAGCCCGTCATCGCCGCAGCCCGCCCTGTCGGCGGCTTACTGCACCCAATGCGCCTGGGTCAGATCATTGGCCTGGATCGGCGAATTGGCCCACAGACCCTCCAGCCCCTTCTTCCAGACGCCCAGCTTGGGCAGCTGGTACAGGAAGACATTGGCCGCATCCTTGGCCAGGATGTCCTGGGCCTGACCATATAGCGCGTTGCGCCGGGCCGGGTCGGCGGTGCGCTTGATCTCGTCCATCACCGCGTCGAACGCGGTCGATTCATAACCGAAATAATAATCCTTGCGGGCATAGATGCCGATATCCAGCGGTTCGGTATGGCTGACAATGGTCAGGTCGAAGTCATGTGCGCCCTTGAACACATCCGACAGCCACTGGCCCCATTCCACGGGCACGATTTCCACCTCGATACCGACCTGGGCCAGATAGGCGGCGATCACCTCGCCCCCGCGCCGGGCATAGGCGGGCGGCGGCAGCTTCATCACCGCCTTGCTGCCAGGCGCGACACCGGCCGCGGCCAGCAATTCCTTCGCCCTGTCCGGGTCATAGGCATAGAGCCCGGTCAGATCGACATAGGCCGGGCTGTGCGGCGCGAAATGGCTGCCGATCGGCGTGCCATAGCCTTCCGAAACCGCCGTCACCAGAGCCTTGCGGTCGATGGCATGGGTCAGGGCCTGACGCACCCGCGGATCATTCCAGGGCGCCTTGCGCTGGTTCGGAACCAGCAGGGTCTCGCCCTCCGTCGTGCCGACCACCACCTTGAAATCGCTGCTATTGGCGAAATCCGCCACGGATTCATAGGCGCCGATGCTGGGGAAGGCGTCCAGATCGCCCGCCTTCAGGGCGGCCACCTGTGCGGCCGGATCGGCGATGAAGCGGAACACGACCTTGGACAGCGCAACCGGCTTGCCCCAATAATCCGCATTGCGCGTGAGGGTGATGGACTGGCCTTCGACGCGGCTGTCGAACCGGAATGGGCCGGTGCCGATCGGCTTGGTCGCGTTGCTGTCGGCGGATTCCGGCGCCAGCATCACCGCATCGCCCCAGCCCAGATTCCAGGCAAAAGCGCCTTCCGGCCGGGACAGGGTGATTTCCACCGTCTGCGGATCGACCGCCTTGACGGCCGAAATCGCTTCGAACAGGCCCTTCTGCGCATTCTTGCTGTCGGGGCCACGGGCGCGATCCAGGCTGAACACCGCGTCGGCGGCGTCGAACGTGCTGCCATCATGGAAGGTCACGCCGGGGCGCAGGGTGAAGACCCAGCGCAGCCCGTCTTCCGACACGCTCCATTTCTCCGCCAGACCCGCCTGGACCTGACCTTCGGCGTCGATCCGGGTCAGGCCTTCGAAGACATTGGCATAGAGCACTTCGTCAATGGCCGCGGCCGCGCCCGATGTCGGGTCCAGCGCCGGGGGTTCCAGCGTCATGCCCAGGGTCAGCGTATCCTTGGCCAGCGCATTTGTGTGCAGCGCAGCACCAAACAGCAGGGCCAGGGCCCCTTTCAAAAGCGTGTCCTTCATGGGTCCTACCCCTCCCCGCCAAGATGCTTTGATGCGGACTTCCAATCCGTTTTTCGCAGCTGCACTATAAAACAAATGTGACAGGGAGGGAATTGCCTGACTGGTCAAAAACTGTGCAGGCGCCAAAGGCAGGGCCGATTCGCCCCGCCGACGGCGTTTTCCGCATGACATGGGATGTCACCCCGGCCGCAGGGAAGCGCAGAGCCGGGGGCTGATGCGTGAACGCGATGAAGGTCCCGGGTCTCGGAACAAAGTTCCTCACCCGGGATGACAACAAAGGCAAATCCGGGGCGCTGCCGCGCCCGCTTGCCGGCTGGCGCGTCCGCTTGCGGGGATTCTGGTCACAACCCGCAAATCCGGCGGCCTTCGGCCTTGCTTGCGGGTTAGTCGATCCCCGGCAACGGATGCGGCGGGGTGGCGGCCAGTGCCCGGGTCATCACCCGGCGGAACAGCTCGGCCGGAAGCCCGCCGCCGGTCAGCCGGTCGGTCGGATCGTCATCGTCATTACCCATCCAGATCACCAGCGCCAGCTCCGCCGTATAGCCGCCGAACCAGGCGTCGCGATAATCCTGGCTGGTGCCGGTCTTGCCTGCCGCCGGCCGCCCGGACAGGGCGGCGGCCTTGCCCGTGCCGTCGCGCATCACCCCGGCCAGCACGGAATTCAACCGGGCAATCGCCTGGGGCGAGGCGACCCGAACCGCCGTATCGGGCATATGGACATAGAGCGCGGCCCCTCTGGCATCGCGAATACCCCGGATCGGATAGGGCGATACCGCCATGCCGCCATTGGCGATGCCCGCGAACACACCGGCCATTTCCAGCGGCGAGACCTCATAGGCCCCCAGCGCCAGGGCCGGGGTCGGTTCCAGGCGCGAGGCAACCCCCATTGACCGGGCCAGTGCGATCACCTGTTTCAGCCCGACCCGCTGGGCCAGCGTCACCGCCACCGCGTTGGAGGAGTGGGCGACGCCTTCGGCCAGCGTCACCTCGCCACGATAGCGCCCTTCGTAATTGCCGGGCCGCCAGTTGCCGATCTGCACCGGGGCATCATTGAAGCGCTCCGACGGTTCCGCCCCGGCTTCCAGCGCGGCCAGATAGACCAGCGTCTTGAAGGACGAGCCGGGCTGGCGCATGCCCTGCACCGCGCGGTTGAAGGGGCTTGCGGTCCAGCTGCGACCGCCCAGCATGGCGCGCACTGCGCCATCGGGCGCCACCAGAACGGCGGCAAGCTGGCCCGCGCGCTTCTTGTCCATGGCGGGGAAAAGGACCAAGGCCTCCTCCTCCAGAATACGTTGCAGCACGGGGTCGAGCGTGGTCTGGACGACCAGATCGCCCGCCACCCCGCCCAGATAGCCTGCCGCCCGCCCCATGGCCCAATCGGCGAACCAGCGCCCATTCGATCCCGTCGCGCGTGGGGCTTCCGGTGGAATACGCTGGCGGCGCGCGGCATCGGCCTGGGCATGGCTGATGAAGCCCGCCTCCACCATGGCCGACAGCACCAGACCCGCCCGGTCCGCCGTGGCCTTGGGATCGGAGAGCGGATTCAGCCGCGACGGTGCCTTGGGCGCGCCGGCCAGGGCGGCCGCCTGCGTCAGATTCACCTGGGTCGCCGATACGCCGAAATAGCGCCGTGCCGCCGCATCCACCCCATAGGCGCCGGCGCCGAGATAGACCCGGTTCAGATAGATTTCCAGCAGCTGGTCCTTGCTGAACAGATGTTCCAGCCACAGCGCGAGCAGGGCTTCGCGCGCCTTGCGCATCAGCGTGCGTTCCTGGGTCAGAAACAGGCTCTTGGCCAGCTGCTGCGTCAGGGTCGACCCGCCCTGGCGCACGCCGCCCGCCTGAACATTGCTATAGGCCGCCCGCGCGATGCCGATCGGGTCAATCCCGAAATGGGAATAGAATCGCCGATCCTCGATCGCCAGCAGGGCCTGGGGCAAATAGGGGGGCATATCCTTCAGGCGCAGGGCGCGGCCATAGACATCGCCATATTCGGCAATCGCCGTACCGTCTTCGGCCAGGATGTGAATTTGCGGCTGGCGGATGCCCGCCTTGTCCAGATCGGCGATGTCGGGCAGGTCCCAGGCCACCACCGCAACCAGGATCGCCCCGGCCACAAAGCCCCAGACCGCCAGCGTGGCGACGAAACGCGCCAGACGCCAACCCCAGCCGCCGCCTTTGCGCGACCGGCGTTTCGGCGCGGCCGGCTTTCCGGA